>Ga0302308_10000053_pt1 | contig 97196 bp, 71 predicted proteins | sample III_Palsa_E3_3_FD_200531 | JGI IMG/M metagenome (GOLD analysis project Ga0302308, IMG submission 200531) | Peat permafrost microbial communities from Stordalen Mire near Abisko, Sweden - III_Palsa_E3_3 | ecosystem: Environmental > Terrestrial > Soil > Palsa > Peat permafrost | place: Sweden...
TCTGGCGGTAGCAGTCGTGCCACAGCTCTTTCCTTGAATCGTTGTCCGTAGCGAGCCACTCAAATTCTCCATCGCCGCCTTCAGGATAGGGGTTCTATGGAGGCGACAACTATTCTGACGCGGCGGGCTTTTGATCTTCGCTCGGACAAAGAGCGACCCCACCCCCAGCCCTCCCCTGCGAGCAGGGGAGGGAGCATACCCCGAGCTTGCGCGCTGAACTTGCGCGACTTCAGCCGCAAATTGCCCTATGCGCCATCGCGACTGAAGCCGCTCCCACAAAAGGCTTTCGCGCACAGAGCCCACCTCGGTGTCGATCCCGAAGTCGGCCCTAAAGGGTCGGTCAATGTGTCGCGGTCTGCGGCAGCAACAGGCTCACCCGCAGGCCGCCGTCTTCGCGATTGGCCAGCAGCACACGGCCGCCGTGTGCCTCGGCAATCTCACGCGTCAGTGCTAGGCCAAGCCCAGTGCCGGAGCGCTTGGTCGAATAGAACGGCAGCAGCGCCTGGGCCAGTACGGTCTCGCTCATGCCGGGACCGCGATCGGCCACTTCGATGCGCAGATCGCGGCCGGTTTCCAGGATGGATAGCGTGACCTCATCATCCGCACTGCCCGATTCATGCGCATTCTTGATCAGGTTGATCAGCACCTGTTCGATCTGCACCGCATCGAAACGGCCCGGGTGAGCCGGCACCGGCGTCGCCAGGCGAAAGCGGCAATGCAACGCCAGCCCATCCAGGAACGGCGCCCATTGGATGGCCACCGGCTGCGGTGCCGGCAGCTTGGCGAAACTGGCGTAGCCGGCAATGAACCCGTGCAGGTGCCGCGCACGCTCGCCGATCGTGGCGAACACGCCAGGCAGGCGTGCGGTATCGCCGCGCCGCGCCAGCTCGGCACCGGAGTGCGCCAGCGAGGAGATCGGCGCGAGCGAGTTGTTGAGCTCGTGACTGATCACCCGGATCACCCGCTTCCAGGTCGCCACTTCCTGCCGCGACAGCTCGCGCGTCATGCGCCGGAACAGTTGCAGCCGATGCGGCCGGCCCTGCAGACGAAACGCCCGTTGGGAGAGATGGAAGGTTTCCTCGCTGCCGTCCATCTCCACGCTGAGCAATGCGTCCTCACCGCTTTCCACCGCGCGGCGCAGCGCGTCGGGCGCCTCGCTCAACAGCTCGGCAAAATCCAGCCCGTGCAGGCTGCGCCCCTGATTGAACAAATGCCTGGAGGCGATGTTCGCGTAGGCCACACGGCCGGCAGCATCGGTCAATACCAGCGCCACCGGTGTGTTCTGCACCACCGTATCCAGCAGCAATTCACGCTGCACCAGGTGCTGGCGCTGCTCACGCAGCGTCTGCCCCAACGCGTTATGCATGCGGATCAGCTCGCCCAGCTCGTCGCGCCGGTTGATCGCGATCGAGAAACTGAAGTCGCCATCGCGGTAGCTCGCCACCGCACCTTCCAGTGCGCGCAGCAGGCGGCTCACCGGCGCCATCACCTGGCCGGCCAACCAGAATGCCAGCGGCAACAGCAACAGCACGGTCACCAGCAAACCGCCCAGTACGCTCAATTGACTGAACACAGAAAGCTTCAAACCCAGGTCGTTGCGCGACCAGGTCAGCAATTGCGGCAGCGGCCACTGCGTGACGCCGGCATAGATCAACGCGCCGGCCAGCGCCGCCACGCCAAGCAGGAAGGTCAGGCGGACTTTAAGAGTAATCACTTGGGGAGCACGATGAGAGACACCCACGATCGCATGGCCACAGCATCTCAGAAAAGTTGATCAAGAGCCTACCTCCTGGAACCTGTTCATGGCTTCCCTGGCCCACATGAGAGACCAGCAACAAGCTCTCAGACAGGCGCAGCCAATCCATACCTCTCCATCCTCCGGTACAGCGCTTGCCGAGACAGCCCTAGATTCTGCGCGGCGCGACTGACCACCCCATCGGCCTTCTGCAACGCCGTCTCCACCGCTTCGCGACTGGGCTCGTCAAGGTTGCGCGCAGCGGTGGCCACATGCAGTGGCAGGTTGAGCAGTTCGGGGGTGATCGGGCCACCACTGACCAGCAATGCAGCGCGCTCGATCGCGTTCTTCAACTCGCGCACGTTGCCTGGCCATGGATAATTCAGCATGGCGTCGCGTGCAGCGTCGCCGAGTTCGGCGCGGCCATCCAGAAAATATTCCGCCAGCGGCAGGATGTCGTCGCTGCGCTCAGCCAGCGGCGGCAGGTTTACTTCAATCACGTTGAGCCGGTAATACAGATCCTCGCGGAACGTACCAGCACGGATCATCGCCTTGAGGTCCGCATTCGTCGCACTCAGCACGCGCACTTTGACCTGCCGGGTGCGGCCGGAACCGAGCCGCTCGAACTGGCCGGTCTCCAGCACCCGCAGCAACTTCATCTGCCCGGGCAGCGGCAGGTTGCCGATCTCGTCCAGAAACAGCGTGCCGCCGTCGGCCAGTTCGAAGCGGCCCTCGCGTGCCTTGTTTGCACCGGTATACGCACCGGCATCGGCACCGAACAATTCCGCTTCGATCAATTCGCCCGGCAGCGCGCCGCAGTTCACCGCGACGAACGCTCCGCGCTTTGCCGCCGAGTTCGCGTGCACGATCGAGGCGATGCGCTCCTTGCCGGTGCCGTTGGGGCCGGTGATCAGCACCGGCACATCCGAACGGGCAATCTGGCAGGCCAGTTCCAAGGTGCGCGCCATCGCCTCAGAGGCGAACACCAGGCCTTCCAGCTCGTATTTACCCTGTAGCGCTTCACGCCGATGACGCCGTTCGCGCCGGCCGCGGGCTACTTCCCGAGTGGACTCGGACAGCTCCAGCAAGTTTTCCACCGTAGCCAGCAGCTTGCTGTCGTCCCACGGCTTGGCCAGATAGTCGGCAGCACCGGCCTTGACCAGCTCCACCGCAGTTTCCAGATGCGTCCACGCGGTGAGCAGGATGACGGGTAGATCCGGGTGATGTTCGCGGATCCTCCGGAACAGCGCCACGCCCTCCTCGCCTGAGGTGGTGTCGGCGGTGAAGTTCATATCCTGAATCACCACGTCGACCTGCTCGGACTGCAGCAGCTTCAGGCCCTGCTCGGGCGTCAGCGCGACCAGCGGGCGGATTTCATGCAATGACAACGCCAGCGAGAGCGCCTCGCCCACGGCCGGGTTGTCGTCGATGATCAGTACAGTTCGCATTTTTCTTCTACACATGCGGACATAGATGCCGCTCCCTGCCAAATGGTTGCCATGACTATCGGGCCATTTGGCGGTCGAGGGCAACTATCACGGTCCAAACCCCTATCCGCCGGGTGATGGCATGCGTGGCATGGACGGCACGGGTGCCGGTGGCGCGGGCTTTTCAGATTCCACGATGACCGCGTAGTCGGTAGCAGCCACCGTCAGCACCGTTGATGCGTCGCCGCGGCTCAGGTGAAGCTTCACCGCCGCGGGCTTGCTCGCGCGCAACTGCGCAAGTAGTTCGTTCACGTGGAAAAGCGCTGGCCGAGTCGCACTCGGCCAGCGCACATGCTTACTCCGCTACCGGATGCGCAGGCGCCTTGCCGGCTTTCACTGCGGCGATCCAGTCATTGACGCGACTTTCCAGTACGTCCAGCGGCAGCGCGCCACCATTGAGGATCTCGTCGTGGAAAGCGCGGATGTCGAACTGGTCGCCCAGCTGTTGCTTGGCCCGCGCACGCAATTCGAGAATCTTCAGCTCACCGCTCTTGTAAGCCAGCGCCTGAGCTGGCCAAGTGATGTAGCGGTCCGTCTCGGCCTGCACATCCGGCTCGTCTTCGCTGGAATGGGCGTGGAAGAAGTCCACCATCTGCTGGCGCGTCCAGTGCTTGCTGTGCACGCCGGTGTCGAGCACGAGGCGGTCCGCACGCAGCAGTTCGTCGGAGAGCCGGCCGTAGTCGGACAGTGGATCCTTGTAGAAACCAATTTCCTTGCCCAGTTGCTCCGAATACAACGCCCAGCCCTCGATATACGCGGTGTAGCCGCCCTGCTGACGGAACGGCGGCAGCTTCGGCAGCGTCTGCGCAATCGAGATCTGCAGATGATGCCCCGGGATACCTTCGTGATACGAAGTCGATTCAATCGTCAGCACGCTGCGATTGGCGAAATCCCCGGTATTGACGAAGATCTGTCCCGGCCGCGAGCCGTCCGGCGTGCCCTGGTGGTATTCAGCGGCAGGCGCTTCTTTTTCGCGGAAGGCCTCGACCGGCATCACGACTACCTTGGTTTTCGGCAGCATGCCGAACAGCTTCGGCAACTCTGGCTGCATCTGCGCGAGGTAGCCGCGATAGCGATTAAGGATGTCATCGCGCGAGGTGGCATGCGTCTTCGGATTGCTTTTCAGCGAGGCGCGAAAGCTCGCCAGATCAGCGAAGCCCTGCGACTTGGCAATGGCGGTCATTTCACCTTCGATCCGGCTGACTTCGGCCAGACCCAGCGCGTGGATCTCATCGGGCGTCCGGTTGGTCGTGGTCATCTGTTCGACGTCGAAACGATAGATCGCCTCGCCGTTCGGCAGATTCCAGACACCCGGCTCGGTACGTCCGTTCGGCGCGTAGTCCTTCGCTACGAACTCGCCGAGCTTTCGATAGGCCGGGCGCACATCGTTGTCGATCGCAGCAACGATTTCGTCATGCAGGCGCTTCTGGTCGGCAGCCGACACCGATTTCGGAAAATGCTTCAACGGTTCGGCAAACGCGCTGTCCATACCAGCCGGTTTTTCGATGCTGTCGATCTGCGTGACGACTTCCTCCAGCAGATATTTCGGCGGCATCATCTTGTCGCGCATGCCCTGCTTTGCCACATCGATGACCTGATCGAAACTCTTTGGCACCGCGCGCAGGCGCGTGAGGTAATCCTCATATTCCTTGGTGTTGTCGAACGGGATCGAGCTGACGAAACCGGCCAGCGCGAGGTGCGCACCACCCATCTGATCCAGCGGCATCTCGTACAGCTTGAGGTCGTCGGAGTGCAGACCTTCCTTCAGCTGACGCACCATCAACTGCTGGTTGAGCTTGTCAGTGTCGGAGAAGCCGCTGGTATCGATCGCCTCGAAACGCTTGAGGAAATCTTCGTTCACCTTGTGCTCGGCGGCCACATGCGCCAGCGAGAGATCGCTCCAGCGATCGTTGTAACGCAGATCACCGAGCGTCGTGGCGAACTCCGGCTGGCTCTGTAGCGTGTGCTGCCACTGTTCGGCCAGCAACGCGTTGAGCGCATTCACCCGGGTCGCGACATCCGCCTGGGAAGCCGCAGCCTGCGCAGCGGGTGCAGCCTGCACCAACGAAACAAGAGTCACCGAGCCCAGCAGGCTCGCACAGATCAGCAATGGCAACGTTTTCATCAAGCCCACCCTCTGGAAATTTGTGTACCGATTGTGCCTGCCAAAAAGCCCATCAACCCGTGCCAGATAGCACGGTTCTCACCCCGACCGCGTCGCCACCACCGGGGGCACCGCTGCTGCGCGCAGTGCTGGCCCGAACACGGCGAGTTGGCCGAGTAGCCACAGTGCGATGGCGCCACCTGGCGGATAGAACCAGGGCATGCGGGTCATCTCGTAGTGATGCATCAGATACAGGTTGATGGCGAAGGCCAGGGCCATGCCCAGCACGATCCCGGCTGAGCTGAGCAGAAAATTCTCGGCCTGGAAGTACTGCATGATGTGGCCGCGCGTGGCGCCAACCGCACGGCGTATGCCGATCTGACGCCGACGTTGCTGCACCCAGAAACTGGTGAGGCCGACGATGCCGAAAGCCGTCACCGCCAACATCACTACGCATACCAGCACCAGCATCCAGGCCATGCTGCTCATATTCGCGAAATATTGATCGCGGATGTCGGTGAAGCTGTGGCCCTTGACGACGGCAACTGGGTCGAGCTCGCTCAACGCCTGCTGCGCCTGCCGCAGAACGCGGTCGCGATCCTGAGGAGCGCTACGCACCACGTAGTAGCTGAGCGAACTGTCGGGGCTGAGCGGAAAGAATGTGCTGTACCAGGCATGCTGGCTATTCACAAATGGGCGCAGCACATCGGCCACCACGCCGACCACGGTATAGGCCAGCGGCTTGGAATAAAGCACTTTGCCCAGCGCCGATTGCCCTGGCCACATGCGCTCAGCCACGCTTTGCGTGACGATGACGACGTGCGTATCGACCAGCGGCATGGAACCCCGCTTGCTGTCGGCGTATTCGTCAGAGCTGAAGAAACGTCCCTGCAGCAATTGCAGACCAAGCGCCTTCTCACCGCCATCGCCGAGGAAATACGCCGAGACATTCACGGCATCGTTGAATCGAGTATCCGCAGTGGTACCGAACGCCCAGCCCCAATTATTGTTGCTTAGCGGCACGGTGTTCATGACAGCCACCGCCTGCACGCCAGCGATGCCACGCAATCGAGCAAGATTGCGCGGGATGTCGCTTGACACCATCTTCGGATCGGCACCATCTACCGTCACTACGCCGATCCCTCGTTCATCGATGGCATTGGACCGATGGATATCGACCACCCGCTGGCCGATCATGAAGACGGCATTGCACAGTACGGCGCAGGCCAGCGCGATCTCCAGCACGATGAGGATGGCCGGGATCCGGTGCTTGCGCAGACTGGCGAGAATCGGGCGAATTTCCATAAATACCTCAGGCCGCTTTCAGCTGCGAGCCGGGTGCAAGCACGCTCGCACGCCACGCCGGCAGCAGGCCGGCAACAAGACTGGCACTCAGCGCCACGATGAAGGTGAGCACAAACATGTGCACGTCCAGATGCGCGAGTCCGGCGTATTCGGCCGGCTGACGCCGGATGCACCACAGGCCAAACTCCGCAAAGACCAGACCCAGCAGGCCGCCCGCCAACCCGACGATGCCGGCCTCGACCATGAACTGCGCGAAGATCGCGCGCCGCGTGGCACCCAAGGCCCGGCGCACGCCAATCTCCTGCGAGCGGCGCAGACACTTGGCCAGCAGCAGGCCCACCGTGTTCACCACGCAAATCAGCAGGAAGCCGAATGCGAGTCCGGCCTGCAGGCGCACATCGTCAGGTACCACCTTCTCGTCGCGCAGCCACTGCATCAGCTCCGACAATGCCACCTCGGGGCGGTAGAAGCGGCCTAGCGCGATCTGCTGCTGCGCATAGTTCGACAGGAATTGCCGGTATGCAGAAACCTCCCGATCACTCGACAGCTCCGCCCAGAACCCCAGCCATATGCATGGCGCCGTTTCCAGTTTGGTGGTGTCGGCGACTGCCCAGCAATCATCATTCTGCGGATCCATATCGGCGGCACGTGCTGTCTGCAGAGGCAGGAACACCGCATCACCGTCACCATAGCTGCGACCGCCCAACTCCTGCGCGTAGAAGCGCGGTTGCGGCGCCCAATTTTTCAATACGCCGATGATGCGTAGATCATGGTCATTGACGCGAATGATCCGGCCCACGCTGCTGGCGCCGCCGAACAGCTTGTCATTGAGGAAATCGGAGATCACTACGACCTGCGCACGACTGTCGTCGTCCGCCGCCGTCCAGCCGCTGCCGTACTGGAACGGCGCATCGAACATCGTGAAGAAATCCGTCGTGGTCATCACGCCATCGCTGAAGAACGGATGCTCACCGGCGTGCAGCGGCGCGATCCTGGCATCGGTCAGTGCTATCACTGCCTGTCGTTCGGCCTGGTGCGCGTGCAGCAGGTTCATCGCGTCGGCATAGGCCATCAGGCGCTGCGGCTTGGTTTTTCCAACCTCATAGCCGTCTTTGGGATACGGATCGATCTGCGCATAGAACAGCTGCGCGCTCTTTTGTGGCAACGGATCGCCAGAGAGCAAACGCAGCACCGTCAACGTAGTGATCGACGCACCGATGCCTAGTGCCAGCGTGATGACCATCAGCGCGGTTAGCACTTTGTTGCGGCGCAGGCTGCGTAGCGCCAGATCCAGGTAATAACCAAACATAGTGGATTCCTGGTGAAGGAGATGAAGCTAGGGACGAGGGACGAGTAGCAAGGGCGCAAGCCTGAAAGGAGCATCTGCGTGATGCCTCATTGCAACCGTAAATGTCATTTCGGCGCCCTCATTACTCGTCCCTCGCCCCTTCTTGGTCACACCGACCGCGTCGCCACCACCGGCGGCACTGCCGCTGCGCGCAGCGCAGGTCCAAGCACGGCGAGCTGGCCGATCACCCACAGCAACAGCGCACCGACCGGGAAATAGACGGCCGGAAGGCGCGGCAATTCGTAGTGGGTCATCAGGAACAGATTGATGCCGAAGGCCAGCGCCATGCCCAACGCGATACCAAAGGTGGCGAGCACGAAATTCTCGGCCTGAAAGTAGTGCAGGATGTTGCTGCGGGTGGCGCCCAGGGCGCGGCGCACGCCAATCGTGCGGCGGCGCTGCGCCACCCAGAAGCTGGCCAGCCCGACGATGCCCAGCGCGGTGACGATGAGCAGCGCCACGATCACGCCGGTCAGGATGCCGGCCATCGCACGGTCGTCCTGGAAAAACTTCCGGCGCACTTCGTCGAAGCTGCGCTTGGTGGTTACCACCCGGTCCGGATCAGCCTTTTTCAGTGCAGCCACCGCGGCAGCCAGCACGTTCGCGCGATCCTCCGATCGGGTGCGGATCACGTAGCTCTGGTCCTTGTTCGCTCCCATTCGCAGCGGCACGACCATGGTGAACTGTGCCTTGGCTGGATCGTAGGCGTTCGGCCGCGCCAGGCTGTCCAGCACACCGACTACGCGCAGGCCCACGGTGGGCGTGAGGTATATGAGGCGGCCCAGCGAATTCTGTCCTGGCCACAGGCGCTCGGCCAAGGTCTGGGTGATCAGGGTTACGTGCGGCAGGCTCTTGCTGTCACCCGTGCTGAGCCCCTTCATCGCCGTTTCCACGTCGACAAAGTCGTCGGACTGCAGGTCGCGCCCGGACACCAGCCTCGTGCCCAGCGTCTGCGGAATGTTTTCGCCGAAGTAGGTGGTAGCGCTGAGCGTACGCTCGGGCTGCGCCGGGTCGAGCCGGATATTGCCGTTCGACGACGAGACGCCAAACGGCACCTGGTTGGACGAAGCCACCGATTGCACGCCGGGCACCTGCCGAAGTAGCGCGACATCCTCCGCGAGCCGGGCATACGGATTGGACGGTGTCGTCACGTCGGCTACCTGGATCTGCAGCAGCTCGTGCTCGGCCACGCCGCTGGGCATGTCCATGCGCTGCAGACGCTGGCCGATCAGAAATACGGCGTTGCAGACGATCGCGCAGGTCAACGCGATTTCCAGAATCAGCAACCAGGCGGTGAGCTTGTGACGGCGCAGCGTGGAAAGAATCGGGAGAATGTCCATGGGTTGCCTCAGTTGCTCTTCAGTTGCAGGGCGGGCGCGATCTGGCAAGCACGCCAGGCGGGAAGCAAACCCGCCAGCAGCGTGGCGAGAACCGCCAGCACAAAGGTGACGAACAGCATGCTCAGGTCCAGGTGGGCCAGTGCGGCATAGTCCGAAGGGCGCTGCCGTACCAGCCACAGTCCGAACATCGCCAACACAAGACCGCCGACACCGCCGACCAGACCGACCACCCCGGATTCGATCAGCAGTTGTGCGAACAACGCGCGCCGCGACGCGCCCAGCGCACGGCGCACGCCGAGCTCACTGGCGCGACGCATGAACTTGGCCAGCATCAGCCCTACCGTGTTCACCAGGCACACCAGCAGAAAGCCAAACGCGAGCCCGTTCTGCAACCGCACGTCGCTGGGCACTACCTTGTTGTAGTCAAGCCACTGCATCACGTTGGGCAGGCGTACATTGGGCGCGCGCTGGAAGCGGCCCAGTGCCTTCTGGTCCAGCGAGTAGTGCACGAGAAACTCCCGGTAAGCCGCCGCTTTCGCGGGACTGTCCAGTTGCACCCAGAACTGCAGCCACACGCAGTCATTCGAAGGCAGGATATTGCCGACGCCGCCGCCACCATTGCCCCAGCAATCGGTCGATCCGCCGCGATCCAGTCGCAACTCGACCATGGTCTGCAGCGGCACGAATACCTGCTCGCCATAGGCGTAGGAGCCGGTATTGAGGTCATAAAAATGTGGGTTTGGCTGCCAGCTGTCCAGCACGCCCACGACGCGAAAGGAGACGCCGGCCATGCGCAGTGTGCGACCCACGCTGTTGGTCCCGGCAAACAGTTTGTCGTTGAGCGACTTCGCGATCACCACGTCGCGCGCCTTGGCCTCACCCTCGGCGGCGGTCCAGCCATGGCCGTACAGGAACGGCGCGTCGAACATTCCGAAGAAATCCGCCGTGGTGTAACGCGCCTCCACATAAAACGGATCGAGCGAGGATTGTTCGGGCTGCACGGGCACCGATCCGCCGCTCATCAATGCCTGGTGATCCGCGCGTCCGGCATGCAACAGATTCAGGCCATCGATCAAGGTGACCTGCTCCGGCGGTTCCTTGCTCGAGTCCATGCCCTTGATGTCCTGCGGATCGATCTGCGCGTAGTACAAGTGGTCGCTACGGCCGGGCAAAGGATCACCGGACAGCACATGCAGCACCGTCAGGGTGGTCATGCTGGCGCCGATGCCGAGTGCGATCGCCAGCACCATCAATGCCGTCAGCATCTTGTTGCGCCTGAGGCTGCGCAGCGCGAGATCGAGGTAATAGCCGAACATGTCATGACTCCATCAAAGATAAATCGTGCCGCTGCTGTAGGAGCGCACCCTGTGCGTGAGCTTCTATTCGGCTCACGCTATCGCGCACAGGGTGCGCTCCTACAGACATTCGCTTCATGCATATGCCATCCCCATTCATCACACGCTCCGCGTCGCTACCACCGGAGGCACTGCTGCCGCACGCAGTGCCGGACCAAGCACGGCGAGCTGGCCAAGCCCCCACAACACCAACGCGCCGATCGGCAGGTAGTACAACGGCAGGTGCGGCAACTCGTAGAACTTCATCAACAGGATATTCAGCGCAAACGCCAGCGCCATGCCGAGCGCGATGCCGAAGCTCACGATCAGGAAGTTCTCGATCTGGAAGTAGCGCAGGATGTCGCTGCGGGTCGCACCGATCGCGCGGCGGATGCCGATCTGCCGGCGTCGCTGCTGCACCCAGAAACTGGCAAGCCCCACGATGCCCAGTGCGGTAATCAGCAATAGCGCCACGATCACTCCGACCAACATGCCGGCCATCGCCCGATCCTGGCGAAAGCTGCTGGTGCGCAGGTCGCTGATGGTCTGGCTGCCTTCCTGGTCGAACACTGCATCCGGCGCGACTTTCGCAATCATCGCGCGGGCATCGCGCAATACGCGCGATATATCCCTGGGGTCTGCGCGTAGCAGATAACTTCCCGCGAGAAGTTTTCCCGGTTGGGCCGACACGAAGACCGACCAGTCCTTGCTGCCCTCGGGCCAGCCGGCAGGATCGGGCCTGACCAGGTGATCGATGACGCCGACCACGCGGTAATGATATTTGTCGAGCCAGAATTCCTTGCCCAGCGGATCGCTTCCCGGCCACAGGTGCCCGGCCAGCGAACGGGTGATCTGCACGGAAGCATCGTTCGGCATGAGTCCGGTGAAGGCTCGAAAATCATCAGCCTGCGGACCACGGCCAGCGATCACCTGCACGTCCAGGGCTTGCATGCTGCCCGGCCCACCCAGATAGAACTCCACGACGCCACCAAAATGCTGACCGGCCGCATCCAGGGTGATACCCGCAGTACCTCGACGAGCGCCGAACGGTATGGAATTCAGCACCGTAACCGATTGCACGCCGGGAATACTGCGCAAGCCGGACAAGGCACGCGCATTCAGATCGACCGCATGACTGTCCTCGTAACCCGTCAACTGCACGGTCGCTAACGAAGTTTCGTCGACGCCGCTTTCGACATGCATCAATGCGATCCGGTTGGCAATCATGAAGCAGGCGTTGCACAACACCGCACAGGCCAAGGCGATCTCCATCGCGATCAGCAAGGTGGCGAGACGGTGGCGACGCAGCGCGGAAAGAATGGGTTGAATCTGCATAATGATGACTTCCTCAGAGCGTCTTCAGTTGCAGGCCCGGCGCGACCCGGCATGCGCGCAGGGCCGGCAGCAAACCAGCAAGCACGCTGGTGGCGATGGCCAGTGCAAAGGTGACGAGAAACATGCTCACGTCCAGATGTGCCATGTCCGCATAGACCGCTGGCTGACGACGCACCAGCCACAGCCCTGCAAGCGTGAGCAACCAGCCGCCGATGCCACCGAGCAGGCCGATCATTCCCGCCTCCACCAGACACTGCGCGAACACTGCGGCACGGCTGGCACCCAGCGCGCGACGCACGCCGATCTCGCCGCTTCGCCGCAGGAATTTCGCCAGCAAGAGGCCCACGGTGTTGAGCAGGCAGATCGCGAGGAACGCAAACGCCAGCCAGGTCTGCAGTCGCACGTCGCTGGGCACCACGCCGTTGTAATCCAGCCACTGCATCAGGCTGCGCAGGCGCGTGTTGTCGGCATGGGTAATGCGGCCCAGTGCCTTCTGCTGCTCGGCATAGCCAGCCAGGAAGTGGCGATAGTCGGCAACCTTCGCTGCGCCGTTCAGTTCGACCCACAGGCGTATCCATTCGCACGGAGCATCCTGCAGGTGACCCGGCTTGTCAGGCATATGCCAGCAGGTGAACTGCCAGAAATTGCCATCGTTGATCTCCAGACCGCTGGTGAACGGCGTGAAGACATCCTCTGGCTTGGTGTAGAAATCCGCGGTCTGGCCATGTGAAAAACGTCCGCCGGCCACCATGTAGAACTGCGGCGAAGGCCGCCATGGTTTCAGCACGCCGACGATGCGCACATCGGTATCGCGCAGTTGCAGCGTGCGACCCACGCTGTTGGCGCCGCCAAACAGCTTGTCGTTGAGGTCGGCCGAGATCACCGCTACTCGTGCGTGTTTCTCGTCGTCTTGCGGCTGCCAGCTACCGCCGTACTGGAACGGCACGTCGAACATCGGAAAGAAATCCGATGTGGTGGACAGCATCATCTCCATCAGCGGAGGAAGACTCGTCTCCGGCGCACGCACCTTGAGCTGGCTGTCGACGATCAGCGCCTGCCGATCCGCACGATGGGCGCTCCATAGATCCACCGCCGAGCGGTAGTCCATCACGTCGATGGGATCTTTATGGCTGAAGTCGGTGGTGGGGTCCGCATCCACCTGCGGATAAAAGATCGCGCCGCTTTTCCCTGGCAACGGATCGCCGGACAGAAGATGCATGACGGTCAACGTCGTCATGCTGGCGCCGATGCCGACCGCGATGGCAATGACCATCAAGGCCGTCAGTATCTTGTTGCGCTTCAGACTGCGCACTGCCAGATCGAGGTAGTAACCGAACATAGTTGGATCCCTGGTAATGGAAGTGCAGCTAGGGGCGAGGGACGAGTAGTGAGGGTGCAAACCCGTGGTGCGTGGCTACGGGATGCTTTACTGCGTCTGTAAGTCGTGTTTTTGGCGCCCTCACTACTCGCCCCTCGCCCCTTTATTGATCACACCGACCGCGTTGCCACCACCGGCGGCACCGCCGCAGCGCGCAACGCAGGCCCCAGCACAGCGAGCTGACCGATCGACCACAACAGCACTGCGCCAACCGGGAAATAAATGCCCGGCAGTCGCGGCAATTCGTAATGCAGCATCAGGAACAGGTTGATGGCAAAGGCGAGCACCATGCCGATAGCAATGCCGATGGTCGCCAGCAGGAAGTTTTCGGTCTGGAAGTAATGCAGGATGTTCGCGCGCGTGGCGCCCAACGCACGCCGCACGCCAATGGTGCGCCGCCGCTGCGCGACCCAGAAGCTGCCCAATCCGACGATGCCCAGCGCTGTCACTACGAGCAACGCAACGCACACGCCAACCAGCAGACCGGTCATTGCGCGGTCATTCTGGAAGAACTCGCTGCGTACGTCGTCAAAGGTACGTTTCTCGATCACTACGCGACGTGGATCGAGCACCTTGAGTGCAGCCAGCGCCGCTTTCAGTACGCGCTGACGATCCTCTGGCGCGGTACGAAGCAGATAAATCGAACCATCCCCGGCCACCGAACGGATGGGTACCAGAAAGCTGAATTCGGCGCCCTGCAAGAGACTGCGTGGCCGGACCAGATGCGCGACCACACCCACTACGGTTTCCGGTGTCTTGCCGAAATAAATCAGCCTGCCCAACGGGTTCTCGCCGGGCCATAGCTTGTCCGCCACGGCCCGGGTGATCACCATTACCTGCGGCAATGCCTTGTCGTTGGGATCGCCGGCGCCGGCCGCCTTGTCGACGGCGTCGATGTCGCGGAAATCGTCTTCGCGCAGATTGCGCCCGGCCACCAGCTGCGTACCCATGGTCTGCGCGAGATTTTCGCCCCAGTACATCGCCACAGTCAGCGTTGGCAGCTTCTGCGTTGGATCGAGTTTTAAGCTGTTGTTGGTTTCCGAACTGCTGAACGGCATCTGGTTCGCAAGACTGACCTGGGTCACGCCAGGGAGCTGCCGTAACGCGGCGAGGTCTTCCTGGGTGCGCGCTCTTGCATCCGGCCGGATGCCGAGGTTCGCCAACTGGATTTCCACCAGTTCATGCTCGGCAATCCCGCTGACCATGTTCATGCGCTCGATCCGCTGGCTGATCAGGAACACCGCGTTGCAGACGATCGCGCAGGTCAGCGCGATCTCGATGATCACCAGCCAAGCCGTCACCTTATGCCGGCCCAGGGTCGAAAGAATCGGGCGAATTTCCATATCAGTTGCTCTTCAATTGAAGCGCGGGTGTGATCTGGCAGGCGCGCCATGCAGGCAGCAGACCGGCAATCAAGCTGGCACCGATGGCAAGCAGGAAGGTGGTCAGCAACATCGATAAATCCAGATGAGCCAGCGCGGCGTAACTGGAGGCCCGCTGCCGCACCAGCCACAGGCCGAGAAAGGCCAGCAACAGGCCGCACACACCACCGCTGAGGCCGATCACTCCGGATTCCACCAGCAACTGCAAAAACAACGCGCGCTTCGATGCGCCCAAGGCGCGCCTCACGCCAAGCTCACCGGCGCGACGCATGAATTTGGCCAGCATCAGCCCCACCGTGTTGACCAGGCACACCAGCAAAAAGCCGAACGCCAGCCAGGTCTGCAGTCGCACGTCGCTGGGCACCACTTGCTGATAGTCCAGCCATCCCATCAGATCGCGCAGACGTACATTTGCCGGACGCTGGAAGCGGCCAAGCCCTTTTTGCTCCTGCGAATAGTGCGTGAGGTATTGCCGATACGCCGCGGCCTTGGCCGGGCTGTCCAGCTGCACCCAGAATTGCAGCCACGTGCAGGGAGCGATTTCCAGGTGGTCATTATGCCCACCCCAACAATTCATCATGCCGCTATTGGCGAGCTTGAGATCCCGCGAGGTGCTCAGCGGGAGAAACACATCCTCGGTCTGCGCGTAACTGCCGCCGATATTCACATCGTAGAAATGCGGATTCGGCCGCCAGCGGTCGAGCACACCCACGATGCGTACGGCACTATCGCCAAGCAGAAGGGTCTGTCCGGTGCTGTCCCTACCGCTGAACAGCTTGTCGTTGAGCTTGCTGGAAATCACCGCTACCCGCGCCTTGCTGTCGTCATCAGCGTAGGACCACGGACGTCCATATAGCATCGGCACCTTGAACATCGGGAAGAAATCGGCGGTGGTATAACGGGCGTCCGAGTAGAACGGATCCATGCTGGGTTGCGCTGGTTGCACCGGCACCCTGCCGCCCGTCATCAGGGCCTGGCGATCCGCACGTTTTGCATGCAGCAGGTTCATGCCATCGATCCAGGTCAGTTGATCCGGCGGCTCCTCCGCCGGCTGATAGCCGTCCATATCCCGCGGCTCGAGTTGCGGATAGAACAGTGTCTGGCTGGTTCCAGGCAGCGGATCTCCCGACAGCACATGCAGCACCGTCAGCGTGGTCATGCTGGCACCGATGCCGAGCGCGATCGCCAGCACCATCAGCGCGGTGAGCATCCGGTTGCGCTTGAGGCTGTGCAATGCCATGTCGAGGTAGTAGCCGAACATTTCCATTCACTCCGTGATTTGCAGTTCTGGGTGCAACTGACTAACTCGCTCCGCCCGTACCCTCATCCGCCCCTGCGGGGCACCCTCTCCCACCAGGGAGAAGGAACTCTCTTCAAGCCGCGCGAGTCGCCACCACCGGCGGCACATTGGAGGCGCGGCGGGCCGGCAAGAACACCGCGCCCTGCCCGATCGCCAACATCGCCAGCACGCCGGTCAGCACGTAGAGCACCGGCAAACGCTCCATCTCGTAGTGCGTCATCAGCCACAGGTTGAGCCCGACCGCGAGCAGCACGCCCAACACCACACCGATACCCGCGATCAGCAGGTTCTCGATCTGGAAGTAGTGCAGGATGTCGATCCGACGTGCGCCCAGTGCACGCCGAACACCGATTTGCCGATGCCGTTGGCCGACCCAGAAACTGGTGAGCCCGACGATGCCGGCAGCGGTGACGCCGAGCAGAATCAGGCAGACCACGCCCATCAAAATCGCCATGCCGCGGTCGGCGCGATAGGCCTTCGCGCGAATCTCTGAAAACGACTGGACGCCCCAGCTGTCCGGCATGATGCGCATGGGGTTGGCCGCGAAAAGCGCCTTGCGTGCTTCGTGCATCACGTCCTGTTCGCGTCCCGGCTGTGTACGTACCGCGTAGCTGGCCATCACTCCGTCCAGGCGAACCGGCTCCAGAATCGAGTTATAGGCAAAGGGATTGCCCCAGCTGTCCGTGGTCGGCGTCTGCAGTTGTTCGACAATGCCCACGATGGTCGAGGGCTGTGCCTTTCCATCCTGGTAGACCGTCTTGCCCAGTGCATCGCCCTGCGGGAATAGTTTGTCCGCTACCGGCTTGCTCACGATAATCACCGGTGAGGCGTCGGTGCCGCGGATGGTGTGGTGCAGGATTTCACCGGCGTTGAAGTCCCGACCGGCGATCAGATGCACACCCAGGGTAGAGCGCAGGTGTTCGTCCCCGTAGTAGTAGGCGGCCTGGACGGCTATGCCCTTCTGATCCGGCGTGAGGGTGAGGTCGCCGCTCCATATCATTCCCTGTATGGGGAGGCTTTCCGATGCTGCTACTTCCTGTACGCCAGGTAGACTCCGCAGCGTGGCGAGGTCTTCCCGCTGCAGCTCATCGAGCTTTTCGACGGACGCGGAATCGTCACCGCTCGGCGCTCCCACCCATGCTTGCGCGATCCGCAGCAGATTGTTTTCATCGATACCGGTCGGACGATTTAGCCGCTCGATACGCTGGCCTATGATGAAGACCGCATTGCAGACGATTGCCAACGTCAGCGCGATCTGCAGCACGATCAACACTACGCCAGCCTTGTGCCGTCGCAACGCTGCCAGGATGGGATGCACGGTCATGACGCGATCCTCAATTGGTCTTCAGCTGCCACGCGGGTTGCACGCGTGAAGCACGAAAAGTGGGATAGAGGCCGGCCAGCATGGTGGCAACCACCGCCACCAACACGGTGAGCATGAGCAGGCTCGGATCGATCCGGGCCAGATGGGCGAGTCTCGCGGGCAACACCAGACCAACGCTGAGCACACCCACGCCAGTAAGCAGCAGCCCCAGCACGCCACCGCCCGCGCCGATCATTCCGGCCTCGGTGAGAAATTGTGCGTAGATCGCGCGACGCGACGCACCCAGCGCGCGGCGCACGCCAATCTCGCCGCTGCGGCGCAGAAACTTCGCCAGCAGCAAGCCCACCGTATTCACCAGACACACGATCAGCAGACCCAGCGCCACCAGCAACGACACCTTGGTGTCGCTTGGCACGACATGCTCTTGCTCGAGATAGGCCGGCACATCGAACAGACGATTGTTCGGTGCCCAGGCGAATCGTCCGGCTGCCCGCTGCTCGCGCGCATAGTCGTCGAGGTACTGTCGATAGCTTTGCACTGCTGCGGCGCTGTCCAGTTCGGCCATATAGGCGATCCACACGCAATTCGAATGCTGCAAGCCGACGAAGCCGGATTCCACGGGCTGCACACGACATTCATTTGCACCCACGTTGGCCATATTCACCGCAACCGCCCGCTGCAACGGAACGAACACCCCGGGGCCATCGCCGCCGCCGTAACCACCGGTATCCATCACATCGTAGAAAATCGGCTGCGGATTCCAGTCAGCCAGCACACCAATCACCCGATAGTCCTTGCCTTCGATATCGATCGTCTTGCCGACGCTGTTGCCGCCGCCGAATACCTGTTGGTTGAGCTTGTCGCCAATCACAGCCACGGCCGCCTGATGTGCATCGTCGTCCGCACTCCAGCCGCTGCCATACAAAAACGGAACGTCGAGCATCGGGAAAAATTCGCCGTAGACCGCGTAACCGTCGACCGGGATCGGGCTGCGTCCCGCACCCGCAGGGATCACCGAGGGTGCAATCAGGTAGATCGCCGACTGCAGCGGGGCACGGTGATCGCGCATCAACGCCATCGCATCGGTGTAGTCCAACGCATCCGGCGGATCGCCCACATGGCCACTGTCGTTCGGACCCCACATATCGATCCGCGGCACAAACAGCTTTGACGATTTCCACGGAATCGGATCGCCGGATACGCCACGGAACACTGCATAGGTTGTCATCGACGCAGCTACGCCGAAGCCGATGGCAAGCACCATCAACACGGTAAGACCGGGACTGCGCTTCAAGCTGCGCAAGGCCAGTTCAAGGTAGTAGCCGAACATGCGTCGATTGCTCCTTTACGCGAATACCGTCTCTACCGGCGCCCCAAAGAAACCCCTCCCCCTTTTGAGAGAGAGGGGAGAAAATCAAACCGGTCGCGTTGCCACCACCGGCGGCACGTTCGAGGCGCGACGCGCCGGGACGAACACCGCGGCCTGCCCCAACGCCAATACCGCCAGCACACCGACCAGCACATAGATCACCGGCATGCGGTCCATTTCGAAACGCGTGATCAACCACAGGTTGAGCCCCACCGCGAGCAGGATGCCGACCACGGCGCCGATGCCGGCGATCAGCAGATTTTCGAGCTGGAAGTAGTGCAGGATGTCGATCTTGCGCGCGCCCAATGCCCGCCGCACGCCGATCTGTCGCCGCCGCTGACCGACCCAGAAACTGGTGAGACCGACGATCCCCGCGGCAGTGACGCCGAGCAGGATCAGGCAGATCACGCCCATCAGGATCGCCATGCCGACGTCAGCGCGATAGGCCTTCGCACGGATATCCGCGAACGACCTGACACTACGGTCATCAAGCACGCGCATCGGGTTCGCTGCATAGAGCGCAGGGCTTACTGCCTTCATCGCATCGGCCAGCCGGCCCGGCTTGGCGCGCAAGACATAACGCGCGAAGTTCGCGTCCTGCCGGACCGGAAACAGCACTGAATTCCAGGCCAGAGGGCCTTCTCCGGCATCAATCGGACTCTGCAGCCTGGCGACCACGCCAATGATCGTCGTCGGCGTGTTGCTGCTGTCGAAATAAATCACCTTGCCGATCGCATCGCCGTGCGGAAACAGTTTGTCTGCGATCGATTTGGTAACGATCGTCAGTGGCGAGCGACTCTCGTCACGGAATCCCTTGTTCTGCACATCGGCAGCAGTGAAGTCCCTGCCCGCGATGAGCTGCAGACCCAGGGTCGACAGCATATGCTCGTCGCCATAGAAGAAATTCGAATCGATCGTGGACTTTTGCTGCAACGGCTTCAGACCGATCCCGCCGGTTGAGCCGGAGCGAAGCAGCGGCAGCGAACGGATCGGCGAAATCGACGCTACGTCGGGCAAGTTGCGCAGCGTGGCGAGATCCGCCTGCTGCATACTGTCGAGCTTTTCCAGGCTGGCGGGGTCGTCTCCGCTCGGCGCGTTTACCCATTGCTGGGTGACCAGGAACAGATTGTCCTCGTTGAGGCCGGTGGGTCGGCGCACCATATCGATGCGCTGCTGGATGATGAAGATCGCATTACAGACGATCGCCAGGGTCAGCGCGATCTGCAATGCAATCAGCACCACGCCGGCCTTGTGTTTGCGCAGTGCCGCGAGAATGGGATGCATGTTCATGGCGCGTTCCTCAATTCGACTTCAGTTGCCATGCGGGCTGCACGCACGCGGCACGGTAGGTGGGATAGAGACCGGCCAGCGTGGTCGCCATGACGGCCACCAGCAGGGTGAGCACGAGCAGTGAGAAGTCCACGCGCGCCAACGCCGCGATGTCCTTCGGTAGCACCCAACTCACGCTGGCTACACCTACGCCGGTCAGAAACAGACCCAGCACACCGCCAGCCAGACCGACGATGCCGGCCTCGGTGAGGAACTGCGTATAGATCGCCATGCGCGGTGCGCCTAGCGCACGCCGCACGCCGATCTCGCCGCTGCGGCGCAGGAACTTCGCCAGCAACAAGCCTGCCGTGTTGACCAGGCACGCGATCAGCAGGCCTAACGCGACCAGCAACGCCACTTTGGTGTCGGTGGGCACCACATGCTTGTAATCCAGCCATTGCGGCAAATTGCGCAGGCGATTGTTGGGTGCCCAGCCGAAACGGCCCGCCCGCTGCTGGTCATGCGCGTAGCCATCGAGATACTGCCGGTAAGCCGTCACTGCCGCCGCGTCGTCCAGCTCGGCCATGTAGGCAATCCACGTACAGCTCGAATGCTGCAGTCCGAGAAAACCAGTTTCAGTGGGACTTGCATCGCAGTCGGTGTTGCCGTCATTGCGGATGTTCGCCTGAAGCGCGGTCTGAAACGGCAGGAACACATCTTCGAACTCGGTGGAAAAACCCCCGCCGTTGTTGACCACGTCGTAAAAACGCGGCTGCGGATTCCAGTCATTCAACACGCCAACTACGCGATAGTCCTTGCCCTCGACATTGACGGTTTTACCAACGCTATTGGTCTCGCCGAAAAGCTTCTCGCTGAGCTTGCCGCTGATCACCGCCACATCGGCGCGTTGTGCGTCGTCATCCGCGCTCCAGCCGCTACCGTATTTGAACGGCACATCCAGCATCGGGAAGAATTCGCTGTAGACGGCATGCCCGCCGACGTGGATGGGATGCTTGCCGGCGTCCGCCGGCACTATGGACGGGGAGATTTCGTACATCGCCGATTGCAGCCTGGCGCGGTGATCGCGCATCAACTTCATGGCGTCGATGTAGTCCATGGCATCTGGCGGCTCGCCGTCGCTGCCGCGTCCGGTCGGCCCCCACATGTCGATCTGCGGCACAAACAGCTTCGACGATTTCCACGGCATCGGATCGCCGGATACCGCGCGAAACACCGAGTAGGTAGTCATCGAAGCAGCCACGCCGAAACCGATGGTAAGCACCATCAGCACAGTCAGGCCTGGGCTGCGCCTGAGGCTGCGCAAGGCCAATTCAAGGTAGTAGCCGAACATCTATCTTTCGCTCCTTTCATGTGAACCCCACTCCCGTCGGGAGAGGGGATGGGTGAGAGTTCGTCGCGAATGGATTTCCCGCTCCGCCCGAACCCTCATCCACCCCTACGGGGCACCTTCTCCCAGTGGGAGAAGGGAAAAAAATCAAACTGAACGCGTTGCTTCTACCGGTGGCACGCGCGATGCGCGCAGTGCCGGCGCCAGCACGGAAGCCTGGCCGAGCAGCAGCAAGACCACCACGCCAGCCAACACGTAAGTCAACGACAGCCGCGCCATCTCAAAATGACTGACCATCCACATGTTCATGCCGATGGCGAGCAACGCACCGACGATCACACCGCCAAGACTGATCAGCAGGTTCTCGGTCAGGAAATAACTGAGAATGTCGTGATGAGTCGCACCGAGCGCGCGACGCACACCGATCTGCTTGCGCCGCTGGCCGACCCAGAAACTGGTTAGTCCGACGATGCCCGCAGCAGTGATCGCCAGCAGCACCACGCAGACGACGCCCATCAGGATCGCCATGCCGCGATCGCGTGCATAAGCCTTTGCACGCACCTCGCTGAAGCGCTGAACGCCATCCTTGGGGTCGATCACGCGCATGCGATTGATCCCGTACAACGTCTTCGACACTGTTTTGGCGACCGCATCGAGCTGGCCGGGCTGCGTACGGATGACATAGAAACCACCCATCGACATCGCCAGACGGACCGGCACCAGGGTGGTCTGCTCTGCCCATTGCGAAGCCCACGTGTCCACCCATGGCACTTCCAGCCGATCGACCACGCCGACGATGGTGGTCGGGTTGTTGCTCAAGTACAGAACCTTGCCCAGCGCTGAGCCGTCTGGGTAGAGTTTGTGCGCCAGGTCCTTGGTGACGATGATCGTCGGCGGCGTCAGCTTGTCGCGCATGTCCATGCGGCCGATCTCGTCAGCGCGGAAATTGCGCCCTTCGACGAGCTTCAGCCCCAACGTATTCAGCGTGTGCTCGTCGGAAAAATAAATCGCCGTGTGCGCGGTCGAGTGATCCTGGTTCGGCTTGTAGTCCAGGCCCTCCGACCAGCCACCCTGGCGCAGCGGATAGGAGTTGGTCGAATAGGCATCGATCACGCCGGGGATTTGCCGCAATGCGGACAGATCGGTGGCCGTCAAGCCGCTGACCTGCTGCGACGGCGGTTTGCCGACCCACTGATTTCTTACCGTAAGGATGTTCTCCTCGTCGATGCCGGTCGGGCGCGACAGGTGTGTGACGCGCTGCTTGATGATGAACAGCGCATTGCACACGATCGCCAGGGTCAGCGCGATCTGCAGTGCGATCAGGATGGTGCCGGCCTTGTGACGTTTGAGCGCGGCGAGTATTGGATGGATCTGCATGGTCGTCGCCTCAGTTGGACTTCAGTTGCCAGGCTGGCTGCACCTGAGCGGCGCGCCAGGTCGGATAGAACGCTGCGATCACCGTGGCGCCGATCGACACCAGCAAGGTCAGCCCGATCAGGGAAAAATCGACATGCGCCAGCTGGGCGATTTCTGGCTCGAACACCAATCCGATGCCAAACACGCCACCCGCCGTCAGCAGCAGGCCAAGCACGCCACCCGCAACGCCGACCATCGCGGCCTCGGCAAGGAACTGCGCGTAGATTTCCCGCCGAGAAGCACCCAGCGCACGACGCACGCCAATCTCCTGCGAGCGGCGCATGAACTTCGCCAACAGCAGACCAATCGTGTTGACCAGACACACCACCAGAAAGCCCAGTGCGACCAGCAGCGACACCTTGGTTTCCTGCGGCACCACGTGCTGGTGATCGAGCCACTCCATCACGTTGCGCAGGCGGTTGTTCGGCGCCCAGTTGTAGCGGCCGGCGCGCCGCTGGTCGTCCGCATAGCCGTCCAGATAGCTGCGGTACTTTTGCACCACGGCGGCATCGGGCAGCTCTGCCCACACTGTCAACCACACACAGGTGGACTGCAGCCACGCATCCCAGCCACCACCGGGCGATTTGTTGCAGTTGTTGTTGCCGTCAGTATCCATCTGCAGGTCGATGGCGCGACTGAACGGCATGAAGAAATCGGGTGCGTCGCCAAAACCACTCGTGTTGACCACGTCGTAGTAGCGCGGACGCGGGTCCCAGCTCTTCGCCACGCCGACGATCCGATAGTCTCGATTGTCCAGCACGATGTTGCGACCGACGCTGTTGGCACCCTCGAACAATTTCTGGTTGAGCTTGTTGCTGATCACCACCGTACTGGCGCGCTTGTCATCCTCGTTCGCGCTCCAGCCATTGCCGTACTGGAATGGCATCTCGAACATGCCGAAAAAGTCGCTGGTGACAGCGTAGCCGCTGACCGAAAACGGCTGCTTGGTCGCATCGTCCGGCACCACCGAGATGGCGACTGGATAGAGTGCCGTCTGCCGCGGCGCGAGATGAGCGCGCATCAGCGCCATGGTGTCCTGGTAGTTCAGCGCATCCGGCGGTTCGCCGTTGTCGTCTGCATCGCGGCCCACCGGTCCGAAACCGTCGATCTGCGGCACGAACAGCTGACCGGACTTCCACGGTATCGGATTGCCGGAGACCGCGCGGAACACCGCAAAGGTGGTCATCGAAGCCGCCACGCCGAAGCCGATCGCCATGATCATCAGCCCGGTGAGTACCGGGTTGCGGCGCAGACTGCGCAGACCGAGTCGTAGATAGTAGGCAAGCATGTGTATCTCCAGATTCCCTTTCGATGTTTCGCTTTCCCATCGGGAAAGGCAGATGTTCTTCAGACCGAACGTGTCGCCTCGACCGGCGGCACATTCGAAGCACGCACCGCCGGGGCCAGCACCGCACCCTGGCCCAGCAACAGCAGCACGATCACACCGATCAATACGTAGGCCAGCGACAGTCGCGCCATCTCGAACTGGGTCACCATCCACAGGTTGATACCGATCGCCAGCACCGCGCCGATGGCGACGCCGATGACACCGATCAGCAGGTTCTCGGTGAGGAAATAGCTGAGGATGTCGTGCCTGGTAGCACCCAGCGCGCGACGGATGCCGATCTGTTTACGCCGCTGGCCCACCCAGAAACTGGTCAGGCCAACGATGCCGGCGGCGGTGATCGCCAGCAGTACGGCGCTGATGATGCCCATCAGGATCGCCATGCCGCGGTCGCTGTCATAGGCGCGCGCGCGAATCTGGGCGAAGCTCAGTTCGCCGTCTTTGGGATCGATGATGCGCATGCGGCTTTGCGCGTACAGCGCCTTGGGCGCCTCGCGCATGGCGGTGGCGAGCTGGCCCGGTTTAGCGCGCACGATGTAGAACACTCCTTGCGGGTCTGCCTCACGCAACGGCCATAGCAGCGACTGGTAGGCATAGGCCTTATCCCAGCTGCTCACGCTCTGCCGCTGCAAGCGATCGACAATGCCGATGATGGTGCTCGGTGCTGGATTCATCGCGTAGAGGGGCTTGCCCAGCGCCGAGCCATCGGGATAAAGCCGGTCGGCCAGCTCCCTGGTCACGATGACCACAGGCGGGAGAACGTCCTGGCGCAGGCCGATCCGACCGACCTCATCGCTGCGAAAATTGCGGCCGGCCACCAGCTTCAAGCCAAGCGTGTCGATCGCATGCTCGTCGCCCAGATAGACCGCCGCATCGGTGGTCGGCTTGATCTGCTCTGGCGCCAAAGTAATGAAATCATCCCAGCCGCCGCCGCGCAGCGGGTAAGAGTTGAAGGGCGAGGCGTCGCGCACGGCAGGCAGTTGCCGCAACACGGCCACGTCGGCTTGAATCTGTGCATCAAATTGCTGCGCAGACGAGGCGGTCGCCCACTGATTGTGGATCACGAACAAGTTCGCTTCGTCGATACCGGTGGATTCGGAAAGATGCGCCAGGCGCTGTTGGATGATGAAAAGCGCATTGCAGACAACCGCCAGGGTCAAGGCGATCTGCAGGGCAATCAGCACGGTGCCGGCCCGGTGGCGGCGCATGGCGGCAAGGATTGGCTTGATGTGCATGATGGCTGCGCCTCAGTTCGACTTCAGCTGCCAGGCTGGCTGCACCTGGGCCGCGCGCCAGGCGGGATAGAACGCCGCCGCCACGGTGGCGAGAATGGCGACCACCAGGGTCAGCCCCACCAGCGATAGATCCAGATGTGCCAGGCGCGCGATCTCCGGCTTGAACAACAGGCCTACGCCGGAGATGCCGGCGGCGGTGAGCAACAGACCAAACATGCCTCCGGCCAGACCCACCGTGGCTGCCTCGATCAGGTACTGCGTGTAGATTTCCCGACGTGAGGCACCCAGCGCGCGTCGCACGCCAATCTCTCCAGCGCGGCGCAGAAACTTGGCCAGCAGCAGGCCGATCGTGTTGATCAGGCAGATCACGAAAAAGCTCAGCGCCACCAGCAGCGAGATGCGGCTCTCCGGCGGCACGACTTGCTGATAGCCGAGCCACTGCATCACATCGCGCAGGCGCACGTTGGGTGCCCAGCTGAAGCGGCCAGCTTGTTGCTGATCCGCGGCATAGCCTTCAAGGAACTGGCGGTAGCGTGCAACATCCGCCGCACTGTCCAACTCTACCCATGGCGTGATCCAGACGCAGACGCTATGCAGCCAGTCGTCCCAACTGGTGGCCGTCAATTGACCGCGGCAGCTGTTGTTGCCCGCGGTGTCGATTTTCAGATCCAGCGCGCGAGTGAACGGCAGGTAGAAATCAGCGGAATCTTCGAAGCCGCTGCTTCCGAACATCGAGAAGAAGCGTGGCTTGGGATCCCAATGCCGGGTCACGCCGACGATGCGATAGTCATGCCCATTCAGGGTGACCTCGCGCCCCACGCTGTTGGCACCGCCGAACAGTTTCCCGTTGAACTCCTCGCTCAGCACCGCAACCGACGCATGCCCATCATCATCCGCAGCGTTCCAGCCGGAGCCATACTCGAACGGCACCTCGAACATCGGGAAGAAATCGCCATAGACCGCATAGCCATTCGTGGAGATCGGCAGACTGCGGGTGCCGCCCGGCAATACCGACAGCCGCACTGGATACAGCAAGGTCTGCTGCTTGGCCTGGTGCGCGCGCATCAATGCCATGGCATCGGTGTAGCTCAATGCCGCAGGAGGTTCGCCTTGAATGTTTTGCTGCGGACCCCAGTTGTCGATCTGTGGCGTGTAGAGCTGCGCCGATTTGTCCGGTATCGGGTTGCCCGATACCGCGCGAAACACCGACCAGGTGATCATTGACGCAGCCACGCCGAAACCGATCGCCATCACCATCAGCGCAGTCAGCAGCGGATTGCGCCTGAGGCTGCGCAGGCCCAGTTCAACGTAGTAGCCAAACATGGCTCTGGCCTCCACGTGGGTATCCGTGCAGCGAACGCCATGCGCGACTGGGATGCCCGGTAGTCATTGCAGCAACCGGTTGATGTCTTCGAGATCGTGGATGTCCACCGTGCCCGCAGCCTGCTTGAGCAGCAGCTTGTTGAGGATGAACTGGTGGCGCACGACGATGTACTGGAACTGCGACTGAGCCAGCTGCTCGATCGCGACCACCACGTTGGTGAGACTCTGCGTGCCGATCGCATAGCCAGCGCGCATCGAGGCCACGGATTTTTGTGCCGCATCCACCGAAGTCCGCGCGCTCTGCACCCCTTCGATGCCATCCACGACGAGGTTGAAGTAGTTGTTCGCGTCACGCGCTGCCTGCCGACGCTCGCTTTCCAGCGTTCCCTGATCCTCGTCGCGTTGATAGATCGCCTGGCGCACCTGCGATTGCGTGAGGCCACCGCTGAAGATCGGCACGTTGAGCACCAGGCCCACCGTGGTGACACCGGGGCCATTCGCCGAACTGCCCGGCACCGCGTCGGACCAGCTACCGAACCTGCCATAGGTCACGTTCGCACTGATCGTAGGCAAATGTCCGGCACGCGCTGCAGAAATCTTGTGCTCGTCGGCGCTCACTGCATAGCGATCGGCGAGTATCGCCGGGTTGGTTTCCATCGCCGCATCCACCCAGGCCTTGGGATCGTTGGGCGTGGGCGCCTGCATGGGCACGTCCTCGCGCAGCTTCTTCAAGTCGCCGGTCGGCTTCCCGGTAATCTGCTCCAGGCCCCGCAGTGCATCCTTCAGGGTGTCCTGCTCAGCGATCCGCTGCGCCTTGATGTACAGATAGAACGCCTGCGACTGCGACATGTCCGCCGCCGTAGCGAGACCGTCCTTGAAACGCTCGCTGGACTGCGTGTATTCCTGCTTGTACGCATCTTCGTAAGATTGATAGACGTCTACCGAATCCCGCGCGATAAGCACGTTGAAGTAGGCGTTGGCGACACGTACGTAGAGATTTTGCAGCGCAGCGAGATAGGTCTGCTCCTGCGAATCGCTCGTGTCATGCGCAGCGTGCAGCGTGGAAATGTCGGCCAGATTGACCAGCGTCTGAGTGAGTCCTGTACTGATACTGCGATCGCGGGTGTGACCGACGCCACTCGTCGTGATCGTGTTGCCATTCGAGTCGACGGAGGTGCCACTGCCGCCATGGATCTGTTCAAGATCCAGGCCGGCAGACAGTTGTGGCAATAAGACGGAACGCGCCTGCGGCACGCCCTCGGCGACAGCCAGACGCGTCGCATCGGCGGTGGCCAGCACCGGGTCGTTGGCGATCGCCTGATGGTAGGCATCCATCAGGTCTTCGCCGCGACCCGACAACGGGACAACGGCCAGCAAGAGCAACATTGGCAGCAACTTCACACGCATGGACAAAACTCGCAGGTGGTGGACACGTTGTCGGGTAGAGCTGGCGTCAAACCGAATGGGCGCCGCCATGTGCTGCCACTGCAGCGTGGAAGCGCGGGTCTTCGGCAAGATCCACTACCTGGCCATCGATGATGTGCACATTGCGCTGGGCACGCGCGGCCAGCTCCGGATCATGCGTAACCATCACGATGGTCGCGCCATCACGATGGATGTCTTCGAGCAGTTCGAGCACGCTGCGGGCCATCTGCGTATCCAGGTTGCCGGTCGGTTCATCCGCCAGCAGCAGCCGCGGCGATCCGGCCAGTGCACGGGCAATTGCCACACGCTGCTGCTGACCACCGGAGAGTTCCGCCGGGTAGTGCTTGGCGCGCGAAGCGAGGCCGACACGCTCAAGCGAATCCATGATCCGCTGCTTGCGCTCGGCGGCCTTCATGCCGCGATAGCGCAGCGGCACTTCGATGTTGTCGAACACGTTGAGATCGGGAATCAGGTTGAATGCCTGAAAGATGAAGCCGATCTTCTCGTTGCGGATTTTCGAGCGGGCGTTGTCATTGAGGTTGCTCACCTCGATGCCATCGAGGTGGTACTCGCCGCCGCTGAAGGTTTCCAGCAGGCCAGCAATGGTCAGGAAGGTGGTCTTGCCGGAACCGGACGGGCCCGTAACAGCAACGAATTCGCCTTCCTTCACGTCGATGTTGAAATCGCGCAGCGCATAGGTTTCCACCACTTCGGTGCGGTAGACCTTGGACAGGTGAGTCATCTTCAGCATGGTTGTTCCTCGGTAGTGGTGGTGGTGTTTGTCTTGATGTTTGTCTTGGTGCCTTGGCCCCTCCCCTGCGAGCAGGGGAGGGAGTAGATCCATCAGTTGCTGATCGCTACGCGATCGGCGTTCTTGAAGTTGTCAGTACCGGAAATCACGATGTGGTCGCCTTCCTTCAGGCCATCGAGGATTTCCACCTTGTCGATGCTGCTGGCGCCGACGCGGATCGGTGTCTTGGTCGCGATACCGTCGCGCACCACATAGGCATAGCTGCCACCGGATTCGTCGACGAACGAGCCACGCTGCACGGTGAGCACGTTCTCGCGATGATCGAGCAGCACGCGTACCGACAGGCGTTGGTTCTGGCGCAATTCCTTCGGCGTGGTGCCGGCAAAGCGCAGCCGCGCCGCCACTTCGCCGTTGACGACTTCGGGCGAAATCGCGCTGACCAGACCCTTCCAGGTATTGCCGTTGCCGCTGATCTCGCCGGACATCCCGATACCCAGATCGCGGGCGAAACTTTCCGGCACTTCCATCTCCACTTGCAGTGCGGACAGATCGATCACGCTGAGCAGCTGGGCATCCTTCGCCACGGTCGCGCGCTCGGCGATGAACAACTGGCCAACCTGGCCGTCGACTGGCGACTTCACATTGAGATTGTCGACCTGGCGCTGCAGGTCCTGCACGACCAACAATTGATTGTCGTGAGCGAGCTTCTTGGACTGGATGTTGAATTTCAGGCTGTCGTTGTTCATGCCCAGATCGGACTGTGCATGCGCCAACGTGATGCGGGCCTTTTCCAGCGCGTCCTTGGACTGATCAACTTCCACGCCGGTGGCGGCACCGGCAGCGAATGCTTTCTGCTCGCGCGCCAGGTTGGTTTCCGCGCTCTTCGCGTCGATCTGCGCATTGTCGAAAGCCTTCTGCAGATCGCTGCGCTTGGTCCGCGCATCCACCTGCGACTGCAGGTAATCGACCTGCATGGCATCAGCCTTCGATTGCTCCTGCGCCAGCTTGTTGGTCAGCTCCGGGCTGTCGATCAAGGCCAGCGACTGGCCCTTCTTCACCGTATCGCCCGCATGCACCTGCAGCGTTACCGCGCCGCCATACGTGGCGTACAGCGTGGGGCTGACCGCGGCGACCACCTTGCCCTCGGCAGCGATGTCACGCACGAACGGACCACGTTCGACGTCGGCGAACGAGAGTCGTGTGCTACTGACCGACGAGGTTGCGGAAAACAATCGGCCGATCCCTGGTGCCAGCCAGCCCACCAAGGCCAGCACGAGCACGCCGACGCCCACCAAGACCAGTCGGCGTTTGCGATTGGGTTTGACCTCGACCATGCGGTCCTGTGCAGAAGTATCGCGAATCATCATGACGTTCCTGACCACGGTCACAGCGCGGTCGCACTCGGGTCATTGCAATCCATGTGCCAGCTCGAAACTTTCAGTTGATTCTATTTATTTCAAAGAGTTGCAAGTGCAACATCGAGGTACATGACTGTCCGCGGACAATCCACGGACAGCCGGACGAACGTCCGGCCAGCCGAATCGCTCAATCGAGTCGCTCTAAAGTGACGCCAACAACGGCACCGCTTCGGCACCGGCAACCTGCCCGACCAGATGCCTGCTCAACACGGACACTCGTACAGGTGCTTCGGCGCCGAGTACATCCAGGCCGCCAAGTTGTCGCCAGTGAAAGCGCAACAGATGCGCGCTGTCCGGCCGGGCACTCCACGGCCAGCGCGCCAGTGCGACCGCCGCGGTCATCGTTTCACCGCTGGCGAGCAATGCGTCCCAGGCGAGATAGTCGGTATCCGGCAGCAGATACAACCGCGCGCACAGACGGCCACGATGATCCACGCATTCGATCCATTCGCGCGGCCCCTCGCTGGTAACGGCGCTGGTGGCCATCAGGTAGCGTGTCTGCAGCAGCGGCGCCAATGGCATGGCCTCGACGAGCAGACCACGCGGCATCTCAGCTGACATGCGTGGCCGCGTCGGCAGATAGAGCACATTGCCCAGCGACGGCAATTCGCGCAGCAGCATGGCAGGCGCAACTCGCCGGTAGCGTCGGCTTGTCGCCGGCTCACTGACACTCAGGTTATGGGTTAACAGACTGAACATCGATCACTCCGGCGGAACAGCCCAGTCATCACACTGACCATCGGCCCGGACCACGGGCCCGATGAAAGACGCGGGGCCGTCGCAACAATCGCGTCTTGAATGGCCACCTTGATCGACACCGCGCACCGATTACTTGGTCAGGATCAGTTTGTCGTTGCGGGTCAGGCGCAGGTGGTACTCGCTGCCCTGATGCTGGATCACCAGCTCACGCCCACCTTCCAGTAGCGACTGGCTGGAAATACGCCGCGCCGCTGCGGCAGCCGACGCTACCGGCGCCAGGGTTGGCCGCCGCAGCGATCGTGCTTGCGGCGGTATCAGGGAGAGAATGGGCATCGACATAGAAGGCTCCGCAGGAGGTTGGTGACTTAGATGATAATGATTCTCATTTAACTGTCAACCGCCTCCGGGCGTAGTCCTTCCCTCTCAGGTCGCCCCGACAACCCGCCCCTTGCTCGTCATCCCTGCGAAGGCATGAGTAACGAACTGGGGAGGAAAAGGTTCTTCGATGCGCTTAGTCAGAACACATCAAGCCGCTCCGATGACCCGCTGGATCCGCTCTACGATCGCCGCATCCAGCCGTGGCAGCAGCTCCAGCGCATCCAGATTCTGTTCCAGTTGCTCACTCCGGCTAGCACCCAGCATCACCGTGGATACATGCGGATTGAGCAGACACCAGGCGATCGCCAGCTGCGTCAGAGGGACACCCAGGTCGGCAGCGATCGGCTGTAGCTGGCGCACCTTGCCCAGTCGCTCGTCGCCCTCGCCCAGCACGCTCTCGCGCAGCCATTCGTAACCGGGCTGTGCCAGCCGTGAATCGGCGGGTATGCCGTCGTTGTACTTGCCGCTCAACAAACCGGACGACAGCGGCGACCAGATTGTGGTGCCCATGCCATAGGCCGCATACAACGGCGCGTACTCCTGCTCCACCCGTTCACGGTGCAGCATGTTGTATTCCGGCTGCTCGACCACCGGTGCATACAGATGATTTTCACGCGCGATGCGATGCGCTTCGTGGATCGCCTCGGCCGGCCATTCGCTGGTGCCCCAGTACAGCACCTTGCCCTGACGGATCAACGTATCCATCGCTGCCACCGTCTCCTCGATCGGTGTATCCGGATCCGGTCGATGACAGAAATACAGATCCAGATAGTCGACGCGCAGACGCTGTAGCGCCTGCTGGCAGGCTTCGATCACATGCTTGCGCGATAGCCCGCGCTGGGTGGGCAGCGGATGTTCCGCCGATCCGAAAAACACTTTGCTGGAGACGCAATAACTATCACGCGGAAAACGCAGGTCGGCCAGCACGTCACCCATCACCTGCTCGGCCACGCCTTTGTTGTAGACCTCCGCGTTGTCGAAGAAATTCACGCCGCGGTCGTGGGCGAGTGCAAGCAACTCACGCGCCTGCGTTCGGCCCACCTGCTTGCCGAACGTCACCCAGGCGCCAAACGACAGCGCGGATAGTTGCAGACCGGTCTTGCCAAGGCGGCGATACAGCATGGAGGTGCTCCTGTAAGAGTTGAGGCATGCAGCATGCCTATAGCGATGGGTCGCGTCCAATCGTTATCCACTGTGGGTCTCAAGCGACGCTACCGGATCATGCTGGCGGCAAACGCGTCGAACTAGGCGACAGCGCCGATATAAGCCAGCAGCGCCTGTGCAAGGTGATCGAACAGCAGGCGCGTGCGACGGCTCGCCTTGAGATCCTCATGCATCACCAGCCAGGTGTCGAGGTAGAACACAAATGCCTGCGGCAGCACATGCACCAGATTGCGGTCACGCCTGGCAATGGCGCACTGACAGACCCCGATGCCGAAGCCGGCGCGAATGGCCGCCAAATGAGCCAGGTCGCTGTCGGTACGTAGCGAAAAATCCTCGCGGCCAAACGGAAGCTTGCTGCGAATGGCGCGAAGCGCGGGCGTTTCGCGGTCAAAGCCGATCAAGGCGTACTGCTGCAGATCAGTCAATTCAAGCGGTCGACCGTAAGCTTTCAGATAGCGTCGGTGCGCGTACAGGCCCAGCGGGATCACGCCCATATGGCGAGCAACCAGCGCACCCTGGACGGGGCGCAGCATGCGCACGGCGATATCTGCATCCTTGCGCAACAGATCTTCGTTCTGATTGGACAACGAGAGCTCGATCACGATGCCGGGATGTTGCTGTCGAAACTCGGTCAGGATGGACGGCAACACTTCGGCACCGATGATTTCGCTGCACGTGATGCGCACCACACCGCGCACATCGTGGTTGCTTCCGGTCGCTGCGCGACGAAGCGCAGCAGATGCGGAGGACATCGCCTGTGCATGGGCCGCCAACTCGTCACCGAGATCGGTCGGAATCAGGCCTTGTGGCGAACGAGTGAACAGCGCGACGCCCAGCTCCGCCTCCAGTTGCCTGATATGCCTCCCCAGACTGGGCTGGGTCATGCCCAGCAACCGCGCCGCCGCAGAAAGGCTTCCCTCACGCACGACGGCGAGAAAAGACCGATAAAGCTCCCAGTTCAGCTCACTTTTTGCCATGCATATATGTATAGCAGAAGTTCACCTTTGGTGAATTTTCAAATAGGGGACAAAGAGTCACCATGGCCATCACTTTCAACGGGAGAACGCCATGAGTACGTCACGCACAGTCTTGGTAATCGGCGCAACCGGCGGCTCGGGCGGAGCCATAGCCGAAGCGCTCAAACGCCGTGGCTGGACGATTCGCGCACTGGTGCGTGATGCCACGCGGCTGGATCTGGCGCCCGACATCGATTGGCATGCCGGCGACGCCATGCGTGCCGATGATGTGGCACGCGCAGCGCGCGGTGTCGACGTCATCGTCCATGCGGTCAATCCGCCGGGCTATCGCGACTGGAACAAGCTGGTGCTGCCGATGCTCGACAACACCATCGCAGCCGCCCGCAACGAGGGCGCGCGAATCGTACTGCCCGGCACGATCTACAACTATGGGCCGGATGCCTTCCCGCTATTGAGTGAAACCTCACCGCAACGACCGCTGACCCGCAAGGGTGCGATCCGGGTGGAGATGGAGCAGCGTCTTGAATCAGCCGCCGCGAACGGCGCGCGCGTGTTGATCCTGCGCTGCGGCGATTTCTTTGGTCCGCGTGCCGGAAGCAACTGGTTTGCGGCGATGGTCAAACCGGGCAAGCCGGTCCGTTCGATCAGCTATCCAGCCCGCCGTGATCTGCGCCATGCCTGGGCCTATTTGCCGGACGTTGGCGAAGCGGTGGCGCAGCTGTTGGAACGCGAGAGCGAACTGGCCGTATTCGAACGATTCCACTTTGCCGGCCATTGGGTGGACGGCGACGCCATGACCGGTTCCATCCGCCGCGCCGCCGCGAACCCGAAGCTAGCCGTGCGGGCCTTCCCCTGGTGGCTGGCGACACTTGCATCACCGTTCGTGACGCTATTTCGCGAGCTACGCGAAATGCGCTATCTATGGCAGCAGCCGCTGCAACTGGACAACCGCAAGCTGGTCAGCCTGCTCGGTGCCGAACCGCATACCAAGCTGGATCAGGCGACGCGCGAGACCCTGCTTGGTCTGCACTGCCTGGACAATGTTGCCGGCGATCAACGACAGATCGCGTAGGTTGGGCTGAACACAGTGATGCCCAACATCGAATGGACGTCCATCGCCTAGACCAGAACGCGCAGCACACACCCGAGCACGACGGCGGCAAAGATGCCCGCGACCACATCATCGACCATCACGCCCAAGCCACCCTTGAGGTGTCGATCCAGCCAACGGATCGGCCATGGTTTCCAAACATCGAACAGGCGAAACAGTGCGAAGCCGGCAAGCAGCATCCACCACGTAGCGCCGCTGGCCGGAAGCAGCGCAGGAAGCAGCAGCGGGATCAGCGCGATCCACTGGCCGATGAATTCATCCCACACCAGGCTGCGGTGATCGTCCACGCCGATCGCGCGGCCAGCCACATCGCAGGCCCAAACCCCAACGCCAAAACCAAGCAGCATCACCGCCAGATAGATCGGCAACGACAGCTCACGCAGCAGCAGCCACGGCAGCAACGCCGCGAGTGAACCGAACGTGCCCTGTGCGACGGGCGCCAGACCCGAACCGAAACCGCAGGCCAGCCAGCCGGCGGGTGTGGCCAACAGTGCGCTGCGCTGCTCGGGACTCAGATGCTTCTTCGCGATCAAGCGAAATGCTCCCAGCCCTGATGCTCGATGCTCAGCCACGCGTTGTCGGTGCCGCGCACACGTACGCTGTCGCCTTCCACGATGCGGCCGATCCTGGTTACGCCACAACCAAGCCGCGAAAGATTCGCCTGCACCTCGGCAAGCTGTTTCGCCGGCACGGTGAAACACAGCTCATAGTCATCGCCGCCGCTCAGTGCAAAATGCAGCGCGCTGGCTTCGTCATACAAATCCAGCAGCGCTGATGAACGCGGCAACAGCGCCGCATCGATTTCCGCACCGACACCACTGGCCGAACAGATATGCCCCAGGTCGGCGAGCAGGCCGTCGGAGATATCAATGCAGGCACTCGCCTGCCCGCGCAACGCGGCACCGGCAGCCAGCCGTGGCGTAGGCCGATGGAGTCGCGTGATGAGGAAATCGCGCAGGCTGGTTCGATTGTCGTCCTCACGTAGCGGGCTGCGCAAAGCGTGCAGACCGGCGGCAGCATCACCCAGCGTACCGGTGACCAACACCAGATCGCCGACCCGCGCGCCGGCTCGGGTCAGCGCCTGCCCCGGCGGTAAAAAGCCATGCACTACCACGCTGATGCTCAACGGCCCGCGCGTGGTGTCACCACCGACCAGCGCGAGCCGGTGCGGCTGCGCCAGACGGGCAAAGCCCTCGGCAAAGCCTTCGACGAAGCCCGCATCCGCGTCAGGCAACGTCAGCGCCAGTAGCGCCCATGCCGGGCTTGCGCCCATCGCCGCAAGATCGGACAGATTCACTGCCAGCGCCTTCCAGCCAATATCGACGGGCGCGGTGCCACGGGGAAAATGCACGCCATCGACCAGCGTGTCGATCGCGACGACCAGTTCCTGTCCGGCCGGTACTGCCAGTACGGCGGCATCGTCACCGATGCCAAGCCGCACGTCGTCGCGCGGTTGCGCCGTCAGTTCGCGGATGCGCTCGATCAGTCGGAATTCCATGACGCTCCGGGCTGGCAGTTGATCGGCAAACAATACCGGACGAAGCGAAGCTCAGCGCCCGTGCTGCTTCTCGACCGAACGCAGGTCAACCGCCAGCTTGTCCAGCACGCCGTTGACGTAGCTGTGGCCATGGTCGGCACCGAAGCGCTTGGTGACCTCGATCGCTTCGTTGATGATCACCCGATACGGCACATCCGGACGGAACTTCAATTCGTAGGCAGCAAGTCGCAACACCGCACGCTCGATCGGATCGATCTGCGCCACTTCGCGATCGATATGCGGGCGCAGGCATTCGTCCAGCGCATCGACGTTGCGCTCCACGCCGTGCAGTAGATCTTCGAAATATTCGAGATCGGCTACTTCCATGTCCTGCTCGTGGCGAAACTGCTCGATCACCGCGTTCATGTGACTGCCACTCAGCTGCCACGCATACAACGCCTGCAGTGCGCGCCGCCGCGCGCGTGAGCGCGCGGCAAGGTCGAGGCCCTGCGGATGCTGGTTCATCAAAGCTTCCCGTACAGATTGACCATTTCCAGCGCAGCGATCGCCGCGTCGACACCCTTGTTGCCAGCCTTGGTGCCCGAGCGCTCGATCGCCTGTTCGATGCTGTCAGTGGTCAGTACGCCGAAGGCCACCGGCACACCGGAGCTGTACGCGGCCTGCGCCAGACCCTTTGCGCATTCACCGGCCACAAAGTCGAAATGCGGAGTGGCGCCACGGATCACGGCACCCAGGGCAATGACCGCCACGTATTTGCCGGAGTTCGCCAGCTTGTGCGCGGCCAGTGCGATTTCCCACGCACCCGGCACGCGGACCAGCTCGATCGCATCGTCCTTTACCCCATGACGCACCAGCGCATCACGCGCACCAGCCACCAGCGGCTCGACGACAAAGCCGTTGAAACGGCCGGCAACAATGGCAAAACGGCCTTTCGGCGTGGCGAAATCGCCTTCGATGATTTTCATGAATGACTTTCCTGTGGCCGACAAGCCCATGCGGGCTGGGTATTTTACGGGTTTGCCCGCACTCCTGCTTGCCATCGGCCGTTCGCGGCTTCCCGGGCGGTGTGCCCGCCGCCTGGCTTGCCTGAAAACGGGGCTTCCTTCTTGAGGCGAGCCAGGAAATCGAGGCTGCGCGGCCACGCTCAGCGGGTATGCTGCTTGAGGGGTAACAAGCTGGCCGACCTGAGGCTTGGCTTTGAGGCCGCTTACCGCGCAAAATCGCCCATCACTTCGTTTCGTTGCATCTCGTTGTCCGCCATTACATCCTGCGGCCCGCCGCGTTCAGAGGATCCACCCCCATGATGATTCGCCCACGTCACATGCTCCTGTCAGCCTTGCTTGCGCTGCCGTTGTGCTGCTTGTCCTTGCACGCACAAGAAACAGCCGGGCTGCAGCAGCGCATGACCAGCGACGAGTTCAAGGCCGCCGGCCTGGACAAGCTTTCCCCACAGGAACTGCAGAACCTCGACAACTGGCTGAGCACGCACGCCAAGGTCACCACAAAGTTAGTCACTGCGACCGGCAAACCCTTGTTTTATGGACCCAAGACAGAGCGCAACCGGATCGAGGCCCACATCGTCGGGCATTTCGAGGGCTGGGGTGGCAACACCGAATTCAAGCTGGACAATGGCCAGGTGTGGAAACAGGCCGATTCGGGTGGCGTGTCCTGCCCCGCCAGGGAAAATCCCTGGGTCAAGATCAAGCCGATGATGCTGGGTACCTGGCTGATGTACGTGCAAGATTGCAACGACAGCATTCACGTCCAGCGCGAGCAGTGAGATATCTGCCTGAGAGCCTGTTCAGGCTCTCAGGCCAGCGCCGCCAACGCCTTCGCCAGCCGCTTGGCTGACACGGGCTCGGCGGTTTTCAGCTCCTGTGCGAACAGCGACACGCGCCACTCCTCGATCAACCAGCGCAGCTCGGCCAGGTCCACTGCGCTGGTACCGCCCGCGCGATGCTTCAGATATTCGCGCCAATACGGCATGACCTGCAGCATGCGCTGCTGGTCTTTCGCCGGATCCTGTCGCAGACGCTCGGCACGCAGGCGCATCGCTTTCAGATAGCGCGGGTAGTGGGCGAGCCGCGACGGTGGCAATTCGCGCAGGAAGCCCGGCGTGAGCAGCGCATCAACTTGCTCACGCAGATCGTCATAGCTGGCCCGGGCAAAACCGAGCAACGGCGGCTGTAGCCACGGCTTCAGTTCCGCTTGCGCTTCGATGATCGGTTCAGCCAGCTTCAGGCGCTCGACACCGGCACCGAACAATTCACGCGAACACTGCACGCGCAACGCCTCGAACGCGCCCGCGGTGCGCACATCCAGTTCGTGTTGTTCGAGCAGATCGGCGAAGCCACCTTCCAGCAGATCTTCACGCAGTCCATCGACGCCGCCCAGTGGAGCGTATTTCAGTGCGATCGGGTTGCTGATCGGCAATCGCCGCCGCGCCTGCTTGGCGTCGCTGGCCAGCGCATTGCGCAGCAGCCGCACCACGCCTTGTCGGTGCGCCTCGCGTGCCTCATCCGGGCGCTCGAACACACGCAACGCCACCGTCTCGCCCAGATCGACCAGTGCCGGAAACGCCAGCAGGCCACCGTCGGAACGCACCTGCGCGGGAATCTCCTCGAAATCCCAGCTGGCGACATCCTCACGGGTCAGTTCGATATCGGTCTTGCGCGAGAACGCCTCGCGCGCCTGGCCTTCCCATTGCCTGCGCAATGCGACCAGATCACGTCCACTGGCCAGCGTCTTGCCGTGCTCGTCATGCAGTCGATAACGCATCTGGAAATGCGCCGGCAGATCGACCGCAGCGAATTCGGCGGCGGCCACGTCGACGCCGGTGGCGCGCTTCAGGAAGGTGGCCAAGGCCTTCGCCAGCGGCTCGTCGCGCGGCGCCTCGGCTTCGACAAAGGCACGTGCAAAGTCCGGTGCCGGCACAAAATTGCGCCGCAGCGGCTTGGGCAGGCCGCGGATCAATTCGGCCACCTTGTCGGCCAGCAATCCGGGCACCAGCCATTCACAGCGCGCCGCTGGCAGCGCATTCAGCATCGCCAATGGCAGATGCAGGGTCACGCCATCGGCTTCGTCATTGGGTACGAAGCGGTATTCCAGACGGTAGCGTTCCGGCAACTCCAGCGCCGCCGGGAATGCCTTCGCATCCAGCCCGGCGCCACCGACCATCACATCGTCCAGCGACCAGCGCAATGCCGCCTGCTCGGCGGGACGCGTTTTGCGATACCAGGCCTCCAGCGCGCGGGTGCTGGCGATTTCCTCGGGCAACTTGCCTTCGAAGAATCCGACCAATTCGTCCTCGTGACGAATCAGCCCCCCTCGGCGCTGCTTTGCCTCGATATCGAGAGCTTCTTGCAGAACCCGCTGGTTCGCACGCACGAAGTCGACGCGGGTGTCGATGTCACCGCGGGTCAGCGCCTCGCGCAGGAAGATCGCGTGCGCCAGCGCCGGATCCTTCAGTTGAAACGTGACCGGCCGCTTCTCGACCAGGATCAAGCCAAACAGGCTGACCTGTTCATACGCCACCACCGCGCCGCGCTTCTTCGACCAGTGCACCTCGCGGCAGTTAGCACGCAGCAAGTGCGCCGCCTGCTGTTCGATCCACAGTGGCTCGACCCGCGCATTCATCATGCCCCAGACGCGTCCACCCACGTCGAGGATCTGCGCACAGAAGACCCAGGCCGGCGGCGCCTTGGACAGCGCCGAGCCAGGAAATACATGGAACTTGCGCTCACGCGTACTGAGGTAGACGCCTTTCTCATCCTTGCGTCCAACCTGCGTCGGCAAGCCGGCAAGCAGACTGCGATGGACGGCTTCGTAAAGACGATCAGCCTCACTACCCGCTGCCGGCGATTCACCCCTTCTCCCCTGCGGGGAGAGGGCTGGGGTGAGGGGCGGGTGCTCGCGGGAAACAGCTCTGCTCCCTCCCCTGCCTGCGGGGGAGGGCTGGGGTGGGGTGCTCTTCGCAGCAGCAAGAGCGTTACCCCCTTCCGGCCTCCCCCTGCGCGCAGGGGGAGGAGCAGAGCGTGCCGTGCTGCGCGAACTGGCTCCCCTCACCCCAACCCTCTCCCCAGAGGGAGAGGGGGCAACAGCGGGAGAGAGGGCGGCGGGAGACGTCTCGACGATGTCGTGCCGCCAGCCCAGCTCCTGCACTACCAGCAACAACTGCCGATGCAGCTCGCGCCACTCGCGCATGCGCATGAAGCTGAGAAAATGCCTCGAGCACCAGTCGCGCAACTTCGATTGGGTCAGATCCTCGTGCGCAGTGTGGTATTCGCGCCACAGATTGAGCACGCCGACGAAATCGGATTTCGGGTCGGCGAAAGCTGCATGGGCTGCATCGGCCTGCTGGCGTGCATCAGATGGACGCTCGCGTGGATCCTGCACGCTGAGGAAGCTGACGATGGTCAACAACTCGCGCAGGCTGTGCAATTTCTCGCCTTCGACCAGCATCCGCGCCAGCTGCACATCGATCGGCAGCCGTGCCAGCACGCGGCCGATCGCGGTGAGCTTGCGCGCCTCGTCGATCGCCGAAATCTCGGCGAGGCGGCGGTAGCCGTCCGCCACCACGCGCGGATCGGGCGCTTCCAGAAATGGGAAATCCTCCACCTCGCCGAGCTGCAATGCCAGCATGCGCAGGATCACGTTGGCCAACGACGAGCGCAGCAGTTCCGGATCGGTGAAGGCGGCGCGGCTGACGTAGTCAGCTTCGTCATACAGGCGATAGCAGATACCTGCCGCCACGCGGCCACAGCGTCCCTTGCGCTGGTCGGCGGCAGCCTGCGAAATCGGCTCTACATGTAGCCGTTCAAGCTGGCTGCGCTGGCTGTAGCGCTTCACCCGCGCCGTGCCCGTGTCGATCACGTAGCGGATGCGCGGTACCGTGAGCGAGGTCTCGGCCACGTTGGTCGCCAGCACCACCCGACGCTTGATGCCGGGCTTGAACACACGATCCTGGTCGCCGGCGGACAGGCGCGCATACAGCGGCAGGATTTCCGTCTCGCGATACTGCCGGCGTGACAGCAGCAGATGCGCATCGCGGATCTCGCGTTCGCCGGGCAGGAAAATCAACACATCGCCACGTGGATCGTCATGGCTTATTTCATCGAGGATCGCGCCGATATGCTCGGCGCTGCCCTGCTGCATGTCGCGACTGCCCCGTTCGGTACCGAGTTGATCCAGCGAGCGCCAGCGCACTTCCACCGGATACGCACGCCCCTCCACGGCAACCACGGGCGCGCCGTCGAAGTGCTCGGCAAAGCGCGCGGTGTCGATCGTCGCCGACGTGATGATGATCTTCAGATCCGGTCGCTTTACTGCCAGCCGTTTCAGATAACCAAGCAGGAAATCGATATTGAGGCTGCGCTCGTGCGCCTCGTCGATGATGATGGTGTCGTAGCTCGACAGCCAGGGATCGCCCTGCGTCTCGGCGAGCAGGATGCCGTCGGTCATGAACTTGATCAGGCTGCGCTCGGATACCTGGTCGTTGAAGCGCACCTGGAAACCCACGATGTCGCCGACCTGGGTGCCGAGCTCCTCGGCAACGCGGCGCGCTACCGAACGCGCGGCCAGGCGGCGCGGCTGGGTGCAGCCGATCATGCCTGCCTCGCCGCGGCCGGCGGCCAGGCACAGTTTCGGTAGCTGGGTGGTTTTGCCCGAGCCGGTCTCGCCAGCGATCACCACGATCTGGTGCTTGCGGATCAATTCGATGATGTCATCGGCACGGGCGCTGATCGGCAGCGATTCGTCCAGCCGGATCGTCGGTTTCGCCGCGACGCGGGCACGACGCGCGGCCGCCGACCGCTCGATGTCGACAACCAGCTTGTCCAGCTTCGCTTCATCAGGCCGATGCGACAACGCGCGCCAGCGCCCGAGCAGGCGACCGAAGTCGCGACTGGAGACCGAATCCAGCACCTTGCGCAGTGCGCGCAGGCGGGTATCAGTGGTGGCTTGTGGGACGGGCATGGAGACATCGGTTGATCGGGCCGCACATGATAGCCGCTGGCTAAGGACTCACTGATAGCCAAGGGCTACAGACTCACTGATAGCCACGGGCTATCGAAAGCATCGGCAGGATTCATTTCCAAGCCACGAGCCCAGCGGCTACTGTTTGCGCAGGACATCTCATCCACGACATCGCCAACCACAACAAGGAGCAACACATGGCCATTTCCATCGGTATCGCCAAGAAGGACCGCGAACAGGTCGCCAAGCAGCTGTCCAAGCTGCTGGCCGATACTTACTCGCTCTACCTGAAGACACACAGCTTCCACTGGAACGTCACCGGGCCGCAGTTCAACAGCCTGCACACGATGTTCGAGACCCAGTACAACGAGCTGTGGCTGGCCGCCGACGAAGTCGCCGAGCGCATCCGCACACTCGATGTATTCGCCCCCGGCTCCTACAGCCAGTTCGGCAAGCTCACCTCGATCAAGGAGGAAGCGGGCGTGCCGGAATGGAAGGAGATGGTCAGCCAGCTGGTCGAAGGCCACGAAATCGCCGCGCATACGGCCCGTGAAACCATCAAGGCCGCCGATGCTGCCGGTGACGAAGGCACCGCCGACATGGTCACCGGCCGCCTGAAAGAGCATGAGAAAACCGCCTGGATGCTGCGCTCGCTGCTCAAATAAGCCGGCCTGAAGGCCGTCTCAAGCGACTGAAACGGACGGTGCCAGCGTAGGTTGGCGCCGTTTTTCATGTCGCTGCCATAGCCGTGTCCGGCGCGTGCGGCTAGTGGAATGTGGCCTGCGGGGTGCCGCAAATCCCGCCTCCCCTGACCTTGCGCTGACCATCCATGACGATTCTTAGTTGAGCCCACAGGCATGCATTGGTTAAGCTCCCCGGGCTCCACCGCCTGTTGCGCAGGCTTCCCCGGGGATTTTTTTGAGCGCCACCGCAACAAAGAACGATAGCCGATACCCCCTGATCACTGCCCTGGTGCTTGCGCTGGTCGTGGCCGCCATGAACATCGGATTGTGGTGGTGGGGCAACCTGCCACACGGGCCGGGCGACTGGCATGGCCAAATTAGCGGCTTCTCGCTGTCGGTGTTCCAGCGCTACCAGAGCCCGTTCAATCAGGATTTCCCGAATGACCAACAGATCGACGACGATCTGCGGTTGTTGCGCAAGTACACCGGCAATGTACGTACCTACACGATGCAGCAGAATCCGCAGCTGTATCGACTGGCGCAGAAGAACGACCTGAAGGTGATGGCCGGCGCCGAGATCGACAAGCGCCTGGACAACAACGAAAAAGAGATTGCCACGCTGATCGCGATGGCACGGCAGTACCCGGGCACCATCAACCGTGTAATCGTCGGCAACGAGGTGCTGTTCCGCAACGATCTGCCGCCCGAACAGATGATGGCGTATCTCGATCGTGTACGCGCGGCGCTACATCAGCCGGTGTCCATCGGCGAGCCGGATTACATCTGGCTTAAATACCCTGAGCTTGCCGACCATGTGGACTTCATCACCATCCATTTGTTTCCGTTCTGGAATGGCAGGCCGCAAAGCGCCGCGATTGGGGATGCCCTGGGCGCCTACCACAGTATCAAGCTGCGCTTTCCGAACAAGCCGATCGTAGTCGGCGAGATTGGCTGGCCCTCCAACGGCGACCGGCACGAATACGCTGATCCTTCGGTCTCCAACGAAGCCATCTTCGATCGCAACTGGCTCAACGCGGCCAAAGCCGAACACATCGACTACTTCATGTTTGAAGCGTTCGACCAGCCGTGGAAGGAAGACCTCGGTGAAGGCCGCACCGGCGCGTACTGGGGCATGTTCAATGCCGACCGCCAGCCGAAATTCCCGTTCACCGGCCCGGTGACCGAGGATACGGCGTGGCCGTGGAAAGCGTTGGCAGCGAGCCTGCTGGCGCTGTTCCCGATGATCTGGTTCGCGCGCAGCTTCAGCCGTTTCAAGCTGATGGGACGGTTTTTCTTCTGCGCGTTGATCCAGCTCGCCTGCGGCTTGATTACCTGGTGCGCCACGCTGCCGTTCAACTTCTATCTGAGCTGGGTCGACTGGACCATGCTGGTGCTGTTGTTCCCGGCGCAGATCGCGATCCTGTCGATCCTGCTGATCAACGGCTTCGAATTCACCGAAGTGCTGTGGCGGCGCGAGTGGACGCGCCATGCCGGGATGCTGACGCCGGATCCACCGGAGAAGCAGCCGTTCGTGTCGATCCATCTGGCCTGCTACAACGAGCCGCCGGAAATGGTGATCATCACGCTCGATTCGCTGGCCGCGCTGGATTACGCGAACTACGAAGTGCTGGTGATCGACAACAACACCAAAGATCCGGCGGTGTGGAAGCCGGTGCAGGAATACTGCGAGAAACTTGGCAAGCACTTCCGCTTCTTCCATCTGGAACCGTGGCCGGGTTACAAGGCCGGTGCGCTGAACTTCGGCCTGAAGGAAACCGACCCACGCGCCGACGTGGTGGCGGTGATCGACGCCGACTACGAGGTGCGTGCGGACTGGCTGGCCACCCTCACCGGCCACTTCCATGATCCGAAGGTCGCGGTGGTGCAGTGTCCGCAGGCGCATCGCGAGTTCGAGCACAACGCGTTCCGGCGGATGACCGCGTGGGAATACGATGGCTTCTTCCGCATCGGCATGCATCACCGCAACGAGCGCAACGCGATCATCCAGCACGGCACCATGACAATGGTGCGCCGCACGGCGCTGGAAGGCACCGGCGGCTGGTCGGAGTGGACGATCTGCGAGGACGCCGAACTTGGCCTGCGTCTGATGCACGCCGGCTACGATCTGGTCTACGTCGACGAACTGATGGGCAAGGGTCTCACCCCGGCCGACTTCAAGGCGTACAAGAGCCAGCGCTATCGCTGGGCATTCGGCGCGATGCAGATCCTGAAGGGTCGCTGGCGCTGGATGACCCAGGCAGGCCCATTGTCGGGCGGCCAGCGCTTCCACTTCCTCACCGGCTGGTTCAGCTGGTTCGCCGATGCGCTGCACCTGATCTTCACCCTGATGGCGATCTTCTGGACCGCCGGCATGGTGGCCTACCCGCAACTGTTCAGCCTGCCGATGCAGTTGTTCCTGATCCCGGTGATCGGCTTCTTCTTCGCCAAGGCGATCTTCGGCATCGTGCTGTACCGCGCCCGCGTGCCCTGTAGCTGGTACGACACGTTGATGGCCTCACTGGCCAGCATGGGGCTCAGCCACGCGATTGCACGCGGCATCCTGCACGGGCTGACCCGCGAGAAAACCTCGTTCGTGGTGACTGCCAAGAGTCGTCGCCTCGGCGGCAGCAATTTCGCGGCGTTTGAACCGGTGCGCGAAGAAGGACTGATGGCGATCGCGCTGACGCTGTGCATCGTAGGCATGGCACTGGGCTATGGCACCCGCTACATCGAAAGCACCTTGTGGATCTTCATCCTCGCTGCGCAGTCGATTCCGTATGTCTCGGCGGTCATTGGCGCGTGGATTGCGCACAAGGCGGGCGACAAGGCCGGCTGATTCGTCGCGGCCGATGAATGCTGAGGAGTCCTCCCTGCGTTGACCTGCTTCCTCCCCTGTTTGCAGGGGAGGGTTGGGGTGGGGTCGCTCTTCGCTCCACCTAAAAATCAAAAGCACCCCCTCCCAACCTCCCCCTGTGAACAGGGGGAGGAGCAAAGCGCGAACGCATCATCTACATCTTGTTGGTTAAGCTGGCGCTTGCGATAACACGCCCGACGGTGCAGGTTGTCGACAGCTACCACGATGAGGATGGAACCCCAGCGCATGCGCCGACTGCGATGCCGCCTATGCCTGTTGCTGTTGCTGGTCATCCCGGCATGGGCCCATGCCGGTGTGCAGCTGGTCGTGGATGGCGTGGAAGATCCGCTCAAGGCGGCCGTCATTGCCGGCGTCGACCTCTCGCAATATGCCAATCGCGATGCCAGCGAAGCACAGGTACAGCGGCTTTACGAGCATGCCGAGGCACAGGTAAAAGCCGCACTGGAGCCCTACGGTTACTACGAGGCCAGCGTCACCGGAAAACTCGACCCGGTCGGCAAAGACTGGCGGGTAACCCTGCATGTCGTACCCGGACAGCCCGTGATGCTGACCTCGGTTGATATCCAGCTGGACAAATCGGCCGCCGCTCTGAAGCCTGTCCGTCAAGCCCTCCGTGCCATCGAGAAACTCAAGGACCAACAACTCAACGACGGCGCCTATGACAGCGCACGCGATGCGCTGAGCGGCGCACTCACCGCCAACGGCTTTCTCGACGCCAAGCTCTTGGTACACCGCGTCGAGGTGCATAGCGCCCAGCACACGGCAGCCATCCAGCTCGCGTGGGAACTGGGTCGTCGTTACCGCTTCGGCCAGGTACATTTCGAGGGCTCACAGTTTCGCGAAGGCTTTCTGCAGCGCTATGTCCCGTTCAAGCCCGGCGATTATTTCGACCAGGGAAAATTGCTGCTCCTGCAACAGGCATTGAATGGCGCCGACTACTTCTCGATCGTGAACGTCATGCCGGACGTGGAAGACGCCAGCAACGGCACCGTCGACGTCAACGTGCAACTGGCGCCGGCCAAACGCACCATTTATACCGGCGGCGTTTTTCTCGGTACCGACACGGGTTATGGATTACGCGGCGGCATCGAAATGCGCTGGATCAACCGGCGTGGCCACAAGTGGAAGAACGAAATCGTAGCGGCGCAAAGACTGAAGACGGTATCGACGCTGTACTCCATTCCGCTGCCAGGCGATAACCAGCGCAGTTTCAATTACGGTGCCACCTATCGCGATTCGGATACCGACACCTCGCAATCGCGCACCTTCGAGCTGACCGCAAACGAAACCGAGCTCTGGCACGACTGGGTGCGCACGGTGGGGCTACACGCGCTTTCCGGTACGTTCGACGTGGGCAAGCGTCCTGATGAGCCGGAAGACACGCCGGGTGTCGAGCACGGCGCCAGCACGCTGGTGTATGCCGAAGCCACGCTTTCGCGCAAGCAGGCCGACAACTTCAATTTCGTGCAGCGTGGCTGGTCGCTCAGCTTTGGCGCACGCAGTACGCTCGGTGATGTGATCTCCAGCGCCAGTTTCAGCCAACTGACTGCGGATGCGAAATGGATCCGCGCGTTCGCCGGAAACAATCGGCTAATCCTGCGCGCCAGCATCGGGCACATCTGGACCGATGATTTTTCTGCGTTGCCGCCGCAGCTACGCTTCTTCGCTGGTGGCGATAATTCCGTGCGTGGCTTCAGCTACCAATCGATCGGCCCGGAAAATGTTTATGGCCGCGTGATCGGCGGCAACAACCTGATCGTCACCAGCAGCGAGGTAGAACATTACTTCACCCCACAGTGGGGCATAGCCACCTTCGTCGATGCCGGCAACGCGTTCGACGGCTCCGACTTCAAGCCCAGAGTGGGTACCGGTCTTGGCGTACGCTGGCGGTCGCCGGTGGGCCTGGTTCGCGTCGACGTAGGAACACCGGTCAACGACTCGCAACGCCATGGCCTGGAGCTGCATCTGGTGATTGGTCCGGATTTGTAAGATGAACAAAACCGAGCAAACTCAATCTCGTCCACGTTCTCGCTGGCTTCGCTGGTTTGCTGGCAGCAGCCTCGTTGTGTTGGCGTTGCTTGCTGGCGGTATCTATTGGCTGCTTTGCAGTTCCTATGGACTTCGTTTTGCACTGGCACGCGTCGAGGGCCTGACCCACGGTGCACTGCAGATCCAGCAAGCGCAGGGACGATTGATTGGACCGCTCGATGTTGCCGGCCTGCACTACGACGACGGCCGCGGCACCGTCGTGAACATCAGCAAGGCGAAGCTGGACTTCCGCCCCTGGCCACTACTGCACGAGCAGTTGCATGTAGTGAATCTGGAGGTGGATCGCATCGACGTGGCGTTGCCCAAATCTTCGACCGACGATACGTCGGGCTACCACGGCTTGTCGTTGAAGCCACCGATCGCGCTGGTACTGGACCAGGCCCATGTCGGACCGGCGATGATCACGCAAGACGGACACCCGTTGTTTGCATCCACGCGTCTCGACCTGGCCGGTAGCTGGACCAATGCCGGGATGGCCGTCAGCCGGCTTGCCCTGGAGGCGCCTCAGGGCCACGTCGATCTCGATGGCCAGATCGGCATCGGTGAAAAATTTCGCGGCAAGGGCCATGCCGTAGCCGCATGGAAGATCGGCGACAACACGTATGCCGGTACGCTCGTCCTGCAAAGCAATGGGCGCGTGGCAAATATCGAGCTTGCCCTGACGCAACCCGTCATCGCCGATTTGCAAGTCGAAGTGGATCAACACCACGACTTTGACTGGAGCGGGAAGCTCGACGTCCCGCGCTTCAACCCTGCCCCGCTTATCGGTGAAAGCGCGCTTGAAAATCTCGCGTTGAACGTAAGAGGCACGGGTGATCGCCGCGGTGGCACCTTGAACGGATCGATCGATCTCAACGACTACCATCTCCTGCTGCAACCTTTGCAGGCGCATTTCGACGACGCATTCAAGACGCTTACATTGCAACAACTGGCGGTAACCACGCCGCAGATCAAGGGGACCTTGAACGCCTCGGGCACGCTTGCGTTGAGTGAAAGTCCAATCAGCGGCGACCTCGCCGTTGCCTGGAACGATCTCGAACTGTCCGCCGACCTGGCCGGTCAACGACTCGACAGCCACGGCAAGCTGACTCTCGCCGGCAGCGCAAAGCAATACCACGCTGAAGGCGATGTGGATATCGGGCCTCCGGGCAAACTGGCGAAATTCGCGTTGAACCTCGATGGCACACCACAACAGATCCTTCTGCACACGCTGAAATTGCAGCAGCCCCAAGGCGATCTGGATGCCAGCGGCACACTGACATTGCAACCGCAGCTGGCGTGGCAATTCCAGGCTGTCACCCATGCGTTCGATCCCGGCCAGTTGTTGTTTGGATGGCAGGGTTCGATGAATGCGGACTTCTCGACCAAGGGCATCCTGGCCAGCAGTGGTCCGGATGTCACACTCGATCTGCGCAAACTCGACGGTCAGTGGTTGCATCGCTCGCTGCATGGCGACGGCCACCTGCACCTTTCGCCAAATCGCGTTGTCGATGGCTCGCTCAATCTCGCCTCCGGTGGCAGCAGCGTGAGCCTCAAGGCGAAACCGGGCGTCAGCAATAATGCCGATGTCACGCTGGCGATTGCGTCCCTGGGTGATTTCCTGCCGGAAACCCAGGGACGTCTGGACGGCCAGTTCAATGTGCGCGGCAAGGCTCCGAAACTTTCCGTGGACGGGACGTTGCAGGGGCAGTCGATCGCCTGGCAGGCACAGAAGATTGGCCAACTGCACCTGCAGGCCAGCATCCCGGATATCAGCGCACCCGGCGGAAAACTCGACCTCGTCGCGACGGGCGTCAACGCCGGCGGCCTTGCGTTTCAGAACGTGCACCTGAACGGCTATGGCAATGCGGCACAACACCATTTGTCCCTGACGCTGCAGGGCCAGCCCTTGTCCGCCGATCTTGCGCTCACCGGATCGCTCAAGGGTTCGGCCTGGAGTGGCTCGCTTGCGACCCTCACGCTGGAGCTGCAGGGATTGCCGCGCTGGCGCCTCCAGCAACCCACACGATTGAGCTGGAACAACGGTATCGCGAGCCTCGCCGAACTTTGCCTCACCGCGGGCGAGCCACTGCTTTGCGTGAGTGGCAGTCGGGATAAAGCAGGCAATATCAATGCGAACTATCGCCTTCACGCCGTTCCGCTGGCCTTCGCCGCGAGTGCCATCGCAAGCTCGGATCTACCCTTGCGCGCCGACGGCACGCTGGAGGGCAACGGTATGTTGCAGCGTAGCGCCACCGGCAATATCAGCAGCCATGCCTCGATAACGTCGTCGCGCGGCAGCGTCACCTATCTGGATCAACCCGAGCAGCCCCTGCTCACCTATAGCAACCTCGCCTTGACGGCAAACCTGAGTCCGTTGAGCCAGCAGTTGACCGTGCACGCCAACCTCAACAACACGGGCCGTCTCGATGGACAACTCGGCATCAACGGCGCGCAGCAGCTATTGGCTGGCCAGCTCAGCCTGCATCTCGACAGTCTCGCTTTTGTCGAGTTGCTGACCTCACACGTAGCAAAGGTAAAAGGTCAGCTCGATGGAAACTTCCGCCTCGGTGGCACGCTTGCTCAGCCGGCAGTGACCGGACAGGCCGGTGTGGAAAATTTTGCCGCTGAAATGCCGGATATGGGGCTCAAGCTCGCGCAAGGCCGTCTGATCATCAGCGCCAGCGACACGCAGCAACTGCACATCACCGGCAGCGTGCAATCCGGACCAGGCACACTCGCCATCGATGGCATCGCTGATCTGAACAAGAACGCGCCAAGCACGATCACCCTCAAGGGCCAACGCTTTACGGCGGTGGATATCCCGGCCGCGAAAGTGGTGGCGTCACCGGACCTGATCATTCGTCGTGATGCGCATGGCATCAATGCCAGCGGCTCCGTGCTGCTCGACAGCGCCGATGTCAACGTGGACAAGATGGCGGGCGGCACGGTCAGCAAGGCATCACCGGATGTGGTGGTGGTCGACCGGCCGCAGCCGGTCGCGGGCCGCTCCATGCTCCCTATGACCGCGTCCGTGAAGGTCGATCTTGGCTCGCATACGCACCTTGTCGGCAAGGGTCTGGACGGCCATCTCACCGGCTTACTCATGGTCAGCGAAAGCCCAGGCCACGACACCATCGGCCAGGGGCAGGTCAACGTAGCGGGCACCTACAAGGCCTATGGCCACGATTTGAATATCCAGCAAGGACAGCTGCTGTTCGCCAGCACGCCGATCGACAATCCCGGACTGAACATCCGCGCTGAACGCAAGCTCAATCCCAACGCTACCGTCGATGACGGCCAGCGTGTCGGCCTGCAGATCACCGGCACCGCCGAGCGCCCCGTACTCAACGTCTTTTCAAATCCCGTAATGGAACAATCCGACGCACTGGCCTATCTGGTTACTGGCAAGCCGCTTTCGCAGGCCAAAGGCAATGAGGGCAGCATGGTCGGCGCCGCTGCACAAGCGTTGGGCTCCGCCGCGGGTAATCGACTGGCTAAAAGCATCGGCACGAAAATCGGCCTGGATGATGTAGGTGTTTCCAGCAGCGACGCGTTGGGTGGCAACTCCGCATTCACGGTCGGCAAGTATCTTTCACCGCGTCTTTACCTTAGTTATGGCGTGGGCTTGTTCCAGTCTGGCCAGGTACTCACCTTGCGTTACCGATTCACCAAACGCTGGAATTTCGAGGCTGAAAACGCCACCGACTTCAGTCGCGCAAGCCTGAATTACCGCTATGAAAAATAAATGCGGCCACCGTCGACGAGTCAATGCGCGGGCAACAATCCAATGCGTGTGCTTCGACGGTGGCATAGGCGCAACGCCTTTTCCGCACCGACAGCCGCCATTCAAGTAGCGGCGGCATACTGCATGGGAACGTTGATTCAATGGATTGAATATTGAATTAACTTTTTCTGATCATTTCGAATCCGCCTGCAATGATTATCAGGTATTGCAAAGAGCAGATCGAACCACCACGCGCCACGTCACACCGGGGAGAGTGTTGTAATGAACAACAAGTCATGGATAAGAAACGCGACCGGCGCCTTGTTCTGCGCCAGCGCGGTTGCTTTGGTCGGTTGCAACAATAGCCAGCCACCTGCGGCCGGAGCGCCGGCTAATTCGGCAACGGCAGCTGCGCCAGCATCCAGCGCGCCGGCACCGGCCGGCTCCGCCGCGCAGGCAGCGGCGCCTTACACACCGCCCACAGCCGATCAGCTGTATCAGTTGGTCGCGCCGATCGCATTGTTTCCCGACAATCTGGTGGCGCAAGTACTGGCCGGTTCGACCTATCCCGACCAGATCACCGCGGCAGACAACTATCTGGTGCAAAACCCGAATCTGAAAGGCACCGCAGTGCAGACCGCAATTGCGCCGCAGTCATGGGATGCCAGCGTAAAGGGGCTCACCGCGTTCCCTTCGGTGCTGGATCAGATGGCGCAAAATATCCAGTGGACGACCTCACTGGGTGAGGCGTACGTCAATGACCCCACGGACGTGATGAACGCGATCCAGGTGATGCGCCAGCGTGCGGCCAAGCAAGGCAACCTGCGCAGCACGGCGCAGCAACGTATCGTCACCCAGCCGGTAGCCGCAGCCGACACCAGCGCCTACACCGATAATGGCGACAACGGCGAACCTCCCGTATATAGCGGCCCCAGTGTCGTGCAGGAGCCGGATCAGGCGATCCAGATCATGCCGGCAGATCCCGATGCTGTGTACGTGCCCAGCTATAACCCGCAGACCGTCTATGGCGAGGAGATGCCGACGTATCCGGGCTACACCTACGTGCAGCCTGCCGGGTATTCCACCGGTGACCTGATTGTGGTCGGCGCGGTCTCTTTCGGTGCAGCCATCCTGGTTGGCAACCTGTTCAATCACCACGATCACTACAACCCGCCAGCCTGGGGCTGGAACAACTGGGGCATGCACTGGGGTGGTGGTGGCAGGTACGGCAACGGTAATGGTGGCGGATGGCGGCGACCTGCGGTGGTGTACAACAACACAACCTACGTGTCCCGTTCCACCACCGTGGTCAATCGCTACACCACCAACAACTACAACAATCGCACGGTCAACAATACGAACAACTTCAACAATCGCACGGTCAACAACACCAACAACACCATGGCGCGCAACCCCGCCATGCAGAACCGCAACGGCTTCGACAACCCGGGTAATCCGGGTAACCGCGGCATGGTGAATGCAAATCAGGCGATGCAGAACCGACCGGGCACACCACCGGCGTCACGCCCGATGAGCGTACCGAATTTCGGCACTCCAGTACGAGGCGCCGAGCCGGTACGCAATGCGCAGGCAGGTGCGCGGCCGGGACGACCGACCCCGATACAGGGCGCACCGACCCCAAACGCTACGCCCAGAGGAGCCGCGCTGACGCGCAACGGTTCATCACCTCAGGCATTCGCCCGGGACCAGACACGCAAGCCACCGCAGGCGAATCCATCCGCGGCAGTTCGGCCAGCAAATCGTCCCGCACAGCCGGGTGCAACGCGACCGTCCGCATCCAACAACGTCAACAGGCCCCAGCCGACGCGTACGCCAGTAACACCGAGGCCCACAGCGCAGCCCACGCCAAGGCCTGCGGTTACGCGTCCGCAGCCGACGCAACGCCCGCAACCCGCTGCGCAACCACGCCCGCAGCCTGCGCAGCGCCCACAGCCCGCGCAGCAACGTCCCCAGCCTGCGCAACAACAACGCCAACGGCCTGCAGAACAGCAGCGCCCGCAGCCTGCGCGCCCACCAGCCAAACCGCAGAAGAAGACCGACGACAAAGACAACGGACACTGAGGCAACGATTCTCGCCATAGCGTCCTCCTGACCTGGCCTGCTGCCGTACACCGTACCCAGCAGGCCAGGTGGTCATGAGCATGCGCTTCAGGCGGGTCGAAAACGCCACCCTCGATCGGATCCTGTGGAAAAGAAAAGGCGACGCTCTCCGGAGGGTCGCTTTTTTTTGCTCGCATTTGTCGGACGCAGGTTCAGGGATTGGCACTGGAATATTCATGCGAAGGCAGGGACGCGGCGCGCGCACCGTGATGATTCGCCGCACAGCTCTCTACCGCCCAGAGCGCTGGCCTCGCGGCCGCCATATACTGTGTTTGCCGCCGTGGGGCGGCTTTATCCACCGCAAGGAGCATTCCATGTTGACCAAAGTCTTACTTTCCACCCTGTTGCTGACCTCCATAGGAGTGGCTCACGCCGCGCAACAGACTCCAGCACCGGCGCAGCAACCGGCAGCCACAGCCAACACGCTGACACCCGAGCAGCAGGCCCAACTGGCCAGGCAGAACCAGGAGATGATCCACGCCGCCACCGTGGTTGCGCAGATGATCGACCAGAACAAGGCTGGCAATATGTGGGACATTGCCTCATCTGTAGCCAAGGGCGTCACTACCCGCGAGGCGTTCGTGCAGCAGATCACCACCGAACGCAAAGCGCTCGGAACAGTCACTTCGCGCAACGTTCAGGGTTTGACCCGGAGCCAGTCCGATGGCAAAAAAACCCTACCAGCCGGGCTATACATCAATGTCAGATTTTCCACTCAGTTCACCCAGGCCAAGCAGCCCGTGGGTGAACTGATATCGTTCCACCTGGACTCCGACAAAGTCTGGCGACTGGCGGGCTACTCGCTGCATTGAGTGCACTTGCAATGAGCTTGTGCGACATCTGCATCAGGTTCTGATGCCGGGATATGGACAGGTACTACGCCTGTTCGTATCCATCGCCTAACCTATCCCGAGGCCTTCGATGCCGGTAATCGCATTGCCGTCGAAACCGGCCAGATCGGCAAAGTGACGACCGCGCTCTGCGTAGTCGCGAAACTGGTCGAAGCTCGGGGCGCCTGGTGACAGCAGTACACAGCCGCCCGCTGGGGTGAGTTTGCGCGCCAGGGCCACGGCCGCGTCAAGGTCATCGACCAGGGCGATCTCGGTAACCACGTGCGCATCATGCAACGCGGTAGCAATACGTGGTCCGTTGGCACCACTACAGATGATTGCCCACGGTGGGTTTTCCGCAACGGCGTCGACGAATCCGGACCAGTCCAGTCCACGATCGTGACCGCCAACCAGCACTGTCACCTGTCGCCCATGCAAGCTCTCCATTGCGGCCAGTGTGGCCATTGGCATCGTGCTGATCGAGTCGTTGATCCAATGAAATCCGTCGTGTTCGCCGAGCGGCTGCAACCGATGCGGCAGCGGACGGAAATTCGCCAACGCAGAGGCCGCGGCCAAGGCGTCCATCCCTACGGCGGCCAGCGCGGCCAGCGCGGCGCAGGCGTTGAGTGCGTTGTGCAGCCCTGGGGCGACCAGTTGCTCGACTGGAAATACGTCGCGTGTGCCGCGCCGGATGAAGCTATCGTCCACGTGCCAACCTTCCGGCTTGCCAAACGACAGGCGATGCGGGTGATCCTCCGTGCATGCCAGCAGGGTCGGCTGCTGCGCATTGACCAGCAACTGTTGCGCGACCTGTGTCAGTTTCAACTTGTCGGCCACATAGCGCTCGCGCGAGCCGTGCCAGTCGAGGTGCTCCTCGTACAGGCTGGTAATCACGCCCAGTTCAAGCGCGCCGGCCTCGCCGGTCTGAAAGCTGGACAGCTCGATCACCCACAGTTCGGCGGACTGATCCAGCAGTTCCAGCAGCGGCATGCCGATATTGCCGGCCAGCGCAGTACGCACGCCCAGTGCACGCGCCAAGTGGGCGATCATGGCACTGGTGGTGCTCTTGCCCTTGGTACCGGTTACCGCGATCACCGGCGCCTGCCCGCCGTCATCGACAGATGGGTTGCCAAGCCGGTGCTCGCCAAACCACAACGCGGTACCCGAAGTGAACCGGGTACCCAGCTTCGCCGCCGCCAGCAGCGCCGGCTTGTAGGCGGAGATGCCCGGTGACTTGATCACGACATCGAATGCAGCAAGCGCAGCAGCATCGGGTTCGTCAGTGCGCACGTCGAGTGCGGCATCGAACGCATGCGCGGCTGCCATTTCGGCCGCAGTGCAGAACAGCGTCAATGGATGTTGCGGCAATCGCAGGCGCAGCGCCGTGATGGCAGCACGACCTTCACGGCCGAAACCCCAGATCGCGACACGCTGGTCGGCCAGCGCAGCAATATGCAGCGGTGCAGCCGACCTCGGCATCAGCCGATCGCCGCCAGCGCTCGCTGCAGCCGCAGCGGAACGCGATGCTCGCCGGACGGCACCAGCCACGGTTCCAGCGCCAGCTGCGCAGCATCGAGCTGCGGCAGGATCTCACTGCGGAAACGCGCAACCAGCGCGTCCTCCTGCCACTCCGACCGCTGGCTAAGCGTGTACATCGCGGCACGCGCTTCGGCACCCTCACCCACGCATTCGAACGGTTTGTGGTCCTGGTATTCCAGCAGTGCATCGAAACCGGGTGCCTGCGTTTCGTCGTCCAGCAGGTTGCGCCCGAAGATCGCCAGCAATCGCGGCTTGGGCAGGAACGGTGCCAGCGCGAGAAACACGAAATGGCATTTCGGACACTGCCCGCACCAGCGATCGGCCGGTTTCGGACCGAGCAGCTTGAAGTTGCGGTTGCAACTGGAGAACGTGTCGAAGTACGGCGTGAGCTTCGAAAAAGCGCGGGTGATCGCCAGCTCCGAATACGGCCGCAACAGCGAGCTATAGTCGAGATCGGCAGCGACGTGGTCGTGTAGCCAGTCGCCAAGCATTGCCTCGAACGCGTAACCCTTGCTCCACTGATGGTTCACCTGCTGGCCTTCGTATTCCAGCGTGGCAGCCGAGGCGGAACGCTCGTTCGCAAACGCGATGGAATCGTAGCCATACAGGATCGCCGCCACCGCGAGGATCGCAGAATTCACCGCGGTCACCGGGATATGCCCGTTCCACGCGCCAAGCCGGTTCAACTCAAACAGTCCCGGTGCCAGTTCGCGCTGGATATTGAGCGTAGGCAACCCGGTGCGCTCGGCGCAGGCGGCGATCAACGGCGAGTTGCCGACCCATACCGCCGTCGCCTCACCACCGATCGACTTGATCGCCTCCACCGCCACCAGCGAATCCTTGCCACCGCCGATCGGCACCAGCGTACGTTGTGGCAGGCCAAGTACGTTGGCTGTCGGCGGTGTCGCACCACCACGCGGGAACGCGATGCGTCCACGCAGGTCCAGCCCGTTGCGATAGGCGAACTCGGCCAGGCCATGCAGGTAAAGCTCATCCAGCAGGTCGGCCGTGGCGGCGTCCAGCGCAGCGCCGGCCACCTCGATCTTCGGCGGCACACCGGCCTTGTAGTAGCTGACGCCGGCGATCAGGTGCAGCAGGCGCAGGGCTGCATCGAACGCCGCTGCACGCTCGACCGAAATCGCCGGCGCGTGCGGGAAACGAATCCGCTCGATCAGCTCATCGCCGCCATCAAATGCGTAGACCAGCTCAGCGACACCATCGGCATAGCTAGCGCGCACAAAGCGGAACAGCTGGGTCAGGCGGGGTTGGATCACTTCATTCACTCTCATCAGTAACCGCGCATTTACCCCTCTCCCCCGCGGGGAGAGGGTTGGGGTGAGGGGCCGCGCTTGCCAAGGTCTCCATCACTACCTCAAGCACGCTCTCGGTGTTTAGCAGCACATCATCGTTCCAGAAACGCAGCACACGGTAGCCCATAGCTTGCAATTGTTGCGTGCGTCGTTCGTCGTACTCAACCTGATCCGCATGCTGACCACCACCCAGCTCCACGATCAGCAGCGCCTCCGTGCAGACGAAATCGGCTATGTAGCGATCGATTTCGTGCTGGCGACAGAATTTAAAGCCCGACAGTTGCCGATTGCGCAGGTAGCGCCATAGCACCTGCTCGGCATCTGTCATGGTCTGGCGCAGTCCGCGCGCCCGATCTACGTTGAGACGTTTCATCCATGAACGTCCTTGATTGTGGGTTTACCGCAAGAGTGGCCCCTCACCTCAGTCCTCTCCCCAGAGGGGAGAGGAAGAAAGGCTACTCGAGCACTACCTCATCCGCTTCGTTGCGCAGGTTGTAATGCGAGGACATCACCTTGCCGTAGGCGCCGGCCTGGGCGATCAGTATCACGTCGCCTTCTGTCGCTTCGGGCAGACGACGGTCGGTGCCGAGCACGTCGCCACTTTCGCAGATCGGGCCGACGATCTGGAACAGCGCCGTGGCCGGTTCGTCCAGCCGCGTCAGGTTGACGATTTCGTGCCAGGCATCGTACAGCGCCGGGCGGATAAGGCTGTTCATGCCGGTGTCGATGCCCAGATAGCGCAGCTGGGCCTTGCCCTTCTGCTGGGTCACCCGCGCCAGCAGCACACCGGCGTCGGCGACCAGATAACGGCCCGGCTCCATCCATAGCTGGTAATGCGGGTACGCGGACTTGACCTCACGCAGCACCCGATCGAGCGCTTCAATATCCAGCCGCGCTTCGCCAGGATGTGCGGGCACACCGAGGCCACCACCAATATCGATGAAGGCCACGCTGCCGATCCGCTCGGCCAGGCTCGCGAGCTGGCCGTACACCTCGCCCCAATGACTGTCATCGAGAATGCCTGAGCCAAGATGCGCGTGCAGGCCGCGCACGATCACCCCATGTGCATCGGCCAGGCGCAGGAAGCTATCCACGTGTTCGACTGGCAAGCCGAACTTGCTGCCGCTGCCGCCTGTGCGCACTTTCTCGTGGTGGCCCAGTCCGCGACCGAGATCAACGCGCAACACAATCTCGCGACCGCGAAACAGCTCACCCCAATGCTCCAGCGCGTAGAGCGAATCAAGCGACAGCGTGGCGCGAGTGGTCAAGGCCCACGCGTAATCCTCGCGCGGTGCAAAGTTGGGTGTGAATAACAGTGGCGCCGACTCGGGCACCACGGCCATTACCGCTTTCAACTCGCCAGGCGAGACGCACTCGAAGCCAAAACCTTCCTCAGCCAGTGCTCGCAGGATTGCCGGATGGGTGTTTGCCTTCACCGCGTAGTGCAGCCGATCGACCGCCGCCAGCGTCTTCAGCTCGCGCGCCTGATGGCGCACGGTCGGCAGGTGATAGACATAGCGCGGCGTCGTCTCGGCGGCCAGTTCCAGCAAGCGTTGGCGTTGCGACTCGCGCCACCACACGGCGGCACTGTCGGGCGCCTCGCCGCTGCCGTACAGCGTCTGCCAACTGGGACCGAACAACGCACTGTCGTCGGTACGCAGCGCACCGGCCGCGATCAGCAGATCGTGCAAATGCGGCAGCAGATCGTCCACCACGCTCTCATCGACCACGAACGTGAGGTTGAGATTGTTCGACGACTGCGAAATCAGATGCACGCGCAACTGTCCGAACTCAGCCAGCACGCCTGACAACGTGTGCAACAGCGAACGCATGCCGCGGCCGACCAGCGTGATCGCCGCGCACGGCGCAATGACCTTGACCCGACATACCTTGGCCAGGTCGGTGGCCAATGCGGCGATTGCATCGGAGTCGAGCAGATTTTCGGTGGGGTCGAGCGACACGGTGACATTGGTCTCGGCCGAGCCGATCAGATCCACCGACAGGCCATGCTGCTTGAACTGCGCAAACACATCGGCGAGGAAGCCGACCTGCTGCCACATGCCGACGGATTCCATCGATACCAGAGTGATGCCCTTGCGCGCGCTGATCGCCTTGACGCTGGGCGCGTGCTCGCGCACTTCCGGACCGATCACCGTCCCTTCGAGTTCAGGCCGGTTGGTGTCCTTGATCAGCAGCGGCACGCGCGGTTCGCGTAGCGGCGACAGGCAGCGCGGATGCAGCACCTTGGCGCCGGTGGAGGCGATTTCCTGTGCCTCCTCGTAATCGAGCCGTTGCAGCAGTCGAGCGCCCGGCACCTGGCGAGGGTTGGCGGTGAACATGCCGGCCACGTCAGTCCATATTTCGACCCGCTGCGCCTTCAGCAGCGCGCCGAAGTAGGCAGCAGAAGTATCCGAGCCCCCGCGCCCGAGCAATACCGTGCGGCCTGCGCCGTTCTCGGCCTGCGATTCGCGAGCGATGAACCCCTGCGTTATGAACACGTCGCCCTGCGCCGCCAGTCGCGCAGCGAGCACGGGATCGGGTCGCGAATCGACCATCGAGGACAATAGTCGAGTGCGCTCGTTCTGATTTGGCAGGGCGATGGCGGCGAGGCAGTCCCTGGCATCAAGCCATTGCGTGGGCAGGCCGCTGTGGCTGAGAAATGCAGCGCCGAGCGCGCTGGACATCAGTTCGCCGTGCGCCTGCACCTGGGCCTGCCAGGCTAGTTCGCCGTGTGCAGCCGCACCTTCGTTGGCCAGCGCCGCCAGATCGTGCAGCCGCGCGCCCAGCGTATCCGGCAGCGATAGCTGCATGTGCTCGAGCAACTCGTAATGCCGCTGCGAAATCGCCTGCGCCGCTTCGCTGCGCTTGCCCTGCTCGCCCTGTGTGCACAGTTGTTTGAGTGCATCAGTGATGCCGGTAAGCGCGGAAACGACCACCAGCACGCGCGCACCTTCGGCGCGTCGACTGGCAACCAGTTCACGGATGTTCTGCCAGCGAGGAAGCGTGGCGACACTGGTGCCGCCGAACTTCATCACGATCCAGGGGGCGTCTGCAGGGAGCGGCGGCGAGGCGTTCGAGGTCACAAGCGTCTTATCAGCTGTTGGGAAAATATTTCATCAGTGTTGCGCCGCAGCAGTCTGATTGCAATGGTGCGTGGATGGAGTGGCGTTTGGACGTCTGTTTGATGGCTGCGTGATGGCAAGCACCGGATACTTGCGAGCAGGGGTTTACGTTGGGATGAGCATCGGCGAGTCCCAACGCCTTCGTGCTTGCACGTTGGGGCGAGGGGTCACTTTTGCGATGAATCAAGTGCAGAGCAAGCTTCGATCACCGCGCCCGCGAGCACCCACCCCTCACCTCAATCCTCTCCCCGTAGGGGAGAGGAAGCTAACGCGCGCGCTGCGCGCACACAGTTATTGAACAAACACGGGGATCTTGCCTATCCGCGCCTGCCATTCTTTCGGGCCCGTCTGGTGCACTGAGGTGCCGAGCGAATCCACCGCCACGGTTACCGGCATGTCCTGCACGGTGAATTCGTAGATCGCTTCCATGCCCAGGTCGGCAAAGCCGACCACGCGCGAAGCCTTGATCGCCTTGGAGACGAGGTACGCCGCACCGCCGACGGCCATCAGGTATACCGACTGATGTTTCTTGATCGCCTCGATCGCCGCCGGGCCACGCTCGGCCTTGCCAACCATGCCAAGCAGACCCGTCTGTGCCAGCACCTGCTCGGTGAATTTGTCCATACGGGTCGCTGTGGTCGGGCCGGCCGGACCGACCACTTCGTCGCGCACCGGATCGACTGGACCGACGTAATAGATAAAGCGCCCATTGAAGTCGACCGGGAGCGGCTCGCCCTTGTTCAACATCTCGACCATGCGCTTGTGCGCGGCATCGCGGCCGGTCAGCAGCTTGCCGTTGAGTAGCAGCACTTCACCCGGCTTCCAGCTGGCAACCTCTTCGCGCGTCACCGTGTCGAGATTCACACGACGCCCCTTGGAGCTGTCGTAGGTGAGCTTCGGCCAATCTTCCAGCGACGGCGGGTCGAGCATGACCGGGCCGGAGCCGTCCAACGTGAAGTGCGCGTGGCGCGTGGCCGCACAGTTCGGGATCAACGCCACCGGCAGGTTCGCCGCGTGGGTCGGGTAATCCTTCACCTTGATGTCGAGCACGGTGGTGAGGCCGCCCAGTCCCTGTGCGCCGATACCGAGCGCGTTGACCTTCTCGTACAGTTCGATGCGCAGTTCCTCGGCGCGATTGCTCGGGCCGCGCGCGATCAGTTCCTGGATGTCGATTGGCTCCATCAGCGCTTCCTTCGCCAGCAGCATCGCCTTCTCGGCGGTACCGCCGATGCCGATGCCGAGCATGCCGGGCGGACACCATCCCGCGCCCATCGTCGGCACGGTCTTCAGCACCCAGTCGACGATCGAGTCGGACGGGTTGAGCATGACGAACTTGGACTTCGCTTCGGAGCCACCACCCTTCGCCGCCACGATGACATCGAGCCTGTCGCCCGGAACGATCGAGACGTTGATTACCGCCGGCGTGTTGTCCTTCGTGTTAGTGCGCTTGCCGGCCGGATCGGCCAGCACGCTGGCGCGCAACTTGTTGTCCGGGTCGTTGTAGGCGCGACGCACGCCTTCGTTGACCATGTCCTCCAGCGACAGCGTGGCGTCCCAACGCACGTTCATGCCGACCTTGAGGAAAACGGTCACGATGCCGGTGTCCTGACACAGCGGTCGATGACCTTCGGCAGCCATGCGCGAGTTGATCAGGATCTGCGCGATCGCGTCCTTCGCGGCCGGCGATTCCTCGCGCTCGTAGGCCGCGGCGAGATTGGTGATGTAGTCGACCGGATGGTAGTAACTGATGTACTGCAGTGCGTCGGCAACGGACTGGATCAGATCGTCTTGCTTGATGGTGGTCATGGGATCGTTTCGGCTTGGAAATGAGCGCGCCGCCAGCGGATTTCCGCGGCACAAGCCGCCTATTGTGCCGCAACTGGGCCGCGCCTCAAAAAACAACGGCCGCACAAGGCGGCCGTCGCTTTGACGCTGGAACGATCGATCAGAAGCGATATTCGGCAAAACCCGTGAAGGTACCCACGTTGCCGGAAGCGTTCACACCGTCGACCCCCACTTTGATGCGGTAGTTGTCGTAGCCCGCACCAATGCTGAAATGCTTGGTGAAATCGTAACCCACGCCGATGCCGCCATAACCGCCGCCACCGTGGTCGCTGTCCGAACCGATACCGGCAGCACTTTCTGTCAACGTGGTCTGGAGATAGCCCAGGCGGCCGAGGACGAACCACTGGTTCTCGAACTTGTACTTGAGGTTGATGCCCAACAGCGGACCCTGGGCATGCGCGCCGATGTTGATACTGGTGCCGTCGACGCTTATCGAGCCGGTGGCCTTGCCCAGGTCGACATAACCGGCTTCGACGCCAAAATCCCACGTTTCGCTATACCAGCTGTAACCCACACGTACCGCGCTGCTGAAAGCGGTGTTGTCGCTCAAGGCACTATTGTTGCTGTTGTAGCTCGACTGCCCCAAATTTCCATTGATGAAAAATGCCCCTGGTTCATCGGCAAACGAACTGCCCGAAGCTGCCGCCAACGCGACGGCAATGGCGGCAATCTGAAATCGCTTACTCATAAAAGCTTCCCTGTTCGATGATTTTGCTTACATGCCCCCCGGCCCCATGCTCGCGGGACCGGGCATTCTTGAGGATTGCCAAGGTATCTGCAATCAACGTAAGAACATGCGCCAAATGATGAGTTACGCCATGCCAATCGCAATATTTTGCCAAGACCCGGGCCGGCGACTGGCGCACCTGCTACGAGGCGTTGACCATTCATCGATGTTGCACCGGTCGGTTGCCGCACTCACCACTTGAGTCGACGGACAACACCAAGGTCCCGCCGCAGGACGAGGCTGGACGCGGCTCCGCTCGAACACCCCGCAGTGTTCGGTCGGTTGCAGGAAAAACTCGACCCGATCGCTCTTCCACCTGGCTAACGACACCAGCCCGGTAACTTGGGAAGCAGCAGTTCGCGCACTCATGGTGTAAACCAAAACTAAGTACTGGACGACGCAGCCAAACCGGGAGCAGGATTGCCTTCTGCCGCGGCTCCCAGCCCGGCAGTAGGGAGAATTGACGAAGGTGATCGCCATCGAAGCGTGGGCTTCGCTGGGGCTAATTGGCCACCCAGGATTGCGTGGTGTCTGATGACGTGGGGAATGGGGATAAACAGCGGACAAGCGTAGTGCACTCACGCGGTAATTCTTCTTTTCGAATCCTTGCCACCGCGACAACCAAGGGAGGTGAACTCACGACGGGTGACAGTGACAACTGACTTACACAGCAACAGGGGGCCTCGCTTTTACTCTGAAGTATTGGGAGCAGGGTCATGAGAAACAAACATCTGTTGATCTACGTCTCGATTGCCGCAGCACTTGCCACGCTGCCCGCAACCGTCCTGGCTCAAGCCGCAGCGTCGCAGAATCCTGCCATCGCGGGCCTCAACACCGCGGAAATGCCGCGCGTAACGCAAACCGTCGACAACGCAGTCGTATCGGTTCTTGCAAACAGCCATCTTAAGATTGTCAGCTCGACGAAGCCGGCGGGCAGCGTCGCCGATTCGCTGCCGATGAACCACATGCAGCTCATTCTCCAGCGCAGCGCATTGCGCACATCCGCACTGGAATCGATGATCACCGCGCAACACGATCCGTCCTCACCGAAGTTCCAGAAGTGGGTGACACCCGCTGAGTTTGGCGCAACCTTCGGTGTTGCCGATGCCGACATCGCGGCCGTGAAATCGTGGCTGACGTCGCAGGGCTTCACGGTCAACGGCGTGTACCCGAACAAGATGCAGATCGATTTCAGCGGCACCGCAGGGCTGGTCCGCCAGGCTTTCCACACGCAGGAAAACCACTACACCGTCAATAAGGTCAGCCACGTCGCCAACGCCAGCGACATCAGCGTTCCGTCTGCGCTGCGCGACGTGGTCGTAGGTGTCGCAGGCCTCAACGACTTCCGGCCGCAACCCATGCACGTGCCTCCGCAGATTGCGCAATTTGATGCTACGAAACATAACTTCAAGGCCAAACAATCGGCTGTGTCCAACGCCGGCCTGGGAACCAAACCAGCGCTGGTCTTCAACAGCACCCTGCGCGGCTTCGTGCCGTACGACATGAACGTGATCTACAACACCACGGCCTTGTATAGCAGCGGCCTGACCGGCGCCGGCATTACCATTGCGGTGGTCGAGGACCAGGACATGGATGTTTCGGACTGGCCCAACTTCGTCACCCAGTTCAGCCTGGGCAGCTACGGCGGCACATTCCAGCAGTTTCAGCCTCAATTGACGCCGAGCACAGGCAATTGCACTGATCCGGGCGGCGCCACTCCCGACGGGGAAAGCATCGAAACCGTGCTGGATTCGGAGTGGTCAACGGCGATGGCGCCGAGCGCCAATATCTGGGTCGCGACCTGCGATGATTCCGATACGAATAATTTCTTCGGCGGTGTCTTTACCGCGGCGGACAACCTGATCAACGGTGCCTCGCGACCGAACGTCATCAGCGCAAGCTATGGCTACGGCGAGGGCTTTACCGATCCCGCCAGCAAGACTGCAATCGACCTGATGTGGGCACAGGCCGATGCGGAAGGTATCTCGGTCTTCGTTTCCACCGGCGATTCCGGCTCCAATCCCAGCTTCAACGGCTCCATCATCAACGGTGCAGGGATTGACGCAAACTCGTTTGCCACCTCACCCAATGACACCGGCGTCGGTGGATCAGATACCGCCGATATTCTCGATGGCACCACCTCGACCTACTTCAGCAACACGCCCAATTCGGTGTACGGCACGGCACTGTCCTATGTGCCGGAGCTCACCTGGAACACGTCCTGCGGCAACACGCTGGCCGCGAAATCCCTGGGCTACGCGACCGCACTTCAGTTCTGCAAGAAGTCCTTGAAGTCCGATCCGTACGGTTTCACCGTAACCTCCGAAGGCGGTAGCGGCGGCCCCTCGTCGGTCGACATGAAACCAGCCTGGCAACGCCAGGTTATCGGTGCTGCGAAAGACCAGTCACGTGACTTGCCGGATGTTTCGCTGTTCGGCGGTTCGTATGGCGGGTATTCCTGGGTCATCCTTTGCACTGGCGCCTACCCGTGCACGCCCAACTTCACCTCGCCCGTCGAACTGGTGGCCGGCACATCGCTCTCATCGCCGATGTTCGCCGGTGTCCAGGCACTGCTCGACCAGGGCTTGTCCAATGCCGGTCTCTCGGCGAATCAGGGCAACGCTGCACCGACGCTGTACGCACTGGCCCAGAAGCAGTTCCGTAGTTCGCTGGCGGCCTGCAATGCTGACAACGGCACCAAGGGAACCTCCGCCTGCGTGTTTCACAACATCACTAGCGGCGGCAACTCCAGTCAATGCATCCAGGTCACGGCATTTGATCAGATCACTCCGGATTGTTACTTCTACGCAACGATTCCGAACTTCTATGGCTTCTACGGACAGACCTTTGTGGGTCTGACCTCGACCAGTGTAACGACGTACAACAACACCACCGCGGCGTTTGCCGCCAAGGCCGGCTGGAACTTTGCCAACGGCCTGGGTTCGGTCAATGCCAACAACCTGCTTGCCGCATGGAAGAAGTTTGTATTCGTCCCATGATGGATTGATCCACGCACCATGATGGATTGAAAAGCTCGGCTCATTCCCTTGGCGGCAGTCGTCCGCCAAGGGAATGCTCAGCGATCTTCAGGGGGAATCGCGCCGACCACGGAGTTTGGGAATCAACTCAAGTTGGTGAAACGCACTATGGCCTGGCCCAGGGATGATGATGGGGTGGACCCGCATGGATGACAGACAGCTGCCAGCTGCGGGTGAAGCTGCCGCTTCGCGCCAGAGTTTTCGTCATTGGAGGAACTCACATGCACACAAACCTGCACCGCAAGGCCTTGGCAGCATCCCTGACACTGTTGCTTACAGGCCTCTCCACTGCTTCGTTGGCCGCCGCCCCACAGACGGTTACCGATCTGGGTGCGACGGCAAGCAACCAGCCTGTGAATGTCACGCTGGTACTGCAGCTGCACAACCAGGCTGCGCTGGAGGATTACATCCAGCGAACCGTCACCCCTGGCGATCCGCTCTACCACCAGTTCCTCACCACAAGCCAGTTTGCCGATCGCTACGGCGCCACCGCGAACGAGATCGCCAAAGTCCAGGCGTTTCTGAAACAACAGGGCATCACCTCAACCGCGGTCATGTCCAATCACCTGGCGATCCAGGCGACCGGTACGATCAGCCAGTTCAGCGCGGCCTTCCAGACGTCTGTTCACGACTACCGGTCGGCCGACGGGCGGCAATTTCATCGGCCCAGCACGCAGCCGGTCATCCCGTCCGTCATCGCCGATACGCTGCTATCCGCCACTGGACTCAGCACCGAGGTGAGGCTGCATCCCAACATCGCTCGCGCGGATCGAATCGGCGCCTTGAAGTTATCCAGCAATACCGCTGCCGCCGCGAAAGCCACGGGCAACGGCACCGCCACCGGCGTCCCTGAGGAATACACGGTCGGCGACGTCGCCAACTTCTACAACATCAATCCGCTGTATCAGGCCGGCATCAATGGCAAGGGCTCGACCATCGGCATCGTCACACTGGCGGCCTTCCAACCCAGCGATGCGTATGCGTACTGGAGCATGATTGGCCTGCCAGTCAAAGCCAACCGCATTACCGTGATCCCGATCGATGGGGGCGACACGCCCGTTGCAGGTGTCGGCGATGACGAAACCTCGCTGGACGTGGAGCAGTCCGGCGGCCTGGCGCCGCAGGCGAACATCCGCGTTTATGAGGCACCCAACAATACCAATGGCAACTTCGTCGACGCGTTCTACGCCGCCGTCTCCGACAATATCGCGGACAGCATCTCGACCAGCTGGGGACAGGCCGAGGAAGACCTGTTTCCACAGATGAATGGTGGCGTCGATGAGACGGGCATCCTGAAAGCCTTCCACCAGATTTTCCTCGAAGCTGCCGCACAAGGCATATCGATGTTCGTCGCCTCGGGAGATTCCGGTGCCTACGAGTTGGTGCGGGAAGGTCTCAACACCCCCACATACAGCACGCCGCTGACCGTGGAATCGCCGGCCGACGATGCCTACATCACGGCGGCCGGAGGCACCACACGCCCCTTCAGCTTCAACGTCAGCTACTTCCTCGGCTCCGGCGGAGGACCGACAGCGTCGCTCAAACGGGAACAAGTGTGGGGCTGGGACTATATCGCCAACTACCTCAATGCCAACGCCCCGATATCCGGTGGCTGGAAGCAACAGCTCTTCAGCACAGGCAGTGGCGGTGGCGTCAGCATCTACTGGCAGAAGCCGGTCTATCAACTCCTTACCCAGGGGATCCGGCGCAGCGAGCCAAACCAGTCGCTGATCTACTACGGCGGAAGTACGCCGCAGACGATCTTCACGCTGCCTGCGAATTTTGCCGGACGCAATCTGCCGGACATTTCCCTGAATGCCGATCCCGAGACTGGTTATTCGCTCGTCGATACGGTGGATTTCCCTTCGCCCGGCGTGATTGATGGCTATGGCGGCACCAGCTTCGTTGCGCCGCAGCTCAATGGCATCACCGCGTTGCTGCGGCAGAGCAACAGCCGTCGCATCGGCTTGTGGGGCCCGCAGGTCTACCTGCTGCAGAACTTCTTCGGCTATGGAGCGTTCTCGTCCTTCAACGACATCACGGCCGGTGACAACTGGTACTACTACGGCATCCCGGGTTACGAGCCGGGCGCCGGCATCGGCACGCTCAACGTGGCGAATTTCAATACGTTCCTGCACAGCGGCCTCTGAGTATTGTTCAAGCCTGATCTGTACTGCCGACCAGCAAACTGCTCGCAACATGGAAGAAGTTTGTATATGCCCATGATGGGTTGATCCACGCAGCGTGCTTGGGTTGAAAAGCTCGGACCATCTCCTTGGCGGCTGTCGTCCGCCAAGGAGATGCATGGCGAACACTCAGCTCCCGGATTCAGCTGCATGCAGCCGAGCCCAGCGCCGCTGAAACGGCGCCCGCTGGACCCTATCTCACAAGCTCAAACCACACCCCAGCTATGCCTCGGGGCGCTGGCACGTGTCGTCAACTATCCCCAAAGCACCACGCAAACTCACGAACTCCACGGCTAAGCCGAGTGCGCGCCGCAATCATTGGATCGATCTATTACCGCCTTGGGAATTCGCATCTCCCTATGGCACTTCCGCTCGGCACATGCGGCATGTAATTTTGGGGCGTCTGCGTGCGGTGATCTTCAGGGGGACGCCATGCAGATGGGGATTCGTAATTCTTGCGTTTTGATGAACTTCACCAAGGCCTGGCCGGACGGCGGGAAGCCCTTGCACGATGTACTGCGGGGGAGCCTCTTCTTTGTGCCAGAGTTTTCGTCATTGGAGAAATACACATGCTCGCGAACCTGCATCGCACCACCCTGGCAGCATCCCTGACGTTGCTGCTCACCGGCTTTACCACGGCTGCCCTGGCAGCAAACCCACAAGCAGTGACCGACGTAGGCGTGGCCGCAACCAGCCAGCCCGTGAACGTCACGCTGGTGCTCAAGCTGCACAACCAGGCCGCCCTGGCGCAATACATCCAGGACACCGTCACTCCCGGCAGTCCGCGCTACCAGCAGTTCCTCAGCACCAGCCAGTTCGCTAGCCAATATGGCGCCACGGATGCGGAAATCGCACAGGCACAGGCCTTCCTGCAGAAGCACGGCCTGAGCAGCGAGGTACTTCCGAACCACATGGGCATCCGCACCAGTGGCACGCTTGGTCAGTTCAGTTCAGCCTTCCAGACGTCCATCCACACCTACGTCTCGCGCACCACTGGCCAACAATTTCATCGCCCCGCCACACCGTTGCTGCTGCCGCCCGAGCTTGCAGGCACGCTGGTTACCGCTACGGGTCTCAGCAATGAGCGGAAATACCGTTCGCATCGCGTCCACGCGCCGACTCCTTCCACCGGCCCCAGCATAGGTGCGAACGCAGTGGCCGCCACGCCGGCCAAGAGCGCGTCAGGCAATCCCACGGCTACCGGGCAGCCCGGCAACTTCACCGTGGGTGACGTCGCCAACTTCTATAACATCAACCCGCTGTACAAGAGTGGCATCACTGGCAAGGGCTCGACGGTTGCCATCGTCACCCTCTCCGATTTCTATCCAGCCGATGCGCAGACGTACTGGACCAACATCGGCCTGGCTACCAAGCCGAATCGCATCACCCAGGTGCACGTGGACGGCGGCGGCGCTATCGATGACGGTAGTGGCGAAACTTCGATCGATGTGGAGCAGTCAGGCGGCATCGCGCCCTTTGCGAACATCATCGTCTACGACGCACCGAACGCAGGCAATGGTTTCACCGATGCTTTCATGCAAGCGGTTTCCGACAACAAGGCGGACAGCATCTCGACCAGCTGGGGTGAGGCGGAGATCTTGAATTTCGCCGCACTGAACATAACCGGTGCGAGCAACACCGACACCAGCGACGCCGGCGATCTGATCGCATTCGACCAGATCTTCATGGAGGCTGCAGCTCAAGGGCAATCGGTGTTCGCCGCCGCCGGTGATTCCGGTGCCTACGACACCGTACGTGATCTGGGTTTCGGCACCGCCGTGGGCGACTTCAGCAGCGATCCGCTAACGGTGGACTCGCCGGCATCCGATCCGTACATCACGGCAGCAGGTGGCACTACCCGGCCATATACCTACAGCTTCAATGGTGGCCCGACGGCTTCCATCACCCAGGAAAGCGTGTGGGGCTGGGACTATCTGCAGAACTACCTCAACAAGGTCGCGCCGGGCAAATATGACCTGTTCTCGACCGGTGGTGGCGGTGGTGTGAGCGTGTACTGGCGGACACCGTTCTACCAGCTGCTTACCCAGGGCATCCGTCGCAGTGAGAAAAACCAGTCCCTGGTCTTCAACGACCCGCAGGCAGGCCCAACCACCTTGCTGGTGTTGCCCAGCCAGTTCAGGGGCAGAAACGTGCCCGACATCGCGCTGAATGCGGATCCCGAAACCGGCTACCAATATGTGTCGACCTTTGATGGCGGCGCCGAGAACGGTGAGGGCGGTACCAGTTTCGTGGCGCCGCAGCTCAACGGCATCAGCGCGCTGCTGATGCAGAGCACGAGGCACCGGGTGGGCTTCTGGAATCCACAGGTGTACTTCCTGCAAGGCGTCTTCGGTTACGGTTCCTGGTCAGCGTTCAACGACATCCGTGCCGGTGACAACTGGTTCTACCAGGGCGTCCAGGGTTACGAGCCGGCGGCTGGTATCGGCACGCTCAACGTGACCAATCTGGCCCAGTTCCTCAGCATCGGTCTCTAGCGCTTCGCGCCAGCCGGCCCCCTTCCGGGCGCCGGCTGGCGATATTTCATGGCGCTTTATCCCAACGGCGGGGCTTGCCGTCATCCGATCCAGCCAGCATGCTCGCCGCTACTTTTCCGCTGCGGCGATACCATGAGCGAGTCTGCAACACCCGCCTACCTGCGCAGCCTGCGCCCGTGGGACGCCGCGTTGATCGTGGTCGGCGGCATCATCGGTGGCGGAATTTTTCTCAACCCGGGCATTGCCGCGCAACGCACCAGTTCGGGGCTGGCGCTGTTGCTGATGTGGGTGGGCGCCGGCGTGCTCACGCTGATCGGCGCCTTGTGTTACGCCGAGCTCGGTGCGCGGCGACCGCAGGCGGGAGGCAGCTATGTCTACCTGCGCGAGGCGTTCGGTCCGCTGGCCGGATTCCTGTTCGGCTGGACCATGCTGCTGGTGATCTACTCCGGCTCCAGCGCGGCGGTCGCCACGATTTTCGCCAGCTACGCCTGCGCCCTGTTCGGACTGCCTCCCGCGTGGGCGTTGCCACTGACTGTTGGCGCGTTGGTGTTTGTGGCCGGGCTGAATCTGTTCGGCCTGCGTCTGGGCGCGCAGATCCAGAATCTGTTCACCTTGCTCAAGCTGCTGGCGGTGGCCGCACTGGTGGTCTGCGGCCTGTTTCTCGCAGGCACCGGCCACACGCAGGTGCTGGCAGCGGATCCGGCGCGCAGCGGTGTCGGCTTCATCGGCGCCGCGTTGCCGGTGCTATTCGCCTACTCCGGCTTCACCTATCTCAATAACCTGGCCGGCGAAGTGCGTGATCCGCAGCGCACGTTGCCGCGTGCACTGCTGCTCGGCATGCTGCTGGTGATCGCTGCGTATGCGCTGGTCAACGTCGCTTACCTGGCTGTACTCGGTCATGCCGGGCTGGCGGCTAGCCATGCGCCAGCAGCTGATGTGATGCAGCAGGTATTTGGCCCGCTCGGTGCAAAGGTGATCGCGCTCGGCGTGGCGATTTCCACGCTAGGCTTCTGCAATATCACGCTGGTTGCCGGCGCGCGGGTACTGCAAGTGATGGGCGCAGATGGGCTGTTCTTCCGTTCGGTGGCGCAACTGCATCCGCGCTATCACACACCGAACACCGCGTTACTGTTGCTATCCGGTTGGGCGATTGTGCTAGCGCTGTCAGGTAGCTACGGCCAGTTGCTGGACTACGCTACGTTTGGCGACTGGCTAGCCTGCGCCGTCGGCGTTGCCACGTTGTTCTGGTATCGCCGCCAGGCTGGACAACCCACCAGCTTTCGCGTGCCCGGCTATCCCCTGCTGCCGCTGCTGTTCATCGGTACCGTAGCGGCGGTGGTGGTCCTGACCCTGCGCGACAACCCGGTCAACACCGGTATCGGACTGTTGATCATGGCCGCTGGCGTGCCGGTATATTTTGTCTGGCACCGCCTGTTCAGCCGCATGGGCTCCTAAGCCGCCGCGTCAATGCCACAATGTGCGATACGTTTTTAAGGATATCTTGAATGGCACCCGTGCAAGCCCTGGCCGTGCCGGTCACTCCCGGCAGCACCATCGTCCCCGAGAAGGTACGCGACGGCATTGCTCTGGAGATCAACGGCGAATCCTACCGTCACACCGGCGATCCGCAGATGCCGCTGCTATGGTACCTGCGCGATGTGCTGCGCCTGACCGGTACCAAGTACGGCGGTGCGCACGGTGAAAATGGCGCCGACCTGGTGCTGGTGAATGACAAGACCGTCTCCGCCGTCACGGTGCCGATGGCCAAACTGGCCGGCAAACGGGTGACCACGGTGGAAGGACTGGCTGCCAATGATGGCGCGCTGCATCCGGTACAACAGGCCTTTATCGACGAAGACGCGATCGGCTGCGGCTATTGCACGCCCGGCTGGTTGATCGCTGCCGTCGATCTGCTCAAGCGCAAGAAGCAGCCCAGCGATGACGACATCGACCAGCTGCCGAACCTGTGCCGCTGTGGCTGCCAGACCCGGGTGCGCCGCGCGATCAAGCGTGTCGCCGCCAGCAAGGCGGGCCAGCCATGAACAATCGCACCACCAACGACGGCATCCGGCTTTCGCGTCGGCGTTTCCTGCAGGTACTCGCTGGCGGCGCCGGTGTGCTGATGGTCGGCATCCGCATGGCCGACGCGACCGATGCTCCGGTACCACTGGGTCTGCTCGGCAACACTTTCTATGATCTGGGCGCCTACGTGCGTATCGACAGCGAAGGCAACGTGCTGATCGGCGCACGTGATCCGGATACCGGTACCGGCGTGGCCACATCGTTGCCACGCATTATCGCCGACGAGCTCGATGCTGATTGGAGCCGCGTGCGCGTGGTTCCACTCGGCCTCGGCGTGGCCGACAACAACGGCCAGCCGCGCTGGACCTACGGACGCCAGATCGGTGGCACCGGCGGCTCAATTCCCGCCGCCTGGGCCGATCTGCGCCAGGTCGGCGCGCTGGCGCGCTGGCTGCTGCTGCAGGCCGCTGCGCAACGTCTCGGCGTGCCAGCCAATCAGCTGCGTTGCGAATCCGGCACCGTGATTGCACAGGACGGCCGACGTCTGAGCTATGGCAGTCTGGCCGGGGATGCCAGCAAGATTGGACTGCCAAACAATGCGCCGCCGCTGAAGAACGCCGATCACTATCAGTTGATCGGCAAGCCCGCCGGTGACGTGGACGCACGCGCCATCGTTACCGGCCAGACACCCTTTGCGATCGACCAGCAATACGGTGATGCGCTGGTCGCGGTGCTGACGCACTGTCCGTGGCCGGACGGTACGCTGGAGCACCTGGACATAGCCGACACCATGGCCGTCAAGGGCGTGGTGAAGGTCGTGCAACTCAAACCCGAGCCCGGCCAGCCGTGGGGCAGTACGGTGATCGCACCGGCCGTGGCAGTGCTGGCCGAAGACACCTGGTCGGCACTTCAGGGGCAACAGAAACTCAAACTCACATGGAAGCCCGGTGCCAGCGGCAGCGAGAGCAGCGGCGCGCTGGAGCAGCAGGGCGGCGCCCTGGTAGCGGGCACCAGCGATCCCAGCGCCCACGTGCGCAATGATGGCGACGTGGATGCGGCCAACAAGAAGGCCGCACGGCGGCTGCAGGCGACCTACTTTCAGCCATGGCTGGCGCACGCCACGGCCGAACCGATGAACTGCATGGTCCGGCTGGAAAAAGATCACGCCAGCGTGGTCGCGCCGACGCAATCGCCGCGGGATGCCTGGGCGGTAGTGCAACGCCTGACCGGCCTCGGCCCGGCGCAGATCGAGATCAGCGTGCCGCGCATCGGTGGCGGTTATGGCCGCCGCCTCGATCACGATTACGTTGCCGAGGCCGTGATGCTGGCACAGGCCGTCGAAAAGCCCGTGCGCCTGCTGTGGACGCAGGGGCAGGATCTCAGTCACGACTACTATCGCTCCGGCAGCGTGCATCAGCTCGACGCCGTGCTCGACCGCAAGCGACAGTTGATCGGCTGGAACCAGCGCATGGCCAGCGCCTCTGCGCTCACCCACCGCGGTGTGCCGGACAACCGTCTATGGACGTCCGAAGTGGACGCCGATCAACTTCCCGCCGCGCTGGTACCCAACTATCGCAGCGACTGGTACGGGCTCACCTCGTCGATTCCGCGCGGGCCTGCGCGCGGCATGCCGCATCTCAGCAATGCTTTCGCGGTGCAAAGTTTCATCGACGAAATCGCCCACAGCATGAAAGAGGACCCGCTGGACACGCACCTGCGCCTGCTCGGTGAGCCGCGCCAGGTTGCGCTGAGCGCGGGCAGCACACTGGACACCGGCCGCCTGCTCAACGTGCTCAAGCTGGTCGCCGATCGCATTGAGTGGAAAAACTGGCTGCATAGCGTGAACGGTCTGGGCATCGCCTGCTGGCACGTCAACGGCGCGTATGTGGCGCATGCGATCGAAGTGGCGATGCAGGGCCAGAAGCTGATCATCCAGCGCGTCGTGTGCGCCGTCGACGTCGGCCGGGTCATCAACCCGATGGGTCTGGAAGGCCAGGTCGCCGGCGCCACGCTCGATGCACTGTCCACCGCGCTCAACCTGGCAATCACCTTCAACGATGGCCAGATCCAGCAACACAGCAGCAAGGATTACCCACTCGCCAGCATGGCCCAGCTGCCCGATGCGGTGGAAGTGATCGTAGTCCCCAATGACGACATCCCACCCACGGGTGCCAGCTTCCTCGCCATGCCGACAGCTGCGCCGGCACTGGCCAACGCGGTGTTCCGCGCCAGCGCGGTACGCGTGCGCCGCCTGCCGCTGATGAAGGAACTGCTGCGCTTGCTGTGAGCGAGGCCGACAGTAATGGACACCCTTCGCTGATCGTTAATCGAGCCTGATCATCAGGCTCGATTAATTTGTGCAGCAAAGGAAAGTTTGACTACCCGAACGCAGAATCGACGCGCCGTAGTGAATGACTGCCTGCGTCAACGACGGCGCCAGCTCTTGCTCGAGTAACCCCGACGTTTACGAGACGTCAGTTCGATTTGGCGTAGAAAACGTAGGTCGCCGTATAGGGCACGCCCACTTTCGTACCGACCCGGGTGGGTAGCTTGGCCGGTGCAACGCCCCCTTGCGTGGAAATCCGTTGCACGTAGGCGACCCTGTCCAATACACCGGCTGCAGGATCGGCTGTAACCTTCACGAGTAGCCAGGGAATGTCGGCGGAGGCCCGTTTCGCAGGCACTGTGGTCACCGGCGTGGCCGTATCACGGACGACTTTGCTTCCATCGGCAGCCTCCCACGAAGGGCCGGCATAGTGATGGATAACGCCCTTGCGCCCGTTCAACTCAGCCAGGGGCGCCTCGAACACCCATTTCGGCGCTGCTGCGCCGTCAGCGGTGCTTGTATAGATCTGGACTCCGGTGGCCTTTGCCGTGAAAGCGACTGTGTATCCGGCGGGCGGCTGCAACGCGGCCGGCACCGCTTCCGCCGCTCGCGTAGCGTTCGCGCCAGCGACGAGCAAAACAACCGCTGTTACCCATGTGCTGATTCTTTGTCGGGTCATCGATGTATCTCGGCTAACAGTGTGCACTGCTTGGTGGATCGGGATGTCCGCCTGGATTGTAAGCAGATGTTCAGGGCTTGTCCGCTTGTCGATCTGTGCGCAATCTCTGCCTGCTGCCGGGACCGTGCGAAAACCTCGCCTCGACCATCGCTACCGTGCAGGAAGTCATGGATGTGGAGCGGCGTGTCTTGCCGATACAGTGGGCTGGTTGCGCAATCGCGTACCCCTACCACCCAGCAGCGGGTGCGGCCGTCACGATGGCCACTCCGCATCGGAGCACTTATGCGCAAGTTGTCACTCACCCTTGCTGTTGCGTTGTCGGCGTTGTTGTCCGGCAGTGTGCTGCAGGCGCAGACCGCGCCGCTGACGCCGGACATTCCGGCCAGCTATGCCGCCCCCACGGCGAGCTACGATTACGTCAAGCGCGTGGTGATGATCCCGATGCGCGATGGCGTAAAGCTGTACACGGTGATCGTGATACCGAAGGCAGCGACGCACGCGCCGATCCTGCTCACGCGTACGCCCTACGACGCCAGCACGCGTGCCGCACGGATCGAGTCGCCGCACATGTTGGCGGAGTTGCCACAGGGCGACGAAATGTTCGTCAAGGCCGGGTATATCCGGGTGTTCCAGGACGTGCGCGGCAAACATGGCTCCGAAGGCGAGTACGTGATGACGCGCCCGCTGCGCGGACCACTGAACTCCAGCGAGGTCGATCATTCCACCGATGCGTACGACACCATCGACTGGCTGGTGAAGAACATCCCCGAGTCGAACGGCAAGGTCGGCATGCTCGGCTCGTCCTACGAAGGCTTCACCGTAGTGATGGCACTGATCAATCCGCATCCGGCGCTGAAGGTCGCCGCGCCGGAGAGCCCGATGGTGGACGGCTGGATGGGCGACGACTGGTTCCACTACGGTGCGTTCCGCCAGACCAACTTCGACTACATCAGCGGACAGACCTCGCTCAAGGACAAAGGCAGCGTGATCCCGCGCGAGGGCTACGACGACTACACGAATTTCCTGCGCGCTGGTTCCGCTGGCGACTTCGCACGCGCCTCCGGACTGGAGCAACTGCCGTTCTGGCGCAAGCTGCACGAGCACCCTGCTTACGACGCGTTCTGGCAGGGCCAGGCGCTGGATCGAATCATGGCGCAGCAGCCGTTGAAAGTGCCGACCATGTGGCTGCAAGGCCTGTGGGATCAGGAGGACATGTGGGGCGCCATCCATAGCTACGAAGCGCTGGAGCCGAAGGACAAGGGCAACGACAAAAACTATCTGGTGATGGGTCCCTGGCGGCATAGCCAGGTTAACTACGACGGTTCATCACTTGGACCGTTGCAGTGGGACGGCGACACGGCGCTGCAGTTCCGTCGCGATGTGCTGTTGCCGTTCTTCAATCAATACCTGGTCGATGGCGCGCCGAAGGCGAACACACCGCCAGTGCTGATCTACAACACCGGCGAAAACCACTGGGATCGTTACAAGTCATGGCCACAGAGCTGCGACCACGGTTGCCCGAACACCTCCCGGCCGTTGTATCTGAAAGCGGACCATTCGCTCTCGTTCGATGCGCCCGACGCAGCTCAGTCGAAATACGACGAGTACGTTTCCGATCCGGCCAACCCGGTACCCTATCTGCCGCGGCCGGTGAGCTTCGCCGACCACGATGCATGGACACGCTGGCTGGTGCACGACCAGCGTTTCGTCGATGGACGTACCGACGTAGTCACTTATGTCAGCGCGCCGTTGACCACGCCGCTGCATATCGGTGGTGCACCCGTGGTCAACCTGTTCGCCTCGACCAGCGGCACCGATAGCGACTGGGTGGTCAAGCTGATCGATGTCTACCCGGATCAGGTGCCATCCGATCCGACGATGGGCGGTTATGAGCTGCCGATCTCGCTGGACATCTTCCGCGGTCGTTACCGTGAGAGCTTCGAGCACGCGCAGGCGATCACCCCCGAACAACCGCTGCTTTACACGTTCGGCCTGCCAACCGCGAACCATGTATTCCTGCCCGGCCACCGCATCATGGTGCAGGTGCAATCGACACTGTTCCCCCTCTACGACCGCAACCCGCAGCGCTTCGTACCGAACATCTTCGACGCCAAACCCGCCGACTACCAGAAGGCAACGCAACGCGTGTGGCACACGCCCGGCGACGCGAGCTTCATCAGCCTGCCGGTGGTAGCCAACAAAGCGTCGTCATGACTGGGTGGAGAGGCATGCGCGATGTGTGCCTCTCCATTCGGATCTTCCAAACACCATGCAGACCTGACCATTGCGTCCCTGGATGGGCACCGAATTGCCGACTTGGTCGCTAGCCATGACCCCATTTCAGCCGGTCCATGCTTGCCGAAAAGTTGGGCTTCGCTTGCGCTCACCCCAACCTACAAAGGCAGCGGTGACGTCACTTCGAAGTATGACGAAGTGCCCGTCATGAGCTTGAAAATTCGGACGGAAAAGCCCGCACTTCGGCGGGCTTTTTATGTGGCTGTGGTAGTCGACCACATCCCGGTCTACGACACTCAGCCCAGCGGCAGGCAGGTCATTTATTCATGCAGTCCTTGACCTGCGTGTAGTACCAGGTGTCGTCATATGTAAATCGCGAATAGTATTTTGCGAGCGTGTGCGATCCGGATGGTGTGATGTCCACCAGCGCCACAATCGGGCCATCCGTTGTTTCCTGAAGCTGGATGCTCGTTCCGCCGAATACCGGCTCGGTAGACATCGGAAGCTGCTTGGCTGACCAGGCATTCGATACACAGGAAAGGACGTCCTCGGCGGTGCTATCCCCCGCATAGACAGCGGTCGGCTCGGCATTGCGCAAGGTCCCAGCGCTGGTGCAGCCCGCCAGTAACGTCGTAAGGATGATGCAGCCCAGGTATTGTTTCATGGTCACTACTTTCCGTTGATTTTGCATGATAGGCATACCAGCATTTATGCAGAGTCTTGCGTACTCCGCCTCATGTATCGGCGAGTGGATGACCGATTGTACAGACCCGTCCAAGGCGAAAGCGTGGCCTGATCATCTCTGCCCTCAAACGCACTAATGGAACTGATCGCTTGCCGGCACCCATGAACTGGACGAAGACGTCGGCATGCGTATCGGCTTGATCGGGGGCGCGCCTTCGCAACCCGGCGGCATCGGACCACCGGTGACCCGTGCGTCTGCGCATTGCACGCTGTTGTCCAGCTTGACCGCCGCCACGACGGGTACCGTACTGCTGGCCGCTGGCACGGCGGGTATCGCCGGGTTGGCAGGCGGCAGGTTCAGGCGATCGTAAATCTTTTTCGCCAACGGCATAGCTGGCGGATCGGGATTGCCGCAACCGAATAGTGCCATCGGCAACAACGGTATGACCTTGCATTCGATGCGCACACCACGCGGCAAATGGAACGTGTGCGCGATGGTGGTTTTTTCCACGGCATGGCGCAGCGCGGTGTCGATCGAACTCTCGCCTTCGGGTGTCCAGTCTTGCTCGAAGCGCGTCGGCTTGTAGCCGATATTCGGCGTACCGTGGCTCATGATTTCGGTATCGCCGTGCGGCTTCAGCTGGACGTAACTGCCAAGTTCGCCGTGCTTTTCTCCCTGCGCAGCGCCGGCCTGATTGCCGCCCGGCAGGCCCTCGCCCTGTGCCTTTTCTCCAGTGCCCTGGCTATTGCCCTGGCCGGTTGCCGGCTGCGAAGCATTCGCCTGGCTGCCGACATTTTCCGGCGCGTTGACCACGCCATTCGGCTCACCCGGCACAGCGGTTTCGCTGCCCTGCGGCATGGCGTTGGGCGCCGTACTGACGTCGCGCGCGGTGTTGGCTTCGCCCGGACTGCTGGCCGCTGTCGGTGACTGCGCTGGGGCGGGCACGGATGATTCGGCCGGCTTGCTCGCGCTTTCCGGCTCAGTGGCTGGCGCGGTGGCCGTCGCCACGGCAGGTGGCGTGCTGAGTTGCGGCCGCTCCACGGACGGCTGGACGGCCTGCGTCGGCAGCCTGTCCGGCGTCACGATTTTCACGGTCGGCGCTTGCAGCTGCACCTTCGGTACTTCGGCAGGAACCGGCGGCACCGTCTCCTGCGGCGCCCCCGCCGGCGGTGCTACGGTTGGCGGCGCCTGCACCGGTGGTGTTTCGGCAATCTGGATCGCTGGCGCCTGTACCTGCGGCAATTCACGCGGCACGCTCGGCACCGGTGGACTCAGCTGCGTCTGCAGGTTGACGGATGGCGATGGCTGCGCCGGCAACGGGATCGGCTGCAGCTCGGGTACGGGCGGCGCGGCAGCGATCTGCGGGCGAGCTGGTGCCACGCTGGGTGGCGCACTGGATTTGGGCACCAGCGCATTTAATACGATGCTCGACGTGGTGATCGTTGGCGGCGTTTGCGGGGGCAACTCCGGCATCGCCAGCGAGGCCGGCGGCGGCAGCGGTCGGGTGCCTTCCAGTTGCGGCTTGCGCACCGGCTCAGGCTGAAACTTCGGCGGCACCGGCGGTTGCAGCGTTGGCGTCGACAAGGTCACCGCAGGGGGTTCGCCGGCCAACGGGATCGGCTGCAGCTGTTTTGTTGGCGCGGGCTGGGGCAGGCTCGCAGGCGGCTTGGGAGCGGCAGCCGGTTTGGGTTTCGGCGTCACGGGTTGGGCCACCAGTGTGAGCGCTGGCTGTGCTGCCGCCGGTGTCGGCTGAGCCACTGGCATCGTGGGCATGCTTGCCGTGCCCTCGCTGATCGACGTCACCTGGCCGGCGTGCCCCTGGTGTCGTGGCCCCAGGTCCTTCGGCGGTGTGCCGCGCGGAGGCGGTGGCGGCGCCTTGGGGACTTCGATCAGGCGAACCTGCAGAAAGGTTTCCTTCGACGGCGGCCGCTCCACCACCTGATAGGCCGGCCCCAGCACAAAGCCAAACAGGAATACCAGATGCACCAGCAACGAACCGACGGCAGCGAATATACGCAAGGCGCGCTCGCGCGGTCGCTCGCGGATGCGCTTGCGCGAGATGATCGTCGTGGCAGTTTCCGCCAGCGGCAAGTTCATGACGAACCATGGTGGCTCGTTGGATGAACGGTCGGCAGATCGATCCGAGGGCAGACGGGGCATGCCAACAGTGTAATGGGCGTCATCGGGGTTGCTAGAGCCTGTTCACGATCCACCCGTGGTGCGCGACAGGAAGATCATGAACCGGCTCTTGCATCTCAAGGATGACTGGCGGCACCCGCTGCGCGCTCGCGCAGTTCGGCATCAACGGCGCGGCTGGGCGTATCGACCGGGCAACCGTTGGCCAATGGTTGGCCGGCGCGATACATCGCAATGCAGGCCTCCACGCTGGGCGGTTTCGGCGCGAGTGAATCCGGTGCCAGCGACTGCGCCGGGGCCATGTTCAAACGCTCGTCACCGCTCTTCGCCGATGGCGGCGGCGGCGGATCGCCCCCACAACCGCCGGCCAGCATGGCGAGTGAAACACTGCAATGGATGCGCACACCCTGGGGCAGATTGAACGTGTGCGTCACCGTGGTCTTGTCCACCGCCTTCTGCAAGGCACGATCCACCACGTTGCCACCACCCCAGTCGCCGTTGAAACGGGTGCCCTGGTATTTGACGACATCGGTGTTGTGCATGATCTGCGTATCGCCCTTCGGTGTGCCCTGCACATAACCGGGCACTGCCGCGGCGGGCACACTGCTCGCCGCGGTCGGCAGCAGCGGCTGCCCCTGCTTGTCGAACAGTAACGGGTGCGGCGGTGCGCTGGACGCGGCAGCCGGCGCCGACAACTGCACGGTCATCGCCTCGCTCGGTTCCGGCTGGAGCTTGGGCCTGGGTTTGGACACGACGCGAGGTGGCGGCGCAGGCACCGGCGGAGGCGGGGCTGGCGGTGGGACGACGGCCGGCGCCGCTCGCGCGATGAAGCGCACTTCCAGCACCTCACTCTGCCGCACATGCGCTACCGCCGGGGCCAGGGGTGGGCGCATCTCCTGCCAGATCACCCACACGAACGTCACGTGCAGCAGCAGGGCCACCGTCAGCGCCAGCCACAAAAGTCGACGATCCGGCGGCGATTTGCGCCAGCGCATTTGCCGCAGCACCGCCAGGGTTGGCCCATCCAGCGGCGTCAGCCCGTGACTCGGCTGATCGTAACCCTGTGGTTCCCAACGGTGATGTTCGACCTGCGGCGGATGAACGATGACGATGCCTCAAAAGGTTGCGGGTTGGCTACGGGTCGGTAAGGCAGGATGCCTTGACGTGCTTGAACCGGAAATACTGGCTGAACGGCTGTCCACAGGCCGTGTGGGATTCCCGTGTCCATGCAGACCACCGGCGCGTCGCTGCGGTTCCCCGCACTGCAGCTTGACCGCACCGGCCATTCGCTCAAGTCTATGCAGGCGGCGCCGCGCGCCGCTCCGCCATGACCGCTTTCGCCTCGTACAAAAGCCGCCCTGTACAACCGCCGCATTGTACAAAAGGCCGCCTGTACACACGAAGGACGACCATGACGGCCCGCCATCGTCAGCCGCCAATGCGCGGCCTCATGCGGCGCCGTTCATGCCACGAGGCCGTGCCCTGCAACGGGAGGGTCGCATCGTGTCGTACACCACGGAAAGCATCCGCAATATCGCGCTCACTGGCCATGCCGGGGTGGGCAAGACCACGCTGTTCGAAGCCCTGCTGCTGGCCGGAGGCGTGATCCAGACGCCGGGCACCGTCGAGCGCGGCAGCACGGTTTCGGACACCGACAGCCAGGAAAAGGCGCGTGCCCATTCCATCGACAGCTGCGTTACGCATATCGACCACGCCGGCTGCCACATCAATCTGATCGATACCGCTGGTTACGCCGATTTCCGCGGCGCGACGCTGTCCGCGCTGGCGGCGGTGGAAACCGCGGTAGTGGTGGTCAATGCGATCAACGGTATCGAGCACGGCACCCGCCGCATGATGGCGCATGCGCGTCAGCGCGGGCTGGCACGATTGCTGGTGATCAACAAGATCGATTTCGATGGCGCAGACCTGGCCGCACTGGTCGACGCGCTGCGCGAGGAGTTTGGCAACGAGTGCCTGCCGGTGAACCTGCCCGCGGGCCGCGGCAAGCGCGTGCTGGACTGCTTTTTCCACAGCGAAGGCGCCATTGATTTTTCCTCGCTGGCCGAGGCGCATCAGCGCATTCTCGACCAGGTCGTGGAGATCAACGAAACGATCATGGGCCAATACCTCGATGCCGGCGAGGGCGCACTGAACCCACAGCAGCTGCACGATGCATTCGAGCAATGTCTGCGCGAAGGGCATCTGGTGCCGATCTGTTTTGTCAGCGCCCGCACCGGGGCTGGCGTCCACGAATTGCTCGATGTCGCCGCGCGACTGCTACCCAATCCGGCCGAGGGCAACCCGCCGCCGTTCGTGCGCGGCGATGGTGAACCGCTGGTGGTCAGTGCTGATCCGGCCAGTCACGTGATCGCCGATGTGTTCAAGATCGTCAACGACCCGTTCGTCGGGAAACTCGGCGTGTTCCGCGTGTGGCAGGGCACGATCCGTCGCGACAGCCAGCTGCTGATCGACGACGGCCGCAAGCCATTCAAGGTCGGCCATTTGTTTCGCCTGCAGGGCAAGACGCACGTGGAGATCGAAGCAGCAGTTCCTGGCGATATCGCCGCCGTAGCGAAAATCGAGGACATGCACTTCGACGCGGTGTTGCACGATTCGCACGACGAAGATCGCATCACGCTTGCGCCGCTCGCGTTTCCGGCACCGATGTACGGCCTCGCGCTGGTGCCCATGCACAAAGGCCAGGAGCAAAAACTTTCCAACGCCCTGAACCGGCTGGCCGAGGAAGATCCCTGCTTTCGCGTCGAGCATCACAAGGAACTCAACGAGACGGTAGTGCGCGGCCTTTCCGACCTGCATCTGAAAGTGATGCTGGAGCGCATGCGCGAGCGCTATGGCGTCGAGGTGGTCACCCATCCGCCACGCATCGCCTATCGCGAAACCATCGCCGGCCACGCCGAAGGCCACCACCGACACAAGAAGCAGACCGGTGGCGCCGGTCAGTTCGGCGAGGTGTTTTTGCGGGTGGAACCGCTCGATCGCGGAGCCGGCTTCGAGTTTGTCGATGCGGTGAAAGGCGGCGTGATCCCCGGCCAGTTCCTGCCAGCGATCGAGAAAGGTGTGCGCCAGGCGATGGAGCACGGCGCCATCGCCGGCTATCCACTGCAGGACCTGCGGGTAACCGTCTACGACGGCAAATACCACCCGGTCGATTCGAAGGAAGTCGCGTTCATCAGTGCCGGCAAGAAGGCGTTCCTCGATGCCGTCAGCAAGGCGCGTCCGGTCGTGCTGGAGCCGATCGTGAACGTCGAAGTGGCGATCCCCGAGCACAACGTCGGCGATGTCACCGGCGGCCTCGCCGGCAAACGCGCACGCATCATGGGCACCGACACCCAACGCGGTGGCGAGCTGGTCATCAAGGCGCAGGCGCCGCTAGCCGAACTGATCGATTACCCCACCGAACTCAAATCGATGACGGGTGGCCGCGGCCGCTACAGCCTTGATCTTAGCCATTACGAAACGGTGCCATCGACAGTGCAGAAACAACTCAGCGAGGCATGGAAACCACACGCCGAGGAAGATTGATACGAGAGGATGGATGCGCCGCCTACACGCGGCGCCGGCAACGATCAGGGGCTCTACTTAGTGCGCCGAGCACTGTCGCCATGCCATTTGTCTCAAGCCGACGTGGCGCTTGATGCGCGTCGTAAACACCACCACGTCACTAATCAGAAGATGCGCTGATTCCGCCGAACGCAGGAGAATCCCGATGAGCCGAGCCTTCGTCAAGGAATCGGATGACGCCGTGGCACCGGTGCTGCCGGACATGCCGCTGAGCGACCACCCGAACTATGTCACCCCACGTGGACTGGCGCAATTGCGCGCGCGACTGGCTGCCGTGCAGTCACGACGCGACAGTTTGGTGAACTCGGCCGAGACGATGGCGCAGCAGAACGAACTGGCCCCATTGGAGCGCGAGCTGCGCTGGCTAAGTGCGCGGGTGAACAGCGCGATCGAGGTCGACTTGCTGTCGCAGCCGGAAGATCGCGTGGCGTTTGGCGCAAGCGTGACCGTGGACAGTACCGAAGGCGAGCAGCGCTACTGCATCGTTGGCGAGGACGAGGCCGATGCCGAGCAGCATCGGGTCAGCTACCTCTCGCCGCTGGCGCAGGCGCTACTCGGCGCACACGTTGGCGAGGAAGTGTGCTGGAAGCGCCCAGCGGGCGATCTGCTCATCGAAGTCGTTGCGATCGACTACACCACCGATACCGACGCCTGATCCTCGTGTCGAAACAGCCGCACCTCACCGAAGCGCCCCCTCCCCGGCTTGCAGGTTGGGGAGGGAGCAGCAGCGCAGAGATTCAGTGCTTGGGCTTGAGCATGGTGCCGATGCATTTTGGCGAGCCGCAGCGGCATGCCCACAATTTTTTCAGGCGCGCAGTATGCGGCACCTCGAGCACGATGCCGTAGTCGTAGGTGAGTTCTTCGCCGGGCTTGATGTTGCGGATCGCCTCGATCACCACCTTGTCCCGGCGCGGATCGCCGCTGGCGCTCTCCTCGACCAGCGCGCGGCAGTTCGGCGCGCAGCTGTGGTTGATCCAGCGCGTCGTGTTGCCTTGCTGGTTCGCGTCGATGATGTACTGCTCGTTGAGCGTAAACAGGAACGTGTGGCCGGTTTCACCACCATCGCCGTAAAGATCATCGGCTTCGGCATGGGTCAGCAGCTTGCCCTTGTACTCGATGATTTCCTCGCCCTTGGCGATGGCGATGGCGGCGAACACGCCATTGCCGTGGATCGGCGAGCGGCGGGCGATGATGCGACGGGTCATGAACGGATCTGCTGGGTGGGGAGGACCCGAGATGATGCCCGCTGTACCTCGCAATGGGAACAGCCACTGACTTTGTCATGCCCGCTGGGCTAAGATTCAAACAATCGTTTGAGGTGTAGCCATGAAACGACTACTACGAAGTTTTCTGCTGTTGCTGCTGGCCGTTGGCCTGCTCGCGTGCGGGCCGCCGAAAAAGAGCGTGTTCCCGCCCACAGTGAGCATCCAGCAATTGCAGGTGCTGCCCAACGGGCGGTGGCAGCTGACCGTGCGCATCCAGAACAACAGCTACGGCGAGATGGATTTCAATTCGCTCGAAGGCCAGCTGCAGATAGCCGCGCTGATACCGATCCGCCTGCATGGAACGTTCGTGCTCGACGTGCCGCCGCTGGTCGGCGATGTGATCCAGCTCGACGTGCTGCCCACCCCGGCGATGACGCAGGCACTGCAGGCCATCGCCAGCAAGGGTAGCGCCGGCTCGTTGGCCTATCGCGTCAGTGGCAGCACCAACGCCAAGCCGGAGCAGGAAAAACAGACCCGCGACTTCAACTTCAGCGGCAACGACTGGCTCTCGCCGGTGCCGGGTATCGCCAACACCTATCGCTGACGTCCCAACGCCTGCGCCCTATAACTAACGCCCACGACTGACACCCAGGAATCATCATGACTGCTTACAAGGCCCCCCTCGACGATCTGCGCTTTGCCCTGTTTGACGTGCTGGGCGCCGAAAAAATACTGACCGCCCTGCCCGACGGCGAAGCGCACACCCGCGACCTGCTCGATGCGGTGCTGGAAGAAGCCGGCCGCCTCAGCGAACAACTGCTGGCGCCGACCAATGGCCCCGGCGACGAGGAAGGCTGCCACTACGACAAGGCCAGCCAGACGGTGACCACACCGAAGGGCTTCAAGGATGTATTCCGCCAGTTCGCCGAAGGCGGCTGGACCGGCCTGACCAATCCCGAGAAGTACAGCGGCCAGGCACTGCCTGGCGTCCTGGGCACCGCCACCACCGAGATCTTCCAGTCCGGCAACCTGGCGTGGAGCCTGTATCCGCTGCTGTCCGAGGGCGCCACGCATGCTCTGCAAGTCCACGGCGAGGAGTGGCAGCGCGAGCGGTTCATGAAGCCGATCATCGAGGGCCGCTGGACCGGCACCATGTGCCTGACCGAGCCGCAAGCCGGCTCCGATCTCGGCCTGCTGAAGACGCGAGCGGAAGTCGGTGAAAACAACACCTACAAGATCACCGGCACCAAGATCTTCATCAGCGCCGGCGAACACGACCTCACCGAAAACATCGTGCACCTGGTGCTGGCCCGCCTGCCCGACGCACCGGCCGGTAGCCGTGGCATCTCGCTGTTCATCGTGCCGAAGTTCAAGGTCAACGAAGACGGCTCGCTCGGCGCGCGCAACACCGTCGCCGCTGGCGCGATCGAGCACAAGATGGGCATCCGCGGCTCGGCCACCTGCGTCATGAACTTCGACGGCGCCGAGGGCTTCCTGCTCGGCCAGCCGCACAAGGGCCTGGCCGCGATGTTCACCATGATGAATGCCGCGCGCCTTTCGGTCGGCGTCCAGGGTCTTGCACTGGCTGAGCGCGCGCTGCAGAACAGCCTCAACTACGCACGCGAACGCCTGCAGTCACGCTCGTTGTCCGGCGCCAAGTTTCCGGACAAGGCCGCCGACAACCTGCTGGTGCAGCCGGATGTGCGACGCATGCTGCTGACCCAGCGCGCGTTCGTCGAAGGCTCGCGCGCACTGGTGCTGTACACCGCGCTGCAGACCGATATCGAGTCGCGTGCCAGCGACGAAGCAACGCGCAAGAAAGCCGGCGAGCTGGTCGCGTTCCTGATTCCGATTGCCAAGGGCGTCGTCACCGAACTCGCGCAGGAGTGCACCAAGGAAGCGCTACAGATCTACGGTGGCCATGGCTACATTGCCGAGAACGGCGTCGAGCAGTTCGTCCGCGATGCCCGCATCATCACGCTGTACGAAGGCACCACCGGCATCCAGGCTGCTGACCTGCTGGGCCGCAAGATCCTCCAGCTGCAAGGCGTGGGCTTCAAGCACTTCCTCGAGGAAATCAGCGCGTTCTGCCAGCAGCACAGCGCCGATGCCGCGCTGCGCACATTGATCGGCCCGCTCGCGATCGCCACCAAGCAGTGGGGCGACCTTACCCTGCAACTGGCCCAGCGCGTGCAGGCCAACCCGGAAGAACTCGGCGCCGCCGCCACCGATTACCTCTACTACTCCGGCTACGTCACCCTCGCCTACCTGTGGGCCCGCAGCGTCGCCGCCGCCGAAGCCAGCACGCAATCCGCCGCGTTCAAACAGGCCAAGCGCGACACCGCCCACTTCTACTTCGCGCGCATTCTGCCGCGTTGTCTGACCCATCACGCGGCAATTGAGGCCGGGGTGGATACGTTGCCGGCGATTTCCTGATCGGCCCGTAGCTCCAAAGCAACAGATATGTTGTGCACAACATATCTGTTGCTATACTCGTAGCATCATCACGGACGATGCAGCTAATGAAGTACAGCGAATTCAGACGCTGGCTGAAAGCGCAAGGCGTGCACATGGAACCTGGAAAGGGCAGCCATCAGATGGCGAGGCTCAACGGGAGAACTTCGATATTCCCTGTCCACGGTTCCAAAGAGATGCCCGAGCCCTTGCGAAAGAAAATCATGAAAGATCTCGGTCTCTGAGGAGCGGACATAGCCATGAACTATCCAGTCAAACTGGTCCAATCCGGTGGAGTAATCATGGTCACCTGCCCTGACCTGCCCGAGTTCGCCAGTGTTGGCGACGATGAAGTCGAGGCGCTGGCCAATGCTGTGGATGGCATCGAAACGACTTTGCAGGCGTATATGCAGGATCGCCGGCCCATCCCTGTGCCCAGTGCACGCCGACGTGGCTATCACCTGATCCGCCTGCCAGCATTGGCCGTAGCCAAGCTTGGTTTGTGGCAGGCCATGCAGGAACAGGGGTTACGCAAAGCCGACCTGGCACGTGCACTCGACGTGCACATGCCGCAGGTCGATCGCTTGCTGGATCTTCGCCACAGCTCCAGGCTGGAGCAGGTTGAGGCCGCGCTGGAAGCCCTCGGGCGGCGCATTGAATTGACTGTGCTGGCGGCTTGATCAGCCAGCCCCTCCCCCAAGGCACATCGCGCGTTTAGTCGATCACTTGTCTATTGCCTTCGGCAGCGGATGTCAGAAAGATGTGCCGAAGTTGGTCAGCTATGGCTCAATAGCGACATCACCCCCGGCCTCCATCAGTACTTCACCGCCAGAACGAGTCCTCAGGGGTACCGTCGCTGATCCGTAGATACTGCTTGATCAGTTCTTCGTGGACTTCGGCGACCAGCAACAGCTCGCGCGCCATGGCCTCCTGCGCGGCAGCTACGGCTGACTGGCGTGGCGGCGCTGGCGGCGCTTTCGCTACCCGCCGCTCCGGCACCTCGGTCTTTACCCAATCGGATTCAAGCAGATGGGAGATGTCGTAGATATCGTCATTCATGCTGTTAGCCAAGCAACTTGCTTGCCAACTCAGGCCCGGGTGTGACATCCAGGTATCCAGTAGCCGATGGGCGCCACGACTTCGCCTGGATCAACCAGCGGCTATCCGTGCGCCTAACCAGGCAGGCACCGGCACTTCTACGTTGGTGGTCCAAGCTCGGTTCGCAAGCGATGCTCACGCAACATGCATGCGTGCAAACGGGTGACCGATGCGTTCATGGCAACCTTCGTGATGTTCTCGCCCAAGGCCGCTTCGCGCTCCGCGAAATAGGTGGCGAAACATACCGCGCCTAAAATGGAGCTAAGGACGCCTATCTGCACGTCCTGCCGAAAGATCTTCCAGCCGTCCGGCGGGCCGCCGCAGATGCGATATTCGATAAAATCAGTTTCCACTTCTGCCCGTTGCCTGCATACACCAGATGCGGGAAAGAGTGAGGCCCTGATCAACGCAACGACATCAGAATTGTCTGAAATCTCAGCCACGGGGGGACGGCCCGAGCCGGGGGGGCAGCAGGCGCTGGGCCTAGACCGAAGGGGCGGCATCCAGCCCATCATTTCCAATGGGGGAGTACTTTCCCAAGCCGACTTTGCGTTTGCGCTATCCAGCCAGTTCAAAGCGCGTGGCGCGCCTGGCCGGATCGGCCTCGACCAGCCTGACCTTGACGTCGGTACCCAGCGACAGGGCAGCGGCGCTGGAGATGCTGGCCTCGATGGCCGGGTCACGCACGATCACGACACCTTTCCTCGGGTCATTGGGCGCGACTTCGACCACCGCGCCGGCGAAGGTCTCGCCCACGCGTGGAGCCAGCACCTCGGCTTCGGCGAGGTCGAGCACGGCGCGCTGATACTGACGCGCACGATGGCCGGAGGCTTGCATCGTGGCGGACAGGCCCGGCAGCGCGGCCAGCGCCCAGGCGGGCACCGGTTGCTTCGCGCACAGTGCCACGCAGACTTCGCCCGTGTAGCGATCGACCAGCCGGCGCAATGGCGCGGTGGCATGGGTGTATTCCGCGGCCAGCGCCCACTGCATCGGCTGCGCGGGTAGCGCGCCGTCGAAAGCCGCGTAGCCGGCACCACGCAGCACGGTGGTGCAAGCGGTCAGCATCGCGACATGAGTGTCTTTCGATGGATCGAGTGAGCGGATGAAATCGGGATAACTCTGTTCGCTCGGCCAACCGATATCGAGCGCCTTCGCGGTGATGCGCAGTCGCTGGATGGCCTGCGGCTCTGGCTCGGGCAAGGTGCGCAGCAAGCCGACCTTCGCCTGCACCATCAGCTGTGCGGCGGCCATGCCGGTCAGCAGCGAGATCTGTTCGTTCCAGTCCTCCACCGGCAGCCGCGCACGAAATGACAGCGCCCAGCGGCCACCGTCGACACTGATCTCCTGCTCGGGCAGCGGCAGGCTGATGCCGCCGCGCGCCCGTTCGCACTGCTTGCGCCATTCGCCAATCTCGCGCAACACCGCCCACATCGGATCGGCAGTGCCGGCGTCGATGCGCCGCTGTACACCGGCGTAGTCCAGCTTGGCGCGGCTGGTGACCCGGGCACGCCGCACATCAATGCTGGCGATCCCACCACGGCCATCCAGTTCGATCGTCCATAGCAAGGCTGGGCGCAACTGTCCGGGCAGCAATGAAGCGGCGCCCTCGGACAGCAGTTTGGGATGCAACGGGATCTTCGCGTCAGCGCCGTACAACGTCTCGCCGCGCCGGTTTGCTTCGAGATCGATCGGATCGCCGGCCGTCACGAACGCAGCGACATCGGCAATCGCGTAATACACCCGGTAGCCGCCATCGGTACGTTCGACGTACATCGCCTGATCCAGATCCATCGATTCCGGTGGATCGATCGTCAGCAGCGGGATATCGGTGCGATCCAGCGCCGGCAGTCGCGGCTGGGCGGCAGCCTGTGCCGCCGCCGCCTCGACCTCCGGCGAGAACGCCAACGGCAGCTTCAGCTCGCTCTGGATATCGCGCATGCCTTGTGCGAGTACGCCGTCGACGGAGGGCTGGGCGTGGATGCGGCGGGTGGTCGGCACAGGTGACTCCTGTCATCACAGTCGGCGGTCCGGGTTGCAGAATGCCCGGCGAATGGTTGCAATCGTCCGGAATATACACGCGCCGGGCAACCCGGCTAGCCGTACTACCTTATCCGGGTTCGCAAAGCCGGAGCGCAACCGAACTGAACACGATGGGCGGGACTTTCGCGGCAGCCGCACAAGGTGTAGAAACGGCAACGGTATCCCCACCACCTGTCGACTCTCCATGACTGACACGTCCCTGCTGATTCGTCTGGCCGAAGACGATGACGATTTCATCCTCGCGCTGGTTCCCCGCTTTGTGGATTTCACCCTGCCGCCATGGCGACGCCGGCATGAATGCATCGAGGGCATCCGCAACGATCTGCTGCGACATCTGGAAGATCAGCCGGCGAACAGTTACCTGTTCGTGGCTGAGGATACGGATGGCGAACGGGTTGGCTTCATCCATCTGCAACGCACCGCGGATTTCTTTACGGGACGCAGCAACTGCCACATTTCCGATCTGGTGGTGGCGCCCAAATACGAAGGCAACGGTGTCGGCAAGGCGCTGCTGGCGCACGCAGAGGACTGGGCGCGCGAACATCATTGCCACCTGGTGACGCTGGCGGTATTCCCCGGCAACGAACGCGCCCGTGCGTTGTACGAAGTGAGCGGTTACGCGCCCGACCTGCTGCGGCTCGCGAAGTCGGTGCGCTAAGTACAGCCCTACGCGCTCACGTCAGCTCTGTAGGTTGGGGTGAGCACAGCGAACCCCAACATCGCGACGGCGTGGCATCGGGGCTCACGGGCTCACCCCAGCCTATGGGGTTGCTCGCGGCGCATCAGCGCGTACAACACCGGCATCACCAGCAACACCAGTGGCAGCTGCATCAGCATGCCGCAGATGATCGCCACCGCCAGCGGCTGCTGCATCTGCGAGCCCTGACCCAGGGCCAACGCCAGCGGCAGCAGGGTAAGAATCGCGGCCAACGTCGACATCACGATCGGTCGCGTGCGGTGCTGGCTGGCCTCGTGCAGTGCGTCGAGCAATGGCATGTTCGCGGCCGTGTCTTCGAGTTCGGAGAAATAGAAAATGGCGACCTCGGTAACGATGCCGACGATCATCGTCATGCCCATCAACGCCGAGATATTGAGCTCGATGCCGGTCAGCCACAGCCCGATAAACACGGCCGGTATCGCTAGCAACGGCATCGCCAGGATCGCTATCGCCACGCGGAAACTCTCGTACAGAAACAGCAACAGCGTGAACACCAGCGCCAGCGCCGCCAGCACCACGATGGTCAGTCCGCGGAATGCCTGCTGCTGTTGCTGATAGAGGCCGCCAAGCTGGTAGTACATGCCCTTCGGCAACAAACCTGGTTGCGCCAGCGCCCGTTTGACGTCGGCAATCGTGGTGCCGAGGCTGCGGTTACGGATGCGTGCGGTGACCGCAACCATGCGCTTGAGGTTGTCACGGGTGATCTGCGGCTGGCCCTGCACTTCCTTCAGCGTGGCAACCCGCGACAGCGGCAGCAAGTGACCATCCGCCGCCCGAATCGGCAGGGCCGCGACCTGCTCCAACTGCTGATGCATACCCGATGGCAGACGCACGCGCACATCCATGACCTTGCTGCCTTCCGGCAATAGCGCAGCGACTGTACCGTCGATCGCCGCCGCTACCTGATCGGTGACGCTGACCGGATCGAGCCCCTCCAGCGCCGCCTTGATCGGATCCACCTGAACGGTCAGCGCGTCGCCGGCGGGGTTGATGCCATCGCGCACCCCATCCACCCCCTGGATCTTTCCCATCGCCTCGGCCACCCGACGGGCAGTGCTGCCGAGCTGGTTGGGATCGTCACCGTACAGCTGGATCTCGATCGGCTCCGGCACCGCCACCAGATCGCCGATGAGGTCCTCCATCAGCTGCGATAGCTCGATATCCAGCCCGGGCACATGTTGCTCGACCTGCGTGCGCAGTTGCTCCATCACCTGCCCGGTGTCGGGGCGCGCGCCGTTTTTCAGGCGCACGAAGAAATCGCCCTGATTCGCTTCGGTGAGGCCGCCGCCAAGCTGCAGACCGGTACGCCGCGAGTAGGTGTCGACATAGGGATTGGCGCGGATGATGGTCTCGACCTGCCGCAGCAGGCGATCGGTTTCTTCCAGGGAGGTGCCGGGCCTGGACAGGTAATCGAGGATGAAACCGCCCTCGTCCATACTCGGCATGAACCCGGTGCCGACGCGGGTATAGGCAAACCCGCCGACGAGCAGCAGTGGCACCACCAACAGTAGTACCCACAGCGGCTGTTTCAGCCAGCGCTGCAGCAGATTCTGCTGGCCCTGCATCACGCGCCGGGCAAAGCGGCCGGGCACGTGCGCAAGCAGGTGGCGCCGATCCAGCAGCCGTCCGGCCAGCAGCGGCACCACCACCCAAGTCAGCAGGTAGGAGATGATCAGCGCGCTGGCCATGGTCAGTGAGAGGGCCTTGAAGAAGGCACCGGTCACCCCGGACAAAAAGGCCAGCGGCAGGAAGATCACCACCGTGGCGGCGCTGGAGCCCGTCAACGGCCGGGTAAATTCCCACGCGGCGCGGGCGATCCGCTGATGCACTTCACCCGTGTGCTGGCCAAGCCGACGCATGATGTGTTCGAGCATCACGATGACGTCGTCGATGATCAGCCCCACCGCCGCCGCCATGCCGCCAAGCGTCATCATGTTGAAGCTCATGCCGAGCACCGAAAGCAGCAACACCGTGATCGCCAACACCGCTGGCACCACGATCAGTGCGATCAGGATCACCCGCGTATTGCGCAGGAACACGAACAGCACCAGAGCAGCCAGCACGATGCCGATCAGAATCGCATCGCGCACGCTGTTGGCGGCATGCGTCACCAGCTGCGTCTGGTCGTACCAGTTCGCGACGTACACGCCGGCCGGCATCTGCGGCGCATAGTCGACCAAGCGCTGTTTCACCTCGCGCGCGATCTGCACGGTATTGCCGTCAGGTTGCTGGTAGACCTGCAGCAGTACCGCATTCTGGCCGTCCGCGTTGACACGTATCCACTGCGGCACATGATCCAGGCTGACCGCGGCGACGTCGCCCAGCCGCACCACACCACCGACGTTGGCGCGCAGCACGATGTCGCGCAACGCGGCGATGGTTTTTGGCTGATTGTCAGCCAGCAGCAGAAACAGCTTGTAGTGATCGGAAACGCGACCCATGGCCTGAATCGTCGCGGCGTGAGTGACCGCCGCCGTGACCTCGTCCAGGCTCAGATTCAGCGCGCGCAGTCGTACCGGATCGACATCGGCATGGAACTCCGCTACCTCGCCGCCTTGCACATCGACACGGGCGACGCCGCTGATGCCGCTCAGCAAGGGACGCAGCTGATACTCGGCCAGATCATGCAACGCACTCGGCGACAATGTGTGCGAACGCAGGCTATGGGCCAGTACCGGAAACGTGGTCGGATCCATCCGCCGCGTGCTCAACTGGGTGCCGACGGGTAATTTCGGCAGGATCTGTCCGGCCGCCACGTTGACTTCCTGCAGCACCGCGCTCATGTCAGCGCCCCAGTCGAATGTAATCGCGATATCGGCGCTGCCGCGACTGGTGGTGGAGCGCACGTCACGTACCCCAGGCACGCGGCGGATCGCCTCCTCCATCGGCGTGGTCACCTCGATCGCCATCTGGTCGGCCTGACGATCGCCGGCATCCAGCATGACCAGCACACGCGGAAACGCCACGTTCGGAAACAACGCAACCGGCATCGACAGCGCACTGACGATACCGCCGATCGCCAACATCAACGCGAGGAACAGCAGCGAACGACGGTGCCGCTGCATCCACACCGCTATGCTCACTGCACAGACTCCCGCACGGCGTCGCCGTCGTTGAGCTCGTAGGCACCAAGTACGATCACCCTGGACGATGCATCGAGCGGGCCCTGCACGCCAACGGTGTCGCCATCCGGGCTGCGCAGTTTCACGTCGACGCGTTTCGCATGGCTACGCTCAACTTGAAACAGATAGTTCCCATGTTCGTCGTGCAGCACCGCCGCACGCGGCACCGCCCAGGCGCTGAAATCGGCCGTACTCATTCGCGCTCGCAGTACCGCGCCGACCAACAGCATCGCGCTGGCATCGGCGGGCAGTTCGACCTGTGCCGGCAGCAGATGGGTCTGCGGATCGACTGACCGCCCAACCATGCCCAGTGTGCCCACAACACGCGCTGCCGCGCCATACTCGCTGTAAAGCTGCACCGCCATATTGGGTTGCAGACTGAGTGCATCTTCCGGTTGCACGCCGAGTTGAACAAGCAGCGCATGCGCGGGCGTGAAGTTCAGCAACGGTGTATTCGCGGCAAACCGCTCGCCGAGGCCGACACTGACGACGGTGACTACGCCATCGACCGGCGCGCTCACGGTCTCCTGCGCGGTGTCACCGCCCACTGCACGTTGCGCCTCGAGGGTTGCCTGTGCATCGGCCAACCCTTTGCGCGCAGTCGCCCATTGCGACTGCGTAGCCAGCCGTTGCGCCGCCAACTGCTCGGTCCGCACAAGCTCGCCACGGGCCAGCGTCAAGGCGTTCTGCGCCTGCTGATACGCGCTGCGCGTGGCGGGATCGGGCGTGATCGTCAGTAGCGGCTGTCCGCGGGTAACCGCTTGCCCTGGCGCTACTTGCACGGCAACGACCTGACCACCGTGCGCGAAACTGATCGTCCGCATATGGTGAGGATCGCCCACCACCGTGCCCCAGGCTTCGACAGTGTCTTGAAAGGTGTGCTGCAGCGGCTTCACGGTGGTCACCGCGACCTGGCCATCTACACTGGCCGCCTCGTTTTCGCCCGATGCCGCATGGCTGCAGCCAGCCAGCAGACCGATCAGCAAAAGCGCACACACACTTTTCATCGAGAGGGTTTGCTTCGGGAGAGCAGGATTCATGGCGCAGATGTTTCCGTTGAAGTGGAACAGGCCGCAGCCAAATCGGTATTGCCGAGCAGCGCTTGCAGTGCAATCGCCTGCGTAGCCTGCCGCTGTTGCAGGTCGAGCAGATCGAGATCGACACTTAGCGCGTTGCTACGGATCGCCAGATAAGTTGGCCAGTCAAGCAGACCGGTTTGCCAGGCATGCTCGGCAGCGTTGCCTGCCACATCGAGTTGCCGGGCGTGTGCAGTCAAGACGCTGTGTTGTTGCTGCGTGGTGGCGAGGTCAGTCAGCAGTCGCTGCATATCGCTGCGAGTGCTCAGCACGCGTGCCTCGTAGGCATCCTTCAACTGCTGACGGGTCGCTTGTTCGATCGCGATATTGCCGCGATTGCGATCGAACAGCGGCAGCGTGATGCCGATGCTGTAACCATTCGTGTATATGGGCGTCGTGTCGCGCGCGGTGTTGATGCCGATAGAGAGCGCGGGAAACTGGGCGAGGACAGCGCCGCGCAGCTTCGCTTCCTGGGATTGATAGCCGGCCTGCAGTGCCAGCAGATCCGGTCTGCGCCGAGGCAGATCGAGCAGCGCCTGCTGCACTTGCTCCGGTGTCGGTGCGACTTGATACAGCGTGCCCACCAGATCCAGTGGCGCCGTCGGCGCCAGACTCAGCAGCATGTGCAGATCGCTTTCGGCCTGATGCAGCGCGATCGCACCATCGGCTAGCCGCTTGCGCAGGTCCGCTCCGGCATTGAGCCCGGCACTGGCACTGTCATAGGTAAGATTTTCGGCGTTCAGCGCGGTACGAATGTCGTGCTCGACGGCCGCCAGCGCCAACTGTTCGATTTCAAGCCGGGCATGCTGGGCGCGCAAGGTCAGTACCTGATCGAACAGCAGCCGTGCCTGCGCCACGGTCTGCCACTCCGCCCACAACAGCTCAAGGTTGACCTGATCGGCCTGATTGCGCGCGGCCGCCATACGCAACGAACGCGTCAGCAACGCCGTAATGTCTTCGCTCAAACCGAGACTGAACGCGCTGGTCACTCCATTGCCGGAGCCTTTGGGAAAGTCGTTACCGAAACTCAACTGGGGGTCGGGCAGCAGGCCGGCAGCGAATGCCTGCGCGCTGGCAATACCCAGCTCGTCGCGCTTAACAGGCTGCTGAAATACCTCCGCCACATCGTAGACTCTCCTCCTCCCGACCTGCCTGCCTCGAGACCTTCAGATGCGTGGTGCCGATGTCCTGCAAGAGAGCCTGTTCACTGTCCGCAAACTG
>Ga0302308_10000070_pt1 | contig 88782 bp, 85 predicted proteins | sample III_Palsa_E3_3_FD_200531 | JGI IMG/M metagenome (GOLD analysis project Ga0302308, IMG submission 200531) | Peat permafrost microbial communities from Stordalen Mire near Abisko, Sweden - III_Palsa_E3_3 | ecosystem: Environmental > Terrestrial > Soil > Palsa > Peat permafrost | place: Sweden...
CCCGAAGCGCTGCTGGAGCGGCTGCGGCTGCCCTCGCTGCGCGAGGCGCTGGAATTTATGCACCGCCCGCCGGTCGGCACGGCGCTCGCCGAACTGACCTCGGGCGTCCATCCGGCGCAGCGCCGGGTGGCCTTCGAGGAATTACTGGCGCACCACCTGTCGCTCATGGAATTGCGGCGTCGCTCGCGGCGCGATGCGGCGACCCCCTTGCCTGACGGCGCCGGACTCGAGTCGCGGCTGCTGCAGGCGCTGCCTTTTCTCCTGACAGCGGCGCAGCAGCGCGTACTGCTGGAGGTCGATCAGGATCTGGCGCGCGCGCAACCGATGGCGCGGCTGGTCCAGGGCGATGTGGGTTGCGGCAAGACCGTGATCGCCGCGGCCGCGGCCGCGCGCGCCATCGGCAGCGGTGCACAGGTGGCGTTCATGGCGCCGACCGAACTGTTGGCCGAACAACATGCACGTTCGCTGTCGGCCTGGTTCGAGCCGCTGGGCATCAGCGTCAGCCTGCTGACCGGCTCGCAGAGCATGCGCACGCGCCGGGCGGCGCTGCGTGCCGCGGCAAGCGGCCAGGCACGGCTGTGTGTGGGCACCCATGCCCTCTTCCAGGGGGAAGTGCAGTTCGAGAACCTGGCGCTGGCGATCATCGACGAGCAGCATCGCTTCGGCGTGCAGCAGCGCCTGCAGCTGGCCGCCAAGGGCAGTCGGGGAGCCTCGCGCACGCCGCATCAATTGATCATGAGCGCGACGCCGATACCGCGCACGCTGGCCATGACCGTTTACGCCGATCTGGATGTGTCGATAGTCGACGAGCTGCCTCCCGGGCGCACTGCGATCCGAACCGTGGTGTTGCCCGAGCAGAAACGCGCGCAGGTGGTCGAGCGCATCGATGCGGCCTGCCGCGCCGGGCGACAGACTTACTGGGTCTGTCCGCTGATCGCCGAATCCGAGGAGCTCAATGCGCAGGCGGCCGAGGAGACTTGCCTGGCACTGACCGAGGCACTACCCGCCAGGCGCGTCGAGCTGCTGCATGGACGCATGCCCCCGAAGCAGAAGGATCAGGTCATGCAGCGCTTCATCGCCGGTGAAACCCAGTTGCTGGTGGCGACCACGGTGATCGAAGTGGGCGTCGATGTGCCGAATGCCAGTCTCATGGTTATCGAAAACGCCGAGCGCATGGGGCTCGCTCAATTGCATCAGCTGCGCGGGCGGGTAGGCCGCGGCGAGCACGCCAGCAGCTGCGTGCTGCTGTACCGGGCACCGTTGTCGCCGATGGCGCGCTCGCGACTTGCGACCATCCGCGACAGCAACGATGGCTTCCGCATCGCGCAGCGCGACCTGGAGCTGCGGGGTCCGGGTGAATTACTGGGGCAACGGCAGACCGGCCTCGCGCAGCTGCGGGTCGCGGATCTGTCGCGCGATGCCGATCTGCTGGCGGACGTGCGCGCCACCGCCGCGCAACTGATCGAGACCGAGCCCCGGCGCGTGGCAGCCCTGCGGCTGCGCTGGATCGGTGAACGGGAGCAGTATGGACGTGTCGGCTGACCTGCCGCTGCCGGACGGGGAGCCGCGGCCGCGCACGCCACGGCTGCTGCGGCGTATGCATGCCTTCGTGCAGCTGACACGACTGGATCGTCCGATCGGCATCTGGCTGCTGCTATGGCCGACGCTCTGGTCGCTGTGGGTCGCAAGTACCGGCCATCCGCAGCGGCGCCTGCTGCTCATCTTTACCGCCGGCACCGTCGTGATGCGCAGTGCCGGCTGCATCGTCAACGACCTCGCCGATCGCAACATCGATCCGCACGTGCGCCGCACACGCGCTCGGCCGCTGGCGGCGCGCATTGTCTCGCCGAACGAAGCGCTGCTCCTGTTCGGCGCGTTGCTCGTGGTCGCGCTGCTGCTGGCGCTGCAGCTGAACCTGTTGAGCATCAAGCTCGCCTTCATCGGCGCGGCGCTCACGGTTTCCTATCCGCTGCTGAAGCGATTTTTTCCGCTGCCGCAGCTTTATCTAGGCATGTGCTTCGGCTGGGCGGTGCCCATGGCCTTTGCGGCGACACTGGGCATGGTCCCGCGCGAGGGATGGCTGCTGCTGGTGGCGACCATCCTGTGGGCAGGCGTCTATGACACCGAATACGCCATGGTCGATCGCGACGACGATCTGCGCGTGGGCGTGCAATCGAGCGCCATCCTGTTCGGCGATCTGGACCGGCTCATCATCGGCGCCATGCAGCTCATGATGCTGCTGGCGCTGGTACTGCTGGGCCGATCGCTGCATTTCGATCCCTGGTACTACGCCGGTCTGGCTATCGGGGCGGGACTCTTCCTATGGCAGCAGTGGCTGATCCGCGCTCGCGACCGCGCCTCCTGTTTCGAGGCGTTCAGGAACAACCGCTACTTCGGAATAGCGGTATTCGTGGGCATCCTGGTGCAGTACGCGACTGCGCGTTGAGCGCCGAGCAGTTTTGCGAGCCTTAGAGCTTGATTTGCGGATATTTGATTGTGCCAATGGACGCTGACGCGGGCATATCACGCTTGTTCCGAAAGAGCGCATCCGTCGGATAGCGTGTGACGAGTTCGAAGTCCGGCAGCCTTTCGCGTATGCCTGCCAAAGTAATCTGGCCTTCGTACCATTCGTCATTGGTGTACTCCGTGTAGAAGAACCGCGAAGCGCGCAGAAATCGCGCGGCTCCTTCGATCAGGTCGCTCTCGGCTCCTTGTACGTCGGCCCAGATGAAATCGGCCTTCGTTATTCGATGCTGCTCGCTCCAGGCATCCAGGGTCATGATCGGTACGGTGATCTGCTTCTCGAACTTGACCCACGGCCATACTTCGACATGCCTCTTGGGGCGTCGAATCGAGCCCGACTGATCCCACCCCCTGCGATGGAGGGGCGAATCCTCGGCGCCGGAACTCTGGTTGAAGGTAATCGTGCCATTGACTGCCCCAATCGCGCACTCGTACAGGTGCACGTTCGGATGCGTGACTGCGGCGCGAAAAATGGCAATTGCGCGAGGATCGGGCTCAAAGGCGTGAATCGTCGCACGCGGCATCGCCCGCAGCATCTCGACGGTGGTTTGCCCGCGGTTGGCGCCCACCTCGATGATGACCGGGTCTTCCTTCCCGACACACAGCTTGATCTCATCGCCGCTGAGATCTCCGGCGGTGATGGGAAAGTCCGCAAAATCCGTCACTCCCGGTGTCTCCTGCTGGCTGCGCTCATTTTAGGCCAGGCATGGGGCCGCAAGAATTCACTGGCCAGGAATTGACCAATTGTCTACCGGTGCCAATGGATGAAGTTGACAATGGATCTGCTGGCTTCGAAGATGCGCTATGGGGACGACGGCATTTAGGACGATGCCGCATCAGGGCTGGCCGCGCTGCTCGAGGCGCTCGTCGGGGTCTTCGCATACAGTGGCCGCCGCGATGAACGAGCCCTTTTCCATCGACCGTCGCGCCGTGATGCGCGCCTTCAACCGCGCTGCGCCTGACTACGAATCCGCCGCACGGCTGGAGCGGCAGGTGCGCACGGATCTGCTCGATCGACTGCAGTTCTTCCCGCTCAAGCCGGCACAGGTGCTCGATCTCGGCGCCGCCAGCTGCGAGTCCACGCGACAGTTGCACCAGCGCTTCCCGCGCGCGCAGGTGCTGGCCATCGACATTGCCGAAGCCATGCTGCGGGCGGCGCCCAAGGCGCGCTGGCCCTGGCAACGCGCCGGGTTTTCCCGCGTCTGCGCCGATGCGGCCGTCCTGCCGCTGCGCGCGCAAAGCGTCGATCTGATCTTCAGCAACCTCATGCTGCAGTGGTGCGACCGACCGCAGCGGGTGTTCGAGGAATTCGTGCGCGTGCTCAAGCCCGGCGGCCTGCTGCTGTTCTCTACCTTCGGGCCCGACACCCTGGGTGAACTGCGCGCGGCCTGGGCGGCGGCCGATGCCGGCAGCCATGTCTCTCTCTTCGCCGACATGCACGAGCTCGGCAATGGGCTTATGCACGCGGGTCTGGCCGAGCCGGTGCTGGATGTTGAGCATCACCGGCTGCACTACGCGGACGCACGCGCGCTGATGCGCCGACTCAAGCTGCTCGGCGCCCACAATGCTGCCCACGATCGCGCGCGCGGTCTCACCGGCCGACATCATCTGGATCGGATGCTCAGTGCATATGAGGGCATGCGGGAAGAGAAAGGCTTGCCCGCCACCTTCGAGGTGATCTCGGGCGCAGCATTCGCCGATGACGGCAGCTCGCACGCGGGCCGCCACAGCCCCCGCGTCAGCGGCGAATTCGCGGTGCCGGCGACCGCCATACGGACCGCTCGCCGATGAACGCCAACCGCGCGCGTGGCGTGTTCCTGGCCGGGACGGACACCGATGTCGGCAAGACCCGGGTCGCCATCGGCCTGATCCGCGCGCTGACCGCCCAGGGCTGGCGCGCCTGCGGCATGAAGCCCGTCGCAAGCGGCACGATATCGACAGAATACGGCGTAATCAACGAAGATGTCGACTCGATCGCAACCGCGAACGGCCGAAACAGTGCCACAGCGGGCGATATCAATCCGTACTGCTTCGAATGGCCTGTGTCCCCGCACATTGGTGCCGAACGTGTGGGCATCGTCGTCGATATGGGCCGGATAGTAACCGCTTATGAGCGACTTGCGCGGGATCAGGACATCGTCGTCGTCGAGGGGGCGGGCGGCTGGCTCGCGCCCATCGGCCCGGTCGCGACCATGGCAGATGTTGCCGCGGCGCTGCGGCTGCCGGTGGTGCTCGTGGTCGGGCTGCGCCTCGGCTGCCTCAACCACGCGCTGCTGAGCGCGCAGGCAATCGCGCGCGCCGGCGCGCAGCTTGCCGGGTGGATCGGCAGCGCGATCGATCCCGCCATGCCCGCACTGATCGAGAACATCGAGGCGCTCAGGCAGCGACTGCCGGCGCCGCAACTCGGACTGCTGCCCTTCTCTCGCGCGCCGGAGCATGACGCCGCGGCGCTGGAGCTCGCCGCGCACGCGCTCATGGGGCCGCCCGCGCGCCCTGCGCTGCCGCCTGGCTCCGCCTGCAAACCGGTTCGCTTGCCGTAGAAAAGATCGCTTCAGTATGATCGGCTGATTCTTGAACGACGTACTGATGTTCCAAATCGCGCCGAATTGCTCGCTGCGGCCGCGCGCCGCGGCGCTGTTCTTCGCGAGCATCTGCCTGGTCTCGTTTTCGATCGCCGGAACGATGGCGGTGCTGGGAATGTGGCCCATCCTGCCGTTCGCAGGCCTGGAAATGCTGGTACTCGGGTGGGCCCTGCGTGTGAGCCTGCGGCGGCGACATCATTCGCAGACCATCCTGCTGACGGATGATCTGATACGTGTCGAGACCCGCACCACCGGACGCTGTGAGCAGATTGAGTTCACGCGGCATTGGGCACGCGTTAAACTGCGCCGCGCTGATTCTCGAATGCATCCGAGCCGGCTGACGATTGAGTCGCACGGCCGCTCGTACGAGGTTGGCGACTTCCTGAACGAGGAGGAGCGGCAGGCTTTAGCCGGGCAATTGATGCGGTCCATAGGACGCATCAACGAATCGCCCCCGCTCTCTACTGCGCAAGAACGATAGGGACAAGGCCAGCACAATGACCAGAACGACTTATCCGAACACACGCCTGTGTGTGGCATCCATCGTGGCCGGCGTCATGGCGCTCGCGTCCCCCGGGGCGCAGGCGGCGTGGACCCTGAACATGACGCCGGGCATCAGCGCCCTGTCGCGCCAGATCTATGGACTGCACATGCTCATGTTCTGGTGGTGCGTGGGCATCGCCATCGTCGTGTTCGGCTTCATGATTTACTCCATGGTGCGCTTCCGTAAATCCGCGGGCGCTGTAGCGGATACCAAGCTGCTGCACAGCACCCGCGTCGAGGTCATCTGGACCGTGGTGCCGGTGCTCATATTGATCAGCATGGCCGTGCCAGCCGCGCGCACGCTGGTGGAGACGGAAAACTCCGTCGGCTCGCAGCTCACCATCCGGGTCACCGGCTATCAGTGGAAGTGGGGCTATGAATATGTCGGTTCCGGGGTCACCGTGCTGTCCACCCTGGACCATGACAGCGATCGCGCGCGCGAGCTGCAGTCCGGCATCGATCCCTTCACCGTGCAGAACTACCTGCTCAGCGTCGATCACCCGCTGGTGGTGCCTGCCGGCGTCAAGGTACGGCTGCTGATCACGGGACAGGATGTGATCCATTCGTGGTGGATGCCCGCGCTCGCCATCAAGAAGGATGCGATCCCGGGGTTCATCAATGAAGCCTGGTTCGAGATCGATGCGGACAAGACCGGCCTTTATCGCGGCCAATGCGCCGAGCTGTGCGGCCGCGACCACGGTTTCATGCCCATCGTGATCGATGTGCGCAGCAAGAGTGACTTCGAGCAATGGCTGCGGGAGGCCAAGCAGGCCATGGCGCAGGAAGGCGCGCCTGCCCCAGGCCAGACGCTGCCGGCCCCGAACGGCACCGCGCCGGCGCCGACCGCGAGCAATGCGCCCGCCGATCTGCCCGCGGCGTAGGCACACAGATAATTAAGAGAGAGTCAAAGACAATGGCCCAAACCGAACACGCCGCCGCCCACGACGACCACGACCATGAGCACAAGCCCCATGGCTTCTGGAAGCGTTGGGTAACGACCACCAACCACAAGGACATCGGCACGCTGTACCTGGTGTTCAGCTGCATCATGTTCTTCGTCGGCGGCGCGATGGCGATGCTGATTCGCGCGGAACTGTTCAAGCCCGGCATGCAGTTCCTCGATCCGGCGATGTTCAACTCGCTGACGACGATGCACGCGCTGGTCATGATCTTCGGCGCCGTCATGCCCGCGTTCGTAGGGCTCGCCAACTGGATGGTACCGATGCAGCTGGGCGCGCCGGATATGGCGCTGCCGCGCATGAACAACTTCAGTTTCTGGATCCTGCCCTTCGCCTTCACGCTGCTGCTGTCGACATTTTTGGTACGGGGCGGCGCGCCGGCCGGCGGCTGGACGCTCTATCCGCCGCTGGTGCTGCAGACCGGCGATGCACTGCCGATGGCCATCTTTGCGGTCCATCTGATGGGCGCCTCCTCGATCATGGGCGCCATCAACGTCATCGTGACGATCATGAACATGCGCGCACCCGGGATGACGCTGCTGCGCATGCCGCTGTTCGTGTGGTCATGGCTGATCACGGCCTACCTGCTGATCGCGGTAATGCCGGTGCTCGCCGGGGCGGTCACCATGCTGCTGACCGATCATTTCTTCGGCACCAGCTTCTTCAATGCGGCCGGCGGCGGCGACCCGGTGATGTTCCAGCACATCTTCTGGTTCTTCGGGCACCCCGAGGTCTACATCATGATCCTGCCGGCCTTCGGCATCATCTCGGAGATCATCCCGACCTTCTCGCGCAAGCCGTTGTTCGGCTACGACGCCATGGTCTATGCAACCGCCTCGATCGCGTTCCTGTCGTTCATCGTCTGGGCGCATCACATGTTCACGGTCGGCATGCCGCTGGCGAGCGAACTGTTCTTCATGCTCTCGACCATGCTGATCGCGATCCCGACCGGCGTGAAGGTGTTCAACTGGTCCGCCACCATGTGGAAGGGCTCGATCAGCTACGAGCCGCCCATGCTGTGGGCCATCTCGTTCCTGTTCCTGTTTTCGATCGGAGGTTTCTCGGGCCTCATGCTCGCGATCGCACCGGCCGACTTCCAATACCAGGACACCTATTTCGTGGTGGCGCATTTCCACTACGTACTGGTCACGGGCGCCATCTTCGCGATCATGGGCGCGGTGTACTACTGGCTCCCAAAATGGACCGGCAACATGTACAACATGACGCTGGCCAAGTGGCATTTCTGGCTCTCGAACATCTTCGTCAACGTGCTGTTCTTCCCGCAGCACTTTCTCGGACTGGCCGGCATGCCGCGCCGCATTCCCGACTATTCCACCCAGTTCGCCGACTGGAACATGGTGTCCTCGATCGGCGGCTTCGTGTTCGGCGCCTCCCAGATCCTGTTCGTGATCGTGATCTGGCAGTGCGCGCATGGTGGTGTCTCAAAGGCCACCAGCCGCGTGTGGGAAGGTTCACTGGGACTGGAGTGGCAGCTGCCCTCGCCGGCGCCGTACCACAGCTGGGTAGAGGCGCCGTCGATGGCGGTCATCGAGGCTGGTGCCGCTTCGCATGAAACCCATGGCTGAGCACGACTCCCTGGCCATCGATCCGCGTCAGCGCCGGCAGGCACGCCGCCTGGCGCTGCTGCTGGGCGCGGTTGCGATCGCGATCTATATCTCCTATGTAGTGTTCGCCCTGCACCACGGACATGCATGAGCCAGCACCGCAATCTCATCGTCAAGCTGTCGATCTTCGTCGCCGGCAGCTTCGCGTTCGGCTTCGCGCTGGTGCCGCTCTACGATGTGCTGTGCTCGATCACCGGCCTCGGCAACCAGAAGAGCCTGCTGCGTGCGGCCGAGCTCAAATCCGACAATGTGGTGCAGGAGCGCTGGGTGACGATCGACTTCATGGCCAACTTGCCCACCGTGGGGAACTGGGAGTTCTATCCGGTGGTCAGCTCCATCCGCGTGCATCCCGGGCAGCTCTACGAGGGCGATTTCGTGGCGCACAACCTCACCGGGCACGACACCACGGCGCAGGCCGTGCCGGACATCGTGCCGTCGAAGGCGGCCGCCTGGTTTCACAAGACCGAATGTTTCTGTTTTACGCCGCAGTCGTTCCTGCGCGACGAAAAGCGCGTCATGCCGGTGCGCTTCTTCGTCGATCCGGATCTGCCGGCGTATGTTGACCGATTGACCTTGGCCTACACGTTTTACGATGTTCCGAGCCAGCCTAAAGGATAGAGACTGATGTCGCAGACTCAAATCGACTCCACCAAGTATTACCTGCCGCACAACAGCTATTACCCCATCCTCGGCTCGGTGGCGCTGTTCTGCCTCATGGCCGGCGCGGTGTCGTACCTGAACGAGTGGGCCGGCGGCTACATATTCCTGCCCGGTGCCATCCTGCTGGCGACGATGTTCTTCCTCTGGTTCGGCACCGTCATCAGCGAAAACCAGCAGGGCGTCTACAACCTCGAGGTCGACCGCTCATTCCGCATGGGAATGATGTGGTTCATCTTCTCCGAGGTCATGTTCTTCGCCGCCTTCTTCGGCGCGCTCTTCTATGCGCGCGAGCTCTCGGTGCCCTGGGTCGGCGGCCTGGGTGTCAAGACAGTCAACAAGCTGTTCCTGTGGCAGAACTACTCGCCGGGGTGGCCGACCAACGGTCCCGCGCACCTGGGGCCGCGCGCCGATGGCACCTTCGAGACCGTGCCGGCTTTCGGCCTGCCGGCCATCAACACCGTGATCCTGCTGACCAGCAGCGTCACGGTCACGATTGCGCACCATGCGCTGCGCGCGGGGCATCGTGGGCTGTTGAAGTTCTGGCTGGCGGCGACCTTTATCCTCGGCTTCTCGTTCGTCGCCTTGCAGGCTCACGAATACGGCGAGGCCTATCGCGATCTGGGACTGCGGCTCACCACGGGCATTTACGGCTCGACCTTCTTCATGCTGACCGGATTCCACGGCCTGCACGTCACGATCGGCGCCATCATGCTGACGATCATCTGGCTGCGCACTCTCAAGGGCCACTTCACGCCCACTCGCAACTTCGCCTTCGAGGCGGTGTCGTGGTACTGGCACTTTGTCGATGTGGTGTGGCTGGGGTTGTTCATCTTCGTTTACTGGTTGTAAGACGGACCCCGCGCGCCTCGATGTCGGCCTACTTGCTGACGCGAGATTGCAGCAAGGCGTCGAGGTCGTGAAATTCCACCGTGATCGTACGAGTGTTTGGGCCAACGTGAGCGGCCCGCCCATCATCTCGTTCGGTCAACGGAACTGTCTTTATAAAGTCGGGTGAAATCTGGATCTTGAGGCGCTGCAATGCACTCAGACTCAGGCATATTTCAGGACGCTGCGGATCGAAGTCGGGCGCTCTGATGCACCACTCGTCAAGATGATAGTCAGGCGCCGCGCTGCGATCGTCCTGGTAAACCCCCGCCAATAGCGTTCCACGGGAAGGCGGTTCATCGGACAGCACCGAGATCCCGGAGAATGACCAGTTGCAACTCCCCGGCGCGAACTTGTCGAAGACCAGCGTGCCGCGATAAGTGTCACCGGTTTGTGTCAACTGCATCGGCAGGTCGACGTAGACATGAATTGGAATCTCCTCTCCTGTCTGGCGCTGACAGGCCGTGTTCCCAATCTCGGTATCTTCCTCCTCCACCGAAGCGCTGTAGCCGTACCAGAAGCGCAATGAAAGCGTCGGCGGAACAATGGCGATAAACTGAATGACGTGAGTCGCACCCGGATTCTCGAGGGGATAGTCGACATCGCCCGGCTTCACCTCCGCCGACTGAGTCTCGGGCCGCTGCACATCAGCGGTGACGTCTGGCGAGTGATCACAGCCCGAAATGGCGAGTCCGGCTGCGAGAAGCACTGACCGTAAACTACGCCTCATGGCCGTCAAAAGGATTGTGGGTATCTTCATCATTGCCGCATTGCTGCTGTATGCGGGGTTTCTGTGCCTGTTGTACTTCTCGCAAGATTCGATGATTTACCCGGGGACGAAGAATCTCGTAGGCTCAGCTCCGCCGGCGACTGCGGGCATGGAAATCATCAGGCTTCCGACGGCCGCTGGCAATGTCGAGGCTCTATTCCTTCCGGCCACGGATGCGCCGACCGCATTGCCGAAGCCTCTGGTCATTTACGCCCATGGCAATGGTGAGCTGACGGATTTCTGGGTGACGGCGCTCGACGGGTTCAGAGAACGGGGATTTGGCGTGCTGCTGGTCGAGTATCCCGGCTTCGGGCGATCAAGCGGATCGCCCTCCGAACAATCGATCGGGATCGCGATGGATGCCGCATACGATCACATCGTCTCGGACCCGCGTGTCGATCGCGGTCGCATGCTGGGTTTTGGGCAATCACTCGGCAGCGGCGCAATCTGCCTGCTTGCACGCGACCGGCCACTGCGAGCCCTGATCCTGGAGTCCGCGTTCCCCTCCCTCGATATATTCGCGGCCCGGTATTGGGCGCCGCCATTTCTTCTGCGGAGTCACTTCAATAACCTCTCGACCGTTGCTGGATTTCCGGGTCCGATATTGGTCATCCATGGGCGCCAGGATCAGCTTATTCCGTGGCAGCAGGGGCAGCGGCTGGCGGCTGCCGCCGCTCATTCCACGTTCAAGCTCTATGACTGTGGCCATGGGTGTTGGGATCCGGAGCATCTGCCGTTCTGGCAGGACGCGCTGCCTTTTCTCAAGGACGCCGGATTTCTCGGCAATTGAATGTGAAGGTTTTGAGAATGCCGGCCGACCTGCGACCGAATGTCTTTTCCGGACAGTCCCGCCTCCCCGGCGTCGATGTGCTGCGCGGACTGTCGGTACTGCTGGTGCTGCTGCACCACATACATATCCGGTTCGAATTCAACGACTACGACATCAACGGCTGGCTGCCGCACGCATTGAATCAAGTGGTGTCCTGGTCGGGCTACCAGGCCGTGATTGTCTTCTTCGTGATCTCGGGCTTCCTGATCACGTGGCTCTCCATTGGCCGGTGGGGCCCGCTGGGACACATTCACATCCGCGAGTTCTATGCGCTGCGCGTGGCGCGCATCCTGCCATGCCTGCTGCTGTTGCTGGTGGTGCTCACGGTACTGCATCTGGTCAGCGCGCCCAATTTCACGATTGCACCCGAGGTGGCCTCGCTGGGGCGGGCACTGCTGGCGGCACTGACGTTTCACATCAACTATCTCGAGGGGCACCACGGGTATCTGCCCGGAGACTGGGACATCCTCTGGTCGCTCTCCATCGAAGAGACGTTCTATCTGCTGTTTCCGCTGGTCTGCGCTGTCGTGCGCAGCGAACGGCTGATGATCATTCCACTGCTGTGCCTGATCGTCGCCGGTCCGTTCAGCCGGACACTGCTGGCGGATCAGGACCCCTGGGGTGACTACGCCTATTTCTCCTGCACTGATGGCATCGCCTTCGGCTGTCTCGCAGCGCTTGGCAGTGCGCGACTGCGGATCCCTGCCTGGGTATCGCGCGTCGCGCTCATCGCAGGCGTTGCGGGTGCGCTGTTCATCCTGGTCATGCGCGACACGGTGGCCCGGATCGGGCTTTCGAACCTGGGACTCCATATCACCGTGCTCGAACTCAGCGTGGCGCTGATGCTGCTGGCCTTCGGCACCGGTCTTGGCAATCGGGTCGCCGCCTTCGGCACCGGATGGCTGCGTCGCATCGGGCATCACAGCTACGAAACCTACCTGTTCCACATGATCGTGGTGCTCGGTCTGATGAACCTGCTGGTGCGGACTCGCGCAACCTCGCATGTGCTTCCGGTCTGGTTTGCCGCGATGCTGCTGCTGAGCTTAGGTATAGGAGAAATGGTGGCGCGACGCTATTCCGAACCGCTCAATCGTCAGCTCAGATCACGCTTCGTATGAGCACAGTCCGCGTTTCCTACCTGGAGCTGACGACACCCCCACCGCGCCAGGCGGCGGTGTCCGCGGCTACGGCAGCCGGTGCTGCCGCTATCGCCCTCGAGCGGCTCCACCGTGCGGAATACCTGGCGCTCTATCGCCGCGTCGGCGAGCAGGTTCGGTGGGACCAGCGCCTGCTGATGCCTGTCGATGAACTCGACGTGCTGCTGGCCGGAGATCGCTTGAGCATCTATGTGCTGCGAAATGCTGCCGGCGAGGCGATCGGGCTGTGCGAATTCGATCGCGGTGGTTTTCCCGATGTCGAACTCAAGAACTTCGGCGTCGCGCCCGGCATGCAGGGGCATGGCCTGGGCCGCGACCTGCTGGCGACCGCCCTGGCGAGGGAGTGGGAAACGGGACTACAGCGGGTCTGGCTGCACACTGACACCTGGGACCACCCTGCAGCCAGGCCCTTATATAGTAGTCTCGGATTCCGCCTGTTTGAGGAGCGCGACGAGCCGGTTGGGCCGTTATAGCCTTGTGGCAGCGTACTCCGGGACACCTAGGAGAAGGCATCGTGAAGCATCTTTCTGCAATAACACTGCTGACCCTGGCGCTCGTGCTATCAGCCTGTGCTGCACCCCAGTCGCACGTCATGACGGGCACCGCCCGCGCGCCAATCCCACCCGACCAGGTCGTGATCCTGTCGCAGCCACCCCCGGTCTATGAGGACATAGCCATCCTCAATGCTTCGGGCAAGAGCGTGAATCCGCAATCGCAGGCTGCATTCGACAAGGTCATCGAGCGCCTGAAGATCCAGGCGGCGCAACTCGGCGCGAACGCGGTCATCCTGGAGGGATTTTCAGACCGCCAGAGCGGCTCCATCGGCGTCGGAGGCGGCGGAACCTCCTATTCCTCCCACTCGGCCGTCGGCGTCGGTGTTGGCGGAGGATTTGGGATCTACAGCAAGACCGCCCACGGACGCGCGGTCTACATTCCGCCGGGCGCGCCGCAGCCATTGATGGCGCCACCCACGCCTCCTGGCGCGCCACCGCCGCCGCTGCAACCCTGAGCGCGATGCAACCGGCGATTCCCATCGCTGACATTCGCGTTCTGCTGTTCGACGTCGGTGGCGTGCTGGTGGAGCTCGGCGGCGTCGAGGACATGCTCGGGTGGCTCGACAACCGGCTCACGCCCGATCAACTGTGGCGCCGCTGGCTCGAATCCGAGAGCGTGCGCCAGTTCGAGACCGGTCTCATCGATGCGCCGCAGTTCGCCACCGGAGTGATCGCGGAGTTCAACCTGCCCGTGGGTTCACAGGAGTTCCTCGACTCCTTTGTCGGCTGGCCGACCGGTTTGTACCCGGGCACCCTGGAACTGCTGGCACGCATTCCGCGCCGCTATCGGCGCGCGTTGCTATCGAACAGTAATCCGCTGCACTGGCCGCGCGTGCTGGGCGAGATGAATCTCGGCGGCTCCTTCGATCATCAGTTCGTCTCCCACCTGACCGGTCGCATCAAGCCGGATACGGCAACCTTCGAGCATGTGCTCGAATCGCTGGGCTGCAAGCCGGGAGAGGTGCTGTTCTTCGATGACAATGCACCCAATATCGCAGCCGCACGCAGCCTCGGGATTCACGCCGTCCGTGTCCAGGGCCTGGATGAGACCCGGCAGGCGCTGACCCGACTGGAGATTCTCGATGCCACAGTCTGAACCCGGCCGGTTTCGGCGCGCGCTGCGGCATCCGCTGCTGCTGTTTCCGGTCAAGGTAGTGCTGGTAGCCGCGCCCATGATTCTGATCGTCGGCGTCGCTCGCGGCACCCTGCACTGGTCGCACGCGATGATCACTTTCGTAGCCGGTCCAATCGCGGCCATCGTCATGGTCACACTGTTCGCGCTCTACACGCGCGCCATCGAGAGACGCGCGGTCACCGAACTGTCGCCGCACCCGGCAGCGCGGGAACTCATCGTCGGCTTCGTCGCCGGCACGCTGTGCATCGCACTGGTGTTCGGCGTGCTCACGGCCTCCAACTCCTACCACATCACGGGTGTGTCCACGGGCTCCGTACTGTGGGTAGCGCTCCTGAGCTCGCTGGTGACGGGGGTGTTCGAAGAACTGCTGTTCCGCGGCGTGCTGTTCCGCCTGGTAGAGGACTCGTGGGGTTCGTACGCAGCGCTCGCGGTGTCCTCGCTATTCTTTGGCGCCGCGCATCTGTTCAATCCCAACGCCACCTGGCTCAGTGCAGTCGCCATCATGGTCGAAGCAGGGGTGTTCCTCGGCGCGGCCTACATGCTGACGCGCCGGCTGTGGCTGCCCATCGGCATCCATACCGGGTGGAACTTCACCGAAGGCGGTGTGTTCGGCGCCGCGGAATCAGGCACCACGCCGCACGGTTGGCTGCAGTCCACGATCAGCGGACCCGCATGGCTGTCGGGCGGCCAGTTCGGCCCCGAGGCCTCGGTCGTGACCGTCGTAATCTGTGGCGCGCTGGGCCTGGCGCTGGTGCTGTGGGTGGCGAAGCACGGCGGCATCGTCAAGCCGCGTTCGCAGCGAGCGGCCGGCGCGGCCGCTGGTGCCACTACGGGCGCGTAAGGCGCGACACGGCAACGATCACGATGCCCGCCCCGGCGAGCTGCAGTGCATTGACCGGCTCGTCGAGCACCAGCCACGCCAGTGCAATGGTGAACACCGGGCCCAAGGAACCAAACATCGAGGCCGTTGGCGCACCGAGGCGCCGGACCGCTTCCGCGACCAGCCAGATCGGCAGCACGGTGGAGAACACCGCCATAGACACCGACAGCGCATGCACCTGCCACGGCTGCGCCAGTGCCCCGAGTGGTCGCAGCGCGATGAATTGCGCAATACACAGCACGCAGGCGATGCCGGTCGCATAGGCCGTCACGCGCGCCGATCCCAGGCGCAGCACGGTCTGGCCGCTGCGCAGCAGATAGAGGGCGTAGCAGAGCGAGCTGCCCAGCACCAGCGCCACGCCGAGCAGTGTATTGCCACGGCCGGCATGCACATCGGGGGCTACCGCGAGTGCCACGCCCGCGTACGACAGGCCCAGCAGCAGCATGATTCGCCCGGTGAGCGGCTTGCCGAGGAACAGCGCGGACATCAGCAGCACCAGTGTCGGATAGATGTAGATCACGATGCGTTCGAGCGCCGCGGAGATGTAGTGCAGCCCCAGGAAGTCCAGGTAACTTGCCAGGTAGTACCCGAGCACGCCGAGCGTCGATAATTCCAGCCAGTCGGTGCGCGTGAACCTGCGCGGCTCGCGCCGCTGCAGCGACCACGCCATCACGGCGAGCAGCGGCAGGGAGTAGCCCATGCGCAGGCACAGCAGCGTCTCGGGATCGGTGCCGTAGCGATAGGCAGCCTTGATGAGGATGGCCTTGAACGCGAATCCGAACGCGCCCACGGCCGCGAAAACGAAGCCGGTAGTGCGGTATCTGGACGACTGTTCGAGCGTGTTAGGGCGCAAGACCGCGGGGCGTGATCAGGCCGGCGCGCCAGGCAATCATGAGCAACGCGAACAGCAGCACTGACAGGACAATGCGAATGGTGAGCGCGCGCAGCAATTTCTTTGAATCGCCCTTGCCCGATCCCAGGTGGTAGAGCGCTGCGCCCAAGCTGACCACGATGGCCGCCAGCAGACCGAGGATTACCAGTCGAATCAGATCCATCGAGGGGTCATGGGGAAGATTTTCACGGGATCATTATAGGGTGCCGGTGCCTCCCCAAGCCTGTACTCGAGGCCCCCGCGACGGCAAAATGCCCGCCCCGCTTCCGGAGTCGCCGTTGCCGCAGATACCGATTCACCACCGCGGCCGCTGGTCGGCCTCGTGGTTCATGACCGTGCTGACCCTGCTGGCGGTACTGTGCTTCGTGCGGCTCGGATTCTGGCAGTGGCATCGCGCGCAGGAGAAGCGCGCCGTCGCCAGTGCGTTCGAGGCCGGCAATGCCACCGTGACCGACCTCGGCGCGCGCGCGACCGGCTCGCTGCCGCGTTACACGCAGGTGCGCGTGCGCGGCCGCTACGATGCTGCCCACCAGTTTCTGCTCGAGAACATGTCCCACGACGGCCTGCCGGGTTACCAGGTACTCACGCCGCTGCTGCTGGCCGATGGGCGCGCGCTCATGGTCGACCGCGGCTGGGTGCCGCTCAGCGCGAGCCGCCGGGATCCGCCGAAAGTGGCCCTGGATGAGGCCGTCGGCGAGGTATCCCCCGCCGGAAAACTGGACGCACTGCCGGTGCCGGGCATTTCGCTGGGACATCTGGCGCCGGACGGAAACGCTCCCTGGCCCCGGCTCACGAGCTTCCCCACCATGGCCGACCTCTCAGCCGCGCTCAAGCGGCCGCTCGAAGAGCGCCAGCTATTGCTGAATGCGGATGAACCTTTAGGTTACGTGCGCGACTGGCATCCGACCGGTCTCGGGCCCGAGCGGCACATCGCCTACGCGGTGCAGTGGTGGGGCTTCGCAGTGCTGGCAGTCGGGCTGTATGCGCGTCTCAATTGGCAACGAGGTACGGGCGTGGTGCGATGAACTCACCTGTGGCTCCTGATCCGCGCGCGGTGCTGCGCTCGCGGTTGGTGCTGCTGCTGCTGGCGGCGTTGTTCCTGGGGCCGCTGTCGCTGGCCTTTGCGCTGTACTACGGCTGGCATTGGCGTCCGGCCGGACAGACCAATCACGGCACGCTGATCCAGCCGCCGCAATCGTTGCCGACCACCGGCACAGCGGCGGTACTGCGCGGCAAGTGGTCGCTGGTGTATGTCGGTGCGGGCGATTGCAACGCGGACTGCCGCGCGACGCTGTATTTCATGCGCCAGACCTACTTAGGGTTAGCGCAGCTGATGCCGCGCGCGCAGCAGGTGTTTCTGGTGACCGCCAGCTGCTGTGATGATGCGTATCTGGAGCGCGAGGACCCGGCGCTGATCACGGTTAATCTCGACAGCCCCGACGATCCGCAGGCCGCTGCGCTGCTGGCGCCATTCCCCGCCGACGCTCGTGCCACCACGGTGTTCATCGTCGATCCAAAGGGCAATCTCATGATGCGCTACGATGCGCACGCCGCGCCCAGGGGCCTGCACGAAGACCTGCAAAAGCTGCTGAATCTCTCTCACATCGGTTAGACCTGCCTTATGCCGCACGCCATGTCGCACGCTGCGCCGCTTCGCACTTTTGCCGTGTTGACCTTCTCCGTGTGCCTGATCGTGGTGGTACTCGGAGCCTACGTGCGGCTCAGCGACGCGGGCCTGGGGTGCCCCGATTGGCCTGGTTGCTACGGGCATTTATCGCCGCTCGGCGCGCAGGCCGACACCTCGCCTGCGGGCAGTGCCGCGGCCGTGGCGAGTGTCAGCGGCCGACCACTCGAGCCCGGCAAAGCCTGGCGCGAGATGCTGCATCGCTATGCCGCCGGCACACTGGCAGTGATGATCTTCGTGCTGGCATTGCTCGCCTTTTCGTGGCGACGCGAACGCCTCATGTCGCCTGCCCTGACCCTGACGCTGCCGGCCCTGGTGGTGGTACAGGCCGTATTCGGCATGCTGACTGTCACCTGGCGGCTCAAGCCCATCATCGTGACCACGCACCTGCTGCTGGGGCTGACGACGCTATCGCTGCTGTGGTGGCTGGTGCTGGGGCTCACGCGCGTGAAGCGCGCTCCGCGTTTCGCGGGCGGCCTGCCGGAAATCGACCTGCCGGGACCCAGGGTGCGCCAGGCACGTGCCTTTGCGGGATTGGGGCTCGTCGTGCTCGTGCTTCAGATCGTGCTCGGCGGCTGGACCAGCAGCAATTACGCCGCGCTGGCCTGCCCCGATCTGCCCACCTGCCAGGCGGCGTGGTGGCCACCGGCCGACTTTCAGGCCGGATTCACGCCCACGCGGGATGTGAACATCAATGAAGGTCGCGGAGCAGGCGCGCTGGCGCTGGTCGCGATCCAGCTCACGCACCGGATCGGGGCGGTAGTTCTGGCTTTTACGCTGCTATTTGCCGGTATTGCGGCGCTTCGGGCCCACGCCGGCTCCCCGGCCACGGTAGCCGCCAGCTGCGTCATCGGGGCGCTGGCGCTGCAGCTGGCGATAGGCGTCAGCATGGTGCTATTAGGCTTCCCGCTGGCGCTGGCCACTGCTCACAATGCGGGCGCCGCCCTGCTATTGTTGGCGACTCTGGCCCTTAACCGCACTCTGCAGCCCGTGCCTTCATGAACCCGACCGTCGCCCCAACCCTGCCATCGCAAGCCACCTGGCGTGACTATCTGGAACTGACCAAGCCGCGCGTCGTGGCCCTGATCGTGCTGACGGCGATCATCGGTACGCTGCTGGCGACGCCGGGGCTGCCGCCACTCGATGCGCTGGTATTCGGCAATCTCGGCATCGCACTGGCCGCAGCCTCAGCCGCTGCTGTCAACCATGCCCTCGATCGAAAACTCGATGCGCGCATGGGCCGTACGCGCAACCGGCCGCTGCCCACGGGGCACCTGTCGCTGACCCAGGCACTGCGGTTCGCGCTGGTGCTGGGCGTGGCTTCGATGACCATCCTCGTGGCCTTCGTCAACGTGCTCACGGCGCTGCTGACCTTCGCCTCGCTGATCGTCTACGCGGTGGTCTACACGGTCTGGCTCAAGCGCGCGACGCCCCAGAACATCGTCATCGGCGGCGCCGCGGGCGCGGCCCCGCCGGTGCTCGGCTGGGTGGCGGTCACCAATCACGTCAGCGCGCAGGCGCTGCTGTTGTTCCTGATCATCTTCGCCTGGACCCCGCCGCACTTCTGGGCGCTGGCGATTGCACGTCGCCACGATTACTCGCGCGCGGACATCCCGATGCTGCCGGTCACGCACGGGGTGGAATTCACGCGCCTGCACGTACTGCTGTACACCGTGATCCTCTGCATCGTGACGCTGCTGCCGTACGTGATCGGCATGAGCGGCCTGATCTACCTGGTCGCGGCCATCGCGCTCGACGCACGCTTCCTGTGGCAGGCCATAGAGCTGAAGGTCACGCGCCGCGACGACTTGCCGATGCGCATGTTCCGCTTCTCGATCGTCTACCTGATGTGGCTGTTCCTGGCGCTGCTGCTGGACCACTACCTGCCGATACGGTGAGGGCCGATCAGGTGAGCCGCATCGCCACCGCGCCCGCCACGATCAGTGCCGTCGCCGCCAGCCGCCGGGGCGTGATGCGCTCCCTGAGCACCAGTGCCGAGACGATGGTCGCAAACACGATCGCGGTCTCGCGCAACGCCGCGACCAGTGCCACGGGCGCTATCGTCATCGCCCAGAGCGCGAGCCCATACGAGGTCATCATGCCGCCCGCCGCCGCCGTCCCCACCAGCATGCGGCCGCGAAGATAGTCACGGAATGCGGCGGGCTGCCGCAGCAGTGCCCACAGCAGCGTGGCGCTGCCGGTGAGGACGTAGATCCAGAGCGTGTATGCCAACGGCGCATGCGAGCGACGTACGCCCAGGCCATCGATCAGCGTGTAAGTCGCAATCGTGCAGGCGTTGGCGAGCGCCAGCGCGGTCGCCGTGCGATGCTGCGCCGCGTACTGCCCGCCGTGCGCTGCCATGGCCAGCACGCCCGTGCTGATCAGTGCGATGCCGACCCATTCGTACTGCGAGAGCCGCTCGCCGATCAGCCAGGCGCTGGCGGCGGCGACGATCAGCGGCGCGGTGCCGCGCATGATCGGGTAGGTATGGCTCATGTCGCCATGCCGGTAGGCGGCTGCCAGCAGCGCGAAATAAGTCACCTGGGCACAGCTGGAGCCGGCCACGAACGCCCAGCTCTCGCGCGCCGGTGCGGGCACGAAGGGCAGCACGGCGGCGGCCATGATGCCGGCACCGCTGGTGAGCATGACGGTGGTGAGTCGCTTGTCGCCGCTGTTCTTAAGCAGGCTGTTCCAGAGCGCGTGCAGCAGCGCGGCGAACAGCACGATGGCGACAGCGTAGCCGGGCATGGATCAGTGATGCGCCTTCACGGGGTTTATTATGGCGTGTGAATCGACGCGGCAGTCGATTTGGAGGTAGGGGCGATGCTGATGGAACGAGTCTGGGCGGACAACGAGGGGCGCAATTTCCACTATCTGGTCGCCTGCGGCGAGACCGGCGAAGCGCTCGCCATCGATCCCCTGAACTGGCAGGCCTGCCTGCGCCGCGCGCGGGAACTGAAGTGGACCATCCGCCAGATCTTCAACACGCACGAGCACGGCGATCACACCGGCGGCAACGCAGCCCTGGCACGCGAGACCGGTGCCGCGGTGCTCGCTCACGCCGACGCCGCCGACCGCATCGGCGGCATCACCCATCGCATGCACGGTGGCGATATGGTGCAGGTGGGGCGCACGGTGCAGCTGCGCTGCCTCGACACGCCCGGGCATACGCGTGCGCATCTGTGCCTGTTTGCTGCGGCGTCCGGCGATCGGCCACCGGCGCTGTTCTCGGGCGACACGCTGTTCAATGCCGGCGTCGGCAACTGCATGCACGGCGGCGATCCCGAGCTGCTGTACGAAAGTTTCGCCGACTGCCTGTCGAAGCTACCGGTGGCCACGCGCGTGTTTCCCGGGCACGAATACCTGCTGCGCAATCTCGGCTTCACTCTTGACCGCGAGCCCTCGAACCAGGCCGCGCGCGAACTGGCGCAGCGCGTGACCGGGCTTGGGGCCCCGGATATGCCCGTGCTGACGCTGGAGCAGGAACGGCAGGTCAATGTGTTTTTCCGCCTCGATCAGCCAGAAATCATCGCCGGGGCACGCCGGGCGCGGCCGGCCATGCTGGCCGAGGCGACACCGCGCGCGGTATTCCTGGCCCTGCGCGACCTTCGTAATCGCTGGTGAGGAGACAGCGGGCCACGCGAGGCACCATAGGGTAGAATTCGCGCCCCGCATGGACCTCTCACCCATCCTCAATCCGCTGAACGAGGCGCAGCGCGCGGCCGTAACGGCCCCGTTGGGCCCGGTGCTGGTGCTGGCCGGCGCGGGCAGCGGCAAGACGCGTGTGCTCACCCATCGCATCGCCTGGCTGATTCAGACCCAGGGGGTCTCGCCGCACGGGGTGCTAGCGGTGACATTTACCAATAAGGCGGCGGCGGAGATGCGCGGACGCATCGAACAGCTGCTCGGCATGCCGGGCAGTGCGCTCTGGATCGGCACTTTTCACGGCATCGCTCACCGTCTGCTGCGCATGCACTGGCGCGAAGCGGGACTGGTGCAGACCTTCCAGATCCTCGATTCGGAAGATCAGCTGCGGCTGATCAAGAAGCTGCTGAAAGCGCAGGAGCTCGATGAGAATCGCTGGATCCCGCGCGAAGTGCAGTACTTCATCAACAAGCACAAGGATGAGGGCCGCCGCCCGCAGCATCTGAAGAGCGGCCACGATGCCACCGAAGCGCAGATGCTCAAACTCTACGCGCTGTACGAGGAGAACTGCACGCGTTCCGGTGTCATCGACTTTGCGGAGCTGCTGCTGCGCGCCTACGAGCTCTGGCGCGACTCGCCGACGCTGCTGCAGCACTACCGCACGCGCTTCCGGCACGTGCTGGTGGATGAGTTCCAGGACACCAATTCGATCCAGTACGCCTGGATCCGTTTGCTGGTCGGCTCGGAGGGTGCTCCGTTCGCGGTAGGCGATGACGATCAGTGTCTGGCCGCGGGCACGACCGTGACCATGGGAAACGGCTCGAAAAAACCCATCGAGGCGGTTGTGACCGGCGACGAGGTCCTGTCCAGCTATGGCTGCGGGGATCTGCGACCGGCCAAGGTTACCGAACGATTCGCTCGACAGCGCCGTGGGCGCATAATTTGCCTGCATTTACGTTCGGGCAAAACCATCAGGAGCACGCCCGAACACACCCACTTTGCCGGCTACGTGTCGGGCGAGACGCCGCAGACGTACTTCCTCTACCTAATGCACAAGGTCGGCATCGGCTATCGCCTTGGTACCACGCAGGTATACACGGCCGGCCAGGCCAAACCCATGGTGGGTTTCAAACAGCGCACGATGCACGAACATGCGGATGCTGCATGGATCATCCGCACTCATGGCAGCGAGAACGAATCCCGGTCGGATGAAATGATCACCTCGCTGCGCTACGGTCTGCCTACGCTGCCGTTTGTGCCGCGCAAAGGCGGTTCCTCCAATGGATTGGTACACGATTCGCAGCCCATTCACGGGATATTTCATTCGCTGAATACCACCGATGCGGGATTGCAGCTTCTGAAGGATACGGGACTGGATCCGGAGCGGCCACACCACAGACCGAGGAGCCGGAATTCCAGCCGTCACAACATTGTGATCACATTGTGTGCCGACCGGCGCGGCTCAACTCCCATGCACCGAATCTCGGTCGTGGGAGTGGATCCGGACGATCGGCAGTCTCTGGAGAGTCTGGGGCTCAGTATCCGAACGGCCAAACGCCGCGATGGCTGCAAGAGTTGGCGGTTCGAAACCGTCCGCGCTGATTTTGGCGAGCTCATGAAAACAGCCCGCCGCATCGGCGAGACATTGTCGGACGGACACTTCGTGTTGCAAGGGCATATGCTCGATCGCTCACTGCCCTTCATCAACGCCGCCGCTGTCCGGCCCGGAATGGTAGTGGCAACGGACACCGCTGAGTTTGACGTGGTCGAACGTATCGAATTCGAAGACTGCGAAGCGCAGGTCTACGACCTGAACATAGAGCGCACCCATAATTTCGTTGCCAATGGAATCATCACGCACAATTCCATTTATCGCTGGCGTGGCGCGCGCGTCGAGAACCTGCACAAGTTCCGCGAGGACTTCCCGCAGGCGCAGTTGTTCAAACTGGAGCAGAACTACCGCTCCACGGGCGCGATCCTCGAGGCCTCCAATGCGGTGATCACGCACAACTCCAGCCGCCTGGGCAAGACGCTGTGGACCAGCGGCACGCGCGGCGATCCGGTGAAGGTATATGCCGCCTACAACGAGCGCGACGAGGCGGAGTTCATCGTCACGCGCATCCTCGAATGGACCCAGCGCGGCGGGCTGCGGCGGGAGTGCGCGATTCTCTATCGCTCCAATGCGCAGTCGCGCGTCTTCGAAGAGTTTCTGATCAGCATGCGCGTGCCCTACCGCGTGTACGGTGGGCTGCGATTCTTCGAGCGCGCCGAAATCAAGGACGCACTCGCCTACCTGCGCCTGATCGCCAATCGCGACGATGATGCCTCCTTCGAGCGCATCGTCAACCTGCCGCCGCGCGGCATCGGCGCGCGCAGCCTGGATGCCATTCGCGAAACCGCGCGCGGCGCCGGCAGCTCGCTCTGGCGCGCCGCCGGTGCGCTGTGCGCGTCCGCCGCCGATGGCACCGCGTCGGTATCCGAACCCTCGGTCGGCCGTTCCGCCGGCGCGTTGCGCGGGTTCCTGCAGCTCATCGAGCGGCTCGGTGTCGGGATAGAAGCCCTGCCGCTGTACGAACAGGTCGATCACGTGATCCAGCACAGCGGGCTCATCGAGCATCACCAGAAGGACAAGGCCGATCGCGGCGAAGCGCGGGTCGAGAACCTCGAGGAACTGGTCAGTGCCGCGCGCGGCTTCGAACCTGAGAGCGATCTGCCGCCGCTGCAGACCTTCCTCGCGCACGCCGTGCTCGAATCTGGCGAGGGCCAGGGCAACGAATCGGATGACTGCGTGCAGATGATGACGCTGCACACCGCCAAGGGCCTGGAGTTCCCGCTGGTGTTCCTGACGGGCATGGAAGACGGCCTGTTTCCGCACCAGCGCTCGATCAACGATCTCGAAGGGCTCGAGGAGGAGCGGCGGCTGTGCTACGTGGGCATGACCCGCGCCATGCGGCAGCTGTACTTCACCTATGCCGAACAGCGCCGGCTGCACGGCATGGACAGTCACAACGCGCCCTCGCGCTTCCTGCAGGAAGTGCCGCCCGAGATGCTCGAGGAGGTGCGCCCGCGCATCCGCGTGTCGCAGGCCGCTTACAGCGGCGGCCACAACGGCTGGGACGATACCGCTGCCGGCAATGGCGGCGTGCAGCTCAATCGCGGTGATGGCTCGTGGAAGTCACCGCTGGCCGACGCACTGGGCGGAGGCATGAAGCTCGGTACGCGGGTTCGCCACGGCAAATTCGGCGAGGGCACCATCCTGACCATCGAGGGCCAGGGGCCGCACGCCCGCGTGCAGGTGAACTTCGAGCGCCAGGGATCGAAATGGCTCATGCTTCAGTACGCAAACCTTGAAGTGATGTAGTTGGGAGTCCAGGGTTCATGAAGATCCTGATACTGGGCGCCGGCCAGGTCGGGCGCACGGCGGCCTACCATCTGTCGCGCGAGCCGGCGAATGAAGTCACGGTGGTCGATACCAACGAGGACGTGCTGCGCGATCTGCAGGATCGGCTGGACGTGCGCGCCGTGGCGGGCAATGGCTCGTATCCGACGGTGCTCGAATCCGCCGGCATCGCCGACACCGACATTCTCGTGGCGCTCACCAACAGCGATGAGATCAACATCGTCGCCTGCGAGATCGCGCACGTGCTGTACCGCACGCCCACCAAGATCGCGCGCATCCGCGCGCCCGAATACACCTCGCGCGAACAGCTGTTCACCGAGGGCGCGCTGTCGGTCGATGTCTGGATCAGCCCCGAGCAGCTGGTCACCGAGTACATCGCGCGGCTGCTGTCCTATCCGGGCGCCCTGCAGGTCGTGGACTTCGCCGATGGCCGCGTGCAGCTGGTCGGTGTGCGCGCACGCCGCGAGGGCCTGCTGGTCGGGCGCGAACTGCGCGCGCTGCGCGAACACCTGCCCGATACCGAGGCGCGCGTCGCGGCCATCTATCGCAACGATCGCCTGATCGATCCGCGCGGCGACACCATCATCGAAGAGCACGATGAGATCTTCTTCGTGGCCGCACAGGACGACTTGCGGCGAGTGCTCGCCGAGCTGCGCCGGAGCGAGGACCCTGTCCGCCGCCTCGTGATCGCGGGCGGCGGCAACATCGGGCTGCGCCTGGCGCGCAAACTCGAGAAGAGCAATCAGGTGAAGCTCATCGAGCGCGATCCGCGCCGCGCGCGGCGCATTTCGGAGATTCTCGAGAACACCATCGTGCTCAGCGGCGATGCCGCCGACGAGGAATTGCTGGTCGAGGAGAACATCGACAGCGCCGATGTGTTCGCCGCGCTGACCAACTCGGAAGAGGCCAACGTGCTCTCGGCCATGCTGGCCAAGCGGCTCGGTGCGAAACGCGTCATGGCGCTCATCAACCGGCCCTCCTATGGCCAGCTCATGGAGAACCACGCCATCGACATCGTGATTTCGCCGCAGACGATCACGATCGGCACGCTGCTGGCGCATGTGCGGCGCGGCGATGTGGTGCGCGTGCATTCGCTGCGGCGCGGCGCAGCCGAAGCCATCGAGGCCGTGGTGCACGGCACCCACGGTCGCTCGCGAGTGATCGGGCGCCCGCTGGAGAAGATCGATCTGCCGCCGGGCGCCAGCATCGTCGCCATCGTGCGCGGTGAGCGCGTCATCATGGCGCATCACGACACCACGATCGAGGCGGAGGATCACGTCATCATCTTCCTGTCGGACCGCCGGCACATTGACGCGGTCTCGCGGCTGTTCCAGAGCGATGCCTGAGACGACAAGATGCGTTCGCTGCTCGGCGTACTGAATATCTTTGGATCGCTGCTGACCTGGTTCGCGCTGTATTTCCTGCTGCCGATCCTGACCTGCCTGCTGTACGGCGAAATCGGTGCCCTGCGCGGCTTCCTGGTCGGAGCAGCCGCCAGCATCGTCGGCGGTATCCTGCTGCGGCTGGCGACCAAGCGATACCGCTATGATCTCAAGCCCCGTGATGCCTACCTGCTGGTCACGGTCAGCTGGCTCACGATCGCGCTGGTGGCGGCGATTCCGCTGCTGATTGATCTGCCCAACGTCAGCTTCACGCGGGCCTATTTCGAATCCATGTCGGGCGTCTCGACCACGGGCGCGACCCAACTGGGCCATCTCGACTCACTGCCGCACTCGATCAATCTATGGCGTCACGCCCTGAGCTGGCTCGGCGGCATGGGCATCATCGTACTCGCCGTGGCAATCCTGCCGCTGCTCGGGGTGGGCGGCATGCAGCTGTACCGCGCGGGCGCGCCCGGCACGGTCAAGGACGCCAAGCTGGCGCCGCGCATCACCGAAACCGCGCGCGCACTCGGGGCGGTGTATGTCGGACTGACGGCGGCCTGCGCGTTCGCGCTCTGGGTGGCGGGCATGTCGCCCTTCGATGCCATCTGCCACGCATTTTCGACGCTGGGACTCGGCGGATTCTCCACTCACGATGCGAATATCGGCTACTTCCATTCGCCCATGATCGAACTGGTGATCATGATCTTCATGCTGATCGCCGCCATGAATTTCACCACGCATTTCGTGGCGCTGCGCAAAGGCGATCTGAAACTTTATCGCCGTGACCCCGAGGCGCGCTGGATGCTGCTGCTGATCCTCGGCAGCTGCGTTGCCATCGGCGCCTTTCTCGACATCAAGCAGATCTATCCGAACTTCTTCGTCGCGATGCGCTACGCCGCCTTCAATGTCATCTCGATGGCGACCGACAGCGGTTTCGTCAACACCGACTTCGGTTCATGGCCGATCTTCGCGCCGCTGTGGATGCTGTTCCTGAGCTGCCTGTGCGCCAGCACCGGCTCCCCCGGCGGCGGCATCAAGATGTTCCGCTCGCTGATCCTGTTCAAGCAATCGCTGCGCGAGATGTTCACGCTGGTGCACCCGCAGGCCGTGACGCCGCTGCGCATCGCAGGCCAGGCGGTGCCGAACGGCGTGGTCTACTCGGTGCTGGCCTTCATCTTTCTGTACTTCATGACGATCGCGGTGCTGACCTTCGCGCTGCTGATCTCGGGCCTGGATTTCCTGTCGTCGTTATCCGCCATCGTCGCCTGCATCAACAACGCCGGTCCCGGACTGGGCCTGGTCGGACCCTCGACCAACTACGGCACGCTGAACGATTTCCAGAGCTGGGTCTGCATTGCGGGCATGTTTCTCGGGCGCGTCGAGATCATCACCTTCGCGGTGCTGCTGACGCCGACTTTCTGGCGCAAATAGGCCGGGGGCCGCGCGCGGGTCAGCTGCGGATGTAGCGCTCGAGCTCTTCGATGGTCTGCTGCTGTTCCTCTAGTACCGAGCGCACCAGGTCGCCGATCGAGAGCACGCCGAGCACCCGGTCGCGATCGACCACCGGCAGATGCCGGAAGCGTTTGTCGCTCATGATGCGCATGCAGTCGCGCACCGACTTTTCGGGGCCGACCGTGGTAACCGGCGAGGTCATGATCTGGCGCACCGGCGTCTCGTGGGAAGCAAAACCTTTGAGGATGACTTTGCGCGCGTAGTCGCGCTCCGAGATGACGCCAAGCAGTTGCTGGTCGCGCATGACCAGCAGCGCACCCACGGAGTGCTCGGCCATCAGTCGAATGGCTTCGAGCACCGGCGCGTCTGGATCGACGCTGTAGATGCTCCCCTTGTTCTTAACGAGCTGTGCCGCCGTTTGCATGAAGACCCGCTCCTTAAGCTTCTTAACCGATGTTAACGCCCCGACGCTGCGATGCAATCGGTTCAGGCAACGCGCGTGCTGTACCGCCGCAGATGCACCAGCAGGATGGACACGGCCGCCGGCGTCACACCGGGGATGCGGGCCGCCTGGCCGATGGTACGCGGCCGGCCGTCGGTCAGTGCCTGCCGCACCTCCGTGGAAAGGCCCGCCAGCCCCGCATAGTCGAGTTCGGCGGGCAGCTGGGCGTCTTCGTGCGCCCGGGCACGCTCGATCTCGTCCTCGGCGCGCTCGATATATCCGGCATAGGCGGCCCGGACTTCGATGGCGCGCTCGATCTGGGGCGGCAGGCGGTCGTCCAGCGGCGCGCCCGTGGCCGGATCGGTCGCGGCGGCAGCGCCCGCCAGCTCCAGCAGCGCGGCGTAGCCGACCTCGGGCCGCCGCAGCAGCTCGAACGCACCCACGTCGCGTGCCGGGGCGGGTCCGCCCAGCACCCGCGCGGCCCACTCGGGAGCGATCTGCGAGGGCTTGAAGCGGATGGCCTCGAGTCGCGAGAGCTCCGCGGCCACGCACAGGCGCTTGGACTCGAAGAAGCGCCAGCGGTCATCGTCAATGAGCCCCATTTCGCGGCCGATGGGGGTCAGGCGCTCGTCGGCATTGTCCTCGCGCAGCAGCAGCCGATGCTCGGCGCGGCTTGTGAACATGCGGTAGGGCTCTGCCGTCCCGCGCGTCACCAGATCATCGACGAGCACGCCCAGGTACGCCTGCGATCGCTGCGGAACCCAGGGCTGGCTGCCACGGTGACGCTGCGCTGCGTTAATCCCTGCAAGCAGCCCCTGCGCGGCCGCCTCCTCGTACCCGGTGGTGCCGTTGATCTGGCCGGCGAAGAACAATCCCGCCACGGTGCGCGTCTCCAGCGAGGCGTTGAGGTCGCGCGGATCAAAGAAGTCGTATTCGATGGCGTAGCCGGGGCGCGTGAGGTGCGCCTGCTCGAAGCCGTGAATGGTGCGCACGAAGCGCCACTGCACGTCGAATGGCAGGCTGGTGGAAATGCCGTTCGGGTAGATCTCGGGGGTGTCCAGCCCTTCCGGCTCGATGAAGATCTGGTGCGAGTTTTTGTCAGCGAAGCGATGAACCTTATCTTCCACCGAGGGGCAGTAGCGCGGGCCGACGCCCGCGATTTTTCCCGTGAACATGGGCGAGCGGTCGAAGGCCTCGCGAATGATCTCGTGGGTGCGCTCGTTGGTGGCCGTGATGTGGCAGGGGAGCTGACGCGGGTGTTCGCTCGCCCGCCCCAGGAAAGAGAACACCGGCATCGGGTCGTCGCTGTGCTGCTCGCGCAGTGCCGAGTAGTCGATGGTGCGGCCATCGATGCGCGGTGGCGTCCCGGTCTTGAGGCGCGCGGTGCGCGGTGCGACCTCGCGCAACTGCGCGGCGAGATCGGTCGAGGGCGGGTCCCCAGCCCGACCGCCCCGATAGTTGTCCAGTCCCACGTGGATGCGGCCGGCCAGGAAAGTGCCGACGGTCAGGATTACGTTGGGCGCCGCGATTTCGACGCCGCTGATGGTGCGCACACCGGCGATGCGCTGGCCCTCGAGCAGCAGGCCCGCCACCTCCTGCTGGAAGATGGCGAGGTTGGGCTGATGCTCCAGGAAGCCGCGGATCGCGCGCTTGTAGAGCTGGCGGTCCGCCTGCGCGCGCGTCGCGCGCACGGCCGGTCCCTTGCTGGCGTTGAGCGTCCGGAACTGGATGCCGGCCCGGTCGGCCGCCCGGGCCATCACACCACCGAGCGCGTCGATCTCGCGCACCAGGTGACCTTTGCCGATGCCGCCGATGGCGGGGTTGCAGCTCATCGCGCCCAGCGTCTCGATGTTCTGGGTCAGCAGCAGCGTGCGGCAGCCCATGCGGGCGGAGGCCAGCGCGGCCTCGGTACCGGCGTGGCCGCCACCCACCACAATGACATCAAAGGCTTCGGAAAACCGCATGGCGCGCGAGTCTGCGAGCGGCGCGGCCCACAAGCAAATGTTGCTTTTGGAACGGCCGATTGTTTCGTATTAGGCGACTCATGGGTCCAGCAGCCACTTATTGTGTCGCAGACGGATCAATAGCGCCATTTTAACGCCGCGATTGTCGTCGTGCGCCGGTCATCGACGCATGATCGACTGCGCCGCCGCGACCGCTCGATGCAGCAGGTCGATGAGTGCCGAGGCCTGTTCCGCGCCGAGCGCAGCCACCATGACCTCTTCGTGGCGCTGGTGGGCGCGACGCATCTGCGCCAGCTGTTGCACACCTGCCGGGGTCAGATACAACCCGAACCGACGCGCATCGTTGGGTGCCGCCCGACGTGCCAGCCATCGACGCTCCTGGAGATTTCGAACCAGCGTAGCGGTGTTGGATTTGTCCCTGACCAATGCACGTGACAGGTCTGACTGGCTCAGGCCCGGGTAGATGCCCAGCAACATCAGGATATCGAAGGCGGCACGATGGCGGATCTGATCGTGCTCGCCCTGCCGCTGCCAAGCGTGTGCGAGCTCCGACTGCAGCCGCCACAGGAGGTAGCTGATCGTATCGACCAGGGGCGTCGATTCCACCTCTACCCGATTGGCTTTGGCTGGCATTTGCTACCCCCCCGGGTACTGGCCGCGTCGCGCCAGCTACTGGCTCCAGTCATCAAGTTTAATTTCTAAATGTTATAACACCCACTGTCATTTGTTACAGCCTCGACCCGCACCGCGGTCCCGTAGGCCAGCACCTCGGTGACGCCGGGTCCGATCTCGTTGGCGTCGTAGCGCACCCCGATCACCGCATTGCCACCCGCCTCGCGCGCATGCGCCAGCATGAGCTGGTAGGCGTCCTCGCGCGCCCGTTCGCAGAGCTGGGTGTAGAGGGAGATGTTGCCGCCGAAGAGGGTCTGCAGCCCGGCGCCGATGGAGCCGACGATGCTGCGTGACCTGACGATGATGCCGCGAACGATGCCGCAGTTTTGAACCACGCGCTGCCCGGGCAGCTCAAATGCCGTGGTGACCTTGTCGTCGAAGATCGCCATGAGTCCTCCATTGTTGGTGGCGGCTAAGCATAACTGCCGCTGCAGGGCCGCAGGCTTCGCTATCGACAACGCGGCAGCGAGCGTCGACCATATGAGGTAGTCGACCACACGAGGTATGAATGTGCCCCGATCGATCGCCATTCTCGCATTGACCGCTGCGCTGATCACAGCCTGCGCTGGCACCGGCAGCGGCCAGACCCGCGGGCACCGCGAGGCCACCAAGACTGAAGCCAGCGCCCACGATCAGGTCGTCGCCACCGAACATGCCTTCGCCAAGACCATGGCCGACCGCAACTTCAAGGGCTTCCAGCAATTCCTGTCGAGCGAAGCCATCTTCTTCAGCGGCAGCACCGTGCAACATGGACCCGCGGAGATCGAAGCCACCTGGAAGCCCTACTTCAAGGGCGTGGCAGCCCCGTTTTCCTGGGCGCCCGACAATGTGCAGGTGGTGGAGTCGGGCAAGCTGGCCCTGAGCACCGGCCCGGTTTACGTCGATGGCAAAGAGGTCGGCCGCTTCAATTCGATCTGGCGGCTCGAGGGCACCAATACCTGGCGCATCGTGTTCGACAAGGGCGAGGCGGTCTGCGCCAAACCCTGAGGCGCTATTTGCCGATGCAGAAGGAGGCAAAGATGCGGCCCAGCAGTTCATCGGGCGACTCGGTGCCGATGATCTCGCCCAAAGCCCCGCTGGCGCCGCGCAGCTCCTCGGCAATGAGTTCGCGGCCGCTGCGATTCTCGAGCAGCGCTCGCACCGATCCCAGGTGGCCGGCGCAACGTGCCAGTGCCTGCAGGTGACGCGCGCGCGCCGAGATCACTCCCTCCCCGCTCTGCACGAATCCAGCGGCCGACTTCAGATGCTCGCGAAGCGTCTCCACACCCTCGCCCGTACGGGCGCTTAACGCCACGCTCGGCAGACCCGCGCTCGGCTGAGGCGTAGCCACCGGTGTGCCGCCCGCGCACAGGTCGATCTTGTTGAACACCAGCGTCACCGGCACCTGCGCCGGCAGCCGCTCGGCGTAGTCCTGGTAAGCACGGGCTTGCGGATCCGCGGCGGCATCGACCACGAACAGAACGCGATCCGCCTGCGCCATGGCGATCTCGGCACGCCGCATGCCCTCCGCTTCGATCGCATCGCCCGCCTGCGCGCGCAATCCGGCCGTGTCGAGTATCTGCAGCGGCATGCCATCGATCTGCATCCGCTCGCGCAGCACGTCACGCGTGGTGCCGGGAAGCGGCGTCACGATGGCCGCCTCGTGGCCGACCAGGCGATTGAGCAGTGTCGACTTGCCGGCATTCGGTGCACCGGCGATGACGATGGTCATGCCCTCGGTCAGCAGGCGGCCCTGAACCCCGACCGACCGCAGCTCGCCAAGCTGCTGCGCGACGGCCTCGAGCTGGCGGCGCAGTGCCGCGTCGGGCAGTGCCTCGAGATCTTCGTCGCTGAAATCGATCGCGGCCTCGACCTGTACGCGCAGCGCCGCGAGTGCCTCGCCGAGCGAGCGGACGCGCTGTGAGAACTCTCCCTGCAGCGAGCGCAGCGCGGCGGTGGCCGCAGCCTGCGAGGCGGCATCGATCAGATCGGCCACGGCTTCCGCCTGCACCAGGTCGATCTTGCCGTTCAGATACGCGCGCTGCGTGAACTCACCGGGCTGCGCGCGGCGCGCTCCCAGGGAGACCGCGCGTGCTATGAGCGCTTCGACGATCACCGGGCCGCCATGGCCATGCAGCTCGAGCACGTGCTCGCCGGTGTAGGAGTGAGGCGCCGGAAAGAACAGTGCGATACCGTCGTCCAGATTCGCAAAGCTTGCGCGAGTGGCCCGCCGCGGCAAAGGCATCGCGCCGAGCATCACCTCCGCGATGGCAGGAACAGCCGGGCCCGAAAGCCTGACGATGGCGATGCCGCCGCGACCCGGCGGCGTCGCCGCCGCGACGATGGTCTGCGGCGGCGGCCTGTCGCGTCCGCGCGCGGACGCGCCGGCGTTCACCGCTTCGCGCGCGCCGTCGCGGCTTCGATGCGGCGGTTGATGTTCCACTGCTGCAGGATCGAGAGCACGGTGTTGGTGACCCAGTACAGCACCAGGCCGGCCGGAAAGAACGCAAAGGTCACCGACATCGCCAGCGGCATGAACATGAAGACTTTCTGCTGCACCGGATCGCCGACCTGCGGATTCAGCTTGTATTGAATGAACATCGCGCCGGCCATGATGGCGGGCAGCACGAACCAGGGATCGCGCGAGGACAGATCATTGATCCAGAAAATGAAGGGCGCCTGGCGGATCTCGACGCTGTCGCGCAGTACCCAGTAGAAAGCCAGGAACACCGGGATCTGGATCACCATCGGCAGGCAGCCGGCCAGCGGATTCACTTTCTCGCGCTGGTAGAGTTCCATCATGGCGCGATTGAGCTTCTCGCGATCATCCTTGTAGGTCTCGCGCAGCGCAGTCAGGCGCGGCGACAGCGCCTTCATCTTGGCCATCGAGCGGCCGCTGGCCTCCGACAGCGGGTAGAACAGCAGCTTCAGCAGCAGCGTCACGATGATGATCGTGAAGCCCCAATTGCCCACCATCCCGTGCACGCGATCGAGCAGCCAGAACAGCGGCCGCGACAGCACACTCAATCGGCCGTAATCGGTGACCAGGCTCAGCTTGGGTCCCACCAGGTCGAGCTGTGTCTGCAGCTTCGGTCCCACCCAGAGACTGGCATGCGTGGCCGCCTCGCCGCCCGGAGGCACGGTCTGACTCGGACCGGTAGCGCTCAGCAAAAACTCGTTGCCCTGAGTCCTGAGCAGGAAACGATAGGGCGCATCGCTGGCCGGGACGATGGCGACCACGAAATGCTGCTGCAGCGCTGCGATCCAGCCCGCGGTCACGTTCTGATCGAGCTTGGCATCCTTGGTGATGTCGAGCTTCTCGAACTTGGTGCCATCCGAAATGGCCGGCCCCTTGAACGCGTAGCTGTCGACGCGAAAGTAGGATCGCTCGATCGGGGTGTTGTAACGCAGGATCTGCTCGTAGGGAGCAAAGCTCCACGGCGTGCTGCCGGCGTTGTGCACCTGGTAGTCCAGGCCGATCTGGTATTCGCCGCGGTGGAACAGCAGCGTCTTGGTGACGGTGACGCCATGGCCATCGCTCCAGTGCAGCGGCAGGCTGAGCTCCGACTGTCCCGGCGCCAGTACCAGTTCGCTGGTGTCGGCCGTGTACGTCGCCTGATGCGTCGGCGCGGATTCGCCATTGGCACCGGCAAGTCCGCTCTGCAGAACGAACAATGAATCTGCGCTATCGCGATTGAGGATTCGTACCGGCACGTCCGGCGTGTTCTTCGCTGCCGGATACGCCAGCAGATCGACGCGCTCGAGTTCGCCGCCGGCGAGCGACACTTCGACATCGAGTACATCCGTGCGCACGTGCACCTGGCCGGCACTGGGATGCGCCGCCGCGGTGTCGCTCAGGCTCTGCGCTCCCGTGCCCGCTCCCGCCGCGGCCGCCGCCGCGCCACTCGCCGCGGGCGCAGTTGAGGGCGCCGTCGCGGCCGGGCCTGCGCCAGAGCTGGCCGTCGGCGTGGTGCTGTCCAGGGCCGGCGCTGCCGCGCCCGTGATGCTCGTCACCGGCGGGAGTGCCGGGTAATCGTGCACCCAGGTCTGATAGTTGATGAACAGCGCCATGCCGAGCAGGACCCAGAGCAGAACTCGAAAATTAGCGGTCATGGACGTGGCAGCCCTGTTCGATGTCGCAGGTGGAATGGAGTTGTGGGACCGGATCGTAGCCGCCGGCGTGCCAGGGATGACAGCGCAACAGTCGGCGCAGCGCCAGTGCGCAGCCGCGCAGCGCGCCGTGGGCGCGCAGCGCCTCGAGCGCGTACTGCGAGCAGGAAGGATAGAAGCGGCAACGCGGTCCGAGCAGCGGACTCAAGGTCAGCTGGTAGACGCGGATGATCCATTGCAGAGCGAGACTCATGACAGTGCGCAGCTCACGCCGCCGATTCCTTTGATCCCTTCAGCCGGTCCCACAGCCGCTCGAGGCTGGCACGCAGATCCGCTGCCACTGCCCCGCGCGCGTTCGCGCGCACGCCGATGACGATGTCGAGCGCGGGCACCAGCGCCTGGTGCAGCCGAAAACTTTCGCGGATCAGCCGCCGAATGCGGTTGCGCTCGACGGCCCCGCCCATCGCACGCACGGCCACGGCCATGCCTAAGCGCGCGCGTCCGAGTTCGTTGGGCTGCGCGGTCACCGAAAAGAAATCGTGACCCATGCGCCGGCCTTGCGCATAGACGCGCTTGAAATCGCCCGGCGTTCGCAGGCGACGCGCTGGCGGGAAGCTCAGGGGACGCGCGGCAGCGGACCGCGCACGCGCGCTCACTGCTACGGCGACAGACGCTTGCGGCCCTTGGCGCGTCGGCGAGCCAAGACCGCGCGGCCGTTCTTCGTGGCCATGCGGGCCCGAAATCCATGAGTGCGTGCGCGGCGCACTTTGCTCGGTTGATAAGTTCGTTTCATGATGATTTCAAGGCTCTGAAAACTGAACGAAAAATGGGTCGGCAGGGTACGCAGCGCCCGTCCGGGTGTCAATATAGATGCTTCCGGGGCAACAGTCCCTCGTATAGACTCTCGCCCCTTTTTCCCGGAGCACTGCCTTGGAAGCGTCGTTGTGGTCGCGCTGCGTAAGCGCGCTCGAGGACGAGCTGCCCGAGCAGCAGTTCAACACGTGGGTTCGGCCGCTGCAATCGGTCGAAGCCGCCGGTGCCCTGCGGCTGCTGGCGCCCAACCGGTTCGTGGTGGACTGGGTTCGCACTAACCTCTTGTCCCGTATCGGAACCGTGCTGCGGCAACTGGGCATCGCCGAGCCCACCACCATCACCGTGGAGGTCGGTTCCCGGCCCGCCAGCGACGACCCGCCGCCGGGCGCCCCGGCGCGCAGCTTCAAGCAGCAGGGTCACGCGGTCGGGGTCTCGCTCAACGACAACTTTACCTTCGACAGCTTCGTCGAGGGCAAAAGCAACCACTTTGCCAAGGCCGCGGCCCTGCAGGTCGCCGGCAACCCGGGCCGGGCCTACAACCCGCTGTTCATCTACGGCGGTGTCGGCCTCGGCAAGACCCACCTCATGCACGCGATCGGCCACCTGATCACGGCGCGCGACAGCGAAGCGCGCGTGGCCTACGTGCACTCAGAGCGCTTTGTGAGCGACATGGTGCGGGCCCTGCAGCACAACCGTATCAACGACTTCAAGACCTCCTACCGCTCCCTGCATGCGCTCCTGATCGACGATATCCAGTTCTTCGCCGGCAAGGAGCACTCGCAGGAGGAGTTCTTCCACACCTTCAACGCCCTGCTCGAGGGCCAGCACCAGGTCATCCTGACCTGCGATCGCTATCCCCGTGAGGTCGACGGCCTCGAGGAACGCCTCAAATCGCGCTTCGGCTGGGGGCTGACGGTGGCGATCGAACCGCCGGAACTGGAAACCAGCGTCGCGATCCTGATCGGCAAGGCGCAGGCCGTCGGCATCGAGCTCGCCGAGGAAGTGGCGTTTTTCATCGCCAAGCGCATCCGCTCCAACGTGCGCGAACTCGAGGGCGCTCTGCGACGTGTGATCGCCAACTCGCGTTTTACCGGCCAGCCCATCACGCTGGAATTTGCCAAGGAGGCGCTCAAGGACCTGCTGTCGCTGCAGGCCCGGCTGATCACCGTGGAAAATATTCAGAAGACCGTGGCGGACTACTACAAAGTGCGCGTTGCGGATCTGCTCTCCAAGCGTCGCAGCCGCTCCGTCGCGCGTCCGCGGCAAGTGGCCATGGCGCTGGCCAAGGAACTCACCAGCCACAGCCTGCCGGAGATCGGCGATGCTTTCGGCGGGCGCGATCACACCACCGTCATGCATGCCTGCAAGCGCATCAAGGAACTGCGCGATCTGGAACAGCGCATCCAGGAAGACTATTCAAACCTGTTGAGAACCCTGACGGGGTGATGTGGATTTGCTGTGCAGAAAACGGGGGATAAGGTTACCCACACCTCACGCACAGGCATTGTGCGCGGTTGTTCGCCGCGAGACCGGCGCGCAAACGCTGGCGAGAGGCCGAAAAAAACGCCGAATCGCGGTTATGCGCGCTATTCACCGGACTAACATTTATCATTGATCTTTCCTAAGAAAGAACTCTAAGAGAGAGGACCTGCCGCCACCATGAAAGTCTCCGCATCCCGCGAACATCTGCTCGAAGCACTGCAGAGTGTCATCGGCGTGGTCGAACGGCGGCAGACGATGCCGATACTGTCGAACATACTGCTGAGCGCGCGCGACAATCGGCTGCGCGCCACGGGCACCGATCTGGAAGTCGAACTGGTGGCGGCGGCGGAAGTCACCGTGCAGCAACCGGGCGATATCACGGTGCCGGGACGCAAGCTGCTCGACATCGTGCGAAATCTGCCCGAGAAGAGCCAGGTGACACTCACGCGTGAGGGCGAACGCATCGTGCTGCGCGGCGGGCGCAGCCGCTTCACGCTCTCGAGTCTTCCTGCCGCCGAATTTCCGGTCGTCGATGAGATTCATGCCACGCAGACCGTGACCATCCGTGCCCAGGACTGCCGGCGGCTGATCGACAAGACGCACTTCGCGATGGCTCAGCAGGATGTCCGCTACTACCTCAACGGCACTCTGCTCGAGAGCAATGGCCAGGTGCTGCGCGCGGTCGCCACCGATGGCCACCGGCTCTCCTGGTGCGAGGTGGCGCTGGGCGGCCCTGCCCGTGAGATGCAGCAGATCATCCTGCCCCGCAAGGGCGTGCTCGAGCTGCAGCGACTGCTGGATGGCGAGGGCGAGATAGAGATTGCGATAGGAACGAACCATGTTCGCGTCCAAATCGGCGAAGTTCGCTTCACTTCGAAGCTAATTGACGGCAAATTCCCAGAATATGGACGCGTCATTCCAGCCGACCCGCCGCGCATCATGTCGGCGAGTCGGGAGGCACTGCGCGCCGCGCTGCAACGCACAGCTATTCTCTCGAACGAGAAGTATCGCGGCGTCCGGCTGACCTTTGCCTCAGGATTGCTCACCGTGCAGGCTCATAACCCTGAACAGGAAGAGGCCGAGGACCAGCTCGAGGTCAGCTTCACCGGCGATGAGATCGAAATTGGCTTCAATGTGAGCTACCTGCTCGACGCCCTGGGCGCGGTCGAGACCGAAACCGTCGAGGTCGGTCTGACCGATGCCAACAGCAGCTGCCTGATCCGCGCCCCCGGCAACATCAACACCAAGTACGTTGTGATGCCGATGCGGCTCTGAGCCGCGCGAGACCATGAGCCGATGAGCCCATGAGCCTCGCGGAGCTGCGCCTGGAGGATCTGCGCTGCCTGCGGCGGGTGGAGCTCGAGCTCGATCCACACCTCAATCTGATCAGTGGCGATAACGGCTCGGGCAAAACCTCGCTGCTCGAGGCCATCTACCTGCTCGGCCGCGGCCGATCCTTCCGCACGCGCTACACGGCTCAGCTGATCCGGCACTCCACCGCGCGACTCTGGGTTCATGGCCGCACCGCCCCGGAGCCCGGCCACAGCCTCGGGCTGGAGTGCGCCCGGAATGGGGGCCTCGCGATTCGGATCGATCGTGCCCCGGCGGATTCCCGCGTCCAGCTCTCCGAGATCTTTCCCGTGCAGGTAATCGACCCGGGTATCCATCGCCTGGTCGAGGAGGGTCCGGCCCAGCGTCGCCGCTGGCTGGACTGGGCAGTGTTCCACGTGGAACCTGATTTCGTCCGGCACTGGCAGGCTTACATGAGGGCGCTCAAGCAGAGGAACGCGGCGCTCCAGGCGGGCATGGAGACGGCGCCCTGGGACAACGAGCTGATCCGACTGGGTGAACTGCTCAATGCCGCGCGCGCCCGGCTGGTCGAATCACTTCAGGCACACTGGGTTAGTGCGCTTCATCGCCTCGGCGCGGTCGAGGCCAGCCTGGGCTATTTCCAGGGCTGGAGCCGAGAGCATACTTTCGGGGAGTCGCTGCGATCCCATCATGATCGCGATGTTGAGCGCGGTATCACCGGCGTCGGCCCGCACCGATTCGATGTGCTGCTGCGCGTCGAGGGTCGGCCAGCTCGCGAGGTGGTGTCGCGGGGACAGCAGAAGCTCCTGGGCGTCGCCATGGCCGTGACCATGGCGCAATACCTATCCGAGAGCGTCGGCCGCCAATCGACACTGCTGCTGGACGACCCGGCCGCGGAGCTCGATGCCGAGCGTACCCAGGCGCTGCTGCAGGCGGTCCGGGATCTCGGCGCCCAGCTGGTCGTGACGTCGCTGCAGGCGGAGGACAGGCGGCTGGGCGTGCCCGACGCGGTGTTTCACGTGGAACAAGGATCTGTCAAAAGACTATAATGTCCGGATGAAATTCAGAGCCCGCGCATGAGCACCGAAGACGTCTACGATTCCAGTAAAATCAAGGTCTTAAAGGGTCTTGATGCAGTGCGCAAAAGACCCGGAATGTACATCGGTGATACCGATGACGGCAGCGGTCTGCACCACATGGTTTTTGAGGTGGTGGACAACGCTGTCGATGAGTCCCTGGCCGGGTTCTGCGACCGCGTCGTCGTGACCGTGCATGCCGATGAGTCCGTGACCGTCTCCGACAACGGGCGCGGCATCCCAGTGGATATGCACGTGGAAGAGGGTCGCTCGGCGGCGGAGGTCATCATGACCGTGCTGCATGCCGGCGGGAAATTCGATGACACCTCGTACAAGGTCTCGGGCGGCCTGCACGGGGTCGGCGTCTCCGTGGTCAACGCCCTGTCCGACTACCTGCTGCTGACCGTCTGCCGCGATGGCCATATTCATCGCCAGGAATACCACTTGGGCGAGCCAGCGGCGCCGCTGGCCGTCGTCGGCACCACGTCAGAACGTGGTACCACCATCCGCTTCAAGCCCTCATCGCAGATCTTCACGCACATCCAGTTCAACTACGACACCCTGGCCAAGCGTCTGCGCGAACTGTCGTTCCTGAACTCCGGCGTGCGCATCGAGCTCATCGACGAGCGCGACAATAAATCCGATGTCTTCCAGCACGAGGGCGGACTGAAGGCCTTCGTCGCGCACCTGAACCGTTCGCGCACCCCGGTGCACGACACCGTGTTCTGGTTTCGCACCCAGGAAGGCGCCGTCACGGTCGAGGTGGCGCTGCAGTGGAATGACTCCTACCAGGAGAGCATGTACTGCTACACCAACAATATTCCGCAGAAGGATGGCGGTACGCATCTGTCCGGATTCCGCGCGGCGCTGACACGCACGCTCAACGATTACATCGAGAAGGAATCGAGCGCCAAGAAAGAGAAGGTTCCGACCACCGGCGACGATGCGCGCGAAGGCCTGACCGCCATCCTGTCGATCAAGCTGCCTGATCCGAAGTTCTCATCGCAGACCAAGGACAAACTGGTGTCCTCGGAAGTGAAGGGCATCGTCGAGACCGCGGTATCGCAGAAGCTGGGCGAATTTCTGCTCGAGCGTCCGCTGGATGCCCGCGCCATCGTCGCCAAGATCATCGAGGCCGCACGTGCGCGTGAAGCCGCGCGCAAGGCGCGCGAAATGACGCGACGGAAAAGCGCGCTCGACATCGCAGGTCTGCCCGGCAAGCTCGCCGACTGCCAGGAGAAAGATCCCGCACTGTCGGAGATCTTCATCGTCGAGGGCGACTCGGCCGGCGGCTCGGCCAAACAGGGCCGTGATCGGCGCACCCAGGCCATCCTGCCGCTCAAGGGCAAGATCCTCAACGTCGAGAAGGCGCGCTTCGACAAGATGCTGTCATCGGTGGAGGTCGGCACGCTGATCACCGCGCTCGGCTGCGGCATCGGCCGGGAAGAATTCGACATCAATAAGCTGCGCTATCACCGCGTCATTATCATGACCGATGCGGATGTCGATGGCAGTCACATCCGCACACTGCTGCTGACGTTCTTCTACCGGCAGATCCCGCTGCTGATCGAGCGGGGTCACATCTATATAGCGCAGCCGCCGCTGTACAAGGTCAAGCGCGGCAAGCAGGAGACCTACGTCAAGGACGATGACGAACTCAACGCGATGCTGCTCAACAGCGCCATTGAGAACGCCGTGCTGCATGTGAACGCACAAGCCACGGCCATGAGCGGCTCGGCGCTGGAAATGCTGGCGCGTCACTACATGGAGGTGCAAGCCATCATGCGGCGCTGGGCCAGGCGCTACGACGAGCGGCTGCTCGAGCAGCTGATCTACGTGCCTGCCGTGCGCCCCAGCGATCTGGACCACGCCGAGTTCATGCGCGACTGGATCCGCACGCTCGAAACCCAGCTCAACGCACGTACCGATGGTCGGCCGCGCTTTCACGTCGAACAGCGCTCAGGCTCGGACGGTCATTCGCCACGCATCGTCGTACGCAAGACCGAGCACGGCCGGGTCACCGAAAAGCTGCTGCATCGGGAATTCTTCGAGTCAGCCGAGTATCAGCGCATCGCCGAGCTGGCACGCACGCTGGCCGGACTTATCGGCGAGGGCGCCTCTATCGCGCGCGGCAACGAGCGCGAGGAGATCAGCTCCTTCAAGCAGGCCATGGCGTGGCTGTTCGATCAGGCACGCAAAGGCCAGTCCATCCAGCGCTACAAGGGACTGGGTGAGATGAACCCCGAGCAGCTCTGGGAAACCACCATCGATCCGAAATCGCGCCGGCTGCTGCAGGTGCGCATCGAGGATGCGGTGGCTTCCGACGAGATCTTCACCACGCTGATGGGCGATCAGGTCGAGCCACGGCGCGAGTTCATCGAAAAGAACGCCCTCGAGGTGGCTAACCTGGACGTGTAGGCACGCGTCGGATGAACGGCGGCGGCAGGGTTAATCTACATACACCCGACGCGCTGCTTGAATTGCCGCATCGATGTGGCCGATTGCACGACCCCGCAACCCGTTCGCGAAGCCATTGTCCTCTTCGCCCGAGACATCGGCGCGCGCCTTCTTCAGGTAATCGACTGCCTCGTGTATCCGGCCACGATGATCAGGTCGTTCGTCTAACGGGGGATGATCAGACAGATTCTTGCCGTCGTTGAAGGCCGCTTGCTTGATCTCGCCTATGCCGGCATCTATCTGACGCACCGCCTCCTGCTCGTCAGCGGATTGGGTCCAGTCTCCGGGGCGATGTTCAATGAGCCAACGTGCAGCCCGGAGGTCGGACAGGGCGTGTAGATAGGCGGGGTGATGCGTTGGCGGCGGAGCCACCGGCGCGGTGACGCAGCCCGCAAGCGATCCAACCCCCAGGAGTGCAACCAGAGCGATGCTAAACTTCTTGCGACCCATAATCGTTCCTAGTGCATAGCCATTGCGGCATCTATGGCGGGACCCTACCAGTCCTCGTCGGGGCAAAGTGTGCATCGCCTCACAGCCGGGAAAGGCCAGACAGCCGGGAAAGGCCAGGCGTAAAGGGAGCCTCTTCAGACCGGCGCCGGCTTGGGGTTGATCTTGATCCATGTGGTCTTGAGATCGGAATACTTTTCGATGGCGTGAATGGACTTATCTCGACCGAAGCCGGATTGCTTGAATCCGCCGAAGGGAACCGTGATGTTTCCCTCATCAAAGCAGTTCACCCATACCGAGCCTGCGCGGAGCCTGCGCGATGCCGACAGGGCTGTGTCGATGTTGGAAGTCCAAATCGCCGCCGCCAGGCCATAAATGGTGTCATTTGCAACTCTCACAGCTTCCTCAGCTGAAGCGCAGCTCACCACCGATAAGACGGGCCCGAATATTTCCTCGCGCGCGATCCTCATATCATTTCTGACGCGATCGAATACTGTCGGTTCGACGAAGAAGCCGCCTGACTCCACACGCACGCGCTTGCCACCGCGCACGAGCGCAGCCCCCTCGTTCTTCCCTGAGTCGATATATTCCAGCACGCGGTCCATCTGCGGCTTGCTGACGATTGCGCCCATGGTGGTTGCCGGATCGAGCGGATCACCGGGCATGTAGCCTGCGCTAAGCGCAATCACCTTCTCCAGCAGTGCTTCCCTGATCGGCTCCTCCACCAGCAGGCGGGAGCCTGCATTGCAGACTTCACCCTGATTGAAGAAGATGCCGCTCGCCACGGCCTGGGCGGCCGCGTCGAGGTTCGGACAATCGCGCAAAATGATGTGCGGCGTCTTGCCTCCACACTCCAGGGAGACGCGCTTCATATTCGACTTACCCGAATAGCCCATGAAGAGTTTCCCGACCTCCGTGGACCCGGTAAATGCCAGCGCATCGACGTCCATGTGGAGTCCCAGCGCCTGGCCGGCGGTCTCACCCAATCCCGGCAGCACATTCAGCACACCTTCCGGCAATCCTGCTTCCATCGCCAACTCAGCCAGGCGCAAAGCCGACAGGGGCGACTGCTCCGCCGGCTTTAGGATCACGGAATTCCCCGCGGCCAACGCGGGTCCAAGCTTCCAGCAGGCCATCAGCAGTGGAAAGTTCCAGGGGACTACGGCAGCGACGACGCCGAGTGGTTCGCGCGTGACCAGCGCGAGCGCGTCGGATCCGGTAGGAGCGATCTCCCCGTACAACTTGTCGATCGCCTCAGCATTCCAGGCGATGCAGTTCGCCGACACCGGCACGTCGATATTTCGACTGTCGGCGATCGGCTTTCCCATGTTCAGCGATTCCAGGAGTGCCAGCTCGTCGGCGTGAGTCATCATCAGCTCCGCCAGTCGAAGCAATACTTTCTTTCTGGCGCCGGGGGAAATGGCGGACCACGCGCCCCGATCAAATGCAGCGCGAGAGGATTTCACCGCCACGTCGACATCGGCCTGATCGCAAGCCGCCACATCTACCAGCGTCGTGCCAGTAGCGGGGTTGAGGGCCGGGAAAGTCTTACCGGACAACGCATCGACGACTTTGCCGCCGATCAGCGCCTTTCGAACAAACTTCAATTGAGCCGCATCGCGGCGCCAGTCGGAGGCAGTTCTGATGGTCATGTTGTCCTCAATAGTTGTCTCAAAGCCTGCCGCAAGCGCCCTCAGCGGTCCAGTTTTGACAAGGTTCGTTCGAAGGCCCGGATCACTTCGCCGGCGTCCGCATCGCTCATGGGCGTCGACAGCGCGAGCAGTCCGTTGGGAGCGATCAGCACCCCCTCATTGAGCAGCCCTGTCATCAGCTGGGTCATGCGGCGCGCGGCGGCGGGGTCCGGAATGGCGGTTTGATAGTCGCGAATCGCGCGCGTCGTGAAATGAATCTTCAGCAGCGATCCCATCCCGGTGGTACGCCCCTCGATGCGCGCGCGCAAGAATGCTTCGTCGAACCCTGTGCGGATGCGCGAGCCCAGCCTGGCGAGCTTCTCGAAGGCGGGCGGGTCCAGCAATTGCATTGTCTTCAGGCCGGCGACCATGGTCATGGGATTCGCCGAGAAGGTTCCGCCATGGGGCACGGGCGGCTTGCCGCTGGTCGGATCAAACACCGCCATGACATCGCGGCTCCCGCCCACCGCGCCCACTGGAAATCCGCCGCCGATAATCTTGCCGAATGTGGTGAGGTCCGCATCGACGCCCCACATTTTCTGTGCGCCGTTGAAACCGAGGCGAAACGCGATCACCTCATCGAAAATCAGCAGCGCTCCTATCTCGCTCGCCACCTGCCGCATTGCCTGCACATAGCCTCGATCCGCCGGTACCAGTCCCACGCGATTCGGCATCGGATCGATCAGAATTCCCGCGAGCCCGGCAGCGTGCGCTCGCAGGATCGCGACGCTGCTGTCGATGTCGTTAAAGGGCAAGGTAACCACATCGTCGGTGACGCCGCGCGGTGTCCCCACGGCATAAGGTATCGATGCGGGCCACACCTGGCTTGCCTCGCGCGCAGGTGAATCCAGGCTCACCTCCGCATAGTCGTATGTCCCATGGTAGGCGCCGTCGCACTTCGCAATCTTGGGACGCCCGGTAAATGCGCGCGCTGCCTTGATGGCCGTCATCACGGCCTCGGTACCTGAGTTGGCAAAGCGTGACTGATCAACCGATGAGACTCGTTCGGAAAGCAACTGCGCCAGATCGATCTCGGATTCGGTCTGCATCCCGAAGGCTGTGCCCAGCTCCAATTGCTGCTTCGCCACCCGAACCAATTCAGGGTGCGCATAGCCATGGATACCGGCGGTGAAATTATTGATGCAGTCGATTCGTTCGTTGCCGTCCACATCCCATACGCGGCAGCCGCTGCCGCGCGCCGCATAGATCTGATACGGCTTCAGAAAGATCGTGGTGCGGGTATTGCCGCCCGGCAGATACAGTTTCGCGCGCTCGTACAGTGCGGCCGACTTCGAGCTGTAATCCGGGTATTGCATGTGAGGGATCCAGATTCGATGCGAGGGTCGCTGTCGGTAGTCTAATCACGTGTTTTCGCTGTGATGCACCATAACTCTGATGTCACCCTTGATCGATACCCCGCCGAGGCGCGCGCCGGCCCCAAGTTTTTTTGTTGTCATGGCAACTACTTTTGATCAGGCAGGCATCGAATCGGGCCAGCGCTGCGACGACGGCCTCGAGAATTTTTGTTGTCATGGCAACTACTTTTGATCAGACCGGCATCGAATGGGGTCGCCACCGCGGCGGGCCAAAAAAAGCTCAGGTTTTTCAGAGGCCTGGACGTCTCCACGGCGCACGGGGTGTCGCTGCGCCGCAGCGAAATCTTGTTTCACGCAGGATCGATATCCTGCCCCGGCGCATCGTTAGAATGTCGGCCCGGCTCATCGACAGCACCTGTCGCCGTGCCGTTACCGATTCAGGAGAGGGTTCCCCCATGAGCGCAAATCCGAAATTCGTCCCGGCCGAGTCACCCGATTTCCAGCTGCTGATCAATGGGCAACGGACACCGGGCGCCAGCACGCTGGATGTGATCAACCCGGCCACGGGCAAGCTGCTCACGCGCTGCGCGCGCGCCGACCAGGCGCAGGTGGACGCGGCCATCGCGGCCGCCAAGCAGGCGTTCCCCGCATGGGCGGCGACCCCGATCGACACTCGCAGAAGGGCGTTGCTGAAGATTGCCGATGCGCTCGAGGCACGAACCCCCGAGTTCGCAAAGCTGCTGACGCAGGAGCAGGGCAAGCCGCTGGCCTTTGCCGCCTATGAAATCGGCGGCTCGGTGGCCATGATTCGCGCCTTTGCGGCCATGGATCTTCCCACCAAGATCCTGCGCGAGACCGATTCCGAGCGCATCGTGCAATACCACGCGCCGCTCGGTGTCGTGGCGGCGATCACGCCGTGGAACTTCCCGTTGATACTGCTGATGATCAAGGTGGCGCCTGCGCTGCTGGCGGGCAACACGCTGGTCGCGAAACCCGCACCCACGACGCCGCTGACGACCCTGTTGTTTGGAGAGCTTGCCGCCGAATTTCTGCCCGCCGGCGTTCTCAACGTCATCGTCGATCAGAACGACCTTGGCGGTTACCTGACACAGCACCCGGACGTGGCCAAGGTCGCCTTTACGGGCTCGACCGCCACCGGCCGCAAAGTCATGGCGAGCGTGGCCAGCACGCTCAAGCGCCTGACGCTCGAGCTGGGCGGCAACGACGCGGCCATCGTGCTGGATGACGTTAACGTGCCTGAGGTGGCGGCGAAGATTTTCAACGGCGCCATGTTCAATTCCGGCCAGGTGTGCCTGGCCATCAAGCGCGTCTATGTCCCGGACGCGCTCTACGAGCAGATGTGCACCGAGCTGGCGAGGCTGGCGGGCGAGGCGGTGGTCGGCGATGGACTGGATGCAGCCACCCAGTTTGGCCCCATCCAGAACAAGCAGCAGTTTGAGAAGGTCCAGGGCTTCCTGGACGATGCGCATGCGCATGGCAAAGTCATTGCCGGCGGCAAGGCGCTCGACCGCGAAGGCTATTTCATTCCGCCGACCATCGTGCGCGACATTCCAGATGATGCGCGGCTGGTGCGCGAGGAACAATTCGGCCCGGTGCTGCCGGTGTTGAAATATTCCAGCCTCGACGATGCCATCGCGCGTGCCAATGGCACGGACTATGGCTTGGGCGGCACCGTCTGGGGACGCGACCTCAACCGCGCCAACGATGTTGCCCGGCAAATCGCCTCGGGCACCATCTGGATCAACAAACATCTCGATCTGCCGCCTGACATTCCCTTCGGCGGCGCCAAGCAGTCCGGCTTTGGCACCGAGATGGGCCAGGAAGGACTCGAGGAGTTCACCCAGTCCAAGATCATCAATATGGCGAAGTGACGGCATGCCGAAGTGACGGCAACCGGGACACGACGGCGCCTGCGCTGACACGCAGCGCGCCGCCTCAGGGGGTAGAATTGGCCACAAGCCAATTGGAGTCCCCATGCCGACGACGTTCGTCCTCAATGGCAAGTCCACCACCCTCGACGTGGATCCGACGATGCCGGTGCTTTGGGCTTTGCGGGAATCCGCGGGACTGACCGGCACCAAGTTCGGTTGCGGCATGGCCCTATGCGGCGCCTGCACGGTCCAGCTCGAGGGCCGCCCCATTCGCTCCTGCGTGACGCCGATCGCCTCCGTTGCGGGCAAGCAGGTCACGACTATCGAAGGGCTGCAAAGCGCGCCCGCCAAGGCTGTGCAGGCTGCATGGGTCAAGCTGCAGGTGCCTCAATGCGGCTATTGCCAGTCGGGACAGATCATGTCCGCGACCGCACTGCTCGAAAACAATGCCGCGCCGACCGACGCCGATATCGATGGCGCGATGAGCGGCAACATCTGCCGTTGCGCCACCTATGGCCGCATTCGCGCGGCGATTCATGACGCCGCACAGGCGATCAAATCATGAGCTCGCCGGATCCGATTGACGAATCCATGGGCGCTGCCGCCCCCTCGACGCGGCGCGCGTTTCTCAAAGCCGCGGGCTCCGCCACGGCGATCGCGCTGACGATCGGCTTCGAGTGGGCAGGACCCGCCCGCCGCGCCATGGCGGCACAGGCTGCCCCGGCCTTTGCGCCCAATGCCTTCGTGCGCATCGGCAGCGACAACAGCGTGACCGTCATCGCCAAGCATCTGGAGATGGGACAGGGCTCCTATACCGGCATTGCCACAGTACTGTCGGACGAACTCGACGCGGATTGGTCGCTGGTGCGCGTGGAAAGCGCGCCGGCCGATGCCAAGCGCTACGCCAACCTGGCCTTCGGCACCATGCAGGGCACGGGCGGCAGCTCGGCCATGGCCAACTCCTGGATGCAACTGCGCGATGCGGGCGCGAAGGCGCGAGCGATGCTGTTGTCCGCCGCATCCGCACAGTGGCATGTGCCCGTTGAGCAGCTTAACGCGCGCGACAGCGTCGTTTATCACCCGGACGGCAAGACCCAGGCCACCTTCGGAGCATTGGTCGCTCGCGCTGCGAGCCTGCCGGTGCCCGACAAAGTAGCACTCAAGGACGCAAAGAATTTCAAGCTCATCGGGCGCGCGCAATTGCCGCGTGTCGATGTACCTGCCAAGTGCGACGGCACCGCGCAGTTCACGCTGGATTTCAGCCAGCCGGGCATGCTCGTCGCGCTGATCCGCCGCTCGCCGCGATTCGGCGGCAAAGTGAAGTCATTCGATGCCAGTGCTGCGACCGCTATTCCCGGCGTCGTCAAAGTAGTGCAGGTGCCGAGCGGCATTGCCGTTGTCGCCAGCGGATTCTGGGCCGCCAAGCAGGGTCGAGAGGCACTCAAGATTGAATGGGACGACAGCGTTGCTGAGACTCGCAGCTCCGAAGCCATGATGGCCGAGTACCGTCAGTTGGCCGAGAAGCCCGCGGCCAGCGCGCGTAAAGACGGCGATGCGGGCAAGGCCTTGACCGGCGCTGCTCGCAGGATCTCGGCCAGCTTCGAATTCCCGTATCTGGCGCATGCTCCGATGGAACCGCTCGACGCGGTCGTGAAGCTCACGGCCAAGAGCTGCGAGATCTGGGCCGGCGACCAGTTTCAAACCGTGGACCAGATGAATGCCGCGCACACGGCCGGCCTCGATCCGCAGCAGGTGAGCATCCATACGCTGTACGCGGGCGGCAGTTTCGGCCGCCGTGCCAACCCGGGCTCGGACTACATCGTCGAAGCTGTGTCGGTGGCCAAGGCTTTCGGCGCCGACGGCACTCCGATCAAACTGCAGTGGACCCGTGAAGACGATATTCACGGCGGTCTTTATCGTCCGATGTATTTTCACAAGCTCGAGGCCGGATTGAATGCCAGTAACGAGCTGATCGCGTGGCGCAACGTCATCGTCGGCCAGTCGATCGTCGCCGGCACACCCTTCGCAGCGTTCATCAAGGACGGTATCGATGCGACCTCGGTCGAAGGCGCCGCAACGATTGCCTATGACATTCCCAATATCGATGTCGAATTGGCGACCACCAAGACGGGCGTGCCGGTGCTCTGGTGGCGCGTCGTCGGCAGCTCGCACACGACCTTTGCGGTCGAGGCGTTCATCGATGAAGTCGCGCACGCGGCCGCCCAGGATCCCTACGAATTCAGGCGCAAGCTGCTGGCGAAAGAGCCGCGCATGAAGCGCGTGCTGGAACTGGCCGCGGAAAAAGCCGGCTGGAGCAGCGGACCCATGCCTGCGGGCAAGGGCCGCGGCATCGCCGTTGGCGAGGCGTTCAAAACCTTCGTGGCCCAGGTTGCCGAAGTCACCGTCGATGAGTCGGGGCAAGTCCGTGTCGACCGCGTCGTGTGCGCGGTGGATTGCGGCACACCCATCAATCCGGACGTGATCACCGCGCAGATGGAGGGCGGCATCGGCTTCGGCCTGGGCGCCGTGCTCTATGGCGCCATCACGCTCAAGGATGGGCTCGTCGAACAGGATAATTTCAACAGCTTTCGCGTATTGCGCATGAACGAGATGCCGAAGGTCGAGGTACACATCGTGCCTTCGACCGAGGCGCCCACCGGCGTCGGCGAGCCTGGGGTTGCACCGCTCGGACCGGCCGTCGCCAATGCAATCTTCGCGGCCACGGGCAAGCGCATCCACGTGCTGCCATTTCCGAAGACGGAGGCGACATGAAAACGCAGATGGGGCACCGCATTTTCTGGGCACTCGCGGTTCTGATCGTCGCTGGCGGTGTCATCGCCGTGTACGAGATATCCGGTCCCGGACCGACCGACTTCGCACATGGCAAGCGCGTGGACCTCAGCGCCTCCCAGGGCGCTGACCCAACCGGCGTTCCGGCCTCGCTCAAATCGGCCAGTCTGGTCGAGCGCGGCCAATACCTCGCGCGCGCGGCCGATTGCGAGGTTTGTCATACGGCGGAAGGCGGCGCGCCATTCGCGGGCGGAGTCGCCTTCGTGCTGCCGTTCGGGACGATGTATTCCACCAATATCACGCCCGATCCGACCACCGGCATCGGCGGCTACACGGATGCCAATTTCCTCGATGCCCTGCATAAGGGCATCGGCCGCGGCAACACCAAGCTCTATCCGGCCATGCCATACGCCAGCTATACCTATATGTCGGATGCGGATGCGCTGGCCATCAAGGCCTATCTGTTCTCGCTCCAGCCCGTGAATGCGCCCGCGCGCACCAACACGCTGATGTTTCCATTCAATCAGCGCGCGCTCATGGGTCTGTGGTCGGTGTTCTTCAATCCCGACAAGCGCTACCAGCCGAATGCCGATCGCGACGCGCAGTGGAATCGCGGCGCCTATCTCGCCGAGGCGATGGCCCATTGCGGCGAGTGCCACACGCCGCGCAACCTGGCATTCGCGCTCAACAACCGGCGCAAATTCGCCGGCGAAGTTCAGGCGGGCTGGCGCGCCTACAACATCACCCCCGATCACACCAGCGGCGTGGGGGACTGGAGCGATGCGGATCTCGCCCACTACCTGTCCATCGGTCACGCCGATGGGCGCGGCACGGCCGCGGGTCCCATGGGCGAGGCAGTCGATGCCAGTCTCAAATACCTGGCGCCCGAGGACATCTCGGCGCTGGTCGCCTATGTACGCTCGGTCAACGCCGTCACCACGTCGGACCTGCCGCCGGCACGAGCCGAGGCAGCGCCGGCAACCCCCGCCGATCAGCGCACCGCCAGCGTCAATCCCCACGGCATGGATGTGTATGCCGGCGCCTGCGCAGGCTGCCATGGCTGGAGCGGCGCCAATACGCCGCAGGCTGTCGCCTCACTGATCGGTACGCGTGCGGTCAACGATCCAACGGCCATCAACGTGGTGCAGGTCGTCATCCATGGCGGTCCGCGACATGTCGCGGGCGATCCGGCCAACATGCCGGCCTTCGGCAGCAGCTATTCGGATCAGGAAGTCGCCAGCGTCGCCAACTACGTGACGGCGCGCTTCGGTGCGCGAGGATCGGATCTGACCGCGGCCGACGTGGCCAAACTGCGCCGTCAGGAATGACCGGGCTCAGGCACAGGCCAGGATCAGCGCGGGGAGTTCGCTCATGGAAGTGAAGGTGCGATGGGCACCCGCTGCGGTCATGCGCTGCGCGGGCATCAGCGCGCAATAGCCATAGACCTGCATGCCGGCCGCGACTCCGGCAGTCACCCCCGTGGGCGTATCCTCGATGACGCAGCAACGCGCGGGGAGCACATCAAATGTTCGCGCCGCCAGCAGAAACAAGTCCGGGGCGGGTTTGCCCTGCGCCACCTCATCGACGCTGAAGCGCTTGCCCTCGAAGCGTCGCAGCAGTCCGGTGTGACCGAGCGTCAGCCCCATCTTCTCAGCGGTACCGTTGGATGCCACGCAGTAGGGCACGCGATGCGCATCGAGCACGTCGAGCGCGGCTTCAATGCCGGCAACGGCTTTGAGCTCGGCGCCCAGGGCGGCTGAAGCGCGACTATGAAACTGCTCGACGAATCCTGCCGGCACCGGCCGCCGCAGCAGTTCGGCAATCAACTCGCAGCACTGCATCATCGAGCGGCCGACGAAGCGCTCGAACATTTCCGGCAGCGTGAAGTGCATGCCGAGCTCGCCCAGCATGTCGGCGAACACGCGATTGGTTATGACCTCGCTGTCGACCAGCACCCCGTCGCAATCGAAGATCACCAGCTGGCAGGCACTCACGAACTGCCGGCCGCCTCGCCGCCCGCGTCGGCGGTCGCCAGACCGCCCACGGCGGCCCAATCCAGTTTCTCGCCGCCAGTGGCCAGCAGTCGCAGGAAGCGATCGTTGAGCAGGCTGGCGATGGGCATGGGCACGTGCAGATTTTCCGCCGCCGCCATGGCGAGGCGAATATCCTTGTGCCCGAGCGGTACCGCGAAGCCCGCAGGCTCGAATTTGTTTTCCGCGATGAGGCCGCCGTAGATCTTGTACGCCGGCGCGGGGAACATGGTGGAGGTCAGCAGCTCCACGTAGGCCTTGCGATCGACGCCGCCCTTGCCCACGAGGGCGATGGCTTCACCCAGCGACTCGATCATGGCGGCAATCAGGAAATTGCCGCTGAGCTTGACGAGGTTTGCCGCTGAAGGCTCGGCCCCCATAGGCAGGGTTTTCTGACCTATCGCATCGAACAGCGGCTGGCACGCAGCAATGGCGCCAGGATCACCCGCCGGCACGATGAAAAGTTTGGCGGCGGCCGCGGCCTCCGGGCGACCGAACACGGGCGCGGCCACATAGCGCTGCCCCGCCCGCGCGTGCGCCTCCACCAGGCGCTTGGACAATGCGACACTGATCGTACTCATCGAGACATGGATAGCGCCCCTGGACAAAGTCGCGAGCAATCGGCTGTCGCCCCAGACCGTGTCGCTGACGGCCTCGTCATTGGCGAGCATGGTGATGACGGCTTCGCCGCCGCAGGCCTCGGCCACGCTGGCGGCTTTGTGCGCGCCCAGTTTTACCAGCGGCTCCGCCTTGGCTGCGCTGCGGTTGTAGACGGTGACCTCATGGCCTGCCTTGACGAGATTGCCCGCCATGGCCGAACCCATGTTCCCTATCCCGATGAATCCGACTTTCATGGAGATTTCTCCTGCGGTTGGCTCATGAGTAGCGTACAGAGCCCGAGGATCGGCGGCACCAGGAAACACCACACGCCGCGCAGTGCAAACAGCAGTGCCGCGGTCGAGCAGCCGACGGCAAACGCCGCGACGGTGGCCGAGAGTCGCCGCAGCCGTGCGCGCACCGTGGCGCTCGCCTCGGGTGACTGCGGCCGCAACAGATCGGCCAGGTCGATCATGACCTGCGTGGTGTTGCCGGTCATGATGGTCGTGGGTGAGGTCGTCCCCATGTGGATGCGATGGATCGCATTCTGAATCGCCATCGCGGCCACCAGCGTCATGCCGGTCACGATGGCGGGCCAGCCATCGCCGCTTCGAAAAGGACCCAGGTGAATCGCCAGCGAGGCGCCCGCGATCAGCAGCAGCACCTTGCAGCCGAGCAGCACTCTTAGCGTGGAGCCGCCGCGGGCCGGTACCAGCAGGCTGGCGAGGCGCGTCGCAAACACGACGATGCAGAACATCGGCAACGCCAGCAGCTTCGCCAATACGCCGCTGGTGCCGAGTACCAGGGCGGCACCCAGCGTCACGAAATTGCCCGTGACGTGAGAGGTAAATAATCCCTGCAGCGCCAGGTATCCGGCGGTATCGACATAGCCGCCATTGACGCTGAGCAGAACCGGGAGACTGGGTTTCATGTTGACGACCTCAAAAGCGCCGATGCCTCTAAAGCGCGGATGCCTCAGTGTGGCAGAATCGCCCGCCTCCACAGGAGACCCCTATGACGACAGAAACACCGATCGCATTGGTGACGGGCGGCAGCCGCGGGCTGGGCCGCAACACCGTCCTGAAGCTGGGCGCTCATGGCATCGATGTGCTGCTGACCTATCGCAGCAATCGCGCCGAGGCGGACAGCGTGGTGTCTCAGGTGACTGCCGCCGGCCGGCGCGCCGTGGCCCTGCCGCTCGACGTCTCGGACAGCAGCACCTTTGCCGCTTTCGCGACCCAGGTCAGAGCGACCCTGGCGAAGACCTGGCAACGCGAGCAGTTTAATTTCCTGGTCAACAATGCGGGCACCGGCGTCCACGCGAGCTTCCTGGAGACCACCGAAGCCCAGTTCGATGAGATGGTGAACATCCATCTGAAGGGCACGTTCTTTCTGACGCAGAAGCTGGTGCCGCTCATGGCGGACGGCGGCCGCATCATCAACCTGTCCTCCGGCCTCACGCGTTTCTCCTTCCCGGGCTTTGCGGCCTATGCCGCCATGAAGGGCGGCATCGAAGTGCTCACGCGCTACCTGGCCAAGGAGCTGGGCTCCCGCAGGATCGGCGTCAACACGCTGGCTCCGGGCGCCATCGAAACCGATTTCGGCGGCGGCATGGTGCGCGACAACGCCCAGGTCAATGCGGGGATCGCTTCGCAGACGGCGCTCGGCCGCGTCGGCTTGCCGGACGACATCGGCGGGGTAGTGGCCTCGCTGCTGGCTGCCGAGAACGGCTGGATCAACGGTCAGCGCATCGAAGCTTCGGGCGGCGTCTTTCTCTAGCCGGCAATGCCGGCGGCAGTGCCGCCGCGCCCCGAGTGCGCCTCGATCCAGGCCTGCGCCTCGGCGTTGATGTCGCGCGGATTGCGCCCGGCCGCCGTGATCGGCGGCCCGATGACCACTCGTATGGTGCCGGGCCGCTTGATCAGTCCGCGCCGCGGCCAGTAGTAGCCCGCATCGTGCGCGATCGGCACCACCAGGCAGCCGGTTTCGGATGCCAGCAGCGCGCCGCTGACGCCGTACTTGCGCGTTTCGCCGAACGGCATGCGTGTGCCTTCGGGGAAGATGACGATCCACTCGCCCTCGGCCAGCCGGGCCTTGCCCTGCTCGAGCACACCGCGCACCGCCGCCCCGCCGCTGCCGCGGTCGATCGCAATCGCGCGCAGCAACTTGATGCCCCAGCCAACGAAGGGAATCCAGGTCAACTCGCGCTTGAGCACCCAGACATGCGGCGGCAGCAGCAGGGTCTGCGCCACGGTCTCCCAGCTCGAGGAATGCTTGATTAGCGCGATGTGATTGCCGCTCGGAATGTTTTCGCGCCCTTCGACGCGATAATCCAGCCGGCAGGTCCAGCGCAACACCGTGAGGATGACGCGTGCCCACACACGCGCGAGCTCGAAGCGTCCGCGGAACGGCAGCAGCAGGCAGGCGATGGAAAAGAAAATACCGTAGACGAAGGTCCACAGCAGAAAGAATGCCGTGAAGCATACCGAGCCTACCGCCTGCAGCGGTCCGACAGCTCGTGCGGCATCGGGCGCGGCGGAGCTCATGGCTGTCGTCGCCGTCCTCAGCCCGGCAGCCGCGACAGGTCGGCGATGCCGGCGAACAGCAGCCGCACCTGCGCGAGCAGCGCCAGGCGGTTGTTGCGCAAGGCTTCATCCGGATCGTTGACGAGCACGCCATCGAAGAACTGGTCCACCGGCGCGCGCAATCCGGCCAGCCGGTCCAGCGCCTCGGAGTAGCGTCGTGCACGTGTGGCTGCTTCGACCGGCGCCTGCAGTGCCGTAAGATCGCGCTGCAATGCCTGCTCGGCCGGTTCGCGCAGCAGCGAAGCCGACACGGCCATCGCGCTTCCTGCCTCGGCGAGTTTCGACTTCTTGAGAATATTGGCGATGCGCTTGTTGGCTGACGCCAGGCTGGCGCCGGCCGGTGTGGCGGTGAACGCCCGCAGCGCCCGCAGCCGCGCGTCGAAATCCAGCAGTGATGCCGGCCGGTTCGCCAGCACCGCATCGAACATCTCGGTGGTAATGCCGTCGCGTCCGCCGCCGTCGCTTCCGTGGTCGGCGGATGCTTCGCGCTCGAGATACTGCGCGCGCAGCCGCTCGAACACAAAGTCGTAGACTTCCGCGACCAGCGCCGCGGCGCGCACCGCGATATCCGGCAGCGGCTGCAGGCGCACGGCCTCCTGCAGCAGCGCGAGCAGATCCAGTTCGAGCCGGTGTTCGAGCACGATGCGCAGCACGCCGATGGCAGCGCGCCGCAGCCCGAATGGATCACGCGTGCCGCTGGGCTTCTGGCCGGTCGCAAAAATGCCGGCCATTGTGTCGATCTTGTCGGCCAGCGCGATCGCATCGCCGAGGTCCGATCCGGGCAGCGCATCGCCCGCGCCGCGCGGCAGGTACTGTTCCTCGATCGCCTGCGCCACCGCGGCAGGCTCGCCATCGGCCAGTGCGTAGTAGCGGCCCATGACACCCTGCAGTTCGGGGAACTCCCCGACCATGGCGGTCGACAGGTCGCATTTGCACAGCGTCGCGGCACGCGCGGCGCCCTCGACCTCGGCACCGATGCTGGCCGCGATCGAGCGCGCGAGGGCCGTGATGCGCTGGGTACGGCTGGCCTGCGAACCGAGCTGAGCCTGGAAAGTGACGTTGGCGAGGCCCGCGAGCCGCGCCTCGAGCGGCTGGCGCCGATCCTGCTCCCAGAAGAACTCGGCGTCCGCGAGCCGCGGCCGCACCACGCGCTCGTTGCCGGCGCGCACGACTTCGGGCGTGGGACTGTCGATGTTGCTGACCGTGATGAAGGCCGGCATCAACGCGCCATCGGCGCGCTCGAGTGCAAAATATCGCTGATGATCCTGCAGCGTCGAGATCAGCACCTCGCGCGGCAATGACAGATAGCGTGCATCGAACCGACCGGCGAGGGCCACCGGCCATTCCACCAGCGCCGTGACTTCATCGAGCAGCTCATCACTGATGATGGCGCGACCCTCGAGCGATGCGGCCAGCGCCTCGACCTGGCGGCGTATCTGCGCGCGCCGGCCCGCGAATGCCGCCAGTACCTTGCCGCGGCGCTCGAGCGTGGCCGCATAGGTGGCCGGAGAATGAATCCGGATCGGGGCCGGCGCCATGAAGCGATGCCCGTAACTTAAGTTTCCCGCGGTGACGCCCAGCAGCGCACCGGGCACGATCTCGTTGCCCAGCAGCATGACCACCCAGTGGACCGGCCGCACGAACTGCACTTCCAGCGCACCCCAGCGCATGCGCCGCGGAATCGGCAGCGCATCGAGGGCCGCCTGCACCAGGCCCGGCAGCAGCCCGATGGCCGCGGCACCAGGTTTCAATCCCGAATAATGCAGGTACTCGGTGCCGTTCGCATCGCGCTCACTCGCCAGCGCTTCCCACGGCACGCCGCAACTGCTCGCAAAGGCGAGCGCCGCGCGCGTGGGCGCGCCCGCGGCATCGAAACTGACCTTGCGCGGCGGCCCGCGCCGCGTGATCTGCTGGTCGCTCTGGTGCAGGCTCAGGCGGCGCACCAGCACGGCGAGTCGTCGCGGTGTTGCAAACGACTCGATGGCGCCGGACTTCAAACCCAGTTCGCGCAGGCGGTTCGCGATGCCTTCGGCAAGGGCCCGCTCGAGCGTGTGCAGTGCCTTGGGCGGCAACTCTTCAGTGCCGAGCTCGACCAGAAAGTCGCGGCGCTCGGCCGCGCGGGGCGGTTGCGATGGCTGCGATGGCGGCGGTGGCGATGACAGCGGCGAGCTCATGCGCTGACCGGCTGCAGGACCTGGGACTTGAGCATCGGAAAGCCGAGTGCTTCGCGGCTGGCGTAGTAGGCCTGCGCGACGCCGCGTGCCAGCGTGCGCACTCGCAGGATGAAGCGCGCCCGCTCGGTGACCGACAGCGCGCCGCGCGCATCGAGCAGATTGAAAGTGTGCGAGGCCTTGAGCACCTGCTCGTACGCGGGCAGCGGCAGCGGTATGGCCAGCAGGGCTAAGCAGGCAGCCTCGTGTTCATCGAAGCGGCGCAGCAGCACGGCCGTGTCGGCCAGCTCGAAGTTGTAGCGCGACTGTTCGACTTCATTCTGATGAAACACATCGCCGTAGCTCACACGTCCCCGCGGACCATCGGTCCAGGTGATGTCGAAGATGCTCTCCACGCCCTGCAGATACATGGCCAGCCGTTCGATGCCGTAGGTGAGCTCGCCGGTCACGGGACGGCAGTCCAGTCCGCCCACCTGCTGGAAGTAGGTGAACTGCGTGATCTCCATGCCGTTGAGCCAGACTTCCCAGCCCAGTCCCCAGGCCCCGAGCGTCGGGGATTCCCAGTTGTCTTCGACGAAGCGCACGTCATGCACGCGCGGATCGAAGCCCACCGCGCGCAGGCTATCGAGGTAGAGCTCCTGCAGATCCGGCGGCGAGGGTTTGATGACCACCTGGAACTGGTAGTAGTGCTGCAGCCGGAACGGATTGGCGCCGTAGCGGCCATCGGTGGGTCGACGGGAGGGCTGCACGTAGGCTGCGCTCCAGGGCTCGGGCCCGATCGAGCGCAGAAACGTTGCCGAATGAAAGGTCCCGGCGCCGACTTCCATGTCGTAGGGCTGCAGGATCACGCAGCCGCGGGCCGCCCAGAAATGCTGCAGTGCAAACAGTAGCTCCTGAAAGGTCGCGGGCTTGATGCCGATCTTCGGACTTTTCATCAGATTCGGGGGCCTGGCAGCGGGACGCGCGAGTATAAACGGGCATGCGCCGCGCTTCCGCAGGGCGGGACTACACGGCATGCACTAGAATAGGGCAGGCGCGGGTTTACAGGGGCCGCGCGAATTCCCAAGTCTCTGGATTCTATTGCAAATGGGCCATCCAAGGGCTTGGCACGCAGGCTGCATCCTAATGGGGCTCAGCCGCTAACAAAGAAATCATTACAGGAGGCGATATGAGTTCACGCGATGTACTGCACTTGATCAAGGAGAAAGAGGTGAAGTGGGCGGATCTGCGCTTCACCGACACCCGCGGCAAGGAGCAGCACGTCAGCATTCCGGCCCGCTATGTGACGGAGGAGTTTTTCGTCGACGGCAAGATGTTCGACGGCTCATCCATCGCGGGCTGGAAGGGGATCAACGAGTCCGACATGATCCTGCTGCCCGATGCCACGACCGCCGTGCTCGATCCGTTCTTCGAGGACGCAACGGTCAATATCCGTTGCGACATCATCGAACCGGCCACGATGCAAGGCTACGAGCGCGATCCGCGCTCACTCGGCAAGCGTGCCGAGGCCTATCTGAAATCGACCGGCATCGCCGACACGGCATTGTTCGGGCCCGAGAATGAATTCTTCATCTTCGACAGCGTGCGCTGGTCCTCGTCGCTCAACAGTGCCTTCTACGAGATCGACTCGGTGCAGGGCGCGTGGAATTCCGACACCAGCTACGACGAGGGCAACAAAGGCCATCGGCCGGGATTGAAGGGCGGTTACTTCCCCGTGCCTCCGGTGGATGCCTTCCAGGACATCCGCGCCGCGATGTGCAAGGCCTGCGAGGAAATGGGCCTGGTGGTCGAGGTGCATCACCACGAAGTGGCCACAGGCGGGCAGTGCGAAATCGGCGTGGGTGCCAACACGCTGGTGAAGAAGGCCGACGAGGTGCAGATCCTGAAATACGCGCTGCATAACGTCGGCGCGAGCTACGGCAAGAGCGTCACCTTCATGCCCAAGCCGCTGGTCGGCGACAACGGCAGCGGCATGCACGTGCACCAGTCGCTCTCCAAGGACGGCAAGAACATCTTCGCCGGCGACAAGTACGCGGGCCTGTCGGAGACCTGTCTCTATTACGTCGGCGGCATCATCAAGCATGCCAAGGCCATCAACGCGCTGACCAACGCCACCACCAACAGCTACAAGCGTCTGGTGCCCGGCTTCGAAGCGCCCGTCATGCTGGCGTATTCCGCCCGCAACCGTTCGGCATCGATTCGCATTCCCTGGGTGTCGAGCCCGAAGGCGCGCCGCATCGAAGTGCGTTTCCCGGATTCGACCGCGAATCCGTATCTCGCCTTTGCGGCCATGATGATGGCGGGGCTCGATGGCATTCAGAACAAGATTCATCCGGGCGATCCGGCCGACAAGGATCTCTACGATCTGGAGCCCGAGGAGGCCAAGCACATTCCGACCGTATGCCACTCGCTTGATATGGCGCTCGAAGCGCTGGATGGGGATCGAGAATTCCTCAAGCGCGGCGGTGTATTCACGGACGACGTCATCGACGCCTATATCGGGCTCAAGATGCAGGAGGTCACGCGGCTGCGCATGACCACGCATCCGGTCGAGTTCGATATGTACTACAGCGTTTGAGACGGGCGCGGCGCGTGGCTCGGTGAACGCAGCAGGGATTGGCAGCGCCGTAACCGTAGCCCGCGCCCGCTTTTATGCGTTCCGGCCGCGAGGCGGTATGCTTGAGGGCGATGCGAACCGCCCTTCATGCCCTCGTGGCGTTATGTCTGCTCGGGCTTGGCGGCCTAAGCGTGGCGACGACGCTTTATCGCTGGGTCGATGCCCAGGGCGTCGTGCACTACTCCGACACGCCGCACGAAGGCGCGCAGGTCATCCAGATCTCGGGCGCCCAGACCTATCACGGCACCTCGGCCGCGCCGGCGGAGCCCGGGGTGACGGCGGCGCAGCAGCCCGGCAAGAAACCCGAACCTTACGACTCCTGTGCGATCACGGCGCCCGCGCCCGACTCGAACCTGTACGCGCCCGACTCGGTGGCCGTCAGCGTGGTGGTCTCGCCGGGTCTGCACGATGGCGATCAGCTGACGGTGCAGGTCGACGGCCGGCAGCTGCAGGGTGCAGAGGGCGTCCAGAGTTTCGTGATCCCGGAACCCGAGCGCGGCGATCATTCCATCAGCGCCCAGGTGCGCAGTCCCGAGGGTGTCATGCTGTGCAACGCACCGCCGGTCACCTTCTCGGTCACCAAACCGTCGGTCAACTCGCCGAACAATCCCGTCAAGCCGCATTGAGGCCTGCCCGGCCGCCAGCCGCGGGGCTGGCCGCCATCGCGAGTCCGCGCGATGGCCATTGAAAGCTTCAGCCCATCACCGCTCTCGCATTTCGACCCGGCCGAGCTGCTGGACGTGCTCTCGACCGGCGTCATCATGCTCGATGCGCAACTGTGCGTGGTCTACGCCAATGTCGGTGCGCAGGACCTGCTGGCGGTGGGTCTCAACCAGGCCCGCGGCCATCCGCTCACGGAGCTGTTCCACGATCCGCAATCGCTGGTTCAGCTGCTGCGGCGCGCACTCGAGCGCAATGAGCCTTATGCCGGGCACGAGATCGCGCTGGTCTCGCGCGCAACCCAGACCCATCGCGAGCCGGTGGTGGTCGACGTGACGGTCACGCCGCTGGAGGGGCAGGTCACGGGCACGCATCTGCTCATCGAGCTGGCCGATGCGCGCACGCGCCAGCGGATCTCGCGCGAGAGCGAGATGCTCTCGCGGCTCGACGGCAGCCGGCTCATGCTGCGCCAGCTCGGACACGAGATCAAAAATCCGCTGGGCGGCCTGCGCGGCGCGGCACAGCTGCTCGATCGGGAACTGCGCGATGGCGGACTCACGGAATACACGACCGTCATCATCAACGAGGCCGACCGTCTGCGCGACCTGGTGGATCGCATGCTCGGGCCCTCGAGTCCGCCGAAGAAGGACTCGGTCAACATTCACGAGCTCTGCGAGCATGTGTTTCACCTGCTGCGCAGCGAGGCGGCCCCCGGCATTGCCATCGAACGCGACTACGATCCGAGCCTGCCCAACGCGCTGTTCGATCGCAACGAGATCATCCAGGCGCTGCTGAACGTCGCCCGCAATGCGCTGCAGGCGGTGGATCCGGCCGGCGGCCGCGTGCTGCTGCGCACGCGCGTGCTGACCAACATGAACATCAGCACGGTGCGTCATCGCCTGGTGGCGAATATTCAGGTCGAGGATAACGGCCACGGCGTACCGCCGGAGCTGCAGCGCAGTATTTTCTATCCGTTGGTGACCAGCCGTTCGACCGGCACGGGCCTCGGGCTCGCGGTCGCACAGGACCTCGTCACGCGTCACCACGGCATCGTCGAATTCGAGAGCCGGCCTGGCCATACCGTTTTTACCCTCTTACTCCCCCTGGAAGGTGCTGAATGACTGCTCAACCGCTGCGTGTCTGGCTGGTCGATGACGACACCTCCATTCGATGGGTGCTGGAACGCGCCCTCAAGAACGGGGGCATGGTGCCCAAAGCCTTCGATGCCGCGGAGCCCGCGCTCGCCGCGCTACGCAACGACACCCCGGACGTGCTGATCACGGATATCCGCATGTCCGGGCACTCGGGACTGGATCTGCTGCGTCGTGTCCACGACGCGCACCCGGAGCTGCCGGTCATCGTCATGACCGCGTATTCGGATCTTGGCAGCGCGGTGTCGGCCTATGAGGGCGGCGCGTTCGAGTATCTGGCCAAGCCATTCGACATCGACCAGGCCGTGGATCTGGTCAAGCGTGCCGCCGCGGCCGGCGTGCGCAGCATCGAGAGCGCGGCTCCGACGCCGACCATCCCGGAACTGCTGGGGCGCGCCCCAGCCATGCAGCAGGTGTTTCGCGCCATCGGCCGCCTGTCGCGCTCGAGCGTGAACGTACTGATCACGGGCGAGTCGGGCACCGGCAAGGAGCTGGCGGCGCGCGCGCTGCACGAGCATAGCCCGCGAGCCAACAAGCCCTTTATCGCGCTCAATACCTCGGCGATTCCGGCCGAACTATTGGAGTCAGAGCTGTTCGGTCACGAAAAAGGCGCCTTCACGGGCGCCGACAGCCTGCGGCGCGGACGCTTCGAGCAGGCCGATGGCGGCTCGCTGTTCCTGGATGAGATCGGCGACATGTCGACTTCGCTGCAGACGCGGCTGCTGCGCGTGCTGGCCGAGGGCGAGTTTTACCGCGTCGGCGGCCAGACGCCGATCCGGGTCGATGTGCGGGTGATCGCGGCCACGCACCAGAATCTCGAAGAGCGGGTGCGCAACAGTCAGTTCCGCGAGGACCTGTTCCACCGCCTGAACGTGATCCGCATCGAGCTGCCGCCGCTGCGCGCGCGCCGTGAAGATGTCTCCGACCTACTGGAGCACTACATGCGGCTGGCCGCGCAGGAACTCGGCGTCGAGCCCAAGGCGCTGACCCCGGAAGCGCGCGAGAAGCTGTCGGCGTATTCATGGCCCGGCAACGTGCGCGAGCTGGTGAACCTCTGTCGCCGTTTCACGGTGCTGGCGCCGGGCAACGAGATTCGCGCCGAGGATCTGCCCCCGGAGATCACGGGCGCGATTGCCAATGCGACGCCTGAACAGGACTGGACCTCGTCCCTGGCGCAATGGGCGGATCGCCAGTCGCTGTCGCCGCCGCGGCCGCTGCTGGACGATGCGCTGCCGGCTTTCGAGCGCACGCTGATCCGCGTGGCGCTCAAGCACACGCAGGGTCATCGCCAGGATGCCGCAAAACTGCTGGGCTGGGGCCGCAACACGCTCACGCGCAAGCTCAAGGAGCTGGCGATGGACGATATCGACGACCAGGAGTGAGGCTGGTCGGATGCGGGGGCTAGCGTCGGCCTGCGTTGCAGGCGCGCTGCTGCTGCTGATGGGCTGCGGCAGAGAGGGCGCGGCGACCACCGCGCCAGCGCCCGCTCCTGCGGAAGACAAGGTCCTGAATGTCTACAACTGGACCGACTACATCGATCCGACGCTGATCCCGGCTTTCGAGAAAGAGACCGGCATCAAGGTCAACTACGATGTGTTCGACGCCAACGTGGTGCTGGAGACCAAGCTGCTGGCGGGACACAGCGGCTACGATCTGGTGGTGCCGACTGCATCGTTCCTGCAGCGGCAGATACCGATCGGCGTCTACCGGAAACTCGATAAGTCGCTGCTGCCGAACCTGCACAATCTCGATGCCGATCTGATGAGCCGGCTGGCGCTCGATGATCCGGGCAATCAGTACGCCGTGATCTATTTCTGGGGCACCTCGGGCTTGAGCTATAACGCGCAGAAGATCGCGGCGGCGCTGCCCCATGCACCCACCGACAGCCTGGCGATGCTGTACGACCCGGCCATCGTGCGGCATTTCAAGGAGTGCGGCGTATCGGTTCTCGACGCGCCCGATGAAGTGCTCGAGACCGTGCTGGTCTACTTAGGGAGAGACCCCAATAGCGAGTCGCTCGAGGATCTGCACGCCGCCGAAAAAGTGCTGCTGTCCATCCGGCCGTATGTGCGCTACATCCATTCCTCGCGCTACATCGCCGATCTTGCCAGCGGGGATCTGTGCCTGTCGCTGCTGTGGAGCGGCGACTTCGCGCAGGCTCGATACCGTGCCCGCGAGGCTGGCACGAGTGCGCGCCTCGAATACATCCTGCCGCGGGAAGGCTCGATGATTTTCTTCGACGTGCTGGCCATTCCGGCCGATGCCGCGCATCCCGGCAATGCGCACCGCTTCATCGACTATCTGCTGCGGCCCGAGGTGGCGGCCCGAAATTCAAGCGCCATGCATTTTCCGACGGCCAATGCGGCCGCCTACAGCCTGGTTGAACGCGCGGTGTACGAAGATCCCGCCATCTATCCGACGCCGGAGCAGCGTTCTCATCTGCATGCGATGGGATCGCACAGCCAGGCATTCGAACGGGAACTCACGCGGGTATGGACTCGATTTAAAACGGGGCAGTGAGCCGGGGATCAAGCGACGCGGCGAGGTTGGTAAGTACCTATTAAAGGAATTCCCTCGAGGGAATTCCTTTAATAGGTACTTACCTACCCTCGATGCCTGCGCTGCGCTTACGGCTCACCGCCGCCGTTTGAAGTCCGAGAGGATCTCGCGTGCCGCGTTGTGGCCGGGCGCGCCGGTGACGCCGCCGCCCGGATGGGTTCCGGCGCCACACATATAGAGTCCCGGTAACGGGCCGCGATAATCCGCGTGTCCCAGCATCGGCCGCGCCGAAAACATCTGGTCCAGCTGCAGCGCGCCGTGAAAGATATCGCCGCCCACGAGGCCGAAGGTTCGCTCCAGGTCCAGCGGGCTCATGATCTGCCGTCCGAGTACCGAGGCCTTGAAGTTGGGCGCGTGCGCGTTGACGGTGTCGATCATGAGATCGGCCACGCGCTCGCGATGCGTGTCCCAGGATTCACCGTTGGGCAGCTGCGGTGCCACGTGCTGGCAGAAGAGGCTGGCCACATGCTGGCCCTGCGGCGCGAGGCTGTCATCCAGCGTGGAGGGAATCAGCATCTCCACGATGGGCTGCCGCGACCACCCATCCGTGCGTGCATCGAAGTACGCCTTCTCCATGTACGACAGCGTGGGCGCCAGGATGATGCCGGCGGTGTGGTGATCCTGCAGTTCCTTGCCCGGCAGGCAGCTGAAACTCGGCAGTTCGCTGAGTGCGACGTTCATGCGAAAGGTACCCGAACCGCAGCGCCACTGGCCGATGCGTTCGCGGAACTCGGGGGTCAGCGTCGAGGCATCGATCAGCTTCTGATAGAGCAGCTTCGGATTGAGATTCGAGACCACCGCGCGCGCCCGAAAAGTCTCGCCGCTGTCGGTGATCGCACCCACCGCGCGGCCGCGCTCGATGATGACCTCGCGCACCGGGCTCTGCAGGCGGATCTCCACCCCGCGCTCGGCCGCCGCGCGCGACATCGCCTGCGTGATGGCGCCCATGCCGCCGATGGCGTGACCCCAGACGCCCTTCTTGCCGTTGGTCTCGCCGAATACGTGATGCAGCAGTACATACGCCGAGCCCGGCGTGTAGGGGCTGGCGTAATTGCCGACGATGCCGTCGAAGCCGTAGACGGCCTTGATGGGGTCGCTGTCGAACCAGCCATCGAGATAGTCGCCGGCGGAGGTGGAAAACAGCCGCAGCAGCTCGCGCTGCAGATTGAGGTCGAGGGCACGCACGCGGCCGCCCGCGCGCGCGGCACGCAGGAACTGCGGCAGGGCGGCGCGCCAATCCCCACGAACCACGTTGGGCGGCGTCTGCAGCACCAGTTCGCGCAGCACATCGGCGATGCGGTCGAGCCGCTGGCCGTATTCGTCCAGGCGCCCGGCATCATGCTGCGAGAACTTCGCGACCTCGCGGGCAGTGGTGCCGCCGCCCGTGCACAGATAGCGGCCGTCCGCGGTGGGCAGGAAGTTTGAGAGCCGGCGCTCGACCACGGTCAACCCGTGGCGCGCCAGCTCCAGGTCGCGGATGACCTTGGGGTTGAGCAGCGATACCGTGTAGGCCGCCACCGAGTTACGGAATCCGGGATGGAATTCCTCGGTGACCGCCGCTCCGCCCACGACCGCGCGGCGCTCGAGCACGGTCACCGTGAGGCCGGTGGCCGCCAGATATGCCGCGCAGACCAGGCCATTGTGGCCGCCGCCGATGATGATGACGTCGCGCTGATTCGAGGCAGTAGGCATGGCGGCGCGATATTAATCCGAATTGACTAGACTAGCCGCTCCCCCCGCAGGCGTACGTGCATGTCGAACTGGCCGCAAATGATCCGTCAGATACTGGTTCAGAACACCTTGAGCGACTGCCTCGCGGCCGCGCTCGTGTTCCTGCTGACATTCACCGTGCTGCCGCTGGTGCGCGGCTACATCCGCGCGCGGCGCAGTCACTATGCCAACCGCGACCTGCCGCCGCCGGTGGCGCTGTTCGCCTACCTGCTCGACCGCACCAGCCGCATCGTGCAGTGGATCGTGGCTCTGTACATCGCCGACCGCATCCTGACGCTGCCCGGCAAGCTGGATCGCGCGCTCGAGATCGCCATCATTGTGGGCTGCTGGCTGCAGGCCGGCATCTGGGCTGGCGCGGCGGCGCGCTTCGGCCTGCAGCGCCAGCAGGCACGGTCCGGCGATCCCGCGCTGGGCGGTTCGGTCGACATCGTGCTGTTCGCGCTGCGCCTGATCATCTGGATCGTCGTGGCGCTGCTGGCGCTCGAAAACCTCGGCATCAATGTCGGTCCGCTGATCGCGGGACTGGGTGTCGGCGGCATCGCCATCGCGCTGGCGGTGCAGACCATACTGGGAGACCTGTTCGCCTCGCTGTCGATCGCACTCGACAAGCCCTTCACCATCGGCGACACGCTGCGCATCGATCTGTTCGAGGGCGCCGTCGAACAGATCGGCATCAAGAGCACGCGGCTGCGCAGCGTCACCGGTGAACAGATCATCATTTCCAATGCGGATCTGCTCAGGAGCCGTGTTCGCAACCTGGGTCGCGCCAGCGAGTGGCGCGCGCTGTTCACGCTGGCGCTCGCCTACGACACGCCGACGGCCTTGATCGGGCAGGTCCCGGAACTGGTGGCGGCGGCTGTGGCCAGCTACCAGGGCACGCGCTTCGTGTCCTGCCTGCTCAAGCAGCTCGGTGAATCGGCGTTGATGTTCGACGTGTGCTTCTACGTTGAGAATGCGCCGGGCCGCGATCTCGGCCGCGCCACCGATCAGGTCAATCGCGAGATCCTGCGATCCTTCGCCCAATCGGGCATCGCCTTTGCCACACCGGCGCGCACGGTGTGGCTGCGCGATGAGCGCGCCGCTCAGCCCTCGACGCCACCTTCGCCGGAGATAAAGCTCGCCGGCGAGCTGTAAGCCCCGAAGCTCGGGCGCCAGCGAGCAACGGCGCCGAGCAGCGGCACCCGGTCCAGAGCGCGCAGCACACCGTGCTGCTGCATCCACTGCGCATACTGCCGGTAGACGGGATCGAGCGAGAGGTGGCGTTCCTCCGTCTTCGCCCGCAGATAGTAGATGCCGTTGAGCAGGCCCAGCAGCAGGCAGCTGCGCACGGTCTGCCCGAGGCTGACGCCCACCATGAAGGGCATGGCGATCAGCCACCACGACAGGTTCTTGGCAAGATAAGCCGGGTGCTTGCTGTAGCGGTAGGGTCCATTGGTGATGATGCCGCGATGGGTCAGGTTCGAGAATCGCGCGCCGAACGCTATGGTCGACCAGACGTAGACCACCACCAGCAGCAGGATCATGAAAGCCCACAGCGCGTACAGCCACGGCGTGCCACTCAACCAGCTGCCCCAGCCGTGACCGTTGTCATAGGCAATGTATTGCCCGCCTATCAGCGACCAGAATGGTTCGTAGCACACCAGCGCGACCAGCCAGCCGAATGCCGAAGGCTCGGTGGAGCGGATGTGCGTATCGGTGAGTTTGAGCGACATCAGGTAAGTCATCGACACCAGCGCCACGTCGATGAAGTAGAGAAGAAAATAGGCCCAGTCGAAGTAACCCTGCACGCCGTTCAATCGGTTCAGATCGTAGTGCAGCAGCTTGTCGAGGTCGCTGCAAAAATAGGTGAACATCAGCGGCAGGTAGAATCCCTTCACCAGCCAGCCGAGCAGATGCTGCCCAACCACGCGCAGCGACACGTCCTGCCACTGCAGGGTCACGAGCCGACCCATCTGCCACAGTGCATCGCGCGGTTCCGGCAGGCGACGGTCGATCCAATAGATGTACGGCAGCGACACGACCGCCCAGGCTGGCAGCAAGATCCGAAGCAAATCCCAATAGTTGCTGTAGAAGCCTTTTGCGGCGTACTCGGGAAACAGCCAGTACAGCAGCGCTACGAAACCCACCGATCCTGCCAGCCCGGCGACCTTGGTGATGCTGCGCGACCAGCTACCGCTCCGCGGCGCCACCAGCGTGCGTCGTTGCACTCGGCGCCACAGCAGGTCCGGCACGAACACCCCGATGGCAGTCGCCGCCATGACGATCAGCCCCAGGCGGGCGATCTGATGCCCGGGCGGCCAGAAATTGATCGCGGTGACGGCCAGCAGCAGGCAGGTGACGCCGCTCCAGGCCACGGCCGCGTGGGTCGCGGAGGTGGGACACTGCGGTGATTCCGGCGCGGGCTGCTGCCCCGGCCTCTGTGCGGATTTCTGCGATGACCTGCGTGGCTTCATCGACGCTGTGCCGCGCGGCCGCGCGCATAGACGGACAATGTCAGGGCAGCCAGGAAAATGGGCTCAATGGGTTTTCGGTATCTGCCTTCCATGATGCCTTCACGTTGAACGGCGAGCAGCAGCAACCCCAACAGCGCGCAACCGGGCAGCAGCCATTCGCGGCCTCTATAGACGCCGCGCGTAACGGCAAGGATGGTGAGCAATATAATGGGCAGAAAGCACCAGCGCAGCCAGACCTCAAGCCAGCCCACGAGCTTGGTGCGATCGTTATCCGGCCAGGCCTGACCAAACAGCAGGTAGCAGAGGTTCTCGCCGAAATCGCGCAGACGGCCACCGGCCCCGTGCGCGCGCGCCACCGGCAGCCATCGGCGCCAGTCGGCGCGGCCGCGCTGCGTGTCCACTGTGATCGCAAATGTTCCCGTGCGCGACGTGGTCCAGTCCGAAAATGGATAGAAAGTCGGGTTGTAGAAACTGGGGCTGCCGAACACGTAGCTTCCCCGGGGACCGTAGTCGATCTGGATGTCCCTGGCACCGCTGGCATGATAGATCTCGTTGAGATAGAGATTGCCCAGCGGCGAGAAGTATCCCAGTGCCATGCGCGCGTGCAGGCCGGCTGGAATCGCCACGATCAGGGTCAGCAGTAGCGCCAGGGCCAGCGCGCGCCATTTGTGCGGCTGCGCCATCCAGACGAGCGCCAGGCACGCAACGCCGATTGGCAGCAGCACGATGCGGGTGAAACTCGCCGCCAGCCAGAGCGTGAACGCCAGCGTGAAAGCCCCCAGCGTGCGCTTGCGCCATGCGCGCAGCGTCAACCAGAAAGCAAAGCCGGTCAGCGTCAGCAACAGGGTCTCGGTCATGAAGTACGCATAGGCACCCAGAAAGGACGGCCACAGGCCGATCACGATGGCGCCCGCCAGCGCCGGGAAGCGCGGCAGCAGCTCGCGCAGCGCTCGATACCAGCCGTAGGGCATGGCGGCGCACAGCGCGCCGCAGCCGGTCAGGATCGCGGCACTCGAAGTGCCCGCAATCCAGCGCAGGCTGAACAGCCACAACTGGTACAGGTACGGATCGCCACTGCCCATGACCGAGGGGTGCAGGAAGTCGCGGCCGTTTTCCCAATGGCGCATCGGATCGGAGTAGAGATGCGTCAGCGGTGAATCGAAAAAAGGAAACAGCAGCCGCATCACCAGCACGGCCGTAAACAGGCCGTTCCAGTGCGCTTCGCGCGCACTCAATGTGCGCATGGAGTCAGCTTTCCAACGGCAGGAACAGCCACAGCAGCAGGTAGATCAGCAACCCGGCGCCAAAGTAGAGCAGGGTCAGGCTGAACATCACGCGCCAGGCCCACGAGGGCAGGTCGGTGTGATGTCCCAGGCCGCCACAGACGCCGCCAATGAAACGGTCGCTGCGCGAGCGGGCCAGCTGCTGCAGGAACGAGCGCGTGCCATCCGCGGGCGATGCGGGCGATGCCGGCGGTGCGCTGTCGAGCACGCGCGCCTTGGCCTGCGCAAACTCGGTTTCGCTGATGACACCGCGATCGCGCAGCGACTGCAGTTTCTCGATTTCTTCAGCGATGCTCACGCGCACTCTCGCGCCGGCAATGCGCCCGTCTCGAGCGTGCCGACCAGCTGCGACACGGACGACAGCCGCTGGGCCGCGAGGTAGTCGGCGATGCCCTGGTTGATGCTGCGACAGATCAGCGGTTCGTAGAACAGCGCCGTGCCGATGCCGACCGCGCTGGCGCCCGCGATGATGAACTCGAGCGCGTCACGCGCGCTGGTGATGCCGCCCTGGCCGATGATGGGAATGCCCGCGGGACCGGCGATTTCGTAGACTTCCTTGACCTTGAGCAGGGCGATCGGCTTGATGGCCGGTCCCGAAAGGCCGCCCTGCCCGTTACCGATCACCGGGCGCCGCGTGGCGATGTCGATCGACATGCCGGTAATGGTGTTGATCACCGCCAGGGCATCGGTGCCGGCGTCGATACAGCGCCGCGCGTTCTCGCGAATGTCGGTCTGGTTGGGTGAGAGCTTGGTGATGATGGGTTTGCGCGTCACGCGGCGGCAGGCGGCCACGACGCGCCCCGACATTTCCGGCACATTGCCGAACTGCACGCCGCCTTCCTTGACGTTGGGGCAGGAGATATTGATCTCGATGGCATCGATCGGCGAGTCCTCGAAGCGCCGCGTTACTTCGACGTACTCTTCGATCGTGGAGCCGCAGACGTTGGCAATGAAACGCGTCTCCGAAAAGTCCAGCGCCGGCAGTATTTCGCGCACCACGTAGTCGACACCCGGGTTCTGCAGGCCGATGGCGTTGAGCATGCCGTCGCTGGTTTCGTAAACGCGATGCGGGGCGTTGCCCAGTCGAGGCGCCGCGGTTGTGCCCTTGAGCACGATGGCACCGGCATCCCGATTGGAGAAACCTTCGACGCGCGTGTACTCCTCGCCGAAGCCGACGCAGCCCGAGAGCAGCACGATGGGCGAGGACAGGGTCAGGCCGCAGAATCGCGGCGCGAGCGAGGCGGGCAGGACGGCATCCGGGTCTGCAGTCATCGCTCAATTATGCGCACGACCGGTACACTAGCCGCAAGGTGTTCCATATCGTCCTGCACGAGCCGCAGATTCCGCCCAACACGGGCAATATCATTCGCCTCTGCGCCAACACGGGCTGCCGCCTGCACCTGATCGAGCCGCTGGGATTCGGCCTGGATCGGCGTGCGGTGCGGCGCGCGGGACTGGACTATGCGCTGCTCGCCAATGTCTCGACGCATGCCAGCCTCGACGCCTGCCTGGCGCAGATCGCTCCATTGGCTGCCGCACCTTTGCGATCGAGACCGGCGCTGAGCGCCGCTATAGCGAGGCGCGCTACCAGCCGGGCGATGTGCTGCTGTTTGGCGGCGAGACGCGCGGACTGCCGGCGAAAGTGCTGGCAACCTGGGCTCCGGCGCAGCGGCTGTCGATTCCGATGCAGGCCGGCAACCGCAGTCTTAACCTCGCCAATGCCGTTGCGGTGGTGGTGTACGAAGCCTGGCGCCAGCTGGACTTCAATCAAACTCAGGCTTGATAGGGCGGAGCATCAGACCGCGCACCACCTGCTCGGCCGGCAGTTGCTCGTAGAGCACGCCGTAGATGCCGTCGGCAATCGGCATCGTGACCCCCTCTTTCGCGGCCACGCGGTGCAACGCCAGCGCCGCCGGATACCCCTCGACGACCTGGCCGATGCCTTCCAATGCCTGGCGGACCGCGGTGCCCTGTCCGAGCGCGAGTCCGAAGCGGCGATTGCGCGAATGATCGTCCGTGCAGGTCAGGACGAGGTCGCCCAGTCCCGCCAGCCCCATGAAGGTCTCGCGCTGCGCACCGAGCGCCACGCCGAGCCGCGTCATCTCGACCAGGCCGCGCGTGATCAGTGCGATGCGCGTGTTGGCGCCGAAACCCAGCCCGTCGCTCAAGCCCGCGCCGATGGCGAGCACGTTCTTTACCGCGCCGCCCACCTCGACGCCGGTGATGTCGGTGGAGGTGTAGGCGCGAAAGCTCGAGGAAGACAGGTCGCGCGCGAGTTTATCGGCATAGTCGCTTTCGCTCGAGGCGATGGTCATGGCGGTCGGCAATCCCGCGCCCACCTCGGTGGCGAAAGTGGGGCCGGATAGCACCGCCACCGAGCGGCCCGGACCCAGCACGGCATGCGCGACTTCATTCGGCAGCAGGCCCGTGCCCTGCTCGAAGCCCTTGGTGGCCCAGCACAGGCGGACCGCCGGCGATAACACGGGCTTGAGCTGTTGCAGCAGCGCGCGAAAGCCGTGGCTCGGCACCGCCAGCAGCACATCATCGACGCCGTCGATCACGGCTTCGAGATCGGCCATCAGATGCAGGCTGTCCGGAAACGGAGCGCCGGGCAGGTAGCGAGTGTTCCGGCGCTCGCGCATCATGATTTCCATGTGGGCCCGGTCCCGGCCCCACAAACGCGCGGGGCGGCCCGCACGTGCGCACTGGATGGCCAGCGCCGTGCCCCACGAGCCGGCACCGAGGACAGCGATGTCGGCGTGCGCCGCCAGGCTCGCGCTCATGGGCGGATCCTAGTTCCTGGTAACGTTCGCCTCGTTCTGCGAGCTGGCGTACAGCGCATCGAAATTGACCGGTGGCAGCAGCAGCTGCGGGAAGCCGCCCTGGCTTACCAGGTGCGAGACCACGGCGCGCGCGTAAGGGAACAACACGCCCGGGCAGATGCTGCCGACGGCGCGCTTGAGGTCCTCACCCGCGAGGCCCTGCATCACGAATGCGCCGGCCTGCTTTACTTCGACCAGGAACAGCGTCTGTTCGCCCTGCTTGGCAGACACCGTCACGGTCAGCACCACCTCGCGCATATCACCGCCGATCGGCAGCACGTTGGTATTCAGATCGAGCGATATCTGGGGGTTCCACTCGCCGTTGGAGCGCGGTCCCTGCGGCGCCTCGAAGGAGCAATCCTTCAGATACACGCCCTGCAGCACCAGCTGCGTCGAGGGAGCCGCCTGATCGGAGGCGATTGGAGTCTGTTCATTTGCCATTTTTGGGACCCTGGGACTGTGAATTTGTGGACTATGGATTGGTGGGCGATGCCAGCAGCGGATCCAGACCGCCCGAGGCATCGAGCGCGTGCAGGTCGTCGCAGCCGCCGATATGACGCTCGCCGATGAATATCTGCGGCACGGTGCGGCGGCCGCTGCGGCGGATCATTTCCTCACGTTGTTCGGGGTGCGCTTCGACGTCGATCTCCTCGAAAGGCACGCCCTTGGACTCGAGCAGCGCGTGAGCCTGGTCGCAGTAGGGGCACCAGGGAGTTCGATAGACGAGGATGCGCGGTATGTCCACGGCCAGCTCATCCGCGTGCCAGCGGCAGGTTCTCGGCACGCCAGGCAGCCAGGCCCCCGCGCAGATTGAATACCTTGGTGAAACCCTGCTGCAGCAGCGTGCGGACCGCACTCGGGGCGGTAGCACCACGATCGCAATAAACGATCAGCGGACGCTCCTTGTACTTCCTGAGCGATTCGCCGGCGTTGAGTATCTGCCCGGCATCGAAGTGGCGCGCGCCGCTGATGTGGCCGGCCGCAAACGCATCGGCGGCACGCAGATCGAGCACGGTGGCGCCCTGGTTCATGAGACGGATGACTTCCTGCGGCGCCAGTGCCCCGGCATTCTGCGCGCGCAACCACGCCTCATAGGCGAGCACGGCCACGGCGGCGAGGCCGGCGAGGGCCGCAAGATACGGGTGGTGCGCACAGTACTCGAGCAAGCGATCCATCTGAACTCCATCTTTAGCCAACCATTATAGCTGCTCGCGCCGCAGCGTTGCCCTAGACTCGCAGCCCATGCGCGCCTTCTCCGCGATGCTGATTGTGCTGGGTTTCGCGATGTCCGGTGCGCTCGCCGCGACGCCGCAGAAGGCCGAGGCGCAGTTGCGCGCGCTGCGCCAGAAGATCGAGAAGATGACGCAGCAGGTCAGCCGCGACGCGGTCCAGCGCGACCACCTGTCGGCCAATCTGCGTGCCGCCGAACTCTCCGTGGGCCAGGCCCGCGGCGAGATGGCGCGCATCGCCCGTGAATATGCCGATCGCAGCGAACGGCGCGCGGAACTGAGCACCGAGCGCGGCTCGCGCCAGCGCGCGCTGAGCGACGAACGCCAGGCGCTCGCGGGCCAGGTGCGCGCAGCCTACCTGATCGGCCGCGACGAGCCGCTGAAACTGCTGCTGGCAGGCCGCGACCCGTGGCGGAATGCGCGCATGCTGACTTATTACGGCTACCTCGGGCGGGCGCGGGCGCGGCAGATCGGCGATATCGAGCAGCACGTACAGCGCGTCGATCAACTCGATGGACAACTGGCCCAGCAACAGACCGAGCTTGCCAATCTCAAGGCGGCGCAGCAGGCCGAGCTTACGCAGCTGGAACGCTCGCGCGCCGAACGGCAGCAGGTGCTCGCAAGCCTGGAGTCCGGGGCACGAACGCGCGAGCAGAGCCTGGCGCGGCTGAAAAGCCAGCAGGCGGACCTGGAGCAGCTGCTCTCGCAGCTCAATCGTTCGCTCAAGACCGTGCCGCCGCCGGAGACCAGCAGCGCCTTCGGGCATCTGCGCGGTCAGCTCAGCTGGCCGGTCGCCGGGCGCGTCACGGCCGCCTACGGCGACACCCGCGCCACCGGCGTGCGCTGGGACGGGATGGTGGTGGCCGCCGAGCGCGGTGCCCCTGTGAAGGCCGTCTCATCCGGGCGAATGGTCTATGCGGACTGGTTGCCGGGGCTGGGGCTGCTCGCGATCGTCGACCACGGCGAGGGTTACCTGAGCCTGTACGGACATAATGAGCGGCTTTACAAAGCTGCCGGGGAATCCGTCACAGCCGGAGAGGTCATTGCGGCGGCCGGCGACAGCGGCGGACGTCCTGAGCCTGAGCTTTACTTCGAGATCCGGCGCGATGGCCGGCCGGTCGACCCGCGGCCCTGGTTCAGGGAGCATCAGCCCTCTCCCTGACGATTATCCGGCCGGATGGCCGAATAGCGACATCCGTCAAAGCGCTTTATGTCGCCGTGCGCGATTCTGGCGTCCGTGAGGGACACCATTCGCGCATGACCAAACCAGCTCCTGACCGCGGTTCGACGACCTCCTGGTCATCGTTAGAGCCGTACACGCAGCTATTGCGCGCGCTATTGCCGCGCATGAATAGCCTGAGCGTATTTGATCCGCTGGGCCACCTGCATTGGTCCAGCGAGATGTCCGTGCCGCCCGAGATTGCCGCGGTCGTGGCGCAGGCCGTGAAGGATGGCCGCGAGCCGGGCAGTGCCGGCGTACAGCGCGCGGTCGGCAATGAGCCCTTCTACTTTTTCTGGTTGATGGCGGACGAACCCGCCATCGAGGCGCTGCCCTTTGTCGTGGTCTCAATCGGTTTCCGCCATACCGGCGACGGCGAGCAGCGTTCATTCGCTTTCGTTCACGGCCTGGTCAAGCCGGCGCTCGAGTGCCTGCGGCGCGAATTGCTGGCCCGCCGTGAGATCCTGAATCTTCATTCCTCGCTCGCCGAACAGGACGACGATCTGGAGATGCTGCTGTCGCTCTCCGGCGGCGGCCAGGATGCCAAGCCCGAGAGTGCCACCGACCTGAAGGACATCGTTGCCAGCGCCACCGAGCACCTGAAGGTGGGTCTGGCCGCACTGATCATTCCCGAGCGCGGCATCGCGGTGGTCCACGCCTCGAGAGAAGCGCCGTTGGACACCTCGCTGCTGGCCAAGGCGCACAGGCACCTGCTGTCGATGGCCCAGATGCGGCGTGGCGCATCGCTGGTGAACCGCATGGTGCTGCAGAGTGGCGACAACGAGGTTGCCTATCGCGTGCTGGCCTGCCCGATCGCGCGCGGCGACGGCCGCGTGGTCGGTGTGCTGGCGCTGTTTCGCGCCGAATCCGCCCCTGAATTCACGCCGCATCATGCGCGCCTGACCGAACTGCTCTCGCGTCGCGTCGCCGCGGTGCTGGCACACAGCTATGACGCCCTCACCGGCCTGCTGACGCGCCCGGCATTCGAACAGCGCGTCCGTCGGGCGCTCGAGGGAGCCGCCGGAACTACCGCTGCCACCGGCGGTACCGGATCCACTGGAAATACGGCGGCTACCCGGCACGCGGCCGCATCGGGTGCGCCGGCAATGGCCTGGAGCGCGCTGTTCATCGACATCAATCGTCTGCATGTCATCAATGACAACTACGGCATGCCGATGGGCGACAAGGTCATCGCCCAGCTCGGCGAGCTGATCCGCAATCGCATGCCCCCCGGATCGAGCGGCTCGCGCATCTCCGGCGACCGCTTCGCCATCATGCTGCCTGCATCGCTTGACGATGCGGCGAAGTTCGCCGAAGCACTGCGCGCGGGTGCCGAAGACGTCGGTGCCTCGCTCGGCGACGGCAAGATGCAGGTATCGATCAGCGTCGGCGTCGCGGCCATCGAGCCGCGCATCAAGGAATTCGTGCACGCGTTCGCCGCGGCCGAGACGGCCTGCAAGGCCGCCAACGATCGTGGTCGCAACCGGGTCGAGGTCTATCACGAGGCCGACGAGAGCATCGTCCGCCGCTTCACCGACATCAACCTGATCTCCGATCTGCGCGCGGCCATCGCGGAGAATCGCCTGCAGCTCAATGCGCAGCTCATCGTGCCGCTGGGCAACCACACCGGCGCGCCGCACTTCGAGATCCTGCTGCGCATGATCGGCGAGAACGGCGAGATCGTCGGGCCCGATTCCTTCATGTCCGCGGCCAACCGCTACCAGTTGATGCCGACGCTGGATCGCTGGGTCATCGGCCATGCGATCGAGATGCTCAAGCCGCATGTGGAGATCCTGAACTCGAGCCCGGTGGTGTTCACGATCAATTTCTCCGGCCAGTCGCTGCAGGATGCGGATTTCACCGAGCACGTGGCGCAGCTGATCGAAAAGAGCGGATTGCCGCCCTCCGCGCTGTGCTTCGAACTGACCGAGAGCGCGGCCATCGGCAATATTTCCCGCGCCGAGACGCTCATGAAGCGCCTGCGCAAACTCGGCTGCAATATCGCGCTGGATGATTTCGGCACCGGCTTGAGCTCGCTTGCCTACCTGCGCACGCTGCCCATCGGTATGCTCAAGATCGACGGCAGCTTCGTGCGCGATGTACTCAAGGACCCGCGCGCCGAATCGATGGTGCAGGCGATCGCGCAATTGGCGCGTGCCATGAACCTGACGACGGTGGCCGAGTACATAGAGACCGACGAAATCCGCACCCGTATCGAATCCCTGGGGGTGGACTATGGCCAGGGTTTCGCCATCGCCCGGCCCACGCCCCTGGTCGAGATCCTCGCGGAGCTGCCCCTGTACCTGGCGGCGTCGCATCCGACCGGTATTTATCCACACGAAGTGACGCTGCAGCGGGCCTCGGGCGAGAGCTGATCGGCGGATTTTGGCGGCGGACCGCCCCCCTGTACTATTGATCATCATGTCGACCCGCGCCCGCCTGGTTCTTGCGACCCTGTTTGGCTTAGCCGCAGGCGTGTCGCTGTCGTTGGCCGGCCGTGTGTTTGCCGCGCGCGACTCGACCACCTCCCCCTCCCGCTCCGCCGCCAGCGCCGCACTGCCCTGGGACGACGCGCGGCTGCTGGCCGAAGTGATCCAGCGCGTGCGCGAGAACTACGTCGATTCGGTCGACGATCACAAGCTCATGCAGAATGCCATTCGCGGCATGGTCGAGGCCCTGGACGATCATTCGACCTTCCTGACGCCGGATGAATTCGACGATATGAAGGTGAGCACCACGGGCGCCTACGCCGGCATCGGCGTCGAGGTCGCGCCCGGCAAGGACGGCGTCAGCGTCGTGCGCCGCATGGCGAATTCCCCGGCGGAGCGCGCCGGCATCCAGACCGGGGATGTCATCGTGACGATCGACGACGTAGCGGTCGATCCGGCCGACCTGGAAGCCGCGATCGCGCGCATGCGCGGACCCGAAGGCAGTCCCATCCACCTGGCGATACGCCGCGGCGGCAGCAGCACGCTGCTGGATTTCAAGGTCGAGCGCGCGCAGGTGCGACTGCAGAGCGTGGCGGCCGAGATGCTGACCCCCGAGTACGGCTACCTGCGCATCACCAGCTTTACCGACACTACGGCCGTCGAGCTCGAGCGTGCGGTCGACCGGCTCGAACATCGTGGCAACGCGCGACTCAAGGGCTTCATCATCGATCTGCGCAACAATCCCGGCGGCGTGCTCGACAGCGCGGTGCAGATTGCCGACGACTTCCTCGAGCAGGGCATCATCGTGACCGCCGAAGGGCGCGCCCGCGAAGCGAAATTTCGCATGGACGCCAAGCCGGGTGACATCAGTCACGGCGCGACGCTGGTGCTGCTGGTCAACGGCGGCTCGGCTTCGGCCTCGGAAATCCTGGCGGCGGCGCTGCACGACAATCACCGCGCCGTGCTCATCGGACGCCGCACCTACGGCAAGGGCTCGGTGCAGACCATCATGCCGTTGTCCGGGGGACAGGCGCTGAAGATCACGACCTCGCGCTATTTCACGCCAGCGGGTATTTCGATCAATGGCGTCGGCATCGTGCCCGACACCGTGCTCGAGGGAACCGAGCAGCCGCCCGCTGACATGGACCTGGTCGATGACGCCACGGTCTCGACGCTATCCCGCCGCGATCCGGAGGTGCTGGTGGCGCTGCAGGCGCTCTCGGGTCATCCCGGCCAGATCGCCCGCGGCGCCGACGCCGCCCCGTCGCCTGCCCCGTCGCCTGCACCCCAGCCCGTACCCCAGTGATACTCGACCTATTCCTGCATCTCGACCATCACCTGGTCGAGATGCTCGCGCTGTACGGGGGCTGGATTTACGCCATCCTGTTCGGAATCATTTTTGCGGAGACGGGTTTCGTCGTGACGCCCTTTCTGCCTGGCGACTCGCTGTTGTTCGGTGTCGGTGCGCTGGCTGCGATCGACCGCAGCGGCACGCTGCAGATTGGCTGGGTGTTCCTGTTGCTGACCGTGGCTGCGATCGCAGGCAACACGCTCAACTACAGCATCGGTCGCCAGATAGGTCAGCGCGCCTTCAGCGGCCAGTACCGCTTCTTCAAACTCTCGCACCTGACGCGCACCCATGAGTATTTTGTGCGTTATGGCGGACTGACCGTGCTGCTGTCGCGCTTCATGCCCATCATCCGTACCTTCGCACCCTTCGTAGCCGGCATCGGCCGCATGCCCTATCATCGTTTCCAGCTGTTCAACGCAGTCGGTGGCCTGGCGTGGGTGGCGCTGTTCGTATTCGGCGGCTATGCGTTCGGCAATCTGCCTTGGGTGAAGGCGCATTTCAGCATCGTCACGCTCATCGTGATTGCGATCTCGCTGCTGCCCATGGCGGTCGTTGCCATTCGCGCGCAATCTGGCCCGGCGGCGCCGCGCACGTGACCTCATGAACGAGAGTACCCGCGGCTATGCGCAACGCGTCGATATCAATGTCGATATCAACGTGGTCTGGCAGGCGCTGCTGGATCCCGAGACGGTCGCCCTCTGGTACGCGCCGGGTGCACGCATCGATGCGCGCGAGGGCGGCCTCTACAACGCCCGTCATGGCACTGAGCCGGGTATCGAACGCGAGGCCCACATCGATGTATTCAAGCCGCCGCGCCGGCTACGCCTCATTTACATGCCGATGCCGGGCCTGCCCGACGATGGCACGGTGGTGGTCGAGGACTTCCTGCTCGATCGCGATCCCGCGGCAGCTTCCGCCCAGGGCGTTGCTGCGGTCACGGTGCTGCGCCTGATGGGCTCGGGCATTCCGGAGACCGCAGCCTGGCAACGAACTTACGGGGCACTGCGCCGAGGCTGGGAACGCGCGCTGCCGCGCCTGAAAGTGCTGCTGGAAAAGCCGCAGACACCGACGGAGCCACCGGGGCCTGCGTTCATGCGGCTGACCGGCTTCTAGCGCCTTACTATCAGTTGCCGCCGCGCGGCGCAGGTTCGCTGGTCTCGAGCGGGCGGCTGCTTCGCTGCAGAATCGCCGCGAACAGGATCCCGCCTTCATAGAGCAGGTACATGGGTATGGCCATGGCAGTCTGCGACATGACATCGGGCGGCGTCAGGATGGCGGCGACGATGAACACCACGATCAGCACGTAACCTCTCACTGAGCGCAATTTCTGCAGCGTGACCAGGTCGGTCAGTACCAGCAGCACCACCGCCACCGGTGTCTCGAAGGCCACGCCGAAGGCGACGAACAGCGTCAGCGCAAACTGCAGGTAATTGGTGACGTCCGCCATGAGTTGCACGTTATGCGGCGTGGTCGCGATGAAAAACCGGAATACCAGCGGGAAGACGAAGAAGTAGGAGAACGCCACGCCCAGATAGAACAGCAGGATGGCCGAGGCAAGCAGCGGCAGCGCGAAGCGCTTCTCCTTGCGATACAGGCCCGGTGCGACGAAGGCCCACACCTGGTAGAGCACGTATGGCATGGCGATCAATAATCCTGCCACCAGGGACAGCTTCAGGGGCGCCGTGAAGGTGGCCGTTACCGTGGTCGCGATGAGTTTCTGTCCCGGCGGCAGCTTCGACACCAGCGGCGTCGACAGCCAGTCGAAGATCTGGTTGGAGTAATAGGCGCAGGGCAGAAACGCGATCAGCACCGCGATCATGGCCCGCAGCAGCCGCGATCGCAGTTCCAGCAGATGCGAGATCAGCGTGCCTTCCGGCAGCGGCTCAGGGTCCTCGCTCATGGGGTTCCGCCGGCGGCGTGGGTGTTACGGGGGCAGAGGCAGCAGGGGCAGGGGTCTGGGCATGCATCGATGCGGCACGCTCGGAGGCGGCCTGCGCCGCGGCGTGCTCGGTACGCATGTCGGTTGCCCGTCGCAGCGCTTCGGACTCCTGTTCCAGCTGATCGCGAAACTGGCGAGCCATGGCGCGCGCGCGTCCCAGCCATCGCCCCACCGTCGCGGCAACCCGGGGCAGCTTTTCGGGCCCCAGCACGACCAGCGCGATGGCGAAGATCACCAGTATTTCGGAGAAATCGATCCCGAACATCTAGGCGTCTAGACGTGGGGCGAGGGCTTGCTCTCGCCGGCCGGCGGCGCCTTGGCAGCGACTTCCGGAAACTCCGCATCCTTGGGGGCGGGCGACTGGATCTGCTTGGCCTGCTCGTCACTCTCGCCCTCGTTCATGGACTTCTTGAAGCCGCGGAACGCCGAGCCCAGGTCGGAGCCGAGCGTGCGCAGCTTCTTGCCGCCGAAAACCAGCAGCACGATCAGCAGGATGAGCAACAGATGCTTGGGGGCGAACAGATCCATGTACTGCTCCTCGGGGCCAGCAGGAATCATAGGCCATTTGCGGCCGCACAACTAACTGTCCGGTCAAGCTTTTTGGTCCCGCGTCACGGTTCCGGGGAGGATGTTTCCAGCCAGAATGTGACCGGACCGTCATTGATCAGCGACACCGCCATGTGGGCGCCGAACTGCCCGGTCGCGACCGGCGCGTGCCTGCCCTGGGCGTTGGCGACCAGCTGCTCGAACAGCGCCTGTGCTGCCGCGGGAGGTCCCGCTGCGGTAAAGGAGGCCCGATTGCCGCGAGCGGTATCGGCCACCAGGGTGAACTGCGGCACCAGCAGCAAACCGCCGCCGACCTGCCGCAGGCTCAGGTTCATGCGCCCCTCACTATCCGGGAAGACGCGGTAGTCGAGCACGCGCGTCAGCAGCCGGTCGGCGCGGGCCGCATCGTCGTGGCGCTCGACCCCGATCATGGCCAGTAATCCCTTGCCGATGGCGCCGATCGTGCGGCCATCGACCTGGACTGCAGCCGAACTGACGCGTTGGATCAATGCGATCACGCAGTGGTAATCCTCTGAGGCACCCCGTACACTTTCGACCGCTTTGAGCGCGGTTCCGCGCCGCATTATTCATCAATAACCGCCGGAGTCGGTATGCCGCTGTCGAGTCGCCTAGGTATTCCTGCCCTGTTCGTGATGCTCAGCGCTGGTATCTGCGCCCCGGCCTACAGCGCGGGAGACGCCGCGCGCGGCAAAGAGCTCTCGTATACCTGTCTCGGTTGCCACGGCATTGCCGACTATAAGAATGTGTATCCGACCTACAGCGTGCCGGAGCTGGCCGGTCAGCATCCCGACTACCTCGTCGCCGCTCTCAAGGAATACAAGGGCGGTCAGCGCTCGCACGCCACCATGCACCAGCAGGCCGCCTCACTGAGCGACCAGGACATGCAGGACATCGCCGCCTACTTCGGCAGCGGCGAGCTCAAGCCCAACGCGGCCCCAGTCGGCGACGCGCCGGCCAAGGTGGCCCTGTGCGGCTCCTGCCACGGCAAGAATGGCGTCGGCATCACCGGCGACTACCCGACACTGGCCGGGCAGCATGCCGATTACATCGCGCGCGCACTGCACGAGTACGGCCACGGCGATCGCAAGAACGCCATCATGCCGAACTTCGTCAACGGCCTGACCGACGAGGATATCAAGGAGATCTCCGAGTACTTCTCCAAGCAGGCACCGCCGCTGCACACCGTCGACCGGCGCCAGACCTTCCTATCGTCCGAGTGATCCGCGCTGGCGCTCAGTGCGCCACCTGGGCCAGAAAGTTGGCGGCAGCCGTGTAGTAGGCGTCGCGGTTGGATTTGCGCAGGAAACGCGCCCCCTCATCCGCAGCCCCCAGATACTGTACGGAGGCGCCGCCAGCGCGCAGCCGCGCGGCGAGTTGCTCGGTCTCGTAGGCCGGAACCGCAGGATCGTTGCGGCCGTGAACCAGCAGCACCGGTCGTCGAATCGAGGTGATCCCCGATCCTGGCCCGATATGGGGCGGAAAGGCCACGATGCCGGCATGCAGCCGATCCCCGTATTGCGACAGGCATGACAATGCCAGATAGCCGGCCCGGCCTTCGCCCAGTACCGCGATGTGGTTGAAGTCCAATTCCTTCTGCAGTCCTATCCAGACCACGAGCGAGCCGATGTCGCGCGCCGCATCGTCGCGCAGCGCCCCTTCACCCAGCTGTTCGAAACTGCGACCGTAACCCGACGCGCCGCGGACATTCGGCGCGATGACGACGTAGCCCAGTTCCCTGGCGAGGAATTGCGCCAATGGTTCGAAGCTCGGTCGATACTGGGTGCCGTCACCGGTTCGCAACAGGATCAGCACCGGGTGCAGCGCCGCCGCTCCGGAGTTCGCCTGCGGGCGGTACACGTATGCCGACAGCATGCGCGGCTGGCCGTCGATGCGATCCCAGGTCGGGTAGCGCACCAAGGCGGGGGTGATCAGTTGCGAGGGATCGAGCGGCCCCAGTTCGCTGTCGGTCCAGCGTGTCAGGATCTGGGTCTCGGGCTCGAGCACATAGACATCGCGCGGTCCGCGGGAGGATTCGAGCGTCAGGGCCAAATGCTTGCCGCTGGCATCGAACTTCAGGCTGCTGATGATTCCCGGCGGCAAGGCGGCGACGTTGAGGTCGAGCTTGCGCTGCTGATCCAGCAGCGACAGATGGCTGCTTCCGCCCTCGTTGGTCGTGTAAGCCAGAAAATGAGCATCGGCAGATTCGTCGAACAATTCCACTTCGCGGGCCGGATCATTCGACAGCACGTGCGCTTCGCCGCTGGCCGGCGCGATGTACTCGAGTTGCCGGAAATCCGGCACCGATGCTCCCAGGTTGCGCCCGAGCAGCAGGATGCCGCGCCCATCGGGCGCATATCGCGCCGCGAATGCGCGCAGCGGCGCGGCGGGCAGCGCCTTGAGCTTGCTGTCCGCCTTGTGTGCTTCCTGTCTTTGCGAGCCTTCAACGGCCGTCAGTGCCCCGCTTGCCACATCGGCCACGAACAGATCCACATCGCCGCCGACGCGGCCGCCGGATTCCGGTGGCGGCGCAAGGGCTTCGCGGCCGACGAGCAGGCGCTGGTCATCGCTCGACCAATCGAACACCCGCCAGCGATAGCCGGCCGCATTCACCAGAACACGGATGCCCGCCGCGGCGGCGCTGGTGTCCAGCAGATCGATGCCGCGTTCCTCGCTGCCGGGCGCTGCGCCGCGGTTGCTGCTGAAGGCGATGCGCTGGCCGTCATGCGCCCAGAGCGCCGCGCCATCGCGCGCCGAACCATCCGTCAGCGGCACGCTTGGGCCGCCCGGCTGCGCCAGCAGCAGCGCCGTCCCCTGGCCATCATTGCGGGGCGCCAGATAGACGAATGCGCCCGTATGCTGCGGCTGTGAGGCGGCTGCCAGCACCGGCTCGGCATCGAAGCTGCGCTGCTCGCGCTCACCTGCTGCTGCGCGCACGCGATGAATCTGCTCGGTGTCGCCGAAGCGCGTAGCCACCAGCATGGCACCGTCCCCCTGCCAGTCGATGAAGCGCGCGCCGCGCGCTTCGAGGTAGCGCGGCAGCGCCTGCGTCACGGTCGCATCGGCGGGCGCCAGGTCCTGCTGCGACAAAGCCGCAACGGCGACCGACGACAGCGAGGCCAGAATCCAGGGCGCGTGCTTGAAATGCAGCATGTGGTTGGTATCGTGCCTCAAGGACCGGGAGCCCCGCATCATAATGAACAGTGAGCCTCAGCGGCTCGTCGAAGGCGCCGGCGCGATGGGAATTGCGCTCGACGGCGCTCAGGCGGCACGTCTGCTGCGCCTGCTCGATGAACTCGCGCACTGGAATCGCAGCTACAATCTGACCGCGATCACGACGCGCGAGGGCATGATCAGCGCGCATCTGCTCGACAGCCTGGCCGCGCAACCGGATCTTCAGGGCCAGCGCATCGCCGATGTCGGTACCGGCGCGGGCTTTCCTGGACTGCCGCTGGCGCTGATCGAACCGCAACGCCAATTTACGCTGATCGATTCGGTCGCCAAGAAGATCCGGTTCGTCACGCATGCCGTGCGCGTACTCGAGCTCGCCAACGTGGTGCCGCTCCAGGCCCGTGTCGAGACCTTGAATCCCGACATCCCCTTCAGCACCGTGATCGCGCGTGCCTATGCGGCGCTGCCGGATCTGCTGGGGAGCGTTCGAGGGCTCTGCGGCGCCGATACGCGGGTGGTCGCGCTCAAGGGGCGCTATCCGCAGGACGAGCTGTCAGAGTTGCCGCGCGGCTGGCGCCTCGCGCAGGTGCGCGCGCTCAAGATCCCGGGACTCGATGCCGAACGTCACAGTCTCAGCTTTGTGCCGCAGCCGGCGTGATCTCGACCGGCTTGTCGCCAAGCAGCGAGGCCGGCAGATTGAAAGCACTGGTCAGCGACACCAGCAGCGCTGCGGTGTAGGGAATCGACTGGATCAGCAGCGCCACCAGCCACACCGTCAGATCCGTGCTGGCCATGTCATTTTCGACGGTGCGCACGCCGAGCGCCGATAGCCACAGCGCCAGCATCAGCAGGGTTTCCTCGCGCGCTGCCGCCAGCGCGGATAGAAAGCGGTGCGGTGCGCTCTGCTTGGGGGTGCGGAAGAACGGTTCGTTGCGCGTGGCGACGCCCTTGATGACTGCCAGCCCGATGGTGTGCGCCAGCGCCAGGCCCGAAATGGCCGCGGCGCAGGTTTGCCGCACGTTCATGCCGACGCGGTGGGTGTAGAGATGTACCAGCTTGACCAGCTTGAACATGAACAGCGACAGCGGCAGCACCGAGAACACCATCAGCGGTGGGTCGATTTTCTGCGGCGCTAATATCATTGCGATCGACCAGCCGATGGCGGCAATGTTGAACAGCAGGTTGAAACCGTCCGCAATCCACGGCAGCCATCCGGCGATGAAGTGATAGCGCTGCCCCGCGGTCAGCGCACTGCTGGCCGGGCGCAGCAGCGCGGTCGCGTGATGCCGCAGGATCTGCATGGCGCCATAGGCCCAGCGGAAGCGCTGCCGCTTGTAGTCGATGAAGGTATCCGGCATCAGGCCCGAGCCATAGCTCTTGGGGATGTAGAGCGCCTCGTAACCGGCTTCGAATACGCGCAGGCCCAGTTCGGCATCCTCGGTGATGCACCACTCGGCCCAGCCGCCCACCGCCCACAGCACGAAGCGGCGCACCAGCGTCATGGTGCCGTGCTGGATAATGGCGTTGCGCTCGTTGCGCGTGATCATGCCGATATAGAAAAAGCCACGGTACTCGGCATAGCACATCGCCTTGAAAGCGTTGGCGTGATCATCATGGTAGTCCTGCGGCGCCTGTACGATCGCGATGCGCGGATTGTCGAAGCTCGGCACCAGGTCGGACAGCCAGCCGGGGCGGACCTGGTAGTCACTGTCGATGACGGCGATCACCTCCGCATCGGGGGCGGTCTGCTTGAGCGCAAAATTGAGCGCGCCGGCCTTGAAGCCGGCCAGCGGGGCGACGTGAAAGAAGCGGAAGCGCTCGCCCAGGCGCTGGCAGTGCGCTTCTACCGGGCGCCAGATCGCCTCATCGCGCGTGTTGTTGTCGATGACGATCACTTCAAAATTCGGATAGTCGAGCCGCGAGAGTGCATCGAGCGTCTCGATCAGCATGTGAGGCGGCTCGTTATAGGCGGGCACGTGCACGGATACCTTGCGATCCGCGGGCTTCGAGGGCCGCGTCGGAATCAGGAGCCGCGCGTGCGCGCCGGCCCAGTGCGCTTCGGCCCATTCATGTGCCTCGGCGAACAGCACCGCGATGACGCCGAGCATGCCGAGGATCAGCAGCGAGCCGACGATGATGCTGGTCGGGGTCAGGTACTGCTGCGTGTAGTCGTAGATCACCCACACGGTGCCGGTGGCGGCCGCGTACACCACCAGCGCCAGCAGCGTGCGTCCGCGCGTTCGCAGTGAGCCGCTGTGCATGTAGAACACGCCGAGCATCAACAGCGCCAGCGCCACCGAGATCGCCGCCAGCATGTGCCATTCCGGGATGCGCACGATCGGCGCAGTGAACTCGAACTTGGGCTGACGATTGGCGTCATAGATGCCCCAATAGGAGCCCACGGCTCCCTCGTCGCGGGCCTTCCACGGCTGATCGAAGGCTTCCATGATGTAGTAGCGCTGATGCTCTTTCTCCGCGCGTGCCAGGAACCGCCGCAGGAACAGCGCCTCGTTCGACACCGATGCCACCGCACCGGCGCGGTTGCGCCCCTCCGAGGGCCAGCCGATTTCGCCGATGATCACCGGCTTCTTCGGGTAGGCGGACTGCACCGCCTTGAGTTCGCGGAAGCAGAAGTCCACCGCCGATTCGACATCGACTCCTTCCCAGTAGGGAAAGAGGTGGACGGCGATGAAATCCACATGCCGCACGATTTCGGGATTCTTGAGCCAGGTGGCCCAGGTATCGGCGTAGCCGACCGGCTGGCGGATCGCGGCGCGCGCCCGATCCAGCTGCTGCGCCAGTTCGTCGACGGTCAGGTCCCCTCGCAGCAGCACCTCGTTGCCGACCAGCACGCGTGTGACGTTGCGATACTCGCGCGCCAGGGCGATGCCGGTGCGCATCTCGAGTTCATTTTTATCCGGGTCCTTGGTGAGCTCGACGCCCAGCGCGACGCTGATATGGTGTTTGGCCGCGAGCTCCGGCACCTTGCCCAGCGAGCCGAGCACCGAGTAGGTGCGCACGGCATAGGTCTTGTTCTCGAGCAGCCGCAGGTCCGAATCGATCTGCTCGGGCGGCGGCACGTCGCGGCTGCCGAAGGGATTCTGATCGGCTGCGAACGGCGAGAATGCGACACCTTGTATATGCGCCGGCCAGGGCGGCTCGCTTTCGGGGCGGTTCAGATAGCCCCACAGCCCGAAAGTCACGACCGCGAATACTGCGGCCACGAGGATTCCGGAGAGAAGCTTCATCGCCGCAGTTTACCTGTAGTCCTGGGGCTCCAAAGGCTAGACTAATTGCGCCATGAAGCGCGTGATTGCGGTTGCGAATCAAAAGGGGGGCGTGGGAAAGACCACGACCGCCGTCAATCTTGCGGCTTCATTTGCGGCCATGCATCGCCGCGTGCTGCTGGTCGATCTGGATCCCCAGGGAAACGCCACGGCCGGTTGCGGCATCGACAAGAATGTCATCGAAGCGGGCAGCTGCGAGGTCTTGCTCGGCGAATGCACCGCGGCCGCTGCGATTCGCACCTGCGGCGCCACCAGCGCGGGCGCCGACACGCTGTCGATATTGCCGACCAATCAGGACCTGACCTCCGCCGAGGTGCGGCTCTTGACCACGGTCGAACGACGCGAACAGCGGCTGCGCCTGGCGCTCGAGCCGATTCGCAACGACTACGATCTGATCATCATCGACTGTCCGCCGGCGTTGAACATGCTGGCCGTCAACGCGCTGGTAGCGGCCGACAGCGTGCTGATTCCGATGCAGTGCGAATACTATGCCCTCGAGGGATTGTCCGCGCTCATGGCGACCATCGAGCAGATTCGCGCTACCGCGAATCCCGATCTTGCCATCGAGGGGATTTTGCGCACGATGTACGACCCGAGGAACAATCTCTCCAACGAAGTCAGCGCGCAGCTGATCATGCATTTCGGCACCAGCGTGTTTCGCACCGTGGTCCCGCGCAACGTCCGGCTTGCCGAGGCGCCGAGCTTCGGCAAGAGCGCCCTGGCCCATGACCCGGATTCGCGCGGTGCACTGGCTTACCTGGCGCTCGCCGGTGAAATGCTGCGGCGGGAAGATGAGCTGCGCGATGCAGCTATGATGCGCGCTTGACATCCTCCTCGCCCTCAAGGGACGAGGATTCCTTCTGCAAGACGGCGACGTCCCGCCGCGAGGATATTGTGAGCTGCATTGACGTCACGATCATGGATCGCTCCGCA
>Ga0302308_10000080_pt1 | contig 85820 bp, 62 predicted proteins | sample III_Palsa_E3_3_FD_200531 | JGI IMG/M metagenome (GOLD analysis project Ga0302308, IMG submission 200531) | Peat permafrost microbial communities from Stordalen Mire near Abisko, Sweden - III_Palsa_E3_3 | ecosystem: Environmental > Terrestrial > Soil > Palsa > Peat permafrost | place: Sweden...
AGTTTGTTTAAGTAACTTATAATTTTAATTATTGAATGGAACTTAGAACTAAAGTTGTTAAAAGCGCCGAATTGAAGAACATAATTATTAAGCGCCTTTATTTTGACAAAGCTTTGTCCTGTGCCGAGCTGAGCGAGATTTTAGATAAAAGTATCCCCTCTGTTTCTAAAGCCATCAACGAACTCATCGAAGAAGGCTTTGTTATCGAACAGGGTTATGCCCCTTCAAGCGGCGGACGACGGCCACTCATGTACGCCCTTTTACCATCAGCCATGTACATCGTTACCGTGGCCATGGACCAGCTCTCCACCCGCATACAAATGGTGGACCTGCTCAATAATCCCGTGGCCGAGATCGCTTTAAATGAGCTCAGGCTATTCGCTAACCCGCATGCCCTTTCTACCCTGATTGATTATATTAATGCTTATATCACTGCCTGTGCTATCCCTAAGGATAAGATCGCAGGTATCGGTATTGGCATGCCTGGTTTTATTGATGCCGCTGAAGGTATCAATTATACTTATTTAGATTCTGCCGGGCAGAGCTTAACCCAGCTGATCACCGCCCAGACAGGTGTGCCCGCTTATATCGAAAATGATTCCAGCCTGATCGCCCTGGCGGAGCAGAAGTTCGGGATCGCCAAAAACCATAAGGACGTCATGGTCATCAACCTGGGATGGGGCATTGGTTTGGGCATGATCATTAATGGCGAGATCTACCGCGGGCATAATGGTTTCGCGGGAGAGTTTAGTCATATCCCCCTTTCTGAAGATGGTGCTTTATGTACCTGCGGCAAGCGGGGTTGTCTGGAAGCCGAAGCTTCGATGCTCGTGGTGGCCGAGAAAGCCATCAAAGGGATTAAAAAGGGACATATCTCCAGTTTGAAGCATACCGATAAGGACCAGTCCAAGTTGGTGGGTAATGCCATTATGGAGGCCGCTAACAATGGCGATCAGTTCGCTATTGAGCTCTTGTCCGATGCAGGTTATAAAATAGGTAAGGCTTTAGCTATCCTTATCCACATCATGAACCCCGAAAGTATCGTGTTGAGCGGAAGAGGCGCTATCGTGGGTAAGATACTGCTCGCACCGATGCAGCAGGCTCTCAATAAATATTGTATCCCAAGGCTCGTCAGCAGCACCGGGCTGCTCATCTCTGAACTCGGTTTCAATGCCGAACTCACCGGAACAGCCGTACTCGTTATGGAAAACTTTGATAAAGAAAATAAAAATTATTCAATCACCTATAATCATTCAAGCATGGAGAAAAACAACAAATTCTAATCACCAAACAACACTTTAACACTAAACTAATTCAATCAAAATGAAAAAAATATTACCTCTACTCTTACTAGTACCTTGCTTAGCATTGGGGGCTGCAAGCCACTCAAAAGCAAATAGCAAGGTCATCGCAACCGCTGCAAATACACAATTTGCCGGTGGCTTAAAGCTTACCCATCAGGAAAGCTTCACATTAAAAGGTTTTGTGCGCGATGCAACCGGCCAGCCATTAATTGGCGTTTCTGTTGTTATCAAAGGCACTAATACGGGTGTGCAAACAGATGCGAATGGTAGATTCGCTATTACCGCCAATATCAACGATGTATTAGTATTTACATATATTGGTTATCTTAAAAAAGAAGCAACCGTACTTTCGTCTGCTGAACTCCTTGTTGAATTGGATGAAGATTCAAAACAACTAAGCGAAGTTGTAGTTACCGCCTTAGGTATCAAAAAAGAGCGCAGATCCCTTGGATACTCTGTTACTGAGGTAAAAGGAAGTGAGCTTACACAAGCGCGCGAAGATAACGTTGCTAACAGCCTTGAAGGTAAAGTAGCAGGTTTGGATGTAACACCAACTCCGGGTGGTGTTGGCGCTTCAACAAGTGTTATTATACGTGGTGTTTCCAGTTTAACACAAACCAGCCAACCATTATATGTAGTTAATGGCGTACCGATGGAAAACACAATTAACACAGCGATGGGCCAACAATATGATAACCAGCCCGATCTTGGAGATGCTATAGGAAACCTAAACCCTGATGACATTGAATCAATGGTAATATTAAAGGGCGCTGCTGCCTCTGCCTTATATGGCTCACGTGGTAAAGCAGGTGTTATTTTAATTACAACCAAAAGCGGTAGTGGTAACAGCATTGAGTTTAACTCAAATTTTGTTGCCGAACAAGCCATTAATTCAACAAACTGGCAATATGTATATGGTCAGGGCTCATTAGGTGCAAAACCAACAACTGCAGTTAATGCTGCAATGTTTGGTAATGATAGCTGGGGTGCAAGGCTTGATGGATCACAGGTTATACAGTTTGATGGAGTTTCACGTCCATACGTTGCACAAAAAGACAACTTCAGCCAATTCTTCCGCATAGGAACAACTGCAACTAATACCATAGCTTTCAATAAAAGCTTTGATGGTGGTTCGGTACGTTTTTCAGCGAGTGATCTGGATAATAATGCTATTACACCTAATTCAAGTTTAGGAAGGCAAACATTCGACCTTTCGGCAAATTACAATGTAACTAAACATTTAACCGCCGATATCAGGGCGAATTACATCCTTGAACAGGCAAATAATCGCCCGATTTTGAATGACGGTCCGGGTAACTCCAGCTATAACGTGGAATTATTACCAACAAGTTTGGATGTAACCACGCTTAAAAGAGCTACCAATCCTGATGGAAGTGAATTCGCGTATACTACCGGTAACCCGTATGACACGAACCCTTATTTTGCAGCATACAACTTCATAAACGACACCAAACGTCAGCGCTTCTTAGCTTCAGCTACATTGCGTTATAACTTTGATGATGGTTATTTTATACAAGGCCGCGCTGCACGTGACGGATATAATGACCGCTACACAGGAGTTACACCTGATGGAACAGCTTACCTGCCGGATGGAAATATGCAAGAACAATCTACAAACTTTTCAGATGTGAACGCTGATGTTTTAGCTGGTAAAACCTTCAAGTTAAAAGATTTGACAATTACACCAAATATTGGTGGTAGCTATAGAAGAGAAAAATCTGAACAATTTATAAATAGCGGTGCTTCATTTATTGTCCCTGATGATTATGTGATAACCAACTTAAGTACAGTTAATCCACTACAATACAATCCATCGGATCTTGAAACTGAATCCGTGTACGGTACATTAGAATTAGATTACAAAAGCTTTTTATATTTAACAGGAACCGCGCGTAATGATTGGTATTCCACACTTGCAACTCCGGGCGTAAATACAGCATTAAATAAATTCTATCCATCGGTAAACGGATCATTCGTGTTTTCTGAATTTCTACATGCCGATTGGTTAACTTCAGGTAAATTACGTGCAGGCTATGCAACTGTAGGCCAGGCAACAAGTCCTTATCAAACACAATTAGCTTACGGATTTAATGGCAGTACTAATGGTAGCCCTTTAGGCACCATTTCTAATTTATATGTTCCAAACAGCAATCTTGTAGCTTCATTAGCTACTGAGCTTGAAATTGGCACCGAAATGTCTTTTTTCAATAGCCGCTTAAGCGTTGATGCTGCATGGTATGATAAAAATTCAAAAGATGAAATATTACAAGAAACAACTTCAATAACATCTGGCTATAACGGCGCCGTGTTAAACATTGGTAAATTGCAAAATAAAGGTGTCGAAATATTATTATCAGGTACACCTATAAAAACAAGTAATTTTCATTGGACAACATCTTTAAACGGTTCAATGAACAACAATAAAGTTGTTGCATTAGCTGCAGGGCAAACCATACTCCCAGTTGGCACATCCCGTACAGGTAATGGTTTTATACAAGATATTGTTGGCTTACCTGCTGATCAAATTGTAGCATTTGACTATGCCCGTGATTCAAAAGGTAACATTATCACCGATCCTACTACCGGCATTCCTATAAGAGGCCCTGAAAAAGCATTCGGATCTGCTTACGGTAAATGGTCAGGCGGCTGGAATAACGAATTTGCCTATAAAAAATTCACGCTTTCCTTCCTGATCGATGGTAAATTCGGTGGCAAATTATTTTCTGCAACAGATTACTATGGTTACTATGATGGCCTGGACAAAGCTACATTGGTTAATCGTGATAAACTCGGTTCTACAGCTTCTACTTATTACTCTACTCTTGCAGATAATGTTTCAAGTGAATTTGTGCAAAACGCCAGTTTCATAAAATTCCGTCAGGTATTATTAGGCTATACATTCCCTGCAAACCTGTTCAACAATACTATAAAAGGTATAAATGTGAGTTTAGTAGGTCGTAATCTGTTTTACTTAATGAAGAAAACAGATAACATCGATCCAGAGTCAGGTTACACTTCTAATGCACCAGGCCTTGAATTAGGTGGAGTACCTTCAAGCAGAACATATGGCTTAAACCTGAACGTTAAATTTTAATGAAATTATCAACAATTAATCTTACAAAGATGAAAAAGATATATAAATATAGTGCATTAATTGCCGCGGGCATGCTCGTTGTGGCAGGCTGCAGAAAAGATTTTAATAAAATCAATACCAATCCATCAACATATAATCAAAGTGTTTATGATCCCAATTATCTGTTAACAAGTGCCCAGGTAGGTTATTCGGGCAGTGCGGATTTAGCCTATGATACCTGGCGGGCAAATCTCATTTATTGTTCCACAATGATGCAGGGATTCTCAACGGTTACAGTTTACTGGGCTGGCGATAAATACCTTAATAATCCGGTTTATACAGCCGCGTATTGGGGAAGCCCGAGCGGGCTTCCTAGTGGTGGCGACGGGGCTTATCCAGAGCAGGTTAGGTACATAGTTGATGTTGTACAATCAACAACTGGTAAAGCACAATATGCAAATCTTCACCAGATAGCACGTATTATGAAAGCGTTAATTTTTGAACGCATTACTGATCTTTATGGTGATGTACCATATTTTCAGGCAGGCTTAGGTTATTATAGCCAGGATTACTTCCCGGTATATGATAAACAACAAGCCATCTATACTGATCTATTAAAAGAAGTAAGTGATGCAACTACGCAATTAAACCCTAGTGGAGATATAGCCACAGGCGATCAATATTACAAGGGCAATATTGCTGAATGGAAAAAATTTGGCAACAGTTTATTGCTAAGAATAGCTATGCGTTTAAGCAAAGTTGATCCTTCCACAGCGAAAACTTATGTACAAATGGCTATTACCAATGGCACAATGACAAGTAATGCTGACGATGCATTTTTGTTAGGTGATGCATCTGGTGGCAGAAATACGAATAACCGTAATAGCCAGGTTCTTTTAGGCGATGGCGGACAAGAAAATTACTATACCAAATGGTCACAAACTTTCATTAATTTCTTAAAAACGAATAATGATCCACGACTGTCGAAGATAGCTGTTACACAATTATATCTTGATCCAAATTCAAAAGTGCAAAATACCGCATTTGTCACCGACCCTACTGTGGCTAAAGGTGAACCCAATGGGCTAGATGTTGGTAATGTAGCTGCTACAAGTATATATTCCAATCCAACATTTACCTCGTTTCCTGATTATTCATCACCAAACCCTGCATTAATAACACGTGGCGGCCCAACATTTGTATTAACTTATGGCGAGTCTGAACTATTATTAGCAGATGCCGCTGAACGTTTTGGATTAGGTGGAAGCGCTGCTACACATTATAACAATGGCGTAACTGCTGCTATGACTTACCTTGGTGAATATTCTCCTACAGTTGCGGTTGCGGCAGGCGATGCGCAAACTTATTTAACCGCTCACCCTTATGTATCAGGAGCAACCGGCTTAAATATGATTAATACTCAATACTGGGCTCTTACAAATACCATGCTTGATTTTTATGAATCATGGGCGAATTGGAGAAGAACAGAAGTTACCGGCACCAATGGTAATGGCTATCCTAATTTAACTTATGTAGTTTATCCGGGTAATGCTACAAATGGTACTATTCCACGTCGCTTTCCTTACCCAACCAGCGAAGCCGGAACAAATACAGCAAATTACAATGCTGCCAGCAAATCTGTACCCGGGGGTGATTTACTTACCTCTCGTGTATGGTGGGATGTAAAACAATAGGGTTAATTTAGGTTGATTGAAGTCCCCCGCTTAGGCGGGGACTTTTTTAACTCATTAATAGGGATTCTTTTTAACATAATCCTAACATCAATCTTAACTTATTAAAAAATATTAAAAAGTACTTTGAGTTTTAGAATTATTTAATTAAGTTTGTTATAGCTACTTTATACAACAGTGCATAAGGCAATTATTACCAAATTCATTGTAAAAAAAAGGGTTAACAGGTATACAATTTATTACAGCAATAGCTAACTGCCTGTTAAAGCATCATTAAAGTGCGGATATTTTATACAACATATTATTAACATAGGGTATCCGGTATCGTAAGTTAATAGGGTTAATTTAGGTTGATTGAAATCCCCGCTTAGGCGGGGATTTTTTTTGAACTATACTTTTATTTAAATTATATATTTATACCAAAATACATTTCACAACATGGCTCGTTTAAATTTATTGGAAGAAACCAGGTATGAGAAACTACCTGTAACCGTATATCCAAACCAAAAGGTAGCATCCCTGGCGGTAGCGCAACGTATCGCAAACCTTATCCGCAAAAAAAGCGCTAAGGGTGAGAAAGCGGTACTAGGTTTAGCTACCGGTGTAACCCCTATTAACGTATATGCCGAACTGGTACGTATGCATAAAGAGGATGGCCTGAGCTTTGCTAATGTGATCACCTTTAACCTGGATGAATACTTCCCCATGCAGCCAACCGCTGCACAAAGCTATGTGACCTTCATGAATGAAAACCTTTTCAATCATGTTGACATTGATAAGAAAAACATACACATACCCAATGGCACTTTACCACAGGATGAGGTAGCCGCATTCTGTTTAAACTATGAAAAACAGATCACCGAACTAGGTGGTCTTGATCTGCAAATATTAGGTATCGGCCGTACCGGTCACATCGGTTTTAACGAGCCGGGATCAGCACCAAACTCGGGCACCCGTTTAGTTACCCTGGATGACCTTACCCGCAGCGATGCCTCGCGTGATTTTGGTGGTAAAAAGAATGTACCCACCAAAGCTATCACCATGGGTATCGGTACAATATTCAAAGCAAGGGAAATTATACTGATGGCCTGGAGCGGTAAAAAAGCGCCGATTATTAAGAAAGCTGTTGAAGGCGAGATCTCAGGCGATGTACCTGCTACTTATCTGCAACTATCCGATCATGTTGATTTTGTTTTGGATGAAGCAGCCGCATCAGAACTTACCCGTTTTGATACCCCATGGCTGGTAAAAGATTGGATATGGGATAATACCCAGAAAAAGAAAGCGGTAATCTGGTTAGCCGGTATCGTTAACAAACCTATCCTGAAATTAACCGAAGAAGATTACAACAACCATGGCATGGCGCAACTTGCTGTTGAACAAGGCCCTGTTTACAATATCAATATCGACATATTTAACCAGGTACAGCATACCATTACCGGCTGGCCGGGTGGCAAACCGAATGCTGATGACAGCCAGCGCCCGGAAAGAGCTGTTCCGGCGAAGAAACGTTCTATCATATTCTCGCCACACCCTGATGATGATGTTATCTCCATGGGTGGTACATTCATTCGTTTGGTTGATCAGGGGCATGATGTACACGTAGCTTACCAAACATCAGGTAATACCGCCGTTTGGGATGATGATGTATTGCGCTATATGGAATTCGCTATCGATTTTAACGCGAGTATTGGCGAAGACAATACCCACCTGAAGAATCTTTACAACGATATGCGCGCGTTTATCGCCCAAAAACACCCCAACCAGATTGATACCCTGGAGATCCGCGATGTAAAAGGCTTTATTCGTAAAACTGAAGCAATATCAGGTGCCCGTTATGCGGGCTTAAAGGATGACCATATCCATTTTATGGCATTACCTTTTTACGAAACCGGTAAAACAAAAAAGAACACCGTTGGCGAGGAGGATATACAATTAACAATTGACCTGCTACAAAAAGTAAAGCCCCAACAAGTATTTGTTGCCGGTGATTTTGCCGATCCACATGGCACACACGTGGTTTGTTTTAATATTGTTATTGAAGCGTTAAGACGCCTGCAAAAAACAGAAGACTGGGTAAAAGATTGCTGGGTATGGATGTACCGCGGTGCATGGCACGAGTTCGCCACCTACGAAATTGAGATGGCGGTACCTTTATCACCCGAAGAAGTGTTACGTAAACGTGCTGCTATATTCAAACATCAATCGCAAAAAGATACACCTGTTTTCCCGGGGGATGATGTACGGGAATTCTGGGTACGTGCCGAAGACCGCAACCGTGAAACCGCCCGCTGCTATGACCAGCTTGGTTTAGCAGAATATGCCGCTATGGAAGCTTTTGTGAGATTTAAGTTTTAATACTCTTTCCAAGCGTCATTGCGAGGAACGAAGCAATCCCCTACTTACAGAGTCGCTCTGCATAGTTTAGAGATTGCTTCGTTCCTCGCAATGACGCTTTTTTTATTAGATACTACTTTATCTTCCCATTCACCAACCCAATAACCTCCGCCTCAATAGCAATCGCCTGCTTTTCCAACTCTTCTCCTTGTTTAATAACATCAGCGGTATAAGCTTTATCCTTATATCCCGAAGCATTTATTTTCACATTCATAAATGCACCTAACACGGCCGTACGGGCACATAATGCCGCTACCCCTGCATCAGTTACTGAATTCGGATTGCCAATCTCAGCCATTGCTTTAATCACTTCCAAACTGCCATGAGCCATTTGCATTACTTTAAATGGTATTTCAATAGCATATTTAGTGGCGTCCTGTATGGCCTTATCCCGGGCCGCTTTTTCTTCTTCAGTTGATTTTGGCAGACTAAAGCCTTCCATTATTTTATTAAAAGCAACTGTATCCAGATCGACTAACTTCAACAATTCGTTTTTATAATACTGCCCCTTCTCTGCCCAATCGCTAAACTCTTCCCAACGATCATCCCAACCCTTTTTATGTGATGATAGATTAGCTACCATCGTAGCCAATGATGCTCCTAACACACCCGCATAAGCAGATATAGAGCCACCACCTGGTGCCGGACTTTCGCTTGCCGTTTCGTCAGCAAAATCAGTCAGCGTCATACTGATCAGTTTACTGGCTGATTTATCTTTCAATAAATATTCAATAATGCGCTCTTCAGGAATAAATGGCCCCAACTCATCCAATCCCATTGATTTTATGGCGATCTTGATCAATTCTTTCTCACTCACCCCTACCGAACGCTGTTGTTTCAGTAGGAAATATTTACCCGCATCCAGCATCGCTTTTAAAGGGATCAGTCCAACCAATTCGCTGCCTGTTACCCGCATGCCACGTTCGGCAGCTTTGGTGCAAACCTCATCAAAGGCAATATGTACCGGTGTAACTTCGATATTAGTTAAGTTCATTGAAATCTGGGCGATGCCATATTCCTCGATATACCAACCAATAGCTTTCACAAATTTTAATGAGCCCGGAAGCGATTTCGGCTTACCATTTTCATCAGTAATAATCTTACCATTTATCGGGTCACCCTCACGCAAAACACGCCCGGCCTCACGCACATCAAAAGCTATTGAGTTTGCTCTTCTAGTCGAAGTAGTATTTAAATTGACATTATAAGCGATCAAAAAGTCCCTCGCGCCAATAACCGTACCACCACGTTTAGCATCAAACTCCGCCGGACCAAAATCAGGCTTCCAATCCGGTAATTTTATTTTCTTGAAAAAGCCTTCATACTCCCCGGCTCTTATCACCGATAAATTACTACGTTTTTTATCAGTCTGTGCGCCCTCGTACAAGTAAACCGGGATACTCAATTCTTCACCGACACGCTTTGCCAGCTTCTGCGCATAAACAGCGGTTTCTTCCATACTGATATTACTAATCGGTATCAGCGGACAAACATCTGTAGCGCCCATTCGTGGATGCTCACCCTTGTGCTTGCTCATGTCGATCAACTCCCCGGCTTTTTTAATGGCTAAAAATGCAGCCTGAATTACCGGCTCAGGTTCGCCCACAAAAGTTACCACAGTACGGTTAGTTGCCTTACCGGGATCGACATTTAGCAACCTTACACCCTCAACAGATTCCACCACATCAGTAATCTGTTTAATAATATCCAGGTTTACGCCTTCGCTAAAATTGGGTACACATTCAATTAACTTAGTCATTGGTCATTAGTTTATAAAACAATCAAAAATCAACGCAATCATAAAAATCAATATATAATAAGCGGTTTAAGTTTGCCTTGATGATATAAAATCTCCTTGTAATCATTAGTCGGATACGCCTGCATATCCGCCCGCATTCCCGGTGCTAATATACCGCGATCATTTAATCGCAAAGCCTTTGCCGCACGGAAAGTTAAACTCGCAAAAACTTCAGCGGTATTCAGTTTTTCAGCGGCACTTATCACGGCAGCCTGCATCAACAGGTCACCCATTGGTGCAGAACCCGGGTTCCAGTCGCTGGCAATAGCCAAACATGCCCCAGCATCCAGCAATTTACGGGCAGGGGCATATTGCATGCCTAATCCTAAGGAAGCGCCAGGCAAAACCACCGCAACTATATCAGAATTTGCCAATAACTTTATCTCCACATCCCTACTCGCCTCCAAATGATCTGCTGAAACTGCCCCCGATTTAACCGCGACTGCGCTGCCGCCCGTGGTAAACTGATCGGCATGTACGGTAATATCGAAACCCATTTGTTTAGCACGATTAAGATAGGTTAATGCATTTTTAGCATCAAAAGCACTTTCTTCAATAAATATATCAACCCGGTTACTCAGTTTTTCATTTTTGATGACCGGTAACAAATCATGAAAAACATAATTCAAATACTCTGATTGCCCACCGCTAAAATCCTTCGGTACCATATGCGCGGCAAGGCAGGTAGAAATTAAACTTGCTTTTGTTTGGGTTGATGCTTTTGCTATCGCCCGCAGTTGTTTCAATTCTGACGCAGTTTCCAAACCATAACCACTTTTTATTTCGATGGTGGTTACCCCTTCGGATAAATGGCGTTCTACTCTCTGTAATAATAATTTCTCAAGCAAATCCTCATCAGCGGCACGGGTTTGTGTTACCGAATCCCAAATACCGCCACCTGCTTTGGCAATCTCTAAATAGGTTTTGCCCTGTATCCGCAATGCATAATCCTTTGCCCTGCTACCTGCGAAACAAATGTGTGTATGGCAATCGACAAAGCCCGGTAGCAGCACATGATCGCCTGTAATTTCTTCTATTGTGGCCGATAGATTTGCTTTTCGTAAACCTTCAAAATCATCAACTGCTAAAATCAGTCCGTTCTCCACCAAAACACCGCCTTGCGGGATGATCTGTAAGTCATCATCGCTCAAAGCACCCTTCATGGCAAAACCTGCAAGGGTTAATATTTGTGTAAACGGACCAATTAGTTTTTTCATTGTATTTTTTATAATGTCATTGCGAGCGCAGCGTGGCAATCGCACAGAGACAAGCGGTCATGCAAAGTTCGCGATTGCTTTGTCGTACCTCCTCGCAATGACATGTTTTATATTTTTACCACACCTTCAATTCAAATCTACCCGCCCATTCCTCAGCTTTCTCATACCCTGCATCAGCATGACGGAAGATGCCCATTGCCGGGTCGTTATGCAATACACGTTTTAGGCAAGTTGCTGCACGCTCGGTACCATCAGCCAAAACAACCATACCTGCATGCTGCGAATAACCCATACCTACACCTCCTCCGTGATGGAACGAAACCCAGGTTGCTCCACCAGCCGTATTCGACATTAAGTTTAATAATGGCCAATCTGATACTGCATCTGAGCCATCTTTCATAGATTCTGTTTCCCTGTTTGGCGATGCTACTGATCCGCAATCTAAATGGTCACGACCAATTACAATCGGGCCTTTTACTTTACCGCTTGCTACCAGTTCATTAAATATCAAACCAGCCTTTTCACGTTCGCCCATGCCAAGCCAGCAAATCCTCGCCGGTAAACCCTGGAACGATATTTTTTGCTGCGCTTTCTCCAACCAGTTTATTAATGGTTTGTTCTCAGGGAAGGCTTCCATTAAAGCCCTATCCGTAACATAAATATCCTCCGGATCGCCGGACAATGCTACCCACCTGAACGGCCCCTTACCCTCACAAAACAACGGACGAATATAAGCCGGCGTAAATCCCGGAAAATCATACGCATTCTGCTCGCCACCTTGTTTAGCAAACTCACGCAGGTTGTTGCCGTAATCAAAAGTTACAGCGCCTTTCTTCTTCAGTTCCAACATAAAACCAACATGGCGCGCCATGCTTTTTAAGGATAGATCCTTATATTTTTCAGGATCGGCTTTGCGCAATTCAGCAGCCTCCGCTAATGACAAACCATTTGGTATATAACCATTTAAAGGATCGTGTGCCGATGTTTGGTCGGTTAATATATCAGGGATAAAATTATCCTTCAATAAGCGTTCCAGCATATCACCCGCATCACTTACTAAACCAACCGATAACGTTTCACCTTTTTGCATGGCATCTTTTACCCATGCAATAGCCTCATCATAACTATGTGTTATTTTATCGATGTATTGTGTATCTACGCGTTTTTGTATTCGTGTCGCATCAATATCGGCACCTAAAAATACACCACCTGCCATGGTTGCTGCCAGTGGTTGCGCACCACCCATACCACCAATACCTGCACTAACGATCAACTTACCCGTCAAATCATTATTAAAATGCTGGCGACCGCATTCTACAAACGTTTCATACGTGCCTTGCAAAATTCCTTGTGTGCCGATATAAATCCAGCTACCTGCCGTCATTTGGCCATACATCATTAAGCCTTTTGCACGTAATTCATTAAAATGTTCCCACGTTGCCCAGGCAGGTACAAGATTGCTGTTGGCAATCAATACCCTCGGTGCTTGCGGATGGCTGCGGATAATCCCCACTGGTTTACCCGACTGCACTAATAGTGAATGCTCTTCATCCAATTCTAACAATAACTCGATGATCTTGCGCAAGGCTTCCGGGTTGCGCGCAGCCTGACCGATGCCACCGTAAACCACCAATTCATCGGGATTCTCGGCAACTTGCCCGTCAAGATTATTTAGCAGCATACGCAATGGTGCTTCGGTTTGCCAGCTTTTGGCATGCAATTGCATTCCGCGCGGCGCTTTGTAAACCGGGTGCTTCGCGTATTTTTCAATAAATTCCGAACTCGTCATCATGATTGAGATTAATATTATTGTTTAATGCGGTATCATTGGCTAATGCCTGTAATGACCCGTTAGTAATTAGCTGGTGTATCTGGTTAATATCTGTAGCAAAAATGCGGTCTTCATGAATAAAAGGTACATATTGGCGGATATAAGTGTGGCAAGCCTCAATAACCGGCGTTGATTTTAATGGCCGCCTGAAATCCATTGCCTGCGTGGCATAGAGCAATTCAATAGCTTGTATATATTCTAAATTATCTATCACCTGGTGTAGCTTCCGCCCGCTGATGGAACCCATAGAAACATGATCTTCCTGTCCCAATGAAGTCGGTACACTATCAGCACTTGCAGGGAAACAAAGTGTTTTATTTTCGGTAACCAAAGCCGCGGTAGTATATTGTGGTATCATCAATCCCGAATTTAGTCCGGGGTCATTGGTTAATACTTTTGGCAAGCCATATCTACCTTCACTCATCAAATAACAACGGCGATCAGCAATATTACCAAGTTCGGCTGCTGCGATGGTAGCATAATCCAACGGCAATGCCAATGGCTGCCCATGAAAATTACCACCGCTGATGGTATCATTCGCATCAAAAATTATTGGGTTATCGGTTACGGAGTTAAGTTCTATCTCCGTCAACTCCTTTAAATGCAGCCAGGCATTGCGCGATGCACCATGCACCTGCGGCATGCAGCGTAATGAGTAAGGATCCTGTACCCTATCGCAGTTCACATGCGAATTACAGATCTCGGACTCACTCAATAAAGTAAACAAACGAGCGGCAACTAATTTAGTCCCTTTAAAAGGTCGGATGGCATGTATCCTCGCATCAAAAGGCCGGGCTGAACCCATGAGCCCTTCTAACGACATAGCGCCTATCAAATCAGCTAAGTTTAGCGCGTTATCTAATCGCTGCACTGCTTTTATAGCAAATGCAAGAATGAATTGCGTTCCATTTATTAAAGCCAAACCCTCTTTAGGGCCTAAAACCAATGGTTCTAAATTATGGTCTTTTAATATTTTCCCTGCCGGAGATTTTTCACCCCTTACAAATACCTCGCCCAAACCAATTAATGGCAAAAACAGGTGCGATAATGGTGCTAAATCACCTGATGCCCCAACCGATCCTTTTTCTGGAACTACCGGAATAACATCATGATCTATATGCCAGATAATCCGATCCAATGTTGCCGGATTAATGCCCGAATAACCTTGTGCCAATGCATGCACTTTGCTAATCAGCATCAGTTTAGCAATCTCCTGCGGGATGGGTTTACCTATACCAACGCTGTGGCTTTTAAGCAGGTTACTTTGCAGGGTGCTGGTATCTTCCTCGTTAATATGGGTATCGCAAAGCGGCCCGAAGCCGGTGTTAATACCATAAACAGGTAACTGCGCGTGTACTATTTTTTTTACTTCGTTGTATGATCTTTGTACACGTGCGGCAGCGTCATCGTCAATAATACCTTTGGTTTTTCCAGCTGCAATATCCAGGCAAGTACCGATGGTTAAATGGTCGGTTCCGTAATTAAATTTGCTGCTCATTTTACTTCAGTTTTTAATTTATCAGTAATCAATCCGGCAAGGTTGGTGCGTTTAAAAGTATTTTCGAGCGCGGTTATAGATGATAATAGTTCGCTGCAGCCCGGTTCGCTGGCAACCAATTGATCCATCGCCGCGGTTACCGCTTCCCAAACCGGCATTACTTGTACAAGTAATTGTTTGCCGCTATCGGTTAGCTGCACCAATTGTTTACGGCCGTCCACGGCACAAGCGGCGCTGGTTACCAGTTTCTTATTTTTCAATCCAGTTATTAGTTGACTTGCGGCAGGATGCGACACCTCAATCTGCTCGCTTAACTCTTTAATCGAAAGCGACTCATTCTTCGATAACAAATAAAACACCGGGAACCAACTCGCATCAAAATCAATGCCCTTGTTTTGATAGGCACGATTAATCTCGGATAGAAATGCCTCGCTCAAACGCCTCAATCTACTACCCAATACCAAGTATCCCAGGTTTTGATATAAATTCATGATGCAATTTATATAAGTACTTATATAAATCCAAATATCTTAAATAATTATTATTGTTGCACGCTTTATCATCCCGATATTTTATATTCACAGCAAGAATATGGTTATGGAATTTATTACTGTCGTAAAATCATTTGAAGAACTATCGCCAACTGAACTTTATAAGATTTTAAGGCTGCGCAACGAAGTTTTTGTTGTTGAACAAAACTGCCCTTACCAGGATGCCGATAGCAAAGACCCAAAATGCCACCATTTGATGCTTTTAAAGGATGATGAGTTAATGGCATATGCAAGATTGGTGCCTCCGGGACTATCGTTCCCGCAGATGTCTATCGGTAGGGTGGTTACCAGCGCAAAGGCACGGGGCACAGGGGCAGGCAGGATATTAATGAACACAGCCATTGAACAATGCCATCAAATTTTTGGCGAAGGCAGTATACAAATTGGCGCTCAAGCTTACTTATTGAAGTTTTATGGTTCTTTAGGATTTAACCAGGTAAGCGAAGTTTATGACGAAGATGGCATCCCGCATATTGATATGATAAGAGCATAATCCCGGCAACTTTCACCGGGATCATACTCAAAATATTATGCCAGATGCATAACCGCATACAAAGCAGTTACCGAAATTGCAGCCCACAAAGCAACTCCCTGCAACAAGGGCTTAAACCCTACCGATACCAATATTTCACGAGACAGACCTGCACCTATCAAAAACAAGGTTAATGTCAACCCCATTTTTGCAATGGTAACCATATACGGACTGATCATTTTTACAACCGGCAAATAAGTATTGGCTACCATCGCTAAAATAAACAAGCCTATAAAGTATGGTATGCTAATCTTTTTTGATTTATTCTTAAAAATAAAGGTCGACATGAATGATACCGGTACTATCCACAATGCACGTGCAAGCTTTACTGTTGTTGCAACCTCTAAAGCATGTGTACCATACTTGCTGGCAGCACCTACTACCGAACTGGTATCATGTATGGCTATTGCACACCATAACCCAAATTGGGTTTGAGAAAGATTAAAATGATGCCCGATTACCGGGAAAATAAATAGAGCGATAGAATTAAGGATAAACACACAACCCAATGCTACTGAGATCTGCTTTTCTTCGGCCTTAATTACCGGTGAAATAGCCGCTATGGCACTACCGCCGCAAATAGCTGTACCGGCAGAGATAAGGTAAGAAGTTTTCTTTTCGATATTTAACCATTTCCCCATCAGGTAACCAAACACCAACGTTCCGGTTATAGAAGCTACTGTAAACAGCACCCCTTCTTTACCCGCCTGCATAGCGGTGTGCACATTCATCCCGAAACCAAGGCCTACTACTGAGAATTGCAGCAATAAGTGTGTGGCTTTATGATTTAGATGTATATATGGATGCCCTGTGAATTGAGCAATTACCAACCCCATTAACAAAGCAATTGCAGGACTGATAAACGGTGTAAGGCATAATGTTATACAAACTATAAATACAGCTTTGCGGGTGCTTTCATTTACATTAAGTAATAGTCCGCTGGCTTTATGAGTTAATTGTTGGTTTTGAGTATACATAACTATTTGTTTTGTAGCTCAAAGATCCATCAATATTTGATGTATTTTTTATCACTATTTAGTATTTTTAATAACCAAAAGTTATTAAAAATACTAAATAGTTGGAGATAAATCCTTGCGACAAAAAGTAGCCCCTCTCAAAACGGAAACAAAAATCCAGTACCCTCCTATTTGCTAACCCTCACTAGCACTACCCCATGCGTTGGCACCGCAGCTTTAAATACCTCCTTGTTTGTTATCAAATATTTCTGACGCCATACATCACGTACTTTGGTGTGATCACTTATACCCAGCTCGCTCCAGTTCAGCGTTATTGTTTGAAATTTGTCTGATATGTTAAATATTCCCACAGCTCTACTCCCATCCTGCAACTCCTTTACATACACCAAATAGCCATCCTTATTAAGCACCTGTACAGCCTCTTTTCCCAGGTCATCCTGGTCAATGGCTATAACCTCATCATTGGTAAGCAGGTTAAGTGTAAATCTATCCAGATGCCCCAGATCGCAGCCAATAAGCAATGGGGATGCCAGTAAGCTCCATAAGCTAATGTGGGTATATTGTTCATCAGGCGTTAGTTTTGTATTATGCTGCGCATCGCCCCAGCCTACTTTGCCTACAACCAGCATATCCGGGTCATTAAAATGCCCTGGGCGGGCATGCGGAGCTTCTCTTTGCTGATAAAAGCCGATCTCGCTCATACTGTGCCAGCTATCGTTTATATCACCAGTGGTACGCCAGCTGTTACCGCCAACTTCACCGGCCCAATTCCAGCTATCGCCCATACCATATTGGCAAAAGCTGAACATGATATCACGATTTACCTTATCTAATGCCGCGCGCATTACCTGGTAAGGTTTTTTGTAATCGTCAATACTTGGTTCGCTTGGCGCGATGTCGCCATAAGAGCACCAATCATATTTTAAATAATCAACGCCCCAATCACCATAGGTTTTGGCATCCTGTTCTTCATGCTGATAGCTACCCAAATACCCACCGCAGGTTTTTGGCCCGGGTGATGAATAGATCCCAAACTTTAAACCCAGGCTATGCACATAATCTGATAGTGCTTTCATATCCGGGAATTTTTCATTCGCCACTATCTCACCTGTTGCAGCACGTTGAGGGGCTTCCCAACCGTCATCAATATTTACATAAGCCCATCCGTGCGCACTTAGTTTATCGGTAATAGTTTTAGCCGCTACACGTACTTTAGCATCATTCACACTCAAGCCAAAAGCGTTCCAGCTATTCCACCCCAAAGCAGGGGTTAAACCTATAACGTCTCCAATTTTAATGGTAAATTTCTTAAATGCAGTACCCAGCTTGTTATGTACACTGATGAGTACCGGGTAATCACCTTTTTGATCTACCGATCCGTTTATAATTCCCGTTGACGGGTCTAAGATTAAACCCGCAGGCAAATTATCAACCTTATAAGTCAAAGGCTTTACACCTGTTGCCGGTATTTTGTACAAGAACGCGTTGCCGGGATGTGCACCATATACATCCGGACCATTAATTTTGGCTTTAGCGCTCACATATGGCGTCAGGATATAGGGTGTGCCCTCTGTCTTCACCAATTTCTCACCCGATTTCTCATCGGTAAAAGTATAAGTGATCAGATATGATTTCTGCGCCAATTCACCAATGCTAAAAGCATAAGTAAACGGCCTCCCTGCCGAAAAATCAACATCGTTTGTTTTTTGATAGATCACGGCATTGGTTTCAGGGTCGGTAACTTTAAAATCCAATTTCCCGTTGTAGCTGTAATTACTGCTTGTTACAATTTTTATGCTTTTGCTCAGGCTATTTTTATCACCATAAGTAAAATCACCGTCAGTATTAAAATAAGCATTGTCCATAACATCAACCATGCTGATCTTAAACTTATCCTTATCACCATAAATACCACCGTCGCCACCGCTATCAAAAATGCGAACGGAGATCACATTCTCCTTATCCCACAAAATAGCCGGATTGTTAGCACCAATTACTATTTTGCATAGGCCGTATTGGCCTGTTTTTATATCGCCATTGTTATTACGGCCAATCAGTTTGCCGTTCAGATAAACATCATAACCATCATCGCCATATCCCATTTCAAAACGTACACTGTCCTTAAAAAAGGCTTTATCTTTTAAGGTAGATGGTATAACTGTGTGTAGCCTGTACCAACCGAAACCATCATACTTGTCGTGCCCCTGTGATTCCCAGCTATGCAGTATGCTGATGGACTGCCAATCCCTGTCATTGTAAGCAGGCGCAGCCCATTGAGCTGAGTCACCTGTTTTAAATCTCCAGCCATTTACCAGGGGAACATTTTGCGCGTATGCCGTTAAAAAAACGGTAGACAACAATAGGACCAGTAATATCTTCTTCATATGTTTTTTAATGTTTTTTATACAGTTAATAATTTGGCATTACAATAGTAACAATATTTTCCAATCTGGCATTTTTATTTTGAATGATTTTAGCAACTCATGATCTTATGGAACAAAGCCTTAAACTTAAAAATCCGCTAAGGGCATTGAGTGGAACATCTTCTTTATTTTGCCCTTGTTATTTTAATGAATAATACATCATTCTGCCGGATGGGTAGTTGTTTTTCAAAATTTCCGGATGCATTTACGGTTACGGTATTTTGCGCTATAGGTTCGTCGGAATCCAGCTGCTTTAGCTTTTTCACCTGCGCTATAGAAAGCTGCGATGGCGATCCCATCTCAAAATACGCCGAATAAGGATCGTTAGCATGGAAACCCGTCTTGTATATGCTGACCATATATTTACCTGGCTTTAACCCATGGAGTTTAAGGTCAACTGGTGCTAACGCTTTAGAAGGGAGAAGCCTTTTATAAAATACCTGGTTATTCACGCTATCTCCCGGATGGTCTATCGTAAAGTTCCAAATCAGGGCCTGTACGTCGCCATTTCCGCCCTTGCAAATCATAGCGCTTGAATCCGCGCATTTAAGTTCCGTGTTACCCAATTGGTTTAAGTATTTATAAGCATAAAAAGCCGGCTTTTTAATATCCTCGTAATTGATCAGGCCAAACCCTCCATGAAAAGGTGTAGCTCGTGGACCTGCCTCTTCAAAAATATCCGTAAATGTCCAGTATGACATCGAGTTTACATCCGGCGCGGCGCGCTTAACCGTATTTAAAATATATGCGGCTTCATGATAGCTATCGTGAATAGGGTCGCTTGGGGTATAAGAAGCGCTCCACTCGGTATAATGCAGTTCCAGGTTTGGCATGGCGGATTGTAGTATCTGTTTTTTTGAACGGCGCATGTGATCTGCCACAAAGTACTTATCCTGGCTAAGCACTGTTCCGGCATTACCTGTCGCATCCAAAAATCCCTGTTTTACGCCGTAATCGTGCGTACTGATGAAATCGATAGGCACCTTCTGCTGCGCGCAGAAATCGATCATTTCCGGTATCCATGCACTACCTGCTGTAGCTGGACCACCTACACGATATTTGGCCGATACACTTTTAATAGCTATGGCCGTTTCTTTATACAGTTTAAAATAATCCTGCTGCGTACCTGTAAAGAAACCACCCTTCAGATTAGGCTCGTTCCATATCTCAAAATACCAGCTGGCCACTTCTTTTTCACCGTAGCGTTGTGTCCAGTGTTCAACCAATGCTTTGATCAGATCGTTCCATTTTTGATAATCTTTTGGTGGCGTAACATTTCCTCTCCACCAAAAAATAGTTTTATTGCCACTTGCTAAAGCACTTGGCATAAATCCTACTTCAACGAAAGGCTTCATATCGATAGATCGTAAAAAATCAAATAATTCGTCAATATACTGCCAGTTATAAACAGGGTTTCCGTTTTTGTCTTCGAAATAAACGCCCATATCATCCGACAACAACCCATGAAAGCGAATGTATCTAAATCCGCATTCATCATGCGCGATTTTTAATTGTCTTTGCCAATCTGCCCGTAAGCCTTCGTTTGCCCGGCCGGCACCTACACACAGATTAATACTCTTAGGCAATTGCCCCTTTACCTGATTGATATTCACCTCGATGCCCCGTTTACCGGAAACATTTTGGGCCTTTGTTGACATACAAATGCAGATGAATAATATTGCTAAACTGTACTTCGTTTTCATTGGTAGTAGATTGCTTTTAATAAATAAAGTAATTGTTGACATTAAGAAGGCAATAAATGGTGCTTGGTTTTTTTGTTAATATAAATAGAAAAATGATATTCGGCAATCGATTGTATTTTTTTATTTGATTATGGTTGTTCATCCCACATTACACCTTTGGTGCTTAAGTTCAGGTTTTTAGAAAAGGAAAGCCAAATTGGCAAAGAGTAGCCAGCTAAATTGCGTTTTCCATTGGACTGGTGTTGGTCTAAAATAAAACAGGCTTTTAGAGTTTAATCTAAAAGCCTGATTAAGCAGACATCAATAGTTTGGGGTGTTAATTAAATGTAAATCCAATTTGTAAGTTTAAGCCTAATGATGCGGCTTCGCTATTACCAAATCGTGTTGGAAGTGATAATGCTACAAAATAATTAATATCCTTTGTACGTGCATAAACCTGGTTAAATACCGGGGTAAATCCGTAACGGCCGTTTGTATCAAATGCCAGGCGTGAAATAAAAGTAAACCCATGCTCAAAACGGAACATTGTTCCGGGGTCAAATAGTATATCATTCATTTTACTTGAGCCTCCTGATGCCTTAATATTAGGTGTAAATTCGTAGCTAAATCCAAACTTGTCGCTGTATAAAACATTCACACCTACAGGAAAGCCAATGGTGGTAGTGTGTGCAGAAAAGTTGGGGTCGAATTTACCGGTTGACAATGTCAATGTTTCCAGAGGCAAGATAAAACTTACATAGCCAACTACTTTTGGATAGGCAGATTTAGCTTTTGCTTTTTGATAAAGCGCTCCCTGATACTCAATTGAGTCGGGCGGAACCACCTTTACCTGGGCATTTGCCAACCGCGATGTTAATACACCGGCCATCATAATTATCACCATCATAATTTTGATGCTGATGCGGTTAATGTTTTTTCCTGAACTTGTTTGTAGATTTTCTTTCATGTGTTTTTTATTATTGATTGATATTTAGATGTAATTCTTTAGTCGTACAGGCACAGTTATGCTTACAAAAAGCATAACAAATAATTAAATAGCGATATAATAAGCTAAACCGCATAAACCTGTTTCTCAATTGCCATAAAGCAATCTGCCGTTGATTCACAAACAGGGCATATATAATTCTCGATGGTTTTAAATTCCGTCCCTGCGGGAACATTGTTGAATTGATCGCCATAAGTTTTATCATAAATACTGAGGCAGTTTTTACATTGATAAAGCTCAATAGTTTCAATATGGTTGTCGATTTCCGGGTCAGTATCCTGATGCAATGAAGCATTACCATCACTCAGTAAACCATAGTAAAAATCACACAATTCTATCAAGGACCGGCCAAGGATATTGGCAGATAATTTTTCTTTATAAATAACGAAATCTTTTGAGTTGGGATTAAAATCCCGGGTATGCAAAATATCAAATAAGCCGGGGTCTGTTTTTTTTATAATGATGGATGCCAGTAAACCGGTTTTAGGCTGCATTTTTATAGCAAAGCAAAGGCGGTAGGTACGCAAGTCATATTCTTCAAATTCTCGCACCAGTTGCTTTTTAAGTTCAAGACTTTCTTTGCATAGATTTTCAAGCTGCCAGTTTAGCTCATTGGCGGCATGCCCTACGTTTATCCTATAATTATTGAGGATAAATCCCCAGTCTTTTCTGCCCACTTCATTTATTCCTTTAATTAAAAAGGATTTCCAGGGCGTGGTATATAATTGGCCTACACGGGTTTTAAGGCATATTGAGCAAATGTCTTTCAAAAACGCAATTGGGAACAATTCATTCCGGCGGTAAATGCCCAGCCAATATTTACTATTCAGATATTTATTAAACCCTTCATAATAAGGCAGCGAAAAATCGGGTAATTTTAGAGGTTCGGCTATCTGTTGATTAACAAATTTATTGCCGGCGTTCACCTTTTCATAAAACAAATCGAAATTGATTTCAGGTTGATCATAAAACAATTCCCTGCTACCCAAAATCACTTCCTGAGCAACTTTGCAGAATGTTGGTATATCATCGGAATACACCAAACAGGGCCAGCAATACAGATCATTCGTTTTGGGGAACCTGATATACAGGTACCAATAATTACTTAGATCAGAACTGATAAAGTTAAAATTCCCGCTAAAAAATGGCACAAAGGTTTGATGCCTATCCACCAGATTAACCTTTAGTTCCGGCTGAAAATTAAACAGATCGAATATATCCTTGTATACACCTTCCTTAAGCCAGCTTTCTGCATTAAAAATATTATCGGTTACATAAGAGCTAATCACATTAGGGAAATGATCGGCATTCAACTCATAATCTATCGCCGACTGTAGCATGCCCAACTCCAGGTCCTCAAGCCTGTTTTTGGGTATACAGAAATACAATTGCTGCCTGTTCCCTACACTTATTTCATTTGCACCTGCGTTTTCAGCTATCTGCAATATCTCATAAAGGTCTCCCGCCGAAATTACTCCACCCGGCAGGTTAATCTTCACACAATAAGTTTCCCTTTTTTCCATATTCCTGTTAAACAGTTGCTTTTAAACTTTCTTCCAACAAACGCTTCACTTCGGGCCTGCATGATCCACAGCCTGTGCCGGCACCCGTACTATCGCACAACTCCTTTAGCGTATGGCAACCAGTAATTATTTTGTTAAGTATGTTTTCGCTACCTACGTTATTGCAACTACAAACCAGCTTACCCAATACGGGTTCAACTTTATTTCCGCTTCTTAATAACTGTATCCGTTTTTCGTTCAGCTCGGTTTTATTGCCTATAAGTGCCCTGAATTCCTGAAACTCGCTTTTATCGCCAATCAAAATAGTACCCACCAGTTTATCCTCATGTATAATGCATTTTTTGTAATATCGTTTCGCCTTATCAATAAAAACTATCTCTTCATAAGCTTTATCATCCGGGCATTCAGACAGGCCGATACTACACAGATCAAAACCATGAATCTTTATGATGTTCATAAACAAGCTTCCTTTGTAGTAACTTGCTATATCGCCATTCATATATTTGGCTACCACTTCGGCCTGTTGTTCCGCAGCAGCGGTAATGCCATACAGTGTGCCCTCAAATTCCGCTATTTCACCAATGGCATAAATAGATGGATCATTGGTTTGCATCCGTTCATTTACAATAACGCCTCGTTTTATGGTAAGCCCGCAATCTTTAGCAATTTCAAGGTTAGGTGTAGTGCCTATGGCCAGTATCATGGCGTCACAATTTATTTTGCGGCCACTTTTTAAACCTATACCTGTTAGTTTTGATCGCCCGTAAAACAGCTGCACTTCATCGTCATAATAAATATCGCAACCCTGATCGGCCATTTCCTCGTGCAATAGCTGACTGCCCAATGCATCCAGTTGCCTGTTTAAAAAGCGTGATGTACGGTGAATAATAGTGATCTTGATCCCGATCTCACGTAACGAGGCAGCCATCTCCAAACCCAACAATCCACCACCCACCACAACTACATGGCCATTTTTAGGAACATGCTTTTTAAAATTATCGGCATCGTTACGGCTGCGCATGCTAAATATGCCCGGTAAAGATGGTGTATTTTTAGGTATAGATGCCCGGCTGCCGGTAGCCATTAATAAAATATCGTATGAAGTTTTTATCCCTCTGGAATCCGTAACCTGCTTATTCTCGCGGTCAATTTTCTCAATACTTACCCCTCTTAGCAAACTGATATTATAGCCGGGTTCTTCGCTGTCTTTCATCTTTACCAACTGCTCCCATTTCTGCTCGCCGCTGATATAATCCGGTAACATTACCCGGTTGTAAAAAGGATGGTTCTCTTTGCTGAAAATAGTTATTTCGTCGTCGGGGTTTAATTCCCGGTATGATTTTACAAAGCCATAAGCTCCTGCCCCTGCACCAATTACCACGATACGCTGAAATGGTTTTACAAACTTTTTTACACTAACAGCACAGTATTTAAAATCAGGTTCCTTTGAAATTGGGTCAACCCGATCGCTGGTTAGATTATTGGCCCGGTTAAGGTCATTACCTAATATTTTGCCCCAATGCATCGGCAAAAACACAACACCTTTTTTTATTTGTAGCGATACTTTTGTTTGAACCTGTACATCTCCTCTTCGGGAGGTAACAACAGCAATATCCAGGTCTTTTAAACCTAATATTTCGGCATCAACGGGATGAATCTCTAAAAAAGCTTGTTTATAATGTTGGTTAAGCTTATTTACCTTACCAGTTTTACTCATGGTATGCCACTGATCGCGGATGCGGCCCGTGGTTAATATCAGCGGAAAATCATTACTTGTCAATTCACTGGTCAGGGTATCAGGAACCGCGCTGATCAGGGCTTTTTTTGATGGCCTGTAAAAATTATGATCGGTAAATAACCGAGGTTTACCATCCAGCGGACCTTTCTTTTTGTAGGGCCATTGGACAGTTTTACGCTCTTTTAATATATCGTAGCTTAAACCGCTTATATCAATATTGGTTTTGGCGGTTAGTTTAACATGCTCGGCATAAATGGCTGCTGGGTTTTCAAAATCAAACCCTTTATAACCCATTTTTCGGGCAAAGCGACAAATAATTTCCGCATCTGGAATAGCTTCTCCGGGTGGTTCCACAATTTTGTTCAGATAGCTTATCCGCCGTTCGGAGTTGGTCATTGTTCCCTCTTTTTCGGCCCAGGCTGCGGCAGGCAATATCACATCGGCATAGGCCAAGGTTTCCGGCTTATTACTGATCTCCTGTACCACCACAAATTTTGCTTTTTTCAAAGCATCTTCAGCTAAACGAACATTTGGTAAACTGGTTAAGGGATTAGTGCACATTATCCAGATGGCTTTTAAACGGCCATCATTTAATGCCTCAAACATTTCGGTAGCTGTTAAACCGGGTTTGGGCTGAATGGGTTTTCCTCCCCAAAACTTTTGCACTTCCTCCCGATGCAGGGGATTGCCCAGATCACGATGCGCGGGCAGCAGATTAGCTAATCCACCAACCTCCCTTCCACCCATCGCATTAGGCTGGCCGGTAAGCGACAGCGGACCAGAACCCGGCTTACCTATATGTCCGGTGATCAGGTTTAAGTTAATAAGGCTTAAATTTTTATTTACACCGATGGCGCTTTGATTAAGTCCCATCGTCCACATAGTGATAAATCCTTTAGCTTCGCCAATGTATTTCGCCGCAAGGCGGATATCGCTTTCACTCAATCCGCATGTTTTTGCAGCGTCAAACAAACTATTCTTAAAAACTATTTCGCTATAGGCCTCAAACCCTTCGGCATGATCCTTAATAAAATTAAAGTCGATGTCGCCGTTCTCTATCAGCAACCTGCCAATAGCATGATTAAGGGTAATATCCGTTCCTGGATTTATTTGCAAATTCAGATCCGCATTGGCGCATGAATCAGTAACCCTCGGATCTACTATGATGATTTTTACAGCCGGGTTGGTTGCCTTATGCGCCTCTACCCTGCGCCATAGTATTGGGTGGCACCATGCAGGGTTGCCACCCATTACCAGTATACAATCGGCAAGTTCAATATCATCATAACAAACAGGCACAGCATCCTCGCCCAAAGCTATTTTATAGGCCGCGACAGCACTACTCATGCAAAGTCGCGAATTCGTATCGATATTGTTGCTGCCGATAAACCCTTTCATCAGTTTATTAACTACATAATACTCCTCGGTTAAACACTGGCCCGATGCATAAAAAGCAACCGAATCCGGGCCATATTTATTAATGAAGGTTTTAAATACTGCAGCCGTCCGATCCAACGCATCATCCCAACTAACACGCTGCATCGGCATGCTTTTATTATACCTCATTTGCGGGTAAAGCAGCCTGTCGCTTTTATCATTTACGGTATAATGTAGGTTTAGCCCTTTACTGCAAAGCATTCCCTTATTAACCGGATGATCTTTATTACCTGTAAGGGTTATACTCCCGTTTTTTTCTTTATTAACAACCACACCACAACCAACCCCGCAATAACAGCAGGTACTGGTTAGTTGATTTACAGGTTGTTTTTTTAATGCCATAGCTTAAATTTTCTTCGGGTATTTATGCCACACCGCTTGCCAGTGGGTTGGCGACGGTTATTTCTTCAGCACTGTTTTTTTGAAATCTTGTTATTAATACTATTAATGATACCGCTATCACGATAAACCCGATGTAGGTAAAGGCCTGCACGTAGGTAATAGAGTTTGATTTAAATAGGAAACCAAACATCATCCCACCAAAATTGCCGCCTGCACCCACTATACCGCTAACCAAACCCACATTTTTTGTGTTTACAAAAGGCACAATGCCATAAGTTGCCCCATTTGACATTTTAAGGAAAAGCGCGAATGTTAACATGGTAATTATGGCTACCATTAGTGAGCCTGCCTGAGCGAATAGTATCAAACCAACACCCTCTAAAAATAGCACCCCGGCAAGTAATAGGCCTTTGCCACGCATACCGAATTTGCCCCCTACCTTGTCGGATACAATACCACCCAGCGCACGGGCAAACAAATTCATAAACCCGAATATCCCAGCCCAAAAGCCCGCGGTGCTTTGTGAAAGATGGAATGAATCAACAAAATGCAGTGAGGCCACATTATCAAAAGTTAGCTCCATACCGAAACACATGGCATAGCCGATGGTTAAGGCCCATATCCTCCAATCGGCTAAAACCGACCAATCAGTTTTGGTTGATTTACCAACATTATAGCCTACTTCGTCATAATTGCCTTTGGGAGTATCTTTAGTGTATTTCCAATATAAGAAGGCAATAACCAGCATCATTACACCGGGTACAATCATAGCATATCGCCAGGCTTCCGCTTTAGTGTAGCCAAAACCAACTATAGCCGCGAATATTAAAGGCATTACCATATTGGTTACACCACCGCCCAGGTTGCCCCAGCCACCTGTTATAGCATTTGCTGTCCCTTTTAATTTGGGAGCAAACATCATAGAGGTATGGAATTGGGTGATAACAAACGATGCCCCTATTACACCAATAGCCAAACGAAATAATAAAAACGTGGTATAGCTATGCGCCAGCCCGACCAGAAAAACCGGTAACGAACCGATTAGTAAAAGCCTGATAGCTGTTTTACGCGGTCCCCATACATCACATAATTTACCTATAAAAAGCCTGGCAATTATTGTTGCTGATACCGACGCGATGATGCAATTACCTACCTCAGCTTTAGTTAAATGCAGTTCTGCACGAATGGTGGGCATTAATGGTGCGAGGCCAAACCAGCCAAAAAAGCAAACAAAAAACATTAGCCACGTAATATGAAACGTTTTCATTTGCACGCCTTTCAGCGAAAATATATTGAGTTTAGTAAGTTGATTTTCCATAATATTTTAAATTGAAGGGTTATTTTAAAATATTATGTGTAACCGAAAACTGATTGAATAGGAGATATTGGTTCAAATACCAATTTAATATTAGGATCAATCGGTGAAGGAGGGCCTTAATAGGTTGTGTTTCTGTCAGAAAGAATGAATAACATGACGAAAACCATAGAAATAGTGCAACAATGCGCTGATTTAATACATTTTTGTACATTTGAGTAAGTTTTTTATTTGTTAAAGCAATGAAAACTGTTTAACCCTGTCTGGGAATGCGACCTCCCGGCAGGGCTTTTTTATGCAATTATATTTCGGTTTTATCCATAGGCTAATAAAATTTGACCTGAATCTTATGTTTACTGTGATAAATATAACTCATTTAATATTTTTAATCAATTTTAAGATTAAAAATTGATCACTTTTATGACAAAAGCAATAAACAACTAAAAACGATTGCCAAAAATGAAAAAATTACAATACAATAATCATATCACTGATTATTTATATGATAATAATCAGTTTATTAAGTAATTAAATTTATATTATTCATTAAAAGACATTATTTATATCATTTTAAATCAATTATTAAATATAAAAACAGCCAAATAGTTTATATTGCATAAATTATTGATTGAAAAACTTAAAAAAAAGTAGAAAATATCTCCCCTATGAAAAAAAAGCTAATTACATGCGACATGAATAGCTGTTTTTTGTGCAGAAACTGCCTACCGGAATGGAAAGGGGCAATTGCTGCCAGCAAAAAGAATTTTTTCGTTAAAAAAAATGAAGTAATCTTTCAGGAAGGTGGTCCGGTAAAAGGAATTTATTTTGTATTGAGCGGCAACGTTAAGGTACATAAGAAATGGGGGCAGGATAAGGAGGTGATTCTGAGATTCGCATCAAACGGTGCCATATTTGGCCACCGGGGGCTCGATACTAAAATATATCCCATATCAGCCACCGCGCTTGAGGATGGGATACTTTGTTACTTTGATCTGGATTTTTTTGAGGCCAGCCTAAAAGTTAATAATGAATTTACGTACCAATTGATGATGTTTTTTGTAAAAGACTTACAGGAATCTGAAAACAAGATGCGTAACCTTGCCCACATGCCGGTTAAGGGCCGCGTAGCGCAGGCCTTAATATATTTGGAGAAGCAGTTTGGGCTAAAAGAAGATGGATTTATTAATATCAGATTATCCCGACAGGATCTGGCATCTTTCATCGGCGCTACTTATGAGACCGTATTCCGGGTAATAACCGAACTGTTGAATGAAAACATAGTTGCCGCCCATGACAAATACATAAAAGTTATAGATAAAGAGAAGCTATTATCATTAACTACCGACGACGAAATTTAGGGAATTAAACTAATCCGATATATACTTTACCGTCTTCAACCCGTACAGGATAGGTTTTTATTTGAAAATCATCACCACTCAAACACTCACCGCTTAATAGCGAAAAGGTTTTTTTATGAAAAGGACAAGCTACCTTCGGCTCACAACTACCACCTTCGCTGCCAATCATCCCGCGCGATAAAACCATCTGCTGCTTATGCGGACAAAGGTTTTGCGTAGCATACCATTCGCCACGACGGGCAAAATTATATATCGCTATCTGCTCATTGCCATGTTTTACGCATGCCCCGCCATTAGCAGGCACGTCATCTGCATAACAAGCCAGCACCCATTCAATATCTAATATCGTTTCCATATGAATCTTGTTTAATTTTTGTGATTAAATAATTAAAAAAACTACCCTACCATTTAGCTTTAATCTGTTCACGCATTGGTTCAAATTTTATTGCCGGATCTTTTTCCTCGGGTGCATTAATAAAATGAACAAAGCGTTTACGTAATTCATCATTTTCCACTACCTCTTTCCATTCACAATGGTAGGTATTAACCAACTCCTGCATTTCTTCTTCCAACTGCTCATTTATACCGAGACTATTGTTGATGATCACATTTTTTAGATAAGCGATACCGCCATCCATTTTATTTAACCAGGTAGCGGTCCGGGTCAGCGGGTCAGCTGTTTTAATATAAAACATCAGGAACCTATCCAAATATTTTATACAAGTCACGCTATCAATATCTGTAGCTAACAGTTGCGCATGTTGCGGTTTTGACCCACCGTTACCGCATACATATAAATTCCATCCTTTTTCGGTGGCGATGATGCCAAAATCCTTTGCCTGCGCTTCTGCACATTCACGAACACAGCCACTAACACCGCCCTTTAGCTTATGCGGCGATCTTACGCCTTTATAACGCTCTTCAATTTCGATAGCAAATGAAACACTATCATGCAAACCATACCTACACCAGGTACTGCCCACACAACTTTTAACCGTACGCAATGATTTGCCGTAAGCATGCCCACTTTCAAAACCAGCGTCAATTAATTCCTCCCAAATCGCAGGCAAATCATTCACATGGGCGCCGAACATATCAATACGCTGACCGCCCGTTATTTTAGTATAAAGACCATATCTTTTTGCCACCTGTCCAATAACGATCAGTTTATCCGGCGTAATTTCGCCACCCGGAATACGGGGTACTACTGAGTAAGTACCTCCTTTTTGAATATTAGCCAGATACCTGTCGTTACTATCCTGTATAGTATCCTGCTTTACAATTACATCATTCCATAAGCTGGAAAGAATACTAGCCACTGCCGGCTTACATACTTCACACCCATCACCTTTGCCAAAATGATCCAATACCAGATCGTAATTTTTGAGCTTATTTATTTTCACCATATCAAACAGCTCCTGCCGCGAATAGTCGAAATGCTCGCATATTACGTTTTTAACGTACTGGCCATTAGCTTTCATGGTACCGGCTATCAGGTCTTTAACCAGCGGTATACAGCCACCACAGCCCGTTCCGGCTTTGGTACATTTCTTTAAATCATCAATACCTGATGCACCTTCATTAACTGCCGAACATATTGCCAGTTTACTTACCGCCTCGCATGAACATATTAACGCGTCATCAGGCAAGCTCATAACCCCGCCATCTTCAGTGGCTTCACCACCCCGTGATCCCAATATCAAATCTTCGGGATTAGGCGGAAGCAGTATTTTGTTATTAACCGTTTGCAGCAATATATTGTAAGCTTCTGCTTCGCCAACTAAAATACCGCCTAATAAATATTTACCATCGTTACTGATATTAATACGCTTGTATATGCCTTTATGGGTATCCTCAAACACTATAGTACGGCATTCGGGTTCGGTAACAAAGGCATCGCCAAAGCTTGCAACATCCACACCAATCAGCTTTAACTTAGTGCTCATATCATAACCATAGAAAGATTTATCACCTCCGGTTAAATACGTTACTACAATGTCGGCCATTTCGTAACCCGGGGCAACCAATCCATATATCATGCTGTTATAAAGCGCACATTCACCTATAGCGAAGACACACTCATCGCTGGTTTGCATTTTTTCGTTAACTATAACGCCACCGCGGCTGCTTGTTTGCAAACCTGCAAGCTTTGCCAACTCATCGCGAGGGCGTATACCTGCCGATATAACAAGCATATCAACCGTTAGCGATGTATCATCATTAAATTTCAGGAATTCTATTTTGCCATCACCCGCAATCTCAGATGTACTTTTGTTTAAATGGATGCTTAACCCAAATTGCTTTAACTTTGATTGCAGCATGGCACTTCCGGCTGAATCTACCTGCCTTGGCATTAAACGCGGCGCAAATTCAATAACATGAGTTTCTTTAATACCGAGATCTATTAATGCCTTTGCGGCCTCCAACCCTAACAACCCACCGCCCATTACCGCACCAACTTTTGCACCAGCAGCATAATCTCTAATCAGGTCCAGATCTTCAATAGTGCGATAAACAAATACACCTTTTTTTTCAATACCTTCTATATTAGGAACGAAAGGGAATGAACCGGTTGCCAACACCAGGTAATCATATTTTATTACAGCTCCTTTTAAGGAGTGCACAGTTTTATCGATGCGGTTAATTTCCTGTATAAGATCATCTAAATGAAGAGCAATACCATTATCAATATACCAGGATGAAGAGGAAAGCGACAAATCATCGGCAGACTTGCCATTAAAGTATTCACTTAGATGCACCCTGTCATAAGCTATGCGGGGCTCTTCGCCGAAAACAATAATGTTGAATTGATTTGATCGGGATACCAGTTTTTCACAAAACTTGTACCCTACCATTCCATTTCCAACTACGACAATTGTTGGTTGAGACATATGCAGTTATTTTAAATGTTAAAGCAATTAATCACGATAAACACACATTTGTTGCGACCAAAATGCGTTTACATAACAATAGTACTCAATTATATAATATATACCAAGTTTTAGATTAAAATTTACTGCCATTTTTTGATATTTTTATGATTTTAGTAATATTTAATAAAAAATAAAATAATTTTTTGTCAATATTTAATGATATAAATCATTTTATAAGATTAAATTTGATTAAAAATATTCAATAATTGACTTTTACTAGAATTAAGGAAATTCTAAAGACATTTTTTTGATAAAAAAACTCAATATAATGGATAACAATAAAATATTTCCTGAATTATTTGTTTTAGGCGCAGGCCCTGGCGACCCTGAGCTCATCACCATGAAGGGATACCGGATTTTAAAGGAGGCTGATGTTATATTGTATGATAATTTAGCCAATAAGGAGCTTTTAAGCTTTGCAAAGGATGACTGCGAAAAGACTTACGTTGGTAAACAACCTTATGGCAGCTACACCCCGCAGGAAACCATTCACGAAATGATAAAACATTATGCCTTTACAAAAGGTAAGGTGGTAAGGTTAAAGGGTGGTGACCCCTTTATTTTCGGCAGAGGATTTGAGGAGATTATTTATGCAAGGGAGCATGGAATTAAAACACACTTTATACCGGGCATTACCAGTATGCAGGCATCTGGTTTTGAAGATATTCCGCTTACCCACCGTACGGCAAGCGAAGGGATATGGATGATAACCGGCACCAAAAAGGATGGCACACTTTCATCAGACCTAAAACTTGCTATGCAAAGTAATGCAACCGTTGTTATTTATATGGGGATGAAACAACTAGCGGTGATTGCAGCAACCTATATAGAACAAGGCAAAGGCGCAACACCAGCAGCAATAATTCAACATGCCTCCTTATCTAATCAAAAGATAGCCACCGGCACTGCCGGAAACTTGCCAGAAATGGCGGCAACTGGCGGCTTAACTTACCCTGCTTTAATCATTATTGGCGAGGTGGTGAATCTTCATTCCAAAAACACAACAGATTTATGAAGATCCGTATTAAAGGCAATTCATTACGTTACCGCCTCACCAAATCAAATATTGAACACTTTTCAAAGGAGGGTTATATTGAGGAAACAATTTATTTGGGGACTCAAAAATTAATATATGCGCTACAACGCTATCCGGAGGACGAACTAACAGCTGATTTTAACGATCAGAAAATTGTATTATACGTACCTGACTATATAGCTAATGAATGGACGACTACAGATCGTGTGGGTTTTGAAAACAACAATGGCGCGTTATATTTATTAATTGAGAAAGATTTTAAATGTCTGGATAATGTGGTAGAAGATCAAAGCGATAATTATCCCAACCCATTATCAAGTACCTTATGAAAAAACTATCAGCACATAGTTTTATTTCCTTTTCCTCCCGGTGATATGTTTATCATTATTTGGAAGCCTGCTGACTGTTGAACGCAGGTAAATGCACCTGCGCCCGAACGCTAATGGTTAAAAATAGTAGACTGCATATCCAGAGCAATTATCTCATTTTTTACCAGCCGCGTACCGTAAAAACTATTTGTTCATAATCATCTTTTTCGTAAAGAATACCGACCTGCTTTATAGCTACTGAAACAAGGTCGGAGTATGCGCTGTAATCCCCATTATAACCTTCTGGGCTCTTGGCAATGGTATAGCTGCTTGCCCAGGTTTTTCCTTCATCGTAGCTTATCCGCAAGGTTAAATTGTCTCTGTTTGTAGTGCTGGCATCATTACAAACCGCAATTATAGCCTTCCCTTTTTGCTTGCCGATGGTAAGTATGCTACCCTGGCAAACCGGGTCGGGTAATTGTGGGTCAAAATAAGTGGTATCCCAATTCTGGCCACCATTGTTACTTATGGCGATAATCCTTTGCTTTACATTGCCTTGTTGGTTACGGATATTCAACATTAGTTTATTCCCCGATAATTCAGCAGCCATCACCTCGTTACCGCCCGATATATTTACGTCATCGCTTATTTTAAATGTTTTGCCGTGATCGTCGGTATAATAACCGAACGCCCTGCCATCAGCATAGTTCCGCTGAGGCTCGCCTGCCGAATGATTAGCAGCCACATATATGCGCCCTTTATATCTGCCATTAGTAAACTGGATAGAATGGCCGGGGGTATTCGCAAAACTGCGCCAGTCTTCAACAAAATTGTAAGCTTTATTAAATGTGGGTTGTTTGGGTTTATGCACCTGTAACGTAATATTTACCGGTGCAGACCATGTGATCCCGTTATCAACCGAGGTTTTGTACCAGACCTCGCGCACGCCCAACCCTTTCCGGAGTTTCGATTCTGATACATTGCCAGTATTATAAAAAAGGAAGATCCTGCCTTTAGGATAGGCAGGATCTGTCATATCCACTACGGGTGCGGAGTTATCTGTTTGCAGGCTATCATTTGTAGCTACTATTTGGATTGCGCCCCAGGTTTTGCCATTATCATTACTGCGTTTCATTACTATCTGGATGTTGCCAAAATCGCTCATGCCATTTTTCCGGCCCTCGCAAAAAGCGATCAGATCATTGTTTGGCGCTTTTATAATGGCAGGAATCCTGAATGATTTATAACCATCAGCCCCCGAAACAAAAACCGGCACTTCGGTTGATTGGGCTTTTACAGTTGTAAAACCCATTATACTAACCAGTGCATAAATTAATAGCGTTCTCATACGTTTTTATAGTTTTTTAGTAATTGCAGGCAATACCATTCCTGCCGTGGCAGATGGAACGGGCCTTTGAATAAATTGCCCTTCGCGGTTTGAGCGATACTGCCATCGCGGTGCAGATAGCCAAACCATTCGCCGTGTTCTTTATCATGAAAATGACTATAAGAATAGTCATGCACCATTTTGTGCCATTGCGCATATTTTTCGTCGCCTGTAATGGTATAGGCTAATAAGGTTGCGATGATCACCTCGTTATGCGGCCACCAAAACTTCATATCTTGCCAGTATTCCTGTACCGGTTTGTTGTACACATCCCTGTAATACAAAATGCCGCCATATTCTTTATCCCAGCCACGTTCCCACATATAATCAAGTATTTTGCAGCCCAGTTCAATTAAGTCCGGATCATTGTTCCGATATTTCGCCTCGTGCAAAATGAACCAGGCACCCTCTATAGCATGCCCCGGGTTAAGCGTACGACCATCAATATGGTCTATTATACTTCCATCTGGGGCAACCTGCTCCATCACACATTTAATATCATGCTTTACAAAATCTGTTTCAATTTCTTTTATCCACTTAGTAATATACTCGTCACAACGCGGATCGCCTATGGTCTCCCTTAATTGCTGCGCCGTATTGATCATGATCATGGGTACGCCAATACCTTTAGACGGGCGGGTTGCTTCAAATTTTAGCGGTAATAAACCCGGTATGGTCGCATACTCAATACACTTGCCAAACAGGTATCTCGCTTTTTCAGCAGCAGCCTCATCTCCGGTTGCTTTGGCATAGGCTGCCATAGCAATAACAGCGAACGTTTCGGAAAAATAATAACGACGTTTACGTATGGGGCTGCCATCGCGAGTTACGTGGAAAAACATGCGCCCATCGGTATCAAAGCAATGTTTATTTAAAAAATCGATCCCTTTTTTAGCGCCATCCAGCCATTCTTGTTTTGGTTCGATAGTGTTATACAAGGTTGATAATAACCAGGCGGCACGCCCTTGTATCCATATTGCCTTATCATCGTCGAGCAGGTTACCTTCCCTGTCGCGCATAAGCAGATAGCCCCCGTATTCCTCATCAATTGACCGCGGGAACCAAAACGGAACCGTGTCATCTAACAGTTGATGCTGGTAAAATTCCTTCAGCTTTAATATGTCATTATCAGAATAACTCATCTTTATAATATTTAATAAAACAGATTTTCTTTTTCATGCAGTTTCATAGTAAACGTTGAGGCAGGTAAACCAGCTTCATTAACTAAATTGGCCCTTGTAAAAGGTTGCATTGCGTAATTTATTGCCTGTATAGTTTCTCCCGGTGGTATATGTAGAAATACTTTATTTTTTTCGATGGATTCAGCAGCTGTTATGCGCTCACCCTTATCATTTACTAATTCAAAGCCGGTTAATGGTTTATTATCAGCCGTTTTTAGTTGCCTTGCAAATGAAACAATAATGTCATTTCCTGCAAGTCGGGCGTTAATTGGCGACGGGCCATCGGCAGGTATTTGTTCCTTATAGGTGTAATGCAATGCCAATAACGCGAGCCTGTTTGCTACAACCTTTTTCCGTTTATAGTGCACATTTAATGAATCTCCCATATCCATGCTCACGGCCATATGTACATTAGGAATTTGTTGTTGTAGCTTGTTTTCCATTTCTCTGAAAGCAGGCCATGAAGGGCGGTTAATGCCGGATAGCTGCACAAAATAAAAAGGAAGATCATATCCCCATTTTTGCCGCCAGCTTGTAATCAGTGTTTTAAAAAGATGGCTATATAATTCCATGTTGTGCGCATCGCTTTCGCCCTGATACCATATCACCCCTTTAACCGGGAACGCGATAAGGCCAGTTATGCCGGCTTCATAGTTATAGCAAGGCTCGTAAGGGTGGCGTTGCCTTGGCGAGGTGGCGTATTTTAAATTTACACTGGCCCTGTCTCGGCACCATTGCATTATAAAGTCGGATTGCCGCCAGTTATTTATCATATCCACAGCAATAGGATCATGCTCCATAGTATATCTGTCGATCCATGATGCGATGGGTGAACCACCCACGGCTACTTCGATAAGGCCAATAGGTACATGTTCTTCCTGGCTTAGTTTTTTTCCGAAATAATAGGCTATCGCCGAAAAATCGCGTGCCGAAAGTGCATTGCTTTCCTTCCATGTTCCCGAAAAGTATTTTAAGCGGTTCACTTTTGCTAAAGTGGATGTATCCCAGTTAATAGAATCTGTTTCTTTCAAAACATGCAATTGGTATAGTCTGATCGTTTTATTATCTGCGGCCGTTTTTATCTCATTTCCTCCTTCGGCTTCGCCGCTAAGTGGAAATGCCATATTTGATTGCCCTGCACATAGCCACACATCGCCCATCAGGATGTTTTTGATAGTGATAGTAGAATCCTTGTCTCTGATGCTCATTTCAAAAGGGCCGCCTGCTTTCATCGCCGGAAAAACCACTTTCCATTGCCCATATTCATTGGCTTTTGACCAGCGTTTTTGATGTTGAAAGTTTACTTCTACCACCTCGCCTGCATTGGCCGTACCATAAACCGGGATTGGCTGGTTACGTTGCAACACCATATTGCTGGCAAAAACCTCGGGTAATTTTAATCCGCCAAAATCTCCTGTAACGCGATGATAAACAGTTTGAGCCAATATCATAGCGCCTTCTTTTGTTGGATGTATGTTATCCGGGAAGAGGTCGATGCGATCATATAATGGTTCGTGGAAATCTATAATGCCTGTTTTGTTTGCTTTCGCGATAGCCGGGATAAGGCTTTGAACCTGCCAATACCAATCCCTTGTACCCGATTTAAAGCGCAGATGCCCACTAAAAATTGGCGATAGTAAGCAGATATATATTTTAACGGCTGGATTGGCTTTTCTGAAAGCACCAATAAGCCAGGAATAATCGGCTTCGAAACTTTGTTTATAGTTTGGCCAGTCCCTTGGGTCGGTATCATTGAGGCCGAGATGGATAATGGCAATATCGGGCGCGAAGCTGATCGCATCAGCAAATTCCTTTGTTTTATAATAGGGGTTGTGCCCTTGTTTTAACAGTGTAGCGCCGCTATGTCCGAAATTTATAACATCGTAATTGCTCCCTAATAATTGCTGTAGTCTGGCGGGGTAACAGTCTTGCTCCCTGTTATCCAAACCATAACCATAGGTAACGGAGTTGCCGATACAAGCCACTTTTATAGCCTTATTTTGTGCAAACAGGCACAAGTTCATCAACAAAAGAAAAAATAGCAGTAACGACGAAAATTTATATTTGGCATTCATATCAATTATTATCAAACCCTGGTTGAAGTATTAATCACTGCAAGCCAGATCACACATCTGCAAAATCTTTTTCTTTAGGCCGTAAAAAATAAAGCTGAACGGCTACCGTGATCAAAACGATGCCTGCCAGCATAGCGAAATCTTTACCCAGGTTACCAGCATCCGACGATTTGCCTAACACATCGGTAATAAAAGCACCGGCAAATACGCCTGTCATATTCATTATCCCATAGGCCGTACCCCTATATTTTGCGGGAACAAACTGGCAGAGGATAGGCATATTGTTGGCATCGAATATCCCATAGCCTAAACCAAAACAAAGCGCGGCGCCTACAACAGTAAATAGGATATGCCCAAAGCCAAGTAAAAGTAATGCCGGTATAGTTAATGCCAAGCCAATGGCACTGGTGTATATGCGGCCCTTCACATTTTTTTGAACCCATTTATCGGATAATATGCCCCCGAATATTACCCCCAGAAATGAGGAAGCGGCAATAGCGATAGTTGAAATAGGCCCTGCATGTGACATAGGAATATTTAAATTTTGCGCGAAGAGTGTGGGGAGCCAGTTTTTAGCAGCCCAGCCGGGTACACTTATAACAGCAAAATAAAAAAGGATGATCCAGAATGAGATATTGCTCAATAGTATGGCCAACCCTTTAAAAAGCGGGACCTTTTGCTTTATTACAAATTTGTCATCCGCGCTTCCCTCCGCAGGATATTTTTTTCCTTTTAAGAACACTATTAATACGAATGAATACAGGATGCCGATCATCCCGAAATAATGAAAGGTTGTTTGCCATGAATACGCGGCGGCGGCAGTAGCGCCGAAGCCCCCTAACGCCGACCCGACATAAAAGCCCGTCATATGGATGCCTATGGCAAATGATCTGGTTTTGGATGAGTGAAAATCGGCTATTAGGGATAAAGCGGCAGGTATATATAAAGCTTCGCTAATGCCCATAATTGCCCTTAACCAGTAAACCTGGTTAAAAGTAGTTGCATAACCCAGAGCAAAGGTTACACCCGACCAAACAAACAAGCTGTAAACAATGAGCCATTTGCGATTGAATTTATCGGCGATAATTCCTGAAACCGGACTCATACAACCGTATATCCACAGGAAAACAGCCATCAGGTAACCGAAGTTAGTGGCCAATTTTAATTGGGCAATATCCATCTGCATGGCAGGCTTCATTACCGACAGCATTTGCCTGTCCATGTAATTCAGCAATGCCACTACCCATAGCAGGCCAACTAAAATCCAGGGATAGTTTTTACTCTGCATTTTTTTTAGTTATAAGAACCTTCCCAATCATTATATCGGGTGTGCGAACACCTGGTTTGATCTCTCCGTTTGAAAGCACGATATCTTCCCCCCATTTGGTTGCTGTTGTAGTTACGTGCGTGGCAAAAGGTAGGTCGCCAACTTTTGTCCATGTATTGTTCCTGGTGTTATATAATAATATACCTCTATAGAAACCTTTGTGATTTATATTCAGTTCATTTTTTTCTTTGGTAAGTCTTTCGCTTTCAGCGGTTGTAGTTGCTTTAGCTATCTTTGATAAGTAGGTTTCAATTTTGTGAAAAACGCTGCCATCATCGCCACCTGTTATTAAAATAAAGTTGTGCCCGAATGGCAGCCCGGCCGCGGCAGACAAGTTCATTATTCTTTTTCCGTCTGAAATATCGGCGCACTTGCTCCAGTTGCGTTTTAAAGTATTGTATTCAAAAACCGTATGGTGCAAGGTACTTATCTGAGAGGGTGTTTTAGTCCTGCCGCCTATAATGAAGATATTAGTACCATCTGCACCTTTTAATGCGACTGCTACTGTATTTGCTAACGCGACAGGTAACAATGGCAAAGGTTGCCATTGTGGGTGATAGCTTTTTAGATCAATACAGTAAAATGAGCGGGAGGAACTATCCTGCATATCTCCTCCTGCTGCATATACCATATTATCGATGCTCGTTAGGGCAACATTGGTAACTGCCAAAGGCAAATTAGGTAATTCCTTAATTACAAGTTGGTGTTGTTTCGGATCCCAGTTTATTAAAAAGGCTTTTTTTGAAAGGCCCTTTTCATTTTCGCCACCGGCATAAACTATTCCTAACGGAGTTGAGGTATTTCCGCAGTAGGCTATTGGTTCGGGCAGTTTAAGGTTTACTTGTTTATCCCATTCAAATTTTCCATCCTGTTTTTGGAGTATATGAATTTCATCAGAATAGCGTTTTTCACCACCTTCCCAGGGTGATTTTTCGGGGAAATTGGCTCCGCCAGCAACAATTAGAACATCGCCACACACGCCGTTAATTGCCCCTGCAAAACCAGTAGAAATTGTACCGTTTGTGTTTTGCAATTGCGCAGCCAATTGCCATTCAACCGGCTTGCAAATTGTTTCCTGCGCCAGCAGATCCTGATTTATTAACATAAATAAAAAAAATACAATAACAGAAAAGGTGAACTTACGCATGATGGTTATTAGCTGTAGTAACAGGGTGCTTTGCTTTGAAAACATCAAACCCTAATTCAGCTACATCTAATTTAAACTTTTCAAACTGTTCTTTGGTCATATTTCTTACAGGAAGCCTAAACTCGCCACAATCCATATCTACTAATTTCATATACGCTTTACCAACCGAGATGCCGCCATACTTACCCAATAAACGGATCATATCAATTGACTTTTGCTGCAATGCCCTTGCTTTTTCAAGATCATTATTATTAAAGGCTGTTATCATATCGTTATAAAGTGACGGTGCGTAATTAAACGTACTGCCAACAGCACCTTTTGCACCTAATACCAGCGCCGATAGCATATTTTCATCGCGGCCCCATAACATGTCATATTTGCCATTCCTAAAGTTCATGCAACTTTGAAAGTCCATAAAATCCTCATGCGTATATTTAATTCCTGCCAAATTATTTAGTTTACCATCCAGTGCTTCAAGTAGGCTCAACATTGGAAAATTAGCTCCTGTTAATACAGGTATATGATAATAATAAAAAGGCATATCCGGAACTGTTTCTGCAATTTCCAGGCACATTTCGGCCAAAATATCAACATTAGCCGGTTTAAAGTAAGATGGTGATGTAAATGATACACCATATAAATTCAGGAATAGAGCATGTTTGGCCAATTCTTTACAGTCGCTAATACTATTACCGCCTAATAAGGTCATTACCTTAAAGTTAGTATCATTTACCGTAGCCGAAGCCCAGGCCTCAGCAACCTGCATCTTTTCGCTGGTAGTTAGGGACACTCCCTCGCCGGTAGACCCGCAAATGAAAGCGCCGGTTACGCCATTATGTTTTAAAAACCGGTAATAATCGGGTATAACAGCCGTATTCAATTGCCCGCTTTTATCCATCGGTGTAAAAGGAGCAGCTATTAATCCTTGTAAGTGTTCAAATTTCATAAATAGTTGTTTTTATAGTGCTTTAATAGCCGGGCGCATGGTTAAATTTACTTTAGATACCGGGGCCACCACTCCCCGGTATTTCTAAAGTCTCTATTAAACCAAACTAATCCCCTACCCTAAAGCAGAGTTTCTTTATATAATATTAATGAGCTGCGTAACCCGCGGTTTGCACTAACAACGGATCATTTATTAGCGTATTTTGATCAATTGGCCATAATAAAGCGTATGAATTTGCTATGGTCAACGCTGTATGTTCGTACACATAGCTGTCGCCCATGCTTCTTAAATCATACCATCTTTTTCCTTCCAAAATAAATTCAAAGAAACGCTCCTGTAAAATTGCCTCTCTGGGGTTGGCGTCTATAGCCTGGTTAGGATAACTCATTGTGGCAGCATTATAATTTGCACCATATGCTCTTGACCTTACCAAATTAATCTCGGTAGCCGGGCTTTGTCCCAGGTAAACTTCGGCAGTCGCTTTCAATAAAAGCAGATCCGCATAGCGGTATATTGGAAAGTCGTTGGTTATCGATCTTACCCCTGCATTTTGTTCGCCCGCGTATTTATCAGCAAAGCAGCCGGCCATTGTATATGCCCCGGTAGTAGTGTTTTTTGTATAACATGGCTGTATAGTAGCCAGCCTCCTGCTATCAAGAGGATTAAACTGCCTGAAAGTAGATATTTTTATAGGGGCCCGCAGCAAACCACCCCAGTTATCGGTAGTTGCGTTAAACTGGCGGTTTTGTATTGAATCATAATAAGCGATTATCAGGTTATTTTGTGGTACAAAGGAGCTTTGCACCCAAGTCATTGCATATTCATTAAGTGTATTGTGGATCGCGAATATGATCTCATTATTACCCCTGTTTGTAGTAGCAAAAACGCTTGAATAAGATGGCAATAGTGATAAAGAAGGAACATTAGTCTGAATGGTGTTCAAAGCGGTCAGCGCAGTTGTGGCATCAGCAGTGCTGGAATTATGACTGCTTGTCCATAAATAAACTTCGGCCTTAAGCATTAACGTGGCTGATAATGACCAGTAACCTTTTGAATTCCTAAACGAATAATCAGAACCAAAGCTGGCTACCGACTGATCTATATCCGATTTAATAAGCGTCATTACACTTGCCGCTGGCGACTCCGCCTGATTAACGGTAGCAATGTTAACTGCAATAGGTGCAGTAGTTATAGGAACATTGCCCCAACTGCGGTAGAGTTGAAAATAATAAAAAGCGCGCATGCCATAACATATACCCAGGTAATAATTTTTATTGGCCTGTGTTACAACAGTGGTGCTATTTAAATTAACTATCATGGCATTGATTTGGCCGATGTTATAATAAAAGTTATTCCCTGACTGATTTGGAGGAGTGCCATAAGAATTTACACCTGCATAACTCAGCGTTAGTGTTTCATCCCATAATTTTTCCAATCCCTGTGTAGCTTCACCTGTAAATGCTGTGGTTGACCCGGGGTCGGTTCCAAATATATCTGCACGCATTTCACCTAAGCGTTGAAAACTTTCGGTTTGGGCACGAAAAACGCTGTGAATACCAGCCATATAAGAATCAAACTGTGTAGCTGTTTTAAAGAAGTTACCATTACCTATCTGGCTCACTGGCGCCAGGTTTAGATCATTGCGGCATGAAGGTACCAGGGTTAGTATGCCTAATCCCGATAACAATATGATTATATACTTTTTCATTGTTGATTGATTAATAGTTATAAAGAAACTGAAACGCCTAATACATAAGTACGCGGTGTAGGGTAAGTGCCCTGATAAACACCGTTAATAGTGTTAGTGCCGGCAGTAACCGGTGCTTCAGGATCAGGACCGCTGAAACTCTTTATATAAAAGAGATTATCGCCGCTCGCAAATATTCGTGCGGATTTAAATACATGGCTTTTTGCAAGCAGCGCTTTAGGAAAACTATAAGACAAGGTAATCTCACGGCACGCCGTATAATTACCGCTTTCATAAAATTGTGAATTTTCACCTTCCAAATTCGCTGCACCATTATTACCTCTTGTGTAATTAGCTCCTGAACCTACTACCTGATCGGCATAAGTTACGCGCGGAATCATTGTATTTGTGTTAGTTGGTGACCAGGAATTGGTCATCTCGCTTATCATATTAAACGTTCCCTGATACTGACCTAATGATCTGGCTACAAAATCATTATAAATCACATTCCCTAATGAAAAATCAAAACGGGCGTATAGCGAAAATCCTTTATAAGAAGCATTAAAATTATAACCACCTGTCCAATCAGGGAATATATTACCCAGGTAAACCTGGTCGCGCGAGTCAATGATACCATCATGATTCACGTCTTCCCAGTTTACATCGCCCGGAACAATATGACCACCCGGACCGGCAGGAAGATTTGGCCCGGTAACGCCTCCGATTTCGTCGTTTCGGTTTCCGGCTATAGCTTTTATTTGCGCCTCATTCTGGAAAATACCAAGCTCTTTATAACCATATACCTGGCCTAGCGGCTGCCCCTGCTGCATACCTTCTACATTTATTAATTTACCGGTAGCAGGATCAAATACCTGTACAGTACCTACTTCGTTATTTGGCTGACCATTATAAGGGAGTTTCAAGACTTTATTTTTATCATAAGATGCGGTTGCGCCAAAATCAAGCCTGAATCCGTTAGGGCTATTAATAAGATTAGCCTTTAAAGTAAATTCTATCCCTTTATTTTGGTAGGTGCCATCATTTGTTAAAATGCTGTTAAAGCCCACATTAGCCGGTAAAGTGTAGTTTGTAAGCAGATTGCTGTTTATTTTATCATAATAATCCACAATTAAACTTATGCGATCATGTAAAAATCCAATATCAATCCCTGCATCTTTAGTTGTACTGGTTTCCCACCGTAAATTAGGGTCGGGGAGTTGTTGTTGGGTAAGGGCGCCATTACCATTGTATGAAGGATAAGTGGTAGTAGTATTATAAGTGCCTTGATAAAGGTATGGAGAGCTTTGCAAGGTTCCAACATTACCATTTTCGCCATAACTGATACGAGGCTTAAGGGTAGATATTATTTTACTGATGCCTGAGTTTTGAAAGAAATCTTCTTTTGCTATATTCCATCCGGCAGACATACCTGGAAAATAACCAAACCTTGTTTGAGGAGATAATGCCGACACACCATCTTCCCTCAATACCGCATTAAACAGATACTTTTGGTCATAATCGTAATTCAGCGATGCAAAATCGGATAAAATTCTGAAATCAGTCCTGCTGCTGGAATTACCACTACCGGCTGCAAATAGCGTAGACGCGTTTACTGTAGGTATATTATCAGTAGGCGCATTTGTTCCGGATACCACACTACCGAATGTTGAATAATCATAATATTCCTCCCCGACTAATAAGTTAAAATTATTTTTTCCAAACGATTTAGTATAATTAGCAGTAGCGTCATAAGTTTGTGTGAATGTCCTGTTATAACTTGCACTTGCCGGCCGAGTTGTATTCCCACCCTGAGGGTTAGTGAACATCTGCGCTAAAGTTTGCGTTTCCTCGGTAAAGCTTTGTGCTAATTGTTGATAATAATAACCACTGCCTGATAGTTTTAAAGATAAACCAGGAATTATCTTCCAGTTAACAGCTGCATTTGCTACAACGTTATCAATCTCATCGCTGTTTTGCTCATGCTGCAGATAATATAACGGGTTACCATCTGAAGTACTATTCCCCGGATCAGGAATTGTATTAGCAGCATTTAGCCATGGATTAAAAGTTGGTTGTAACGATAAAGTCCTGTAAAATGTGCTTAAATCGCTGGCTACAGGACCGGCATTTTGCGAATCAGAGAAAGTAACACCACTGGTTACTTCAACATTAGGCTTTACTTTATACGATCCATTAAAATTTCCTGAATACCGTTTGTAATCCGAACCTATAACAACTCCGGGTTCTTCATAATAGTCAAGACTCGTATAATAAGTTCCCTTATCATTTCCTCCAGACGCGCTAAGGTAATGATCGACAGTTTGGGTATTTCTAAATACCATATCCTGAATTTCTTTTTCATTGTCCTTAAAAATAATTTGAGTACCCGGATCAGCAGGATCATTCATTAGCTGCCATCCTTGTTTTAATAGATATTGATTAGATGGGGTTGATTCCTGTATGTCGTATTGTGCCTGGCTGGCAGGGGTTGTGCTTAGTCCATACCCAGCAGAAGAGTTGATTGCCGCTAATGAGCGCCCTGAATTTAAACTACCTAACCTGCCGTAATAAATGTATTGCTCCGCATCCAGAAACTGGTAACCTTGCCTATTTTGATTAAAGCCTGTAGTAAATTTATAATTTATTTCTGATGATCCCTGCTTACCCTTTTTTAGGGTGATAAGTATAACACCATTACTTGCTCTTGAACCATAAATAGCTGTTGCTGCAGCATCTTTCAAAACATCAATAGAAGCTATATCTTCTTCAGGGATATCGTTATATGACCTCACCACCCCATCCACAACAATCAATGGCTGCGCCGGATTACTAATAGATGCCCCGCCCCGGAGGGTGATTAAAGGCGAAGCTCCCGGCTGACCTGTCTGAGAGATCACTTGCAACCCGGATACAGTTCCCTGTAATGCCGTAGCTACGTTAGCACGCGGCGCGGTAGCTAGCACTTGCTGATCAAGTTTAGCCACCGCGCTGGTTACTGTAGTTCTTGATTGCGTGCTATAACCAACAACCAAAACTTCATTTAAATTTTTAGTTTCCGGCACCAGAGATACGTTAATAGCTCCTTCGCTTTTAATCTTTACTTCTGTTGGGGAATAACTAACAAATCTAAATACCAGCACGTCCCCGCTTGCAGCCTTAATGCTGAATTCACCCTTTACATCAGTCTGAGTACCAATATTGGTTCCTTTTACCATCACAGTAACTCCGGGCAGAGGACTGTGATCATCCGAAGCAATTACCTGCCCGGTGATTTTGATGTTTTGGGCCTGAGCTAAGGAACAGAGAAATACCCCCATTGCCAATAACCACGCCCGGTAATAAGTAAAATTTAGTTTCATAATTTTTAGTTTTTATTTTGCATTATGTCATACATAATGCAAGTATAAAAATTACAATTATTAATTCCAAGTAATCAAATCATAAATTTTACTGCCTGAATTACTGAGTGTTAGATGTACACTTTAGAAAAAACAAGAAAAAAGACCCATATTAGGGACTGAAGGCATATTATAAAAAAAATAAATTTTTAATATATTATGTCATACATAAAACTTTTTTTGTGAATTTTCTTATTTTTGCAATAACTTATCCTTATTTAGGGCTAAATATGGCCATAAGTGTTATGATTTAAATTTATGAAATCAATCGATCTTATTGAAAGTCTGCGCAATGTTGATACAAGTTCTCTTGTTGACAGGGTAGAGAAAAATTTAATAGAACTTTTTATAGAGAAAGGGTTTAAAGTTGGTGATACCATTCCTACCGAGCTTGAACTAAAAGAAGCGATGGGCGTAAGCAGAACCGTTATCAGGGAAGCATTACTCCGGTTAAGGATGATCGGCCTGATAGATTCAAAGAAACGCCGGGGCGCAGTTATTACCAGCCCCGACCTTACGGCTGTTTTGCAAAAAAGCATGAACCCACAGATGTTGGATGACAGCACGCTTCGCGAAATTTTTGAGATGAGGTTATCACTTGAGATTGGTATGGCTGACTTTATTATACAGCGTGTTACACCCGAGGATATAGCCGAATTGAAGGCCATTGTAAAGTCTGAACCCAAAAAGACACAAACGCATTTATTTCAGATTGAACAGGAAATCAAATTTCATGGGAAACTGTATGACATTACCGGCAATGAAACGTTAAAGAATTTCCAGAAAATGCTGTTGCCTATATTTGACTATGTACATCAAAGCGGGATACTCAAAAAACAAATTGTTTTAAAACAGTTTGTTTCGCATGCCGGCCTAATTGAACTTATCGAAAAGGGTTCTGCTGAAAAACTAAGAAACGGGATACGCAATCACCTGGAAAATCACTTTTTGCGTATATTATAACCTGGGGTCAATTAACTGAATAAGTAAACTGATCATCATTGATAAAATTCTGACCTGCTGGTTTAACAAAAACCGCGGTAAACATCCATTTTACCGGGTTTTCCCAACCACCTGAGCGGAAGTTGCCCACTGGTAGTTTAATCAACACCTGATTCCACCCCTGGTGGATATGCACAGCGGTTGGCACCCGGTATTCATAGCTTTCATCCAAAAGCGGGTTTTCTATATTTCCTTTCTCTCCGGCACGTGCCCAATGAGGGGGAGGAATTAGTTCTCCATTTACCCAGATTTCGCTGCTGCGGTTATCCCAGGTATTTAATTCGGGTGTTGATGTTGGTACAGACCGAGATATATTATAAAAACCTATCCACATTAACGCTGTGGTATCGCGGTTACTCCAAACATTGGCAACAGCATAAAAAGTAGTACTATCGGCAGGTTTCATCAATACACCTTTCACTTCAGGATACCAGAAATGCCTTAATATAATTGTTCCTCCGGTAACCGGTAAATACTTTTGTTTTCCCGGGCGAAAGCCTTTTTTTTCAGGGGCGAACTTAGTTGTCAGAACTCCCTTGTTGGCATATGGCCCGTAAAGTTTCCATTTAATGCCTGATTGCTTTATATAGGGAAAAGGTATATCAGCAAAATATTGCTTTTGCTGATCAATAAGCCGGTTTTCAAAAGCTGAAAAATTAGCGCTATCTATAATGTCGGTATGCCAGTCATCAACTCCGCCACCCTTCCAGCTTCTTTCCGCAAAGGTTAACATGGCCGGATACACAGGATTCATTGTCAGGATATCCTCTTGTTTTAGCACATTTCGGTCGGGCCATAAGCATAATATGCCACCTAATTTTTTGACGCTCCCACTATCGCAATCATCAATTTTATGGTTAAAGATGCTGATCACACATTCGAGTGGATCCATGTGGTTGATATATAGGTTACGGGAATCAATATAGCTGACACGAGGAGCTATAGGCCCATCTTTCATCCATAATTGACGTATAGTAGCCGTGTCCAGGTTACCACCGGGAGACCAGGCGATAGTTTGTTTATCCTGTTCGTGAATAAATTGTATAATAGCCGGCAAAAAATTCTTATTGGTTATTTTCACCTCATCGCCGCCTATATGTAAATAGGGAATGTCATATTCAGAACAAACTTCTTTAAGGATATTTTTCACGATCAATATACCCGAATCACTTTGCATATCACAATGAAAGGCACGCCTAAAAGCGGCGCTATGTCCGGGCATATCAATTTCGGGTATCAGGGTGATATACCTTTCTTTACAAAAATTAATCAGGTCCTTTAACTCATCAACCGTATAAAATGCTCCTTTATTGCGTTCCATGTTATCTGCCTGAGTTAATTGCGGATACTGTTTTATCTGTAGCCGCCAGGCAATATCTTCGGTAAGGTGCAAATGGAAAACATTAAGTTTATATCTTGCCATCATCTCGATCTGTTGCTTAAGCATATCCACAGATTCAAAATTACGGCCAACGTCAACCATATATCCCCGCCAACTGAAAGCAGGATAATCTGTGATAGCAACGCCATCTATAACACTATTATCCCGCATCAGCTGTGCAAGTGTTTGAACAGCATTAAAACAACCATGCGGCGTTCCAGCTACTATACTAACGCGATTGTTATTTACCTGAAGCTGGTAAGCTTCTTCATTTATTGTGTGAGTAAACACATTCTGATGCTCCAGTATGATTTCCGGTTCACCATTATTGACTGCATGATCAGAAATCTTGGCTATTAGCCCTTTTTGCAGCATCAGATGTTGCAGACCGACTGCTACACTTTTAAACATCGTATCCTTTACCACTATATAATGGCATCTGTAAAGCGGAAAAAGATCATTTGTCCAGTTAATTGACCGAGGCAATGGAATAATAGATGGCCTGGTTTGCAGATCATATACATAGGGATAGATGAGGTGTTTCCATAACATATAGCCTCTGCCCTTTTCATGCAAGCCATCATTGGTAAAAGCTGTATCCAGTTGTTGCTGAGCGTTAGTAAATGAGGGATACAAGTTAATAAATGTATATTGATGAGCAGCGGCTCCTTTTTCAAGCAGCAGGTCCACTTGCTTTATCTGTTCTTCCTTATTAACATGGCTGGGGAATTTATTAAAAGTATTGTTAACCGGTAGGATGCTTTGTACATAAAGCCGTGTCCCTGGCGATTCCAGGTGTACTCTATCCGCGATCAGAAAGATGTTCTTTGCCACGCTATCAGGAGCACGGCCTGCGGCGAGGTCATTAACCCCTATAAGCAAAAATATTTTCGATGGATTACGGCTGGTAACCTCATCAAGCCGGTTTAAAACTCCGGCAGTTACATCACCACTGATTCCCCTGTTTTTTATCGTTTGATCGCCAAACAATTCACTCCATTCATTTCCGTTGGTTATGCTGTTTCCCAGGAATATTATATCATTTTTTGTTACAGGAAGTACCCTAAAAAGTGAAGACCGCTGCTGATAAAATGTCGGAAAAGATTGATCATACTTGCCTTCCGGTTTTATCTGTCCGAAGGCGTAACCATTTAACGTTAACAATATCAAAACAATAATTCGCTTCATTTTCGCTTATAACTTGAATAAGATTACACATCGTCATCCAAGGCAAACATATTTTGAAAGCGGAATAATCACGCCCTGATAACTGACAGTGAAAATAGTAATAGGAACTGACAGCTACTTATTTGAAGATCGAATTTCACCAGACAAACGTTTGCATAAAGCCATTTAAGATGACTATTATTTTGCCGGTAATTCGGAAACCTGCGGCTGATGACCGTTAGCTTTCCGCACAAAACTTTGATTAAGGATTGTAAACTTGTCGAAGAAACCGCCATTCTTTAAATAAAAGGCACCTTCATTCAAGCCGCCAGCATAATCTTTTCGGTATTTCATTTTTGCAGTGGCATCGCCAGTAAAGGTTGCTTTTGTCAGTTCCTGCCAATTGCCGTTTCGGTCACCGATCCACTGATTATTAAAGAACGCCATCCTGGTTTTATCCCCTTGCTCAGGAATAAAATTCTCAACAAAGGAATACAGATCTGTTAAGCCCGTAACCGTTTGCGGCCGGTTAAAACTTGCAATCAAATACCATTTATTTAGGCTGATGTCTTTAAAATAAGCTGTAAAGATGGTTGATTTATGTATTGAATCAGGTTCTGCACTTAATAAAAAAGCATAGGTTTTACCAGCTACCCACGGATAGATCATGTAACTTTGTCCTCCCGATCCTTCATTACCAAATTCTCCAATATGAGTTTGGCTTCCTTTTTTTATCAGCTTAATACGCATACTATCAGGAATGCTTTTGGGATCCTCAGTATTGAAAGGACTCCAAACAGAAAATAATACTCTGCGCTCAGTTGCCGAATTAACCTGCATCCCAAAATATCCTTGCCCAAAACCATCAGCCTGAAAATATGAACCTATCATATCCATCCCAACGGGAACAGTTATCTCATTATAAAACCAACGCACCGTATTAAACTTTTTAGGTACGTCATATCTTAGATGCACAGAGGACCCCCGCCTGCCATAATGAAAAGAACTTCCGGGTGCTACATAACTAATCCCCGTATCGGCCTTAGCAACATGTATAAGCAAATCTGACACATCAGCATAAACCTCGCCCGTTTTATTGATGCCCTTAAGTTCAACCGTAAGGTAGCCGGGGTCGCTCACAAAAAAGCTTCCTATTTTCACGGTATCGTAGGCCGCGTTAGCTACCTGTTTAACAAAAGTTCTGTTCCCGATCTTTACCTGGATTGTACTTTTGCCTTGTGGCACACGTAACCGTAAGGCAACAACGAGATTTTGCTTAACTGAAACCTTAAAATAAATTTTGCATATGGATTGTTGCTCTTTCCAGTTCACCAAACCGGCATCCACTATTGTTGCCGGAGCATTTACCCAGGCATTACCCCCCAATGGAATAACAATATTGTTCTTTACCTGCAAGGTATCAGTAGCAAAAACCCTTGTATCAATTAATAGCATACAACTGATAAGGTGGCAAATGATTATTAGTTTTCTCATAGTTTATTAATTAATGTCGCAAACGTTTATTCTGTTGTTTTAGATAATTACTGACGGTAGCTTGATTGCCCTATTATTCAACTTTAACCTCATCAACAAAAAGCCACGCTTGATTTCCTTCTCCCGGAGAACCTTTTGGAATAAGCCCATCACATTTTGCAACTACTTTTACATATCTCGCGGTTATATGCCCTAGTCCCATCTTTAAAGTATGGGATCCATCTTTGTTTGTTTGCAAATCGGCTTGCCTTGCTACTTCTTTAAAATCTACACCATTGTCTGAAACCGATATACTAACCCATTGCGGCATATAAACCCAGTCGGATGGTTTATTAAAAAACCTTGTCGTTATGGTATCCATATACTGCGACGTACCCAAATCAATTGTTCCGTCAAAATCCTGTCCGCTCCAACCCAACCACTCGCCATCATTAAACCTGCTATCGCTTCCTAAAATTCCATTATTCCAGGCATGTTCGCCACCTTTATTGTAGGACTTGTTCGCCGGAGTTACTAATGTGGATGGATGCCCTGTGGCCTTGTTTATGGTAAATGTTTTGTTCACCTCGTCAACCAGTATACCCTTATAAATTACGCCGGCATTTATTTCAGCATCTTTAGTTATGGTGATAGGTCCTGTATATTTCAACGAATTAACCGTTGGATGAGATCCATCTGTAGTATAATACACATCATAACCATTCGGAATGCCGGCGAGCTGAGCCCTCACCAGTTTCGTTACCGAATCAACTGAAGTAGTCATTTGAATATCGAACATATGGCGTGAATAGTTGACGTGATAATAATCAAGCCTGTTAATATAAGACAAAAGTCTGCTCAAAAATTGATCATAAGGTTGTTTATTGACTGTCCATGCTACTTCAGCCAGTGCAATAGCTCTCGGGAAATACATGTATTCGGCATGCTCCGGTGTTGGTACAGATTCCGTCCATAAATTACCCTGTGTTCCGATGATTAGCTTTGCCTGTTCCGGCGTTAAACCATCCGGCACCGGATGATAACCATAAACAGTGGCCAGGGTAGTTAAACCCTCAAACGCGGGAGGTTCTGAGCTATCGGCAGATTGATAATGATCAAAGTAACAATAGTCGCCTGGTGTCATTATTACCTGATGGCCTAATTTTGCAGCATCAATACCACCTTGTTCCCCGCGCCAGCTCATAACAGTAGCATTGGGAGCTAAACCGCCTTCTAATATTTCATCCCAACCAATAATCCTTCTGCCTTTTTCATTCACAAATTTCTCTATCCTTTTTACAAAATAGCTTTGTAGTTCATCTACGGAATTTAGATGTTCATCTTTCATCCGTTGAAGGCATATCGGGCATTTACGCCAATTTTCCTTAGATGCTTCGTCTCCGGCTATATGGATATATTTTGATGGAAAAACATCCATCACTTCGGTTAGTATATCTGTTAAAAAAATAAAGGTCGAATCTTTTGTGCAAAATTCATTCTGTATTTGCGATGGATATGGAAATGCCTTGCCTGTACTATCTAAACAAGCAAATTCAGGATAAGCAGCAAGCGCAGCACTTGCATGCGCAGGCATTTCTATTTCGGGAATAATGGTAATAAATTTTGATTGGGCATAAGCAACCAGCTTGCGCAACTGATCCTGCGTATAGTAACCGCCGTAAAGCGTATCATTCGGTCGTGACGCGTAATCATACGTGGTGTTAAAAGCCGTTCCTTTACGGTAAGCGCCTATTGTGTTTAACTTAGGATATTTCTTACTCTCAAAGCGCCAGCCCTGACTATCCGTTAAATGTAAATGCAGGGTATTCATTTTTTGCATGGCCATCAGGTCAACCATCTTTTCCAGGAAACTGTATGGCATAAAGTGACGCGCTACATCAAGCATTAAACCACGGTAAGCAAATGCCGGAGCATCGTCAATTACAACCGCCTGAGCCTTCCATTGTACATTTTTTACCAGTATTGGGCTTTCTATTTCTGTTGGGAGTAATTGTAATAATGATTGAACTGCGTAAAATACCCCTGTAGGTGTTCCGGCTTCAATCTTTATGCTATTCGGGCTAATTTCCATATGATAACCCTCCGGTTGGGTTATGTTATCCGTTAGCCTGACAAGAATATCATGAGTACGTAATTTGCCGGTAGTTTTTAGTTTGATGCCGGCAGCTTCTTGAAGTTTTAAAACCAGGGGACTAATAGCTACAGCCAGTTCTTTATCTTGCTGATTATAAATAATACGCGTGGCCTTGGTTATAACAAATTCTCCGGGCATAACCTTAACCGTATTGGGATACGGAATAATGTTTATAGTTTGACTAAAAGCAGTTTGAGATAGGCTAATGATAAACAGCAGAGGAATCAGGGCAAGGATCCTTTTTGATAAATTTATAATCACTTTAATACAGATTAGATTAAGATACCGCAAGTTAGCAATTAGGCTACAATCAACAGTAAATTCGAGTTATTAACCTTACGCAAACGTTTGTGTTTAAGTGTAGCAGCTATTTTGTGGTTAATGAGTATAAAAAAAGTTAATTTCGTTCATATAAAAAACTTACTACTAACATTGCTAAAATTAATATGAATAAAAGAGTTGTTTGCCTGCTGTTATGTTGTTTGCTTGTTTCAAAAGGCTTTAGCCAGGTGAAACATACTTTTGAAGTTAGTGATGGCGTGTTTAAATACGACGGAAAAACTATCCAGATACATTCCGGAGAGATGCATTTTGCTCGTGTACCTGCGCCTTACTGGCGCCATCGGTTAAAAATGATGCGGGCCATGGGCCTTAATGCAGTTGCCACTTATATTTTTTGGAATTATCAGGAAACAGCTCCCGGGGTTTGGGACTTTAAGACAGGCAACCACAATATCAGGGAGTTTATAAAAATTGCCCAGGAAGAAGGTTTAATGGTTATCCTCAGGCCTGGGCCGTATGCTTGTGCCGAGTGGGAGTTCGGAGGTTACCCGTGGTGGCTGCTAAAAAACAAGGATCTGGTGATCAGGAGTAATAACCGGCAATTTCTTGATTCATGCAAGGTGTATATAAATAAACTGGCGGACCAGGTTAGGGATCTCCAGATCACACATGGCGGGCCAGTGATTATGGTACAGGCAGAAAATGAATTTGGCTCATATGTAAACCAGCGCAAAGATATTTCCTTAGCGGATCATAAGGCTTACAGCGCGGCAATAAAAAAACTATTGATCAATGCAGGAATAGATGTCCCTTTATATACATCCGATGGCAGTAGCGCATTTGAAGGAGGAACCATTGCCGGTACGCTACCTACGGCAAATGGCGAAACAGATATACAACGCTTAAAAACAGCAGTTAACCAATACCACGGCGACAAGGGGCCCTATATGGTTGCCGAATACTATCCCGGCTGGCTGGACCACTGGGGCGAAAAGTTTGAAAAAGTCCCGACAGAAGATGTGACCAAAGATTTAGAAAATTACCTAAAAGACAGTGTATCGTTTAATCTGTATATGGTACATGGCGGTACTAACTTTGGTTTTACAAGCGGCGCAAATTATAGCAAAGAGCATCAGTTACAACCCGACTTAACCAGTTACGACTATGATGCACCGATTACAGAATGTGGCTGGGTAACACCCAAATTTACTGCCATACGTAACTTATTGAAAAAATATGTGGGTTACCCCATTCCTGCTATTCCTGAACAGATACCCGTTATACAAATCCCACCTATTAAATTAACGGCAGCGGTGAACTTAATGAATTTAGTAAACCACATGACACCTGTAACAGCGGATACACCTGAAACATTTGAAAGCCTTAACCAAGGGACCGGGTATATTTTATACAGTCGTAAATTTAGCCAGCCCATACGCGGGTCACTGGATATTGAGGGATTAAGGGATTATGCGACCATTTATGTAAACGGAGAAAAGGTGGCTGAACTTAATCGCCAGCAAAATAAATTTACCTGTGATATTAATATTCCGGCTAACGCGCGCCTTGACATTTTAGTTGAGAACATGGGCCGCATTAATTATGGCAGCGAAATCATCCATAATTCAAAAGGTATTATAAGCCCGGTTGTAATTAATGGCAAAGACATCACCGGAAACTGGAAAATGTACAGATTCCCTATGAGTAAAGCACCTGTCCTAGCCCATAGCGCTGTAAACATCAAAGGAAACCCGACAATTTACCAGGGCAGATTTAAATTAGCAGCCACCGGAGATACATTTTTGGATATGCACACCTGGGGAAAAGGTATTGTATTTATAAATGGCCACAATCTTGGCCGTTATTGGAAAATCGGTCCGCAGCAAACACTTTATTTACCCGGCTGCTGGTTAAAGAAAGGCGACAACATAATTACTGTTTTTGAACAACAAAATGATAATCCACAACACGAAATTGTAACGGTTAAAACGCCGGTACTTGATGAATTGCGTTAAATAATTCAGCAGCAACCGGGCGCTTTGTTGCTCGCCGTTTGTTAAATTTTTGTTTGTTAGATATTTTTATCAATATTGCATTATGTTATACATAATGCAATATTGATAAAATGTATTCAAAGCCAGCTACCATAACAGAAATTGCTTCCCTTTTAAATATTTCGCCATCAACTGTCTCAAGGGCTCTTCATGATCATTCAAGCATTGGGCAGGCCACACGAGTAAAGGTAAGGGACCTGGCAACGCAGCTTAATTACGAACCCAACCTATCGGCCATATCCTTTCAAAAAGGCAGAAACTATACCATTGGTGTCATATTGCCGGAGCTTTCAGAATCATTCTTTTCAACCATCGTTAGCGCCATTGAGGATACTGCCGCGAAACAAAATTATACCGTGTTAATAGCCCAATCTCATGAAAATACGGAGCATGAGAAACAGTTGGTAAAAAGAATGAAGGATCATCGTGTGGATGGATTGCTGGTTTCCATTGCCAAAAACACTACAAATATTGATCATTTTCAATGCCTGAGAAATTATAATATCCCGGTGGTGTTTTTTGACCGTGTTCCGCCAATTGCGCAAACACATTTTGTGGGCTGTAACATCAAAACCGGGACCATTGAAGCGATGAACTATTTATTGAAAAAAGGCCATCGTGTTATTGGAATGATTAACGGGCCAAAGACATTATTTGCCTGCGAAGAAAGACGGGAAGGATATATTGAGGCCATGACAAAGAACCGTTTAAAATTTGATCCGTCAATGATTGTCAGCTGCGACTTAACCGAACAGGGAACACTCATAGCCTATCGTGAATTACTTGGAAATAAAAGGAAACCGACGGCCATCATAACATTTAATGATTATCTGGCTTTGTTCGCGATCAATTACTCGCGCCAGTCCGATACCAAGACGGATAAGGATATAGAATTCGTCAGCTATTCAAACCTCCCGCTTGTTCACTATATGGATGTTGTACCGGCCGCTTCTGTCGAACAGTTTCCATATTTACAAGGGCAGAAAGCTACAGACATTTTAATGCAACTGCTGGATCAGAAAAATGAAAAGTACCCTGTACAACTGGGCTATTACAAAGTAAAAATAGAGTCGCAGTTAGTGGAATCCAGGAAATCATTCGCTATAAAAGGATGCAATAAATTTGCTGTTGCTATAGCTGGTGATAGTCCGCTAAATCAAATATTTTAGCGGACTATATTGTATTGATTATTGATTTGTTTCGACAATATTGCCTTTTGCACCTTTAGCTGTAAGACCTGTACGATCGGTTACCTTGCCGCCAGAAATTTTGACGGCGATCCCTTGTTTTGATATTGCCGAAATATTGGTTAAAGGTGTTTCCCCATTATTGGAAACAGCCACAGCAATTGAATCATCTCCGTTGGCAACTACATCTCCTTTAACATTCAATTCGTGTACAATTCCTCCCTCTACATGATAAGAGGTTACATTGTCACCATGAGTTGTAATCCCGCCTGAAATTTTCAATTGCTTGATCTCTCCACCGGGCTTAACACTAACGGCATCGGCTGGGAGGGTCATAATCACTCCTTTAACAAGCGACTGCCCTACAGATCCATTGGTAACAACTCCATGTTTCACTTCGATATTACCTACCGCTTTACTAAACTGCATCCCGATAGAACCATTTCCGTGCGTAATTATAGAATGGAAAACGGCCTTTTTAACCGTACCATCATACTGATTAAAGCCTCGCGCCCCTGAGCCAAATGTTTCAACTTTATCTTTAGCCTCAAACTCATCAACCGTACCAAAGTTTACAAAGCCAATACCGCTTGGCCCATAAGATGTAATCGGTTTTTCAGCCACCCATTTTTCTACACATCCCCAGGTATCCAATACCATATCATTTACGCCGTAAGTAGTTACCGAACCATGATGGGTTAAGTTTTTTATTTTAGTGCCATTTACAATAAAAACACCGGCAGTGATCATGTCGGGTTGCCCAAAAGGCAGCATGCCGTTCGAGTAAATATCTCCTGTAGTTATTGTATCGGCAATTACCCATCCGCCGTTATCGCCAAAACCGCAAACAAATAAACCGGCACCAATTACCGGAGCACCTTTTCTACCTAAACTAATATTGGTTAAAGTAGCATTAATCACACTATCTGTATCACTGTTAAAGTTATAAACCGTAAAAGCACCCTGGTAAACATTAACGCCATATTTTTGTGGTTGTTCCGAATATCTGCGGGCATCGCAAGCCACAATATCAATATTATCGGCAACCAATTTGGTTTTATTGGTACCAGCTCTGGTCAATATTTGAACCTGGCCTGTAACCGTAAGATTTTTTAAGGAGAGCGTTCCTAAATCGGGGTGATTGCTTAGCGTATAGATAGCCCGATTATTAGGATTGGCTTGGATGGTCAAATTACTAACTTCATTATCGGCACTAAGTCCAATTCCATCACCATTGTTAAAACTGATAATGCAGCTTTCTTTATTAACGCCGGTAATTTTAAAACCAACCGGTAAAATAATTGAGTATGGGCAAAGAATAGAAGTTTGTATTTCTAAATTTTGAGGCTCATTGTTATTCAATGCAGCCATCAGATCGGCTAATGAATTGATTGCTGTTTTCATGATTTCTTATGATTAGGTATTTTAATAGGTTTAGTATAAAACGATTAAAGATATATAATGTTTCTCATTTCCATGGAGCAGATATTTTTTCAAACAACCTTTTCACAATATCGTTACATGTATAATTCGCGCCTGAATAATATTAATTTAGTGATTAAATCAGATCTCATTTTATTAACATAGAACTATAAGCCATGAGCAAACAAGTAGCAGATCAACTGGTAGAGATGCTGGTAGAAAACGGGGTAAAAAGAATTTACGCCGTTACCGGCGATAGCTTAAATCATTTGAATGATGCGGTAAGGCGAAGTGGCAAAATAAAGTGGATACACGTAAGGCATGAAGAGGTTGGCGCATACGCGGCAGCGGCGGAAGCAGAGTTGGAAGGGCTTGCCTGCTGCGCGGGAAGTTGCGGCCCCGGGCATATACATCTCATCAACGGGCTTTATGATGCGCACCGCACTGGTGTACCGGTAATTGCTATTGCCTCAACTATAAATACTCCCGAGTTCGGTCAGGATTATTTCCAGAGTACCAATACTATAAAGTTGTTTGACGATTGCAGTTGCTACAACCAGGTGGCCACTACCGCTGCGCAGGCTCCGCGCATGTTCCAGGCTGCTATTCAACATGCTATTCATCATAAAGGGGTAGCTGTATTTGGCCTGCCGGGCGATGTATCGGCCATGCCGGCAGAAGAAAGCATTGCTTCCCGGCAAAATTTCAGTTGTGAGACGGTTTTAAGGCCTGCTGATCATGAATTGCAAGGCCTGGCTGATATACTTAACAAACATCCAAAGGTTACCATATTTTGTGGCTACGGTGCCCGTGAGGCGCACGGTGAAATAGTAGAGCTTGCTGCTGCGCTGCAAGCCCCTATAGGTTACTCTTTCCGTGGTAAAATGGGTATGCAATACGATAATCCATATGAAGTGGGTATGACCGGATTGTTAGGCTTACCTTCTGCATACCACAGCATGCATGAATCTGATGTTGTTTTATTGTTGGGTACCGATTTTCCTTATGCGCCTTTTATGCCGACTAACAACAAGATCATCCAAATTGATGAAAAACCCGAAAGACTGGGCAGGCGGGCAAAGCTGGAGCTGGGGCTATGCGGTAAAATTACAGATACAGTTAAGGTGTTATTGCCGTTGATCACCAAGAAAGAAGACGATAGCTTTTTGAAAGCGCAACTGAGCTTGTATGATAAGGTAAAAGGTCACTTACAGACCTACGTGGATAATGTTGGCGCAGAAGATATGATACAGCCAGAGTATGTTGCCTCCGTAATAAATGAATTGGCCGCAAAAGATGCCATCTTCACCCTTGATACGGGCATGAGCTGCGTATGGGGCGCCCGGTATATACATGCTACAGGGCAGCGAAAATTCCTCGGGTCATTTAATCATGGCTCAATGGCTAATGCTATGCCTATGGCCATTGGTGCCGCATTATGTTATCCAGGCAGACAGGTAATTGCATTGTGCGGTGATGGGGGCATCTCTATGCTACTTGGTGATCTGGCAACCATCAAACAATATAACTTACCAATAAAGCTAATTGTATTTAATAACCGTGCCCTGGGTATGGTAAAACTGGAAATGGAAGTTGATGGATTACCTGATAATGAAACGGATATGGTTAACCCTGATTTCGCTCTTGTAGCTCAGGCAATGGGATTTACAGGTATTACTGTTCATTATCAGGAACAGGTTAAAGATGCTATAGCACAGGCGATAAAAGAAGACGGGCCGGTACTGGTAAATATACTAACCAACCCAAATGCCCTGGCAATGCCGCCTAAAATAGAATGGGAACAGGCAAAGGGATATGCCATAACCATGGGCAAATTAATATTGGGTGGCAGGATGGATGAGGTGTTAGATATCATCAAATCCAACTACAAGCATCTTTCGGATGTGATTTGACACTGATCTTATTTACACCAATACCGTTTCAATAACAATGGGATGGGTTAATATTTTATGAATAGGGCAGGCATTAGCAACTGCTAATAAGCGGGTACGTTGTTCTTCGTCAAGATTGCCTGTTATCTGCAGTTTCCTGATCAATTTAGTTTGCCCCTCTTCGTCGATAAGCTCAACTGATGCTTCTACTTTTTCCAGATCCCAGGCTTTGTGATCGGCATACATGCGCACTGTGGCGCAGGTGCATGCCCCCAGGGCCGATGCCAACAGTTCTTTAGGCGAAAAGCCTTTGTCTTGTCCGCCTTTGCCAACCGGTTCATCAGCTATAACTACATTGCCGGTGGGCGATTCAATCTCTATCTTGTAAAGTTCTATTCCGATGCTTGCTTTAATTGCTGCCATGATTATTTTTTGTTAAATGTTGGATAAGGTACAAATTCCGTTTCATCTCCTTTTATTTTATCAAATGTTTGCGCGATCCATTTTTGTTTAGCTGCGTTGATGAGCTCTTTATCGGTGGCAACAAAATTCCAGTCAATAAAACGTTCCTCGGCAAATGGCTCGCCACCAAACAGGTAGATAGTACTGTTGGCTGCTATCGTAAACTCGCACAGGGCACTTTCTTTGGCTACTAATAATTGTTTGGGGTGATAAGTATTCCCTTCACTTTCAATATTGCCCTGGAGTATATACAATCCTACTTCTCCATAAAGTTCATGACCAATATTAACGGTTTGTTTGGTTTTGCTTTTAATCTCAACCATAAACAAATTACTATAAACCGGAACAGGCGATTTATGGCCAAATGCTTCGCCTGCTATCAGCTTAAATTGCAGATCACCGGATGCCCACACTGGTAACTGTGCGCCATCAATATGAAAAAACTCAGGTTCCATTTGTTCCAGTTCTTTTGGTAGTGCAACCCATATCTGCAAACCGTGCATCATCTGATCGGCATGGTGTATATATTCAGGTATTCGTTCAGAATGGACTATTCCCTTACCAGCGGTCATCCAATTTACAGCACCCGGTTTTATCTCAACAACATTGCCCAATGTATCCCGGTGCATTATGCTGCCTTCAAATAAAAAGGTAAGTGTAGAAAGGCCGATGTGCGGATGCGGCAGCACATCAAAGCTTTGCCGCTCGGTTAGTTTTACCGGCCCCATGTGGTCAATAAAAATAAAAGGACCAACCATTCTTTTCTCCCGGAATGGCAGTAAGCGGCCTACCATAAAATTACCAATACTGGCTGCTCTTTCTTCAATGATAAGATTGATATTTGACATAATCGTAATTTTTTATTGCTCGAATTTTAACTGAACAGTTTGTTTTACCATTTTTATAATTAGGGTAAGCCAGGTAGCTAACACAAATGGGAATGTTAGCACAGGCAGGTTCAGATGACTTATTTGGATAGTGATCAGTAGGGTTTACTATATCTAAAAAGCTCTGCTTTTGTTTAGTCATTGGTATCGGTATTTTAATAGACCGTAACTGCTAAGGATTATTGACAATATCGTAATAAAGCCCGGTTCTAAAAAATTAATCCCTGGTTTCAATTCCAACATTAAAGATGGGAGAAATGTAAGCGTTCGCGGTTTAGGATAGCCCGAAGTGTGTTGTTATAAAGGAGCTTACAGCCAATCTCATTAAGTTAAGCCTAAACCCCGTAGGGGTTAAATGTTGGTAGTAGTAGTAGTAGTTGAAGATTAAACGAAATAAATACAGTGCCGTAGGTACATAACTTTACCGTGTTACGTACCTACGGCACGCCAAATGGTTTAAAATGACATTTGCTACCAACATTTTGCTCCTACGGAGCATTAAATACTATCCAGTTTTCTTATTCGCTCCATGGTGAATGTAAAATACAGTCGCAGAAATTTTTCTGATGAAAATTCGGTATCATGAAGGTACAAACATCGCTCTTAATATTACCAAATGTAGTTTCTGTTTTATGTTCAAAGCCTGAAAAGAAAGTTGGGATAATATTCTTCTTAAAATCATTCCTCGGATAGGCCGTAATAATTTCATTCCTGTTCAGTTCACTTAGGTTTTCATAGCCTTCACCCATAACATCAAGCCCAACACCCGAGTACATCAGCGCCACTTCAGCTTCTTTATGCTCGGCTATACCGATAGTGGTGTGCAATGCTATGGTATCCCAAACCAATTGCAGCGCTTCTTTAGGCAATCCATGACTTTTTAAAAAATCACGTGCGGCATTTGCGCCATCTACCTCAAATCTTTTGTCGGGGCTGCTATAATGCGGTACAAGGCCAAGGTCATGAAATACGGAACTTACATACAACAGCTCGGGATCATATTTCAAATTATCGCGGCGCCCATTTAGCGATGCAAACAGGAACACCCTTAATGAGTGATTATAAATAAACTCTGTGCCATGTGTTAAAAGCAACTCTGTGGCCTGCGTAGCTATAGTACTGTCGGGAATGGTAATTCCGGCTACTGATTTCAATTTGTTTACTGACATAATATTAAAAATTTAATTATGTCAAAATTAGGGCGGATAACGGGCTCCCGGAATGTCAATAAGGTTTGATTACCTGTCAATATTTACGAAACGTTTGCGATAATCCTGCGGGGAAACCTGGGCATTCTTTTTAAAGAAATGACTGAATTGCTCCGGCGTAGAAAAGCTAAGACCAAAAGCAATTTCCTTTACCGGATTGGAAGAGAACCGGAGGGATCTTTTGGCTTCAACAATCAGTTGGTCATTAATCAACTCCTTGGCACCTTTGCCGCTGCACCGTTTGCATAAATCGCTTAGTTTACGTGGAGGAATATCAAGCTTACCGGCATAATCGGCAACCTCGTGCGAAAACCGGTATTGCATTTTTACCAGTTCCATAAATTTTCGGTATACATGTTTCTCATAGTTATCAAAACCCACCAGCAATGCATTTACATTGGCCATCTTTATCATAATTATTTTGAGAAAGGCAGCCAACGCGTCCGGTTTGTTGATATAATCGGGTTTCAAATATTCTTTATACAACATTGTGAGAAAGAACTCCAATTCATCAAAATCGACTTCTTTAAGTGGCAGTAACTGGATTTGCGATGCATCATCAAATAAAATAGCTTTACAGTTATTGGCACTCGCCGGGGATTTTTCCCAAAAAAAGTCATCGAAGCGTAATTCAAAACCTGTTATGCTGCTGTTTTCGCTAAAACTGTATACCTGCCCTTTTGATAGCAGAAATAAATCACGGTCGCAAATAGTGAAAACTTCACCATCAATCTGCAAATTACCGCTTCCGTTGTCAATAAAAAAGATACGATGACAAGCCAGCCTGCACGGAGGTATTAGCCCGAAAACCTGACTTGTCCATTTAAATATCTGGAAGTAGTTTGTCAGTTCTTTTTCTACAGAAACGTCTGAATCGTCAAGCATAAACAATGTTGGTTAAGCATTCCCGATAATTAAGTAGCGCCTTTTACAATTTATAACTCCTGGCAAAACGGATAAACAATTCAGTTAATGACGAAGGTTGCCCGTAATGCTGTATAAAGTTAAAAGGGCGTTCAATAGTAAGGCCTTTTATATCAATTATACGGCATTCGTTGTTTTTTAATTCCTTTAATATGGAATGGATGGATAAAAATGCCAGGCAATTACTATGCAATAAATATGATTTTATACTTTCAGTACCGCCTAATTGCATTTCAATCTGAAGGTCGGATAGTTTTAAATTGTGGGGCTTTAATGCATGAGCTATCACATCAAGCGTACCCGATCCGGGTTCGCGTAATAACAGTGAATAAGTTGGCAGCTCCTCAGGTTTAATAACATCCTTCTTAATAACCGGATTATTAAGAGCACTAACCAACACCAATTCATCATTCAAATACTCCTCGTACCTGATTTGCGGGTTACGGGAGATCCCTTCAATAATGCCAAATTCTATTTCTTTATTTAATAAAGCAAGCTCAATCTCTTCCGTATTTCCGGTTATCAGTAATACCTTTATATCCTTAAACTTTTTATGAAATTGCGCTAATATCGGCGGGATAATATACTGTGCCACCGTGGTACTGGCGCCAATACGCAATACGCCACTGTGTTGTTTAACCAGCAGATTCATATCATAATCCAGCTCGCGATAAATTTCCAGTAACCGCTCTGCATATTGCAGCAGCATTTCGCCGGCTGGGGTTAACAGTATTCTTTTATTCCCGCTGCGTTCAAATAAGGAAACTTTAAACTGCGCCTCCAACTCCTTAATATGCTTGGTTACAGCAGGCTGACTAATATAAAGTTCGGCAGAGGCCTTAGTGAAATTAAGCCTTTTAGCAACCGTATAAAATACCTGCAAGCGAAAATCGAGCATAAAAGATTTTTAAACGATAAATGTACCGTAAAATTTGCCGATAATATTATAACACCTATTACCTATGCCTGCTCCCCATAAAGAATGTGATCTCGCCGCCATTCATAATATCAGCATGCGTAATGAAATATCCATCCAATGGTTTGCCGTTTAACAGTATCTTTTGGATATAAACATTTTTAGGGCTTTGATTTTTCACGTTAATGGTAAACGTTTTGCCATCCTCCAAATTAATCACAGCCCCATCAACTGCAGGGCTGCCGATAGCATACTGATCCGACCCTGGCGCAACTGGGTAAAAACCCATCGCACTGAATATATACCAGGCGCTCATTTGGCCGGTATCATCATTACCGCCTAAACCATCCGGAGTTGGTTTATACATTTTAGGTAATATCATACGTATTTTATCCTGTGTTTTCCAAGGCTCGTTTGTCCAGTCGTATAGATAAGCGTCGTGGTGCGATGGTTCGTTACCATGCACATAGTTTCCGATGATACCATCTTTGGTAATATCTTCTGTTTCGGCAAAATATTTATCGGGCAGGTTATAACTAAATAAGCTGTCTTCATAAATAATAAAACGCTTGTCGCCGCCCATAGCTTTTATCAAACCTTTAGGGTCTTGCGGTACATAAAGGGTGTAGTTCCAGGCATTGCCTTCAATAAAGCCCATGCCTATAGTGGTAAACGGATCGAACTTGGTTTTTCTCCAGGTACCATCAGCCTCTTTTGGGTGCATAAAGCCTGATCGCGGATCAAATACGTTTTTCCAGTTTTCGGAGTACTTGATAAAACGATCATACACATCCATCCGGTTCAACTTTTTAGCCATTTGGGCAATACACCAATCATCATAAGCATATTCTAAGGTTGATGATACTGAGTTATCGTCCTTTTCATCTGGGATATAACCCATATCCATAAATAAGCCCGTGCTTTCATAATCACGATGAGTAGCAGTAGCTATACAGGCTTCCAGTGCTTTGTTTGCATCAAACGGCGCATTGCCTTTAACCACGGCATCAGCAATTACCGATACGCTATGGAAGCCGCTCATACACCAGTTCTCGTTTGCTGAATTGCTCCAAACCGGCAGCATATGCTCGGGGCTTTGGTCGTAATGGCCGAGCATTGATTTTACCATGTCGGCATTGCGGTCGGGTTCAATAATATTGAACAGCGGGTGCAACGCACGGTGGGTATCCCATAAACTGAATGTGGTGTAATTGGTAAAACCATCCGCTTTATGAATGTTTTGGTCGAGACCTTTATATTGCCCGTCCTCATCCATATAAATTGTTGGGTTGATCATGGCATGATACATCGAGGTATAAAAATTCACCTTATCATCATAGCTCGCGTTAATCACAATTTTATGCAGTTCTTTTTCCCATAGCGCCTGTCCGTCATTCTTCACTTTGTCAAAATCCCAGCCCGGTATTTCGGCTTGCATGTTGTTTAATGCACCATCCATACTAACCGGCGATAGCGCCATTTTTATTTTGATCTTCTCACCTTCCTCGGTCTTAAAGTCGAACCAAAGTTTTAATTGTCTTGCAGCAGTTTCCGGGAAATTCTTTACGTGATTAAACTTGCCCCAGAATCCGCCATAAACTTCATGCTTCGAGAAGTTTTTGTAGCCCATTTGGATAAACGGCTTATTAAACGTCATGGCGAAATATAGTGTACGGGTACGTGCCCAGCCGTTGGTCTGGCGATAACCTACAATGGTGCTATCGTTAACCATTCGTACATAAGTCCACACGTTTTTGTCGGGATAGCTATAGATGCCCGCCATCAGGTCGAGAATAATGTGCGCGTTATCCGATTTCGGGAAGGTGTATTGATGGAAACCAACCCTGGCACTGGTAGTCATTTCGGCAATAATGCCGCTGGCATCCAGTTTTACTTTGTAATAGTTGGCTTCGCTTACTTCATTGGCGTGTGAATATGCTGAGCGATAACCGCTACCCGGCTTATCTGCCGTACCGGGATTTAGTTTTAGTTCGCCAACAGTTGGCATCACTAAAAAATCCCCTAAATCGGAGTGACCTGTACCGCTAAAGTGGGTATGGCTAAAACCAACGATGGTTTTATCTTCATACTGATAACCCGCGCAATATTTATATACATCGGGATTGTAATGTCCATTCAGATCATAACTCGGGGTATCCGTTTCGGGACTAAGCTGTACCATCCCAAAAGGCACAGTCGCACCCGGGAAAGTATGCCCCATGCGTTCAGTACCGATAATGGGTTTTACGTATTGAACTAAGTTATTATCAGATTTTTTTTGCGCATTAGCCATTAAAGCAGCGCAAGCGAAAAGTACGGTCAGCGTTTTTTTCATCAGGGCAAAGTGGGTGTCAGTTAAAACACAAATATAGAACGAAAACTATATCAATTTAGCTTTTGTATTGTAAAAGTGACCTCAGCCCGGGAAACTAAATTTTCCCATCAAAACCGCGGGGTTATTGCCAATTTTTATGGGCTCGCCACATAAGGCCTCGTTGCCCAATAAAGCAAACAGTATAGCCTCTTTTGCATCCGGATCAATACCCAAAGCATTTGTATTTTTAATAGCAGCATGCGGCAAATCTTTTTTTAGTTGCGCTGCGATAAAAGGATTCCGGGCACCGCCGCCGCTGAGGAAAATTTGCAGATTATCAACCTTAAAATTTTTTTCAATAAATTGAACAATTGATGTTGCTGTAAGCGCACTTAAGGTACTAATCAGATCTTCCGGGCTAATAGCTAATATACCCGATCTCTTTTGCGCATCTGCCACAAAATCCAAATTGAACAATTCCGGGCCTGTGGTTTTGGGCGATGATTCTTTAAAAAATGTATTACTCAACAATTCATCAAGGAGAAGCTTGTTTACTTTACCTGAGTAGGCAATTTTTGAATCCTCGTCATAAGGCTTATCAAAATATTTACGGCAGGCCGCGTCAATCAGCGTATTACCAGGGCCAATATCAGTACATAAAATATTTTGATAATTGCCATCGGCAGGCAGATAGGTTAAATTAGCTATACCGCCAATGTTAAGTAATATTCTATTCTCACCTGTTTTGCTGCCTAATATCACATCGCCGTATAAAGCCAGTGGTGCGCCTTCGCCTCCGGCAGCAATATGTTTTTGCCTGAAATCGCTGATCGTTAATATTCCGGTTTTTACCGCTATATGATCGCCATCACCAATTTGCAGGGTAGCATTTGGATAACCTCCTTTTTGATGCAGCCTTTTTGGCGCATGGTAAATCGTTTGCCCGTGGCTGGCTATAAAATCAACAGCTTCTGGCTTGATATTCCATTTGGCAAGGGCTTGTAAAACTAGTTCGGCATGATAGGTACCGATGTACTCATTCAGCAAAACAACTTTTTCCAGGTCGACTGTTTTTTGGGCGAACACTTGCTGAACATCTGTTTTAAAATCAGCGGGATAGGCTACCGTCACAAAATTCTCCAGCTTAAATTTAGTCGCGAGGCCGTTGCCGCTAAACCGGCATAATGCTATATCCAATCCATCAAGCGAAGTGCCCGACATTAAGCCGATACCTAACCGCTCATCTTTACAAGCGATGTCGAAAAGGTTTTGCAAATTGTGGTTAAGCGGTAACATAGGCCTAAATTAGTTTAACTATTACGCTTTTTGCCATTATCCATCTATTTTTTTTGCAATAACGTGCCATAAGTTTATTAATAATTATAAATTTAATCGCTTTATAAATTTAAACTATTACAATGGAAACTGAAGTTAAAGCCAAACAGCCGCGTTTACTCTCGCTTGACGTATTTAGGGGAGCCGCAATGGCCGCAATGGTTTTAGTAAATGACCCGGGAGATTGGGGACATATCTACCCGCCGCTGGAACATTCCAAATGGAACGGTTGCACGCCAACCGATCTTATCTTTCCATTTTTCCTATTTATGGTGGGTGTATCCATCGTTTATGCCATGGAAAGCAAAAAAGCGCTTGTGGAAAATCACGGGCAAATTATCCTGCATGCTTTCAGGCGTATGGTAACGCTAATTTTTATTACACTATTGGTACAGCTTTTTTACCATCCGTTTCCGGGGACTATCCAATGTATTGGTATAATAGCGCTCATAGGGCTGGTATTGTATGTTAATACCACCCAAAAAACTTTAATATGGGCGCTAACCTTAGTTGTAATTAGTGTATTGGCCTGGCTGTTCTATCATACGCAAGTGGTAACACTACGCCTTCCGGGGGTTTTGCAACGTATAGCTATAGTTTACTTTATTGGCACTTTACTTTATTTAAAAACATCAGCCAAAACCATAAAATGGGTATTTATTGGCTCATTGGTAGGTTACTGGATAATTATGTGTTTTATACCTGTACCGGGAGTTGGTTACGCTAACCTTAACCCTGAAACAAATATGGGCGCGCTTATAGACAGGCTAGTATTTACCACTAACCACCTTTGGAACGAAGCACATACCTGGGACCCTGAAGGTTTATTGGGCACACTGCCTTCATTGGGTACCGGTTTGTTTGGGATGATGGTAGGCAGCTGGCTAAAACGTAAAGATCGTGATGATACGACTAAAGTTACCTGGATGTTTATTTATGGCCTTTTAGCTGTTACCGCTTCGCTGATATGGGATTTGTTTTTCCCGATCAACAAATCATTATGGACAAGCTCTTTTGTACTGTATACAGGCGGTTTAGCTACCATGACATTGGCTACCTTATACTGGCTGATAGATGTACAGGGTTATAAGAAATATACTTCGTTTTTTGTGGCCTTTGGTATTAATGCCATTACAGCTTATATCCTGTCTGACATTGTACCCGGTACCATCGCTTTGATAAAAATAAACTCCGGCGGGAAAAGCATAGACGCTTACAGTTACATTTATCAAACAGTATTTGTACCGCACTTCAGTCCGGTTAATGCGTCATTGGCTGGTGGGATAGCCTTTACATTACTTATATACCTAATGGTTTGGGTATTATATAAGCGTAAAATAATTATAAAAGTGTAAGCTTGCACAAGCATAACATGCACATTTTTAAACCTTATACTTTGCAACTAAAAAATACGTTTTGCACTTTAGCACCAAATATATTCCCTATAATTTAAACTAATGAATTTTAACAAGAACATCTCCGTAGCGGCTTTGGCTTTGCTGATGGCTTCGGGCGGAGCATTTGCCCAGGTAAAGAAAAAGCCTCTTGCTCACAAACCAGCTTCTGCTACGGCTGCATCAACAAACGATGGCGACCTTTTGCCTGTCGATCATAATGTTATCATCGGTAAATTGCCAAACGGCTTAACCTATTACATACGTGCTAATGCCGAACCAAGAAACAGGGCCCAATTATATTTAGTTAACAAAGTAGGCTCAGTTTTAGAAACCGATGCGCAGCAGGGCCTGGCTCACTTTACCGAGCACATGTCATTTGATGGCACACGCGATTTCCCAAAGAATCAATTGGTTAATTATCTGCAAAAATCAGGCGTAAAATTTGGTGCGGATTTAAACGCGGCCACAACTTTTGATGAAACAGTTTACGAACTGCCATTACCAACAGATAGCACAGCCGTGTTTGAAAAAGGCTTTAATATATTAGCCAACTGGGCTGGATATGATACGTTTGACCCGGCGGAATTAGACAGAGAGCGCGGTGTTATTTTGGAAGAAGCACGCCAACGCGGTAAAAATGCACAGGAACGTTTGCAGCAGCAAATTTACCCGGTGATATTTAATAATTCCAGGTATGCTACCCGTTTGCCAATTGGTAAAGAAGAAATTATAAAAACAGTAAGCGCTGATGCCATCAGAGAGTTCTATCATGATTGGTATCGCCCGGATTTACAGGCGGTAATAGTTGTTGGCGATTTTGACCCGAAACGTGTAGAAGAACTGATCAAGCAGAACTTTTCATCGCTTAAAAATCCACCTGTTGAAAAACCAAGAATCATATATAACGATCCACCAAGCCCCGGAACCAGCATTGTTGTAGCAACCGACAAGGAATTTCCGTATACATTGGCTGAGATAATAGTTAAACACCCCGAAAATATTGTTAAAACCGGTTCGCAATATTTACAAGGCGTTAGGGTGGCGTTATTTAACCAGATGCTCAATGCCCGCATAGGCGAACTTAGTCAGAAACGTAACCCTCCTTTCTTATTTGGGCAGGCCTCTTACGGCCCATTCTTGGGCAGGCAGGATGCTTTTATAACTGTAGCGGTATCCAAGTCGGATAGCGATCTGGAAGTCGCTGTTAAAGCAGTGGCAACAGAAACAGAACGCGCGCGCAGATTCGGCTTTACAGCAACTGAGTTAGAGCGTGCAAAACAAAATGCCTTGCAGCAATTACAAAACGAATATAAAGAAAGAGACAAAACCGCGTCATCAGATTACGTTGAAGAATACGAACAACACTTTTTAAAAGGACAGGCTATACCGGGGATTGATTTTGAATACAATTTTTATGTAAACAACATTGGCAAAATCACACTTGCCGAAATGAACGCGATGGCGGGTAAGTTTATCAGCGATCAAAACAGGGTGATTGTAATTGAAGGCCCTGATAAAGAGAAAGCCACTCTGCCTAACCAGGCAACTGTACTTAGTTGGTTAAGCGCGGCCGGTAATAACTTAACACCTTATGTTGATAATGTTAGCACCAAGCCCCTATTGGACAAAATGCCGATACCGAGCGCAACTGTTAGAGCCGTAAGCGATGACTCAATTTCTACAGCAACGCTTACCTTAAGCAACGGCGTAAAAATCATTTTAAAACCAACCGACTTTAAAAACGATCAGATATTGATCAGCGGTTATGCCTTTGGTGGTACATCATTAGCAAGTGATGATGATTTTACATCAGCAAACCTGGCAGGTGATATTATTGGCAGCAGCGGTGTGGCTAATTTCAATCAAATACAGTTGGAAAAAATGCTGGCAGGCAAAAACGTTAGCTTAACGCCTTATATTAGTGAAAACGCACAAGGAATAAACGGAAGCTCGTCTCCGCAGGATCTTGAAACTGCTTTACAATTACTTTACCTGTATTTCACCCAGCCACGCAAGGACCCGGATATTTGGCAATCAACAATTACCCAGGCAAATGCATTTTTAAACAACCGTAATCTCGACCCTAATAACGTTTACAGGGATACCGTTTCTGCTGTTTTAAGCAACTACAATTTCCGCGGTATGACGACTACCCCAGGCAGACTAAATGCAGCTACCCTTGATAAAGCTTACAGCTTTTACAAAGACAGGTTTGCTGATGCCAGCGGATTTACATTTACGTTTGTTGGTAATTTTGATTTTGGTACTATTAAACCCTTATTGGAAACCTATTTGGGCGGACTACCATCAACCAACAGTAAAGAAACTTATAAGAATTTAAATATTCACCCACCTGCGGGGCAAATAACCAAAACTGTTTATAAAGGTATTGGCGATAAAGCAACCGTGCAATTAGTATTTAGTGGCAGCTATGATTATAACGAGCTTAACAACGTGCAAATGGACGCGCTTGAAGCCGTAATACAACTTAAGCTGATTGACCGCCTGCGCCAGGAGGAAAGCGGTGTTTACTCGCCGGGGGCCAGGGCCAGTTATGTAAAAATACCCGATGGGCGTTATACCTTTACGATATACTTTACCTGTGCACCAGCAAATGTTGACAAGCTGATTGCCGCAACCCTTGACGAGATCAATAAAATCAAGCAGAACGGTGCCCAGCAAACAGACATCGAGAAATTTACATCTGAGGATATGCGCTCAACCGAGGTACAGATAAGACAGAATGTTTTTTGGGCGGGATATTTAGCAAGCGGCAGCCAAACCCAGGCTAACCCACACCGTATTTTAAATTATGTTAAAAATTTAAAAACAATAACCACACAAAGCACTAAGGATGCTGCCAATAAATACCTAAGCGGTGATAACCTTATAAAATTTATATTGCTGCCTGAGAAAAAATAGGCGAAGCTAAAAAAGTAAAAGGCCATCCGTTAGCTAACGGATGGCCTTTTTTTGTTAATGAATATTTAAATAAGTTGTTGAACTATCGTTTGGGGCGTGTATATATACCGCTAAACATTTACCGGTTGAGTCAACTTCAAAACCTATACCTGCCTGGTAATTATCATACAACCAAAGCTTTTTATTGCCGGGAGCAGAGTGTTTTTTCAGCTTATATAATTTTATAACATCTTTAATTTCCGAACCTGCTCCACCATAATCGGCTGTTTTAAAGCTGGGTGATGTTTCGCGTATTTCTTTTATATAATTTACCTTTTCATCTGCAGCCCCCATATTATGGTGGGCATAAATACTGGTTTGATGTACTGTTTTCCCACTTTTATCAAACCAAACCATAAATGACGCGCCCATTGCAGCATCGCTCGAATCGGCCTTGCCTAATTTTGCCACTACACTATCGGCGTTTTCATTAATATAAATATCGCCTATCCGCTTACCCGGCACTATCATTTTAGCATTCGCAATAGTTTTTAAGGGGGTGTCGACAGCGTGGATACTATCAGCTAAACTTTTATGTGTCGACATTGATTCACAGCCAAACAACAATATGGAAACGGCCGGGATAAAGAGGTATTTAAACATGACTTCATTAAATAATTAATACTATAACTAATTCAATTGAATTTTGTTATTTGTAATATGATTTCTGTTGGGCAACAAGTTATTCGCCGTTGGTACAAACAAAAAAACTGGGAACAATTCGCCTTTCAGAGCGAGATGGAAGCAGCTTATTTGAGCGGATTCTCGGGCCTGTTAAATGCTCCGACGGGCAGCGGTAAAACATTCGCTTTATTTTTGCCTTTTTTAGCAGATTACATCAACAAATATCCGGATAGTTATACGAAAAATAAAAACAATGGTTTATTAATGCTTTGGATAACGCCGTTGCGTGCCTTAACCAATGATATCAAAAAAGCCATGCAGGAAGTTTGCGATGAAATTGGCATCCCCTGGAAAATAGCTACCCGAACCGGCGATACCCCCGCAGCCGAAAAAGCGGCACTAAAAAAGAAACTCCCGGAGGTGCTTTTAACAACTCCCGAAAGCCTGCACCTCATGCTCGCCCAAAAAGAATATCCTAAAATATTCAGTGGCCTGCAAGTGGTAGTAATTGACGAATGGCATGAGCTTTTAGGCACCAAAAGAGGCGTACAGGTAGAGCTGGGGTTATCGAGATTGAAAGTCTTGCGTCTTAAGTCGGAAGTCAACAATCCTATTAACGGCTATGGGCTGTCGACTATGAACTATCAACTAAGAATCTGGGGTATCTCCGCCACCATCGGTAATCTTGAACAAGCCGCGGAAGTTTTGTTAGGTAATGATTTTCCGGCGGATAGAGTAACCATGGTTCGCGCCAACCTGGAAAAGAAACTGCTGATTAAATCCATTATTCCTGAAAACATTGAAAGCTATTCGTGGTCGGGTCATATTGGGATAAAGTTATTGCCGCAAGTAATGGAGATCGTGGCCAAAAGTAAAACCACGCTGATATTTACCAATACCCGTTCGCAATCAGAGATTTGGTATCATGCTATTTTAGATAACTACCCTGAATATGCGGGTGTTATGGCTATGCACCATGGGTCATTAGATAATGAGTTACGTAATTGGGTAGAGGCTGCCTTACATGCCGAAGCATTGAAGGTTGTGGTTTGTACTTCGAGTTTGGATTTGGGTGTAGATTTTAGGCCTGTAGATACGGTTATACAGGTAGGTAGCCCTAAAGGTGTCGCTCGCTTTATGCAGCGCGCCGGGCGAAGCGGTCACCACCCGGGAGCCGTATCCAAAGCTTATTTCGTGCCAACGCATTCCCTGGAATTATTGGAAGGTGCAGCATTGAAAGAGGGTATTAAGAAAGGAATTTTTGAGAGTCGCGATCCGATGTTGCTGACCATGGATGTGCTGATACAATTTATGGTTACGCTGGCAGTATCCGATGGATTTAGGGCTGATGAATTATTTAAAGAAGTAAAAACCACCTTCGCTTTTGCGGATCTGACACGCAATGAGTTTAACCAGCTTTTAGATTTCATTACCAACGGCGGTAAAACACTCGCCCAATATGATGAATTTTTAAAAGTTGAGGTGGAGAATGGTTTATATAAAGTAAACAATCGCCGGGTGGCTATGCGGCATCGGTTAAGCATCGGTACCATCACCAGTGAGTTGAGCATCCGTGTTAAATGGTTAAGTGGTGGCAGCTTGGGTACGATTGAGGAAAGCTTTGTATCCAAACTTAAACCGGGTAATACCTTTTGGTTCGCGGGACGTAGTCTGGAGTTTATTAGGGTGAAGGAAATGACGGCTTATGTTAGGAAATCAAATTCAACCAAAGGCCTTATCCCAAGCTGGAATGGTGGGCGAATGCCATTGTCATCTCAATTATCAGCGGTATTTCGTGATAAATTGGATGAGGTGGCTCATGGTATTGAAAAAGATGAAGAAGTAATTGCCTTAAGGCCGCTGTTTAAATTGCAGGAGGAGTTATCGCACCTACCACAAAGTCATGAATTTTTGATCGAGTCCTTTAAATCCAATGAGGGGCATCATTTATTATTTTATCCTTTTGAAGGTAGATTGGTTCATGAGGGGATGGCATCGTTATTGGCCTATCGCATCAGCAAAATCAGGAGCGCCAGCTTTTCTATTGCCATGAATGATTATGGTTTTGAGTTGCTAACTGACGATGATGTGCCGATTGAAGAGATATTGGAGGATGCCAGTTTCTTCTCCATTGATAATTTATTGGAAGATATTCAGCATAGTTTAAATGCCAACGAGATGGCGCGCAGGCGATTTAGGGACATCGCCCATATTGGTGGTTTGGTGTTTACCGGCTATCCTGGTCAGCAGGTTAAGAACAAACATTTGCAGGCATCAACCTCGTTACTATTCGAAGTATTTAGCGAATATGAACCGGATAATTTATTGGTGAGGCAGGCTTACAACGAGGCATTGGCTTTTCAGTTAGAAGAATTTAGATTACGAATGGCCTTGCAGCGTATTGAAAAACAAAGCATCATACTAAAAACCATTGAACGCCCTACCCCATTCGCGTTCCCGATTATAGTTGATAGTTTAGGGCGGGAAAAGTTAACTACCGAAACATTTGAAGAACGTATAGCCAAAATGGCCCGCCGCTATGGCGCTGAAGGTGTTGCCGATGCCGAAAACAAGCGCAGCCGCAGACCGGGAATTGTTAGGAAAAAAGGACTTTAATATTGTGAAATGTCAATCTGTTTCAAGTTTAAGAATCACATTTTTTTTACCATTGTTAAAGTAACTTATCTTAACATATAAGTTCTTTTCAATAGCCCCACCATTTACTGCAGCATTATTATATCCATAATCAGTTCCATCATAATCCATAAACTCAAAATGGACTCCATTTACATCGAACCGTTCTGTGTCATGGCCACCCAAAGGCATTGGATGGTAGTTTTCTACTGTTCCCTCTACCGTCTTAAAATTATGGTTATCATAAATACTCTTTGCATGAAAATAATTTGTAAAACCTTCAATAGTAGTTATAATAAATCCAATGCTTAAAAATATTACCATTGCCAATCCTATAATCATTCCATTTTTTCGCGTATGTATACGATACATAGCTTCGGAATCGTTCTTTATACCTTTATGATAATAATATATAAATAATCCGACGCCAATAAACGGCAATGGGCCTAAAAATCCCAAGCTAATAGATCGATTCGCAAAGTCATAAACTATATGTGATGCTTCCATTAATACGGATGTTTAGATTTCCGAATATATAAATAATATTAATTCAAATTTCGCATTAAACTTATGCTATAGCTTTTGCAATCATTATATTTACACAACAAATATTTAGAATTATTTTACTAAATAAATTAGCATTTATAAATAATTACATTTACATTTGTTTTGAATTATTACAAAGATGAACGCAAACGCAGAAAAATTAAAAGCATTACAGCTTACTTTAGATAAGCTGGAAAAATCATACGGAAAAGGTACCATCATGAAATTGGGTGATACTGCCATTGAAGCTACTGAAGTAATATCAACCGGTTCATTAGGGTTGGATATAGCTTTGGGTGTTGGTGGTTTGCCTAAAGGCCGTGTTGTTGAAATATACGGCCCGGAATCATCAGGTAAAACAACTTTGGCTATTCATGCTATTGCTGAATCGCAGAAAAAAGGTGGCATTGCTGCATTTATTGATGCGGAGCATGCGTTCGACCGTTTTTATGCTAAGAAATTAGGTGTTGACGTGGAGAACCTTTTGATCTCTCAACCAGATAACGGCGAGCAGGCTTTGGAAATTGCTGATAACCTGATCCGTTCAGGCGCTATTGATATTTTGGTAATTGACTCGGTTGCGGCATTAGTACCAAAAAGCGAGATCGAAGGCGAAATGGGTGATTCAAAAATGGGCTTACAGGCCAGGTTGATGTCGCAGGCATTACGTAAGTTAACCGGTACTATCAGCAAAACTGGATGTTGCTGCATATTCATTAACCAATTGCGTGAGAAAATCGGCGTAATGTTTGGTAACCCGGAAACTACTACCGGTGGTAACGCTTTGAAGTTCTATGCTTCTGTACGTTTGGATGTACGCCGTATATCACAAATAAAAGATACCGACGAAGTATCAGGTAATCGTGTAAAAGTCAAGATCGTTAAAAACAAAGTGGCACCACCATTCCGTATCGCGGAGTTCGACATTATGTTTGGCGAAGGCATATCCAAAGTTGGTGAGATCATCGACTTAGGTGTTGAGCACAACATTATTAAAAAAGCGGGGTCATGGTTTAGCTACGGCGAAACACGTTTAGGCCAGGGCCGTGATGCTGTAAAAACATTATTGCAGGATAACCCTGAATTAATGGAAGAATTAGAAAACAAAATTAAAGAAGTAGTAACCGGCGAACATTTAGCTGAAGTTTAGTTTTTTTGATTTCACCGATTTAAGGTGTAATTGCACCGATATAGAAAACCTTCTCTTAAGCAGAGAAGGTTTTCTTGTTTGACGGATACGGCTATATAGTTCCTTAAGTTTGCTCTTTCAGGTTCATTTTGATATATTTAGTGGATATTTACTATCTAAGTATGAAAATTAAACCAACTTTATCCCTAATTATATTCTTAATATTTTTATCAAGCTTTACCAATTCTTACAATACCAACAGATCAAATAAAAATACTAAACAACCTTCTGAGAATATTAAATTGGTTCATATTTTAAAGGACAAAAAGGGTAACAAATTAGGCGACGTTTATATCGAGGACTTTAAGAATGACATTTTCAAAAAATTACTAATCACAATTGTTAAAGCTGGTAAAATAGATACTTTGTATTTTATCAATGAATGCCAATTTATCAATCCAAAAGGAATTAATATGAAATATCCAAAAGAAAACTTCAACGGATACAAGATTGATTCTTTTATCGATGATTCAATTCAACTATTTGGATTAGGCAAAAATTCTGTTGGGGCTTCCGATCCAATAGTTATTAAATGGAATATTTTAAAAAAAATATTCGAGATTTTTTATACCTCAGAATAATAACTCCAAATTTGTAATTATACCAGTTTCGAAGCATCGGAATTAATTACTTGGTTCATAAATCCAATAAAATGTATATTCGAATAATTATTTAACACCATGAACTTATATTCAATTTTACTACAGGCGCATTCGGGTTTCAGGTTTATCGTAATGGTATTGCTATTGCTGGCTATTCTGCAATCATTGGCAGGCTGGTTCGGTAACCGACCATATACTGATACCAACCGAAAAATAAATATGTTCACCATGATATCGGCACATATCCAATTGCTGATTGGCTTGGGCTTGTATTTCGTGAGTCCGCTGGTGCAATTCAGTAAAACCGCTATGCAGGATCATGATACTCGTTACTGGACGGTTGAGCACATCACCATGATGATATTTGCTATCGCACTAATAACTGTGGGCCATATCCGCTCTAAAAAAGTATTGGCGCCTGCGGCTAAACATCGCACCATCGCTATATTTTATTTATTGGCGCTGTTAGTCATTGCATTAGCTATTGTACAGAGTATGCGCCCATTTTTTGGGGTGAGTCATTAAAATAAATTGAGAAAAAGTTTGCAAATTCAATTTTCTTTATAAATTTGCCCTCGCTATGATCAAAATCAACCAAACTAACCTGTGGTGGCACCAACAAAATTGGCAGCCGGATGCTATTTGATCTTATAGATTAACCAATTGTAAACCTATTTGGAACCCGGCGAATATAATTCACCGGGTTTTTTTGTTTTAAGTCGATAATATAAAGAATGAAAAAGTTTAAAATAATTACTACACATAAAAAGCTACTTGCCGATACTACTACGCCTGTAAGCATATACTTACGCCTGCGGGATGTGTTCCCTAATTCGTTATTGCTCGAAAGCTCCGACTATCACAGTCGCGAAAACAGCACCAGCTACATTTGCTGTGAGCCTATTGCGGGGTTGCTGTTGAATGACGGCGAACTAAAAAAGAAATATCCTGATGGCACAACCGAAACCCATAAAACCGGTGAATTTGAATTAATAGACCAGATCAACGATTTTTTAAGTAGCTTCGAAACGAATGAAACCGGATTGAAAATTATATCAAACGGCTTATTTGGTTATTTTACCCACGAAGCGGTTGAGCATTTCGAAACCATCAAACTAAAAAAGACCGAAGACGATAGCAAAAAAATACCAGAGATGCAGTACAATATGTACCGCTACGTTATTGCTATAGATCACTTTAAAAATGAGTTGTACATCTCTTACAACCAACCAGAAGGACAGGACGCGAGCAATGGCATCGAAAAGATAGAATACCTGATCAAAAACAAAAACTTCCCGGAGTACACTTTTAAAAGCGATGAGGCTGAACAATCCAACTTAACCAACGAAGGCTTTATGGCTATTGTTGAAAAAATGAAACAGCACATTTATCGTGGTGATGTTTTCCAGATCGTACCATCACGTGCGTTCTCTAAAAAGTTTTTGGGTGATGAGTTTAATGTTTACCGTGCTTTACGCTCTATCAATCCATCGCCTTATTTATTTTATTTTGATTACGGCAATTTCAGGATCTTTGGTTCATCGCCGGAGGCACAGATCACTATTAAAAACAGGGTTGCCAGTATATTCCCTATCGCGGGCACATTTAAACGTACAGGTGATGATATTAAGGATGCTGAATTAGCGCAAAAACTTATTGAAGATCCAAAAGAATCTGCTGAACACGTAATGCTGGTTGATTTGGCCCGTAACGACCTGAGCAGGCATTGCGAGCAGGTAGAAGTTAAAGCATTTAAAGAAGTACAATATTATTCACACCTGATTCATTTGGTATCGCATGTGAGCGGCAAGTTGTTACCGGGCGTGGCATCTTTTAAAATTGTTGCAGATACCTTCCCGGCAGGAACATTAAGTGGCGCACCAAAATATCGCGCCATGGAGATCATCGACCAAAACGAGAAAACCAAACGTAGTTTTTACAGCGGCGCCATTGGTTACCTAGGTTTTAACGGCGATTTTAACCATGCGATTATGATCCGCTCGTTTTTAAGCAAGAACAACACGCTGCATTACCAGGCAGGCGCGGGGATTGTTGCCGGCTCAATAGCCGAAAGCGAGTTAAAGGAAGTTGACAACAAAATAGCGGCTTTAAGAAAAGCCATTGAATTAGCGGAGGAGTTATAAGATGAAAAATATATTAATAATAGATAATTACGATTCCTTCACCTACAATTTGGTGCATTTGGTTAACGAGATCGGCTTGCAATGCGACGTTTGGAGAAATGATAAGTTTAATATCGACGATGTGGATGCTTATGATAAAATCATCCTGTCACCGGGCCCGGGCATACCTTCTGAGGCTGGCTTATTGCTGGATGTAATCAAGAAGTATTCGTCTACTAAAAGCATTTTCGGGGTTTGCTTAGGTCAGCAGGCAATTGCTGAGGTATTTGGCGGCGAGTTATATAATTTAACACAACCTATGCACGGTATAGCCACACCAATAAAAGTAACAGACAAAAGCGAGAAACTTTTTGCTGGTTTGCCGGAAAGCTTTAAAGTGGGTAGGTATCACTCGTGGGTTGTGGATGAAAAATCTATACCTGACGTATTAACTGTTACTGCTATTGATGAAGAAGATAATTCGGTTATGGCATTAAGGCATAAGGAATATGATGTACGCGGTGTACAATTTCACCCGGAATCGATATTAACAGAATTTGGTAAAGAAATGATGGCAAACTGGATTACCCCCCAACCCCCTAAAGGGGGAGTATTCAATACTTAATAATATGACTATAAACAAAAATACTAATCAAAAACGCTCCATTCAGGGGGCTGGGGGGTCTATTTTAGATAAAATAGTAGCCAATAAACTTAAGGAAGTAGCCTCAGCTAAAAATAAAACATCTTTTACTCAGCTTGAGGAATCAGAATTTTTCTCACGGGAAACTTATTCATTCAGGGATTTTTTATTAGCTCCTGACCGCACGGGCATTATCGCGGAGTTTAAACGCAAATCGCCGTCTAAAGGAATCATTAATGATAAAGTAAAGGTTGCCGCCGTAACCAATGCTTATGCTGAGGCTGGCGCATCGGCATTATCGGTATTAACTGATAAGCAGTTTTTTATGGGCCGCAAGGCGGATCTGATCAGGGCGAGGCAGGCTAATACCATACCCGTACTGCGTAAAGATTTTATGATAGACGAGTACCAGGTAATTGAAGCCAAAGCTTTAGGTGCTGATATTATTTTGCTGATCGCGGCGATATTGACACCTGCGCAGATTCAGCAGCTGGCATCATTGGCAAAAAGTTTAGGTTTAAATGTATTGCTGGAAGTGCATAATCTGGAGGAATTGGAACGCAGTATAAACCCTAACGTTGATGCCATTGGGGTAAACAACCGCAATCTGGCTGATTTTACGGTTTCTGTAGAAACTTCATTTAAATTGGGAGAGCATATCCCAAAGGAGTTTTTGAAGATCTCGGAAAGCGCTATCAGCAATACGGATGTTATAAAGGAACTGAAAAAAGCAGGCTTTAACGGTTTCCTAATCGGTGAGAATTTTATGAAACAGGCAGATCCGGGATTGGCGATGAGGGAATTTGTTGAGGGATTGAAATAAGTGCAATCTGTCAGGAATAGTTTGGGCTTAATGACATTTTAGGTTATTATTTTACCTAAATTTAACTTGGCAATTGATTTGATATACAGTATTTAATGAAGCAAAAATTTTATGATACTGCTGTGAAGCAGGAAAGGGCTGTGCTGGTTGGTGTAATTACTCAATATGAAACCGCTGAGCAGTCTAAAGAATATTTAGAGGAACTACAATTTTTGGTGGATACCGCCGGGGCGGAGACTGTTAAAATTTTTACGCAGAAACTTCAAAAACCGGATAGGTCTACTTTTGTAGGCGCGGGACGTTTGGAAGATATTAGAGCCTTTGTTACCGAAGAAGAAATTGATATTGTAGTTTTTGACGATGAGCTTACGCCATCGCAATTACGTAATATAGAGAATGTGTTGGGTGTAAAAATACTCGACCGCAATAACCTGATATTGGATATTTTTGCTGGTCGCGCGCAAACAGCGCAGGCTAAAAGCCAGGTTGAACTAGCGCAATTACAATACTTGTTACCACGATTGACCCGTTTATGGACTCACTTAGAGCGCCAAAAAGGTGGTATCGGTATGCGTGGCCCGGGTGAGTCGCAGATTGAGACTGACAGACGTTTGATCCTTGAAAAAATATCTTTACTCAAAGAAAAATTAAAACTAATAGACCGCCAAAACGAAACGCAGCGTAAAAATCGTGTGGCTATGGTTCGGGTGGCATTGGTGGGTTATACCAACGTGGGTAAATCAACCATTATGAACATGATCTCCAAGTCGGAGGTTTTCGCGGAGAATAAATTATTCGCTACGCTGGATACTACGGTTAGGAAAGTAGTGATTGAGAATGTGCCATTCCTGTTATCGGATACTGTTGGATTCATACGCAAACTGCCTCACCATTTGGTAGAGTGTTTTAAATCGACTTTGGATGAAGTACGTGAGGCTGATATTTTGATACACGTGGTTGATGTTTCGCACCCGAATTTTGAGGATCAAATCAGAACGGTTAATGAAACATTGAAAGACCTGGGTGTAATTGATAAACCAACCATCACTTTATTTAACAAAATTGATGCTTATCAGCCAATACAAAACCACGAGGGCGAAGAAGTAGAACCGTTAACACTTGACGATTTTAAACACAGCTGGATGGCGAAAAATAATAGTCCGGCAATATTTATATCGGCTACTCAAAGAGAAAACATTGACGAGTTCAGAAAGTTGTTGTATGATATGGTAGTTGAAATACATACGGCGAGGTATCCGTATGATCAATTGCTGTATTGATAGTTTACAAGCTAATCTTTAAAAGACCTTGTCATTCTGAGCGGAGCGAAGAATCCTCTTCGATTTGCGAAGCGAACTATGCATGGTGCAGAAGATTCTTCGCTCCGCTCAGAATGACAAATGGTTTATCAGATCCTAAATCTCTGTCAAAAACAAATCCTCTTTAATTTCCGAGATCACATTCTTCTCTGTAGCTGTATCAAATAATAGTTTGATGGCCTTTTTGCCTTCTTCGCCTAATTCAACAGAGTATTTGTTTACGTAAAGGTCAATATGTTTGTACATCACTTCTTCGCTCATTTCCTGGGCGTGTGAGCGGATGTATTCTAATCCCGATTTTGGGTTGGAGAAAGCAAACTCTACCGAGCGGCGCAATACACGGTTTATTTTATGCTGAACATCTAACGGCAGAGTACGGTTAGCTACAATGCCGCCAAGCGGGATAGCTAAACCGGTTTCCTTTTCCCAGAAATCGCCTAAGTCAATGATCTTTTTTAAGCCTTTATCCTGGTAAGTGAAGCGATTTTCGTGAATGATGAGGCCAACGTCAACACGACCATCTAATACTGCATTTTCGATGTCCGAAAAAACCAGTTCCTGTTTATTAAGCGCTTCAGGGAAAGCCAATCCCAGAAGGAAATTAGCGGTGGTATATTTTCCGGGGATACCAATCTTTAATTGCGTATCCGGTTTTTCCAGCTCTAAACGAAGTTTTTCAGAATCACCTTTACAAATCAACATCGGCCCTACACCAAAACCTAATGCACTGCCTGAATCAAGCAGCACATAGCTATCGGCCACATAAGCAAAAGCATGGTAGCTTAACTTAGTAATATCCAGTTCGCCTCGGAAAGCTTTCTGGTTGAGGGTTTCTACGTCATCATAAGAAACTTCGAAGTCTAAACCTTCGGTATCAATTTTATGATGGATAAGCGCATCAAAAATAAAGGTATCATTTGGGCAGGGAGAAAAACCGAGCGATAGTGTCATAGCGTTTTTATAGTGTGGGGAGCGGTGTGTGGGGTGCCGGGTCAAAGCGATATTTTCTGTTACCGGCTCTTCGCACTTCGCTCCCAATCCAAAAATTCAGTGGCAAAGGTATTCAGATTTTTTATGGCGAGCCCTATTTGCCAGGCATCACGGTTACGTTTTTCTACATAATTTGACACTGCCCTGATTTGCATGCAGGGCACCCCCATCTGTCGGCAGGCATAAAAAAACGCGGCACCTTCCATACTCTCCATTTGCGCGTTAATACGGCTGCCTAATTTGTAAATGGATGCTTCGTTACCATGCACGGTATTCACCGTAATGGCATTGGTTTTTCTCAGGTTAAATTGGGCAGGCAGGGCGTAAGTTGATTTAAAACTACTCTCGCCAAAGCCTAGTTTATCAATCGTAATAAAATCCTCATCATCCTCTGCACCTAATTCGGCAAGGGTATCTTCGTCAATTTCAACTACATCACCCAATGCAATGCTTCGGTCGAAACTGCCTGCGATACCTAAATTTATGGCGAGGTCATATTGATTTGTTGCCAGATGCTTGCCTAAAGCGAAAGAAGTGGCTACCATGCCAGCGCCAGTGATTAAGAAGTCGATGGTCGATAGTCCATAGTCTATAGCCTTACTTTCAACTTTTGACTTTAAACTTTCGACTTCAAACTTAGTAGCTGCCACGATTAATATCCGCATTGTCAAATATTTTTTGACAGCTAAGATAAAACATATGCCTTGTTTTTGTTTTGTATATTTGCACCCACAATTGTTATGATGATACATATAACGCGCAAAGAACA
>Ga0302308_10000091_pt1 | contig 76327 bp, 47 predicted proteins | sample III_Palsa_E3_3_FD_200531 | JGI IMG/M metagenome (GOLD analysis project Ga0302308, IMG submission 200531) | Peat permafrost microbial communities from Stordalen Mire near Abisko, Sweden - III_Palsa_E3_3 | ecosystem: Environmental > Terrestrial > Soil > Palsa > Peat permafrost | place: Sweden...
ATAACTCACCTTGGAAGTTGAGCCATTGGCGCAACCGACTACTTCCAGGCAAATAACATCATCTGGCGAGACACAGTTTAAAGCGATTTAAATGGATTAAATCAGACATATCCTGAGGTTTGCCATGTATAAGAACGATATTGATATATATCAATACATCTACGTTACATCATATTCAATGAGAATTGACACAATAAATATAAGTTTACCCATTGGTTATAGTTATCTTGGCGGGCATCAGTAATGGAAATACCACGGCCAGCGCCGCGATCGCGATGGTGCCGGCGACAAACAGCAAGCCGGAGATAAAGGTACGCGTCTGGCTCTTGAGCCATCCGATGACGGCCGGGCCGACAAATCCAGCCAGGTTGCCGGTGCAGTTGATCAGCGCGATATTTGTGTCGGGCCAAACGCAGACTTGGGACGATGGTCGTATCTAAGCGTGCACCTAAACGCGTTGCCACCTGCTGAAGAAATCCCACATCAAGCTACTGGCATCCGGTCCGCGTGACGAATTAAAGGCGAATGCGCTATCGCCCCCGCTCCAGCCATGGGCCAAGGCTTTGACTCGGCAGGTCCGCACAATGAGACGATGGTCGAGCCGGTAGTCGCGCAGCGCCACGGCAGCACCTGCTGCGCCGGCGGGTGTCGTGGTCCGGGCGTCAGCGCCGGATGTGTCGATGACGGTGGTCTCGACGCGTAGCGTGCTCAGCGGTTTACCGTCGATCTGCACGGCACCGTTGAGCGCTAAAAACTGTAGCTCCAATTGGTCCGCATTGACGGCGGCAATGACGGGATCCACCTCACCTTGCACGATCAAAGCCGGCATGCCGGGATGTCGGATTAGATTCACCGCGGCGCTCAAGCGTTGCAGCGGGTCGCCGCGCACGCCACGCTGCATTACGCCTAAAGCTCCTGCCGGAGTCTGAGCGCCACCCAAAGCCGGTGCCGAGTGTAGCCCGACGGCGGCAAATAACCGTGGATACCGTAGCGCCAGCAAGACCGTCATCCCGGCACCGGCCGACATGCCGGCGGCATAGACCCGAGTGGAATCAATACCATGTCGCTCGATCATCGCCTCGACCAAGGCGGCCACTGCGGCAACCTCCTTGGCTCCGGCGCGTGCCGATTCGTCATACCAATGCCAACAACGATGGGCTTGGGCGTGCTTGGATTGCTCCGGATACAACACCGCAAATCCATAACGGTCGGCCAGCAGGTTCATGCGTGTGCCGTGGGCGAAGTCTTCGATGTTCTGCTGGCAGCCATGCAACATCACCACCAGCGGAAGCCGGGCAGCAGGTGAAGCTGGCGGCAGATACAAGCCGTACGCCAGATGGTTGACCAATTCGCCGGCGGCCGGCGGCGCGGAGAAAAATGAACGGAGCCACTTTCCTTGCGGCCGCGCATGCGCTTTGACTGCCGGCCGCGTTGCACTCCTTCCTACGCGGCCGGCAGTCGCATCGCCACGTCGCCGGGGTGATCGGGGAGTCGCTTGATTCACGGCCGAGCTTGGTTCGGCCGTGACGGTCGCTGTGCCATATAAGGCCGCCGCCTTATCACGCGCGGCCGCCCGAGCGCGCGAGTTACCGGTCTGGGCAAAAGCGGCAGGGGCTTTTTTTCCGGCCGCGCGGGCTTTCTTGCGTTGCGCGGCCAACCGGGTGGTGTGCTCTTTCTGGATTTTTAACAGGCGGGTAAAGCCCTTTAACCAGATCTTGCCCAGGCTCTTTGGCATATATACCTCTATTCCAGAGGAACGGCGTTGAAAGGGGCTCGATCAAGCAAGGGGAGCCCAAGCGCATTTTGTGCAGCGCGTCATCGGATCGTTTGATGCGTCTTCCATTGAACCGTTCAATTTATGGCCGGGGATTACGGCGACAAGGAAAAAGCGGTCAATTGTCATAAAATACGGAAAATTATTTATCCATCCACGGATCGACGAAACACATGCCTTCCACCTTCCTCCTAGACTGCGGCGAAATCGGCGAAATTATTGCTGGGTTCGATTGGTCGGCCACGTCGCTGGGCCCTCTGTCGCAATGGCCGCAGAGTTTGAAGACTTGTGTCGGCCTGATTCTGAGGTCGCCGGTGCCGATCGTGACGCTGTGGGGTGAAGACGGTGTGATGATCTATAACGAGGCATACGCCGGTTTTGCCGGTGGCCGGCATCCGCGGCTGCTCGGCTCGAATGTACGCACGGGTTGGCCGGAAGTGGCCGATTTTAATGATCATGTGATGAAGACCGTGCTGGCCGGCGGCACCCTTGCATATCAGGATCAGGAGCTGACGCTGCACCGCAATGGCCTGCCCGAGCAGGTCTGGATGAATCTGGACTACTCGCCGGTTCTCAGCGAGAGCGGCCAGCCTGCCGGGGTGATCGCCATCGTGGTCGAGACTACCGCCAAGGTGCGCGCCGAACGCTGGCTGAGTGGCGAGCGTGAACGTCTGCGCCGCATGTTCGAGCAAGCGCCGGGTTTTATGGCGATGTTGTCGGGCCCCAAGCATGTCTTCGAGCTGACCAATCCCGCATACTTACAGTTGATCGGACACCGTGAGGTGGTCGGCTTGGCGGTGCGCGATGCGCTGCCGGAAGTCGAAGGACAAGGGTTTTTCGAATTGCTCGACAGCGTGTTTGTCACCGGAGAGGCCTTTTCCGGTGTGGCAATGGCGCTTTCGCTGCAACGCGAACCGGGAGCTCCGGCTGAAGAACGTTACGTCGATTTGGTCTACCAGCCGCTCAGAAATGAGGCGGGCGAGGTCATGGGGATTTTCGCCCAAGGCACCGATGTCACCGATCGCGTGATGGCCGAAAAAGCTGTGCGGACCAACGAAGAGAAATTTCGCGTTCTGGCGCAGGCCATGCCGAACCATGTATGGACCGCACCGGGGAATGGACAACTCGATTGGTTCAACGACCAAGTCTACGCCTACACCGGCGACCCGGTGGGTACGCTTGATGGTCAAGGCTGGGCCAGCGTGGTGCATGCGGAAGATTTGGCTAATGCGGCGGACAATTGGTCGGCCTCGGTCAAGTCCGGGAATGTCTATGAAACCGAGTTTCGCTTGCGCCGCCACGATGGCGTCTATCGTTGGCACTTGTCGCGGGCCCAGCCGATTCGGGGCGATGACGGGGTGATTATCCGCTGGATCGGCACCAACACCGATATCGAAGACCAAAAGATGACGGCGCGGGCGCTTGAGGACTTGAACAGCACGCTGGAGCGGCAAGTCACCGACCGCACCGCGGAACGAGACCGGATGTGGCGTTTGTCGAGCGATATTATGCTGGTTGCCGGTTTCGATACGCGTATCGTCTCGGTAAATCCTGCCTGGAAACAACTGCTGGGTTGGCCGGAAGAGCAGATTGTGGGCACCTCTTTCATGGATCTGGTGCACCCTGAAGATCGCGCCGCGACACTGGAGGAAGCGGGCCGCTTAAAACAGGGGGCGCAGACCTTCCGCTTTGAAAACCGCTATCGCCATGTGGACGGCAGCTACCGTGTGCTGTCCTGGACCGGGGTTCCGGACGAGCAATTTATTCATGCCGTGGGACGCGACATGACGGCCGACCGGGAGGCCGCCACCGCCTTAAAACGCTCCGAGAAGGCGCTGCAGCAAGCGCAAAAAATGGAGACCATAGGCAAACTGACGGGCGGTGTGGCGCACGACTTTAATAATCTGCTGCAAATCATCTCCGGCAGCTTGCAGCTATTGTCCTACCACGTCGCCGGCAACGAGCGCGCTGAACGCTGTGTGCGTAATGCGCTCGCCAGCGTCAGTCGGGGCGCCAAGCTCTCCAGCCAATTGCTGGCCTTTGGACGGCGTCAGGCGCTGGAGCCGAAAAACCTGAAGGTCGGGCGTATTGTGGCCGGCATGGAAGATATGTTGCGCCGCAGTCTGGGGGAAGCGATCGAGATTGAAGCAATCGTTTCGGGTGGGCTGTGGAATACCTGTGTTGATCCGCAACAGGTCGAGAATGCGGTGTTGAATCTGGCAATCAATGCGCGCGACGCGATGAACGGCACCGGCCGGCTTACGATCGAGGTCGGCAACGCGTTCCTCGATGAGGCTTACGCGCGCCTTCATGCCGAAGTCATACCAGGCCAATATGTCATCATCGCCGTCACCGATACCGGCAGCGGCATGACCCCCGAGGTGATGGCCCAGGCCTTCGAACCGTTCTTCTCCACCAAGGCGGAAGGCAAGGGCAGCGGCCTGGGTTTATCCATGGTCTACGGCTTTGTCAAACAATCCGGCGGCCATGTAAAAATCTACAGTGAGATCGGTCATGGCACGACCGTCAAACTTTACCTGCCGCGCACGCTGGAGAGCGAAGATATCCTGACGCCGATAGATATCCTGCCGGTCGTCGGCGGCAGCGAAACCATCCTGGTCGCGGAAGACGATGAAGACGTGCGCGGCACCGTGGTGGAAATATTGACGGGGCTCGGGTACCGCACGCTCACGGCGGGCGATGCGGCCAGTGCGCTGACTATCGTCAATAGCGGCATCCCCATCGATTTACTGTTTACCGACGTGGTGATGCCGGGGCCTTTGCGCAGTCCCGAGCTGGCGCGCAAGGCGCGTGAGCGCTTGCCCGATATCGCGGTGCTGTTCACCTCCGGCTACACCGAAAATGCGATTGTTCACGGCGGCCGGGTTGACGCGGGCGTTGACCTGCTGGGCAAGCCCTATACCCGGGAAGCTCTGGCGCAGAAGATCCGTCACGTGTTTGCCAACCAGAAACAAAAAAAACAGATCGGCGCCAAACCTGGCCGGATGCAGCAAGCCGAGCAAGCGCCCAGCGCGGCGCAGCTTAAAATTTTGCTGGTCGAAGACGACGAATTGATTCGGCAAAACACTTTGGAAATACTTCAGGATTTAGGTCACCGTGTGGCTGAAGCCGAGGATGCGAAGACCGCGCTTTCGCTGATTGAAGCGAGCAGCGTCGACGTTTTGATTACTGACATCGGCTTACCCGATATGTCAGGCGAAGACCTGGCCAAAAAAGCGCGTGAACTGCTGCCGCAAATGGCCGTGGTATTCGCCACCGGTTATTCCGACAACTTCGACGTACCCGGCGCACTTTTACTGCGCAAGCCTTACGATAGCTTGAGCATTGCGGCGGCACTGCGCATGGTCTTGTCTGCCGGAACCGGTACCGGTTCCGGCGCCGTGTAGCGGCAGCCAAGGGCTGGGGTGCGGCCGCTGATTAAAGCGGTCGCATCTTGAACCGTGGCCCTTGGCCTTTGCCATGAATCAGGTCGCCGGTGCCTCATCCGTCAACTTCTCTTCCAGCGCGTCAAATACGCGCTGTGTCGCGCCGCGGGCATGCAAGGCGAACAGCAGCAGCGAGCGTCCGGTGACCTGATAGACATCGCCCGAGCCGAAGTCGTCGAGCGTCTCACGTATCGGTGCATTGGTGTCGATCAGACAACTCCACTGATCGTGCCCGGGAATTTCCGGAAGGGTGAAATCCACCACGTCGTGATAGGCATTCACCACCAGGAGCAAGGTGGCATCCGAAGCCGGGCGGCGGATGCCGCTGACTTGCGCCCGACCGTCGATCACCAGGCCGAAGCAGCGCATTGCCGGGTCGTCCCATTGTTCCTGCGACAATACATCGCCCGACGGACTCAACCATTTCACGTCGGATATCTGTAAATCTTCACGGAATTCACCGGTAAGAAAACGTCTGCGGCGCAGTACCGGCAAGGTATGGCGCAACAGTGTCAATTTGCGCACAAACTCGGTCAAAGCGTGTCCGTCATCGTCGATGCCTTCCCAATCGACCCAACTGATCTCGTTATCCTGGCAATACGCATTGTTATTGCCCTGCTGGGTGCGGCCGAATTCGTCACCGGCAACCATCATCGGCGTGCCTTGCGAAAACAGCAGCGTGGCCAGCAGGTTGCGCTTCTGACGCTCGCGCAAGGCGCGAATCTCCAGATCGTCGGTCGGGCCTTCTACGCCGCAATTCCAGGAACGGTTATCCGAACTGCCGTCCTGGTTATTTTCACCATTGGCCTCGTTGTGTTTCTCGTTGTACGAGACCAAGTCATTGAGCGTGAAACCGTCATGAGCGGTGATAAAGTTGACGCTGGCCCAGGGGCGGCGGCCACGGTGATTAAATTTGTCGCCGGACCCCGTGAGGCGGGTCGCCAATTCGGCGGCCACGCCTTCTTCACCTTGCCAATAGGCGCGCACGGTATCGCGATATTTGTCGTTCCATTCGGCCCAACCGGGCGGGAAGCGGCCCACCTGATAACCGCCGGGGCCGCAATCCCAGGGTTCGGCGATCAACTTGACGCTGGACAGAATCGGATCCTGGCGACAGCTATCGAGAAAACCGCCCCCTTCGTCGAAGCCGTAGGTTTCGCGCCCCAAAATCGTCGCCAGATCGAAGCGGAAACCATCCACATTCATTTCCGTCACCCAATAACGCAAGCTGTCGGTGACCATCTGCAGCACTCGCGGATGCGATAGATTGAGGGTGTTGCCGGTGCCTGTATCGTTGATGTAGTAACGGTTCTGTTCGGGCATCAGCCGGTAGTACGAGGCGTTGTCGATGCCGCGGAAGGACAGAGTGGGGCCGCGTTCGTTGCCTTCCGCTGTGTGGTTGTAGACCACGTCAAGAATCACTTCGAGCCCCGCCTCGTGGAAGCGGTCGATCATTTGCTTGAGTTCGGCGATGGCGCCGGGACCTTGAGCGAAGAAACGCGGATCGGCGGCAAAAAAACCGATGGTGTTATAACCCCAGTAATTGGTCAGGCCCTGGTCCGTCAGATGATTGTCATTGACGAAGGAATGGATCGGCAATAATTCGACCGAGGTCACGCCCAGGTTTTTGATGTAACTAATCACCTCTTTCTGCCCCAGCCCCTCGAACGTGCCGCGTAGATGTTCAGGCACTGCCGGGTGGCGCCGGGTATATCCGCGCACATGGGTTTCGTAAAAGATGGTTTGTTCCCACGGCACCCGGATTCGCGTCGGATGAATCCACGAAAAATCCTGGTCGACCACTTGGCACTTTTGCATAAATGGCGCGCTGTCGCGTTCATCAAAAGTCAGGTCGTCGCCTTCCGCGTCCAAGGTATAGCCGAACACTGCCGGGTCCCATTTAAGCTCGCCGACATGGGCTTTGGCATAAGGGTCCAGCACCAGCTTGTTGGGGTTGAAGCGATGTCCCGCTTCGGGTTCATACGGCCCATACACACGATAGCCGTAAACCGTGCCGGGCTTCAGTCCTCGCATATGGACATGCCAGACCTCGTCGGTATATTCGGGCAGCTCGATGCGTTCGAGTTCCCGTTCGCCTTTCTCGTCGAATAGGCACAGTTCTACTTTGGTCGCATGGGCGGAAAACAGCGCAAAATTGACGCCGGTTCCATCCCAAGTGGCGCCCAAAGGGACAGGCGAGCCTTCGCCTATACGGGTATCGATCGTCATCAGCGGAAAATCCAGGTAAGTGAAGAGGGTCAGCAAGATCATGCGCCACCGAGCGGCTTGACGTCGCCTTGGCACACGCTTGGTTCGGGTCTTGCCGTACCTGTCAGCATTTAACGTTCCCGGCTGCCCGGCTCGCTCCAGTGCGGCAACAGAGCGCGGAGTCGGTAAATTTGGGCATGGACGCACCTGCTATTTGCCAAGGCGCATGCGCTGGATGCAGGCGAGACAGAAGTGGCCAACGGCAAGAAGATGCCGCGTCGATTGAGCACGCGGCACAACAGGTTGAGGACTAAGCCGCGGTGGTTTATCTCCCGTCAGCCTTAAGCGCTGCCGCCGCTTGCATGACAATTCGCGTGCGCCGTTCGAGCGAAGCTTGCGAGCGTTGCCGTACCAGAGCCACAATCGTTTGCGGGGCGGTCTGCGGACTGCCCGCGTCAAACGGCGGCGCCGGTGCATATTCCAATTGCAACTGAACCGCTTGCGCTTCTTCCAGACCGACCAATTCGACCGCCAAGGTCAAAGCAAAATCGATCCCCGCGGTAATGCCGCCGCCGGTGAATAAATTGCCGTCGCGCACCACCCGCTCCCGTACCGGAATTGCGCCGAGCGGACCCAGCAATTCATGAAACGCCCAATGCGTGGTGGCCCGGCGTCCTTGCAGCAAACCGGCGGCGCCCAGCACCAATGCACCTGTGCATACCGACGTGATGAACTTGGCTTCCTTTGCCTGCCGCCGAATAAATTCAAGCGTCTCCTCATCCGTCATCAAATCCCCGACGCCGGCACCGCCCGGAATGCAGATCACGTCGAGCGGCGGACAACTCTCGAAGGTGGTGTCCGGCGTCAATAACAAACCGCTGCTGGCTTTTACCGGTCCCAACGTTTTCCAGATTGCGCGAACTTCTACTCCGGGGAGTGCGGCAAACACGTCGTACGGCCCAGTCAAATCAAGCTGTTGTACCTGGGGAAACATAAGTAAACCGACTTGTAACGGCATGACACACCTCGACTTGGCTGATGAATCGGATTCGCGAACCTCCGCGCCCCTTTCTTTGCCGGCGGACGCGATGGAATAGCCGGATCGACTTTACTTGGATAATGTATGGCTTGAATGCCACAAGACCCACTAATTACGCCAATTTTGAGTTCCATCGCCATGCGCTCGATCAACCTGCTTGCCTTCCCTGATGTGCAACTGCTGGATGTCACCGGACCGTTGCAAGTCTTTGCCACCGCCAATGACCTGTCGCGCCAGCGCGGCTTGCCGGCGCCTTATGCGGCGCACGTCGTGGCCCGCACGGAAAGCGTGATTTCCTCGGCCGGTTTGGGTCTCATCACCCGAGCGCTGCCGTCCGCGCGCAAACCGTCCGACACACTTATCGTGGCCGGCGGTTCCGGCGTCTATGCGGCGGCGCAGGACCTCACCCTGATCCGCTGGTTGCGCAAGCATGCCGCAATCTCGCGCCAAGTCGCCTCGGTGTGCACCGGCGCATTCTTGCTGGCGGCAGCAGGGCTGCTTGATGGGCGCCGGGTGGCGACGCACTGGACCCGTTGCGAACAGCTCGCGCAACAATACCCGGCCTTGCGCGTCGATCCTGACCCCATCTTCATTTGCGATGACGGGATCTGGACTTCCGCCGGCGTTACCGCGGGAATCGACTTGGCTTTGGCCTTGGTCGAAGCCGATCTAGGTCATGCCCTGGCTCTTGACGTGGCGCGACATCTGGTGGTGTTTCTAAAACGGCCCGGCGGCCAGGGGCAATTCAGCGCCACCTTGTCTTTACAAAAAGGTGGCGCGCGATTTGGCGCATTACATGCGTGGATTGCGGAAAACCTCGCCGCTGACCTCTCGGTCACAGCGCTGGCTGCGCAGGCGGGAATGAGCGAGCGCAGTTTTATTCGACACTATCGGGCGGAAACGGGGAAAACGCCGGCACGCGCCATTGAGCAGGTGCGTATTGAAGCGGCGCGACGCTTGCTGGAAGACACGTCGTTACCGGTTAAACGCATTGCCATACGGTGCGGGTTCAGCAGTGAAGAAACCTTGAGACGGAGTTTATTGCGGGTGACTGGGGTGGGGGCGCAGGCGTATCGGGAGCGGTTTGCGGGTCGGCCGCCGCTTATTTGAAGCGCTTGCCTACCTTGCCGGCATGACAATTTTCGGCACTGCGTTTTCATTTCCATCGTCAGCTCGAACATCGCTTCAGATAAAAAAAATAATTTGGGAATAAACGCCTCGGCGCGATGTTTGCCCATGTACAAACCACACAATTCACTGGAGTTAAAAATGAATCAATCGTCCTCTTTCCGCACCGCCGTCAAGCTCGCTTCCGCCGCCGCAGCATTGAGCGCCGCCCTCATGGCAAGCTCTTCGTTTGCAGCCAATGTTGCCCCCTCAAATCAAGCTGTGACGATGAGCGCCGCCATCGCTCAATCGGACGCAAACGCGCCGCAGAAAACCCGTGCAGAAGTTTATCAAGAGCTGGTCTCGGCAGAAAAAAGCGGCGAATTGGCCCAGATCAACAAGACCTATGTCGGCGGCTGAACCACGCCTGTGCGCCCAATAAGAGCCGGCGTAAGGCCTGATTTACTGCTTCGGAGTTGGAAGCATTAAACCTGGAATTAAACCGGCTTGCTTCACCTGAAATTTAACTACTACACCTATCGTGCCATCAACTGGAAACCATCATGTCCAAATTTTTCTCCGTTCAGCAACTCGTTAAAGGCGTCGCTGTAGCAGCAACATTGAGCGCAGCCTTTATGGCGGCACCGTCGTTTGCCGCTAACGTTGCCTCCTCAAATCAAGCCGCCGCGGTGAACGTAACTGTCGCTCAGACCGATACCACCATCCATCAAAAAACCCGCGCCGAGGTTTATCAAGAACTGGTCGCGGCAGAAAAGAGCGGCGAGTTGGCACGCCTCGATCAGAGTTACGGCGGCGTTTGAATCCGCTCGGATTTTCCTGTTCCAGGGATTGATGTGGATAAACGCAATCATTCCTTGGCTGCTTGATACATCCTTCTTTTCAGAGTCACCAACCAGTGCAGTGCTGTGCCACGTGTTCGCGTGCACAACTGCATTTTTCTCACGTCTGGATTTAAGCTGATTCAGCACATGCCTTCTTCATTTCGGAGTTACTACGCATGAAAAAGATTTCCCTGCTTGCCGCGCTTACCGGCGCGTTTGCAGTAACGGCTCACGCACAAAGTAGCGTTACCCTATACGGGTTGCTGGATGCCGGCGTCAGTTATAGCAACAATGTCAACACCGGCGTCGGGAGCGGCAGCGGCGACGCTCGCTTCGCCAGTGGATTGATGTCAAGCGACCGTTGGGGCATCAAAGGTTCTGAAGATCTGGGCGGCGGTCTGAAGGCGGTATTCAACCTGGAAAATGGTTTTAATATCGGTACCGGCTCGATGAGTCAAGGCGGCCGTGAATTTGGCCGCAACGCCTACGTCGGCTTGACCAGCGATACCGCTGGGACGGTGACCTTGGGTCGGCAAAACGAATTCATGTACGACTGGTTAGGCCATGTGTCCTTTGAAAACTATAACGGCGATGGCGGCAATGCGTTCACTAGCGTGATGTCCAACAACAACTTTCAAGGCAACTTCCGCGTCGACAACTCGGTTAAATACACCAGTGCCAACTACAGCGGCCTGACCTTCGGCGGTTTGTACGGTTTCTCGAATCAAGCCGATGGTTTTGCCAACAATCGTGCCTATAGCTTCGGCGCCAACTATAACAACGGACCGCTCAAGGCCAGTCTGGCTTATACCCAGTTCAATAACGGCGGTGGCGTAGCCAATGCCGCAGGCGGTGCGGTAGACACCAGCTCCACCACCGACTCGCCTTTCAGCGCGCAGTTGATGCGCTCCTTCGGCGGCGGCATGACCTACGCCTTCGGCCCGGCCAATGTCGGTTTTGTGGTGACGCATACCAAACTGGAAGACGCGACGGGTTTCGCCGCGGAAAACGGCGCGGGTCCGTCAGGCAGCACGACGGTACCAGGCGCGGACGTCAGCTTTACCAACTACGAGGTCTACGGTCACTACAACCTGACCCCGGCGTGGACTCTCGGCACGGCCTACACCTACACTGACGGCAAATACAATAGCGCCGCCGGTGCCGCATCGCCGAAATGGAATCAGGTCAGTCTGCTGTCGAGCTACGCACTATCGAAACGCACTTCAGTGTACGGTCTGACGACTTATGAACATTTGAGCGGCGGTTTTGCCCCGGGCACAGCCGGTATCCCGATTACCTTTGAAGACGCCAGTTCTTATTCAGGCGGCACCTCCGGTTCGACCAACCAAGTGGTGATCGGCGCCGGCCTCAAAACCCTATTCTAAATAGGCGATTGATCGAGGTGGAAGGGGCATCATTGCGGATGCCCCTTTTTCAACTCATACATGGATGCATTTCCACAAGGCAGGCGCTCTGCCTCTATCGCATTAACCAACGGCTGGCTTACCCGCCTTGAGCGCACTCATTCATCAGGAGGCCCGCATTGTGCGCCAGGCCGGCGGACTACGTTGTGCCTCCAACCGGCAGCGGTTGGCTTGATGGCGCCGGCCACGGCGATCCGACCCCGATGTAATCCTTTTGCAAGGCGCATAAGCTAGTATCAATGCCTCGGCGGATTAAAGGATTTACGTTATGGCAGCGCTGGACAACCTCATGGCCTTGGGAAGCGGGTTGGTGCAAGGCGACCGACTGGTCAAACTGGATACGCCGCTCGGTAATAACGTCCTGCTGCCGCAACGGGTTGTCGGTCATTCACGCATCGGGCGCGATGGATTGTTTACCGTCGATGCACTGTCAACTTCCGATACCATCGAACTCAAGACCCTGATTGCCCAGCCGGTCACGCTGTGGATCTTGCAATCGGATCAATCGTATTTACCCCATCACGGTTACGTTCATACTGCGATGCGTTTAGGGTCGGATGGAAATTTAAGCCATTATCAAATCGGTTTTGCCTCCTGGCTCAATTTCTTGCGCTTTAGAAGCGACGCACGTATCTGGCAAGATCAATCAGCCGACTTGATCATGACGGATGTGTTTAATCAGCATCCGCAAGCACAGGGTGCGTTTCGCTTCGATTTACGCCTGACTTCACGCCAGCCTTTGCACCGGCGCTCGTATTGTGTCCAATACGAAGACGACTGGAATTTCTGCATGCGCTTGATGGAAGAAGAGGGTTGGTATTGTTATATCGAGCAGACCGACGGTAAATCGCACACCGTGGTGGTCACCGATACGCTGGATGCGTTTCCCGCGCTGTCGCCGCCGACGGTGCCGTTCTATCGGGCCGGCACCGGCAGCGAAACGAATGCGCTGGTGCAATGGTCCGGCGAGCGGACTTTGCAGAGCACGACGCTCACCACACGTACCTTCGACTACAAAGCGCCGGGCGGATCAAGTAGCCCGACCAACGGCACTTCGGTGCCCACGCTGCCGAACCAAGGCAACCTGCCGTCGCAAACCGAGGTGTATGAGTACAGCGGCGCCTACACCTTCGGTCAGCAAGATCGCGGGGATAGGCTGTCGCAGGTCAGGATGGAAGAATGGGAATCGCGCTCCAAACGATTCTTTGGTTCGGCTGGCGTGCGTAACCTCTACGCGGGGCATTGGTTTGAACTGACTGACTGCCCGGGGCATAGCAGCGATAGCGAACAAAACCGGCAATTCGGCATCATCGAGATTAAGTGGTTTATCGAGAACAATCTGCCGGTATCGGATACGGCGAACTTCCCCCAAAGTCTGAAGGCACAAATCGCCGCGGTGAAAGCGCAGCAGGCGAGCCCCGCAGGCGGCCTGGCGGTGTTGCATGCCGATGGCAGCGACGGCTTTTTTCTGGCCCGGATCGAAACCCAACGCAAAGCGATTCCGTATCACAGCCCGTTCGAGCATGCCAAACCCAGGATGTCGCTGCAGACCGCAATCGTGGTCGGCCCGGCCAATCAAGAGGTCTACACCGACGAACTGAATCGGATCAAGATCCAGATGCATTGGGATCGTTTGAACCCCGCCGATGAAAACGCCTCATCCTGGGTCCGGGTAGCCTACTCCAACGCGGGCGATAGTAGCGGCGGTGTGCATGTGCCGCGCATCGGCGAAGAGGTCGTAGTGTCCTTCCTGGATAACGACTGCGATAGACCCCTGGTTACGTCCCGCATGTATAACGGGTCGAAGACACCCAATTGGCACTCCAATGGTTTGCTCTCGGGCTACAAGTCCAAAGAACACCAGGGCGACGGTTTTAATCAACTCGTCATGGATGATGCGACGGGACAGAATCGCACCCAGCTTTATAGCACCAGCAGCAATTCACATTTACACCTGGGCTATTTGATCGATCAGAACGCGAATTCACGCGGCAGTTATCTCGGCAGCGGCTTCGATCTCAAGACCGAATCCTACGGCGCATTGCGTGCCGGGCAAGGCTTGTATGTCTCGACCTATCCCGCCGGCATGGGCAGCCAGCCACTCGACGCACGCGCCGCTTCAGGTCAATTGGTGAACTCGGAAAGCCTGCTTGAATCGATGTCGGAAGCCAGCACCGCACATCAAGCCGAGAGTATGCAAGACGGTTATGACGCGCTCAGGGCGTTTACCGACGCCACACAGAATAGCGTTGCCGCCCCTGCTTCCGGCGGTATCACTGCCGGCGGCGGCACCGGCAATGCCAATGCTTTCAAAGAACCTATCATGCTGTTCGCCAGTCCCGCGGGAATTGCGTTATCGACGCAGAAGTCGGTGCAACTCTATGCCGATGGGCAGACCAATGTCGTCAGTGGGCAGAACACTTATATTGCAACGGGTAAATCTCTCATCGCCAGCGTGGCCGAGAAAATCAGCTTGTTTGTGCAGAATGCGGGGATGAAGTTGTTCGCGGCCAAAGGCAAGGTGGAAATCCGAACCTACGACGACAACATCGAATTGACCGCGCAAAAGACGCTGAAGCTGGTTTCCACCACAGACTCGATTGACGCCAGCGCCAACAAGGAAATTCTGCTGACGGCCGGCGGTGCCTATATTCGTATCGCGGATGGCAACATTGAAATCCACGCGCCGGGCACGGTGGATATCAAAGGTTCGCAACATTCGTTCAGCGGTCCCACCAATCTATCCGAAGCCAATAACCTGCAGGGCAAAAAAGCCGATTTAAAAATTCGTTACGTCGATGCCGACGGTAAGGTGCCGGAGGGCGAGCCGATCAAGTTGAGCGCCAATGACGGCACCGAACACAACCTGTCGCTCGATGCGGACGGCAAGGGCGTGCTCAAGAATATCGATTTTGGCAGACTTATCGCCAATCAGACCAAGCGCAGTGAAGGACAAGCATGAGCGATAGCCCTTTGATCCAGCATACGATGTGTATCGATTTGCCTGGCGAGCCGGTTCAATGCTGGGCGGGCACCGATGTAACGATTTTGCTGCGCAAGCATCGGGATGTGCTGTTCGATATTCATCTGAAGCCTGGCGCCACCTACACCGTCGAAGCGGCATACGATTGGTTTTACGATGTGACCAAGAAAAAGCGGGTCCAGCGCGGTCAATTCAGCGATGGGCAGCGTTATCATATTTGGGTCGGCCGCGACTTCAAGGGTGTCCTGACACTGAAGCAGGATGGCAAGGAGCTGCAGCATTTTTCGATGAAATCCTTTGGCTTGACCGGCGCCGCCTCGGATCCCAAATACAAACCCGCGCCCATTATCATTGCGCTGGGCCATCGCCCCAACGACAAACCCGCGACCAGCACCGCCAAGGCCCCGGCGACTGCTGCCGCACCTGCGACGCCACCTTCATTTGTCCGGGTGACCGCAGCGTCGCCTACGCTACCCGCCGCGCAAAGTGCGCCGGTGGCGAGCCCGCCGCATCCATCTCCGTTACCGGTCAAACTGGTGGCCGGCACCAAACTGACCCCGACCCAGGACGCCCATGTAGTCCAAGTGGAACGCGCCAACATCCCGGAGGAAGTCCTGACTGCGCTGGCGTCCGGAGGCAAAGACGAGACCGCGATCGATACCAATCACATCGCCACCCGGAACTGGCTGATCGGGCAAATAGCCGGATCGCTGGCCTATCTCAACGACAATAAAGAATGGATCAACGAATTGTGGGGCGAGCGCTTTCGTTTGGTCAAAATCATCCACAAGACGGTCGGCGAGAAAATGTATGTGGTGTTTTCCGGCAACCAGAAAATGCGGGAAATACTGAGCGCTTCAAAATATGGCGTCAAAAATGCAAAAGTCCTGACCATCGGCGGTGGCGCCGGCAGTGTCGAATCCGCGACGGCCGCGGTTTGGGAGAATTCCAAAGGGGCATTCAAGGAGTCGGGACTGATCGCTTTAGTGTTTACAATCGTGCTCGATACGGCAGAATGGTTGCACGACTACGAAGAAATTGGGCCTGACGGGCGGCGCAAAAAAGATTTTGCCGACTTGCTCGGAAAAATCGGCATGGATCTGGTGAAGGCGGGTTTGAGCGCCGCGGTTGCCACGGTTGTGATCGGTGCTGTGGTGGCCGGCCTGGCCGGCACCGTCGCACTCCCGGTAGCCGCTATCGTCATCGGCACGCTGATTGTGGCCGTCGCGGTGGGTTATGGGCTCGACTATATCGACAAACATACCCACGCCACAGAACACGTCAGCTCCTGGTTCAGATCCATCGGCGAATCGCTAAAAAGCGCGGCGGAATACCTGGCAGCGTCCATGCCGAATGACTACGATGGATATTCGATGATGTATATTGGGCCATGACCCTTAAGAAAATATACATGCACCTGATTCAACTTGACGCAAGGTGTCGCCTTTGAATAAACCATCGACGCGAAACAGTGACCTGCTCTGGGGCATCACCAGAAAAATAACGCCCCTATGTCTATTGCTGCCGCTACTCGGAACCGGACTGTCGTATATCGCTTACGCCAACGACGTGGCACAATCGAATCTGCCCTGGTGGATCGGCACAATCGTCACGGTACTCTGTGTCAGCTTGCCTTTTGCGATCAGCAGCCGTTATCGCCGCAGCAACTTGCTGAAGGCATATGGCTTGATCGTGATGGTAGGCCTGGCCGCAACCTATTTCTTCTTCGGCGTTTTCGGTTATTTCTTTTACTTCGGCTTTGCACCCATGCCGTCGCTGGTGCGCCTCGCCGGCCTGGGCGGCGGCGTTGCCCTCAGCGTGTATTGGGCGGGCATCTCGGTGAGAGCGGTGCGGCACACCTTGTCGGCCGGCAACTTTGTCAAAAATTCGTTCAGCGAGACTGAATCGAATTTCGTCTACAAACTGCAAGCATCGATGGCGCGTTTTGAAAAATTGCACAAAGAGCGCTCACCGTTTCCCAGGGTAATTTATTGGCTGGTCATGGGCGTCTCTCCACTCGCCCTGATTCTCAACCGCGTGTTGTCACCCGCCTTCGGCGGCAACGGCGTGTTATTCATCATCGCGGTGTTTGCCATGCCGATGTCGCTATGGATTATCGGCTTGCTGGTGCGCTTATACCTGTTGATGGTCGAGTTGCCGAACACGCTGGAACGTCAATCCGGCAAATCCGTCATGGCGGTCGAATAGCCTGATCCGATAGCGCGGCACCGGTCGCTCAACAAAATTAATCGCCCCCAAAAAATGAATACGACTTTCATCATTATCCTTGTGGCGATTATTGCCTACTTTGCCCAACGCGCGTTTTTCAGCAAACGCGGCAAACCCAAGCCTGCGCTGCCGGATATCAGCGGTTGGATCGAGGTACTGGGGCCTGGCCATGAGGTGCTGATGGTAGGGCGGAAAATTGCAGACACCACCCGTTTGGGTAGCGGCGCGATGGCTGTGTGGGGGGCGATTGTGGTTGATCAAGTCGATGCCGCGCTAATCGAGCATATTGCCCGCATCACCACGCCGATCTATCTCGACCCCAACCATATTTTTGCCAAAATCCTCGTGGTCGGCTACGAGGATGAAACGATGGTGATCGGGAAACTGAACGATGCGGCGATGATTGAGAAGTTGCAGGCGGCGATTGATACGCATGCGGCTGCGGTTGATTTGCGCTTGAGAGTTGCGACTGAGTCGGTGGGGTTGATTGACGGACCTGGCGATCGGACAAAATTCGATGCGGTGTGGAATGAATACGTGCGGTGAGTTTTTTTGCATGTTGCCTGAGTGCCGCTTCTCGACCAGAACGTTAGCGGCCGGAGGAGGATCGACGTGGAATTTTCCACCCTCCGACATCGAAAAACTCATGTGTAAGCGACACGGATTTCGTGCACTCGTGAGCATCCCATTGGGAGTCGCAATTCGCGAGCCAATGAGTACTTCGACATATTGCTCCGCATCATTGGCCAAATCGCAGTCGTGGGATATCAACACAACTCGCTTGTCCGAATCAGCGATGTCTATCTGACCGAGCTCGTGAGCCTCCGAGTCAGTAAGCAGGTATCCCTGTCGCCATTTGGTTTCCCGTCCGAGCATCCAGGACTCCCTTCAGACTAGCTCGGAGGAGCCTGGAATGGAAATGGATGACTCCAATCGTCAGTCGCTTTGGATTTAGTCATCGCCAAACCTGAGCGCTTATATGAAGACTCCATGACCCGAGCTTCAGCAATCAATGCCTGGATATGTTCTAGCCGATTCTCCCCCGCTTTGATGAGATCCATGAGGGAACGTCCATCGAACGTCTTCATTTTGAGCATGGAATCAGCACGAGAGATCCCTGCATTCTGGAATAGGTCCGCAATTTTGCTCAGTGCTTGGATACGCCCGAGTTTTTCATCTTCCGGAGTTGACGTACCCGCCACCCATTTGTAGATCGCTTGTCGGGAAACATCAAAAACAAGGGCGAGATCTGAAACGGCTGGATTCAGAACGTTCCGAATGTTTTCGATATGCTCGGCGGCAGTCCGGACGTCAAGGCGTTCAGGGGTAACCACCGTCGTGACAGTCACATCGAGAATAAATGGTGTCACGCGCGGCTGGATATGTTGCCGCCAAACGCCAGTACGATTGAGTTCGTAGACGCTAGGCGGCGGGCTATATCAGTAGAAAGCAAGTCCTGCGAAAGCACGCTAAACACTGTTGATAATTCCTAGTTATCGTCTTCCCACCCCCGCAGCCCTGGAAAGTGCTTCGCGAAGCCCTTGATCAGAGACGTGGGTATATATCTCAGTAGTAGAGATACTTTGATGACCAAGCAATTTTTGAACGTATCGAATGTCAAGCCCGGCCTCCAGCCACTGTGTTGCGCAGGTATGGCGCAACATATGAGGCGTGACACGTTTGGAAATACCGGCCTCTTTGGAAATACCTCTTAAAATTTGTCTTATTTTTTGAGTCGAAAGGGTTTTTCCGTCGAAGGTGACGAACAATTTTTCGCTATCTGTTGACAATGAATTTCGCCAAGTCAAATACTGTTCGATCTTTCGAAACAAGGGCTTCTGCAACAAGTACACGAGCCGTTGCCGATTTCCCTTTCCTTGAATTACAAGGCACGAATCGGTGATCGAAAGATCTTTTAGATTGATCGTGACCAGTTCACCAACTCTGATCCCGGTATCGAGGAGCAAATGGATCGCTGTTTTGGCTCGTACTGTATCGAAGTCGTCTACCCGCGGATGAATTGCAATTGCTTTGCGCAGGGAGGTTTGATCTCCACGGTCCAGCGCTCTTGGTAGCCGTTTTGGTAGTCTGATGCGTTCGTTGAGTGAGTCGAAGGGATTGATCTTAAGCATCTCCTCCTGAATGGCCCATTTGAACATGAGCTTCAGGCTTGCCAGGCGGCGCTTAATTGTGCTTTCCTTGAACCCTTCATGCTCTCTAAGATGTCGTATGTATTGACGAAAGTTGTCTTTGTCAACAGATTCAATTTTCTTTCGGATACCTAAATATAATTGAAAATCGTCTATATCGCTGCGATATGCTTTTATTGTATGGTGAGACAGACTGATCGCTGATTCGCAATGTTTGAGGAATTTTTTTCGTACGTCTGACAATGTCATGAGGATCTCAATTTCGGTTGGATTTGCTGTTTTCGGCGGACGATACTCGTGACGTTTCCGTCAGGCATATGATAGAGCGCTTGTGAAAAGCGATATTTAGATCGAGTTACTTAGGTAGGCCGAGGCCGGCGTGCCGGTTGGATCGTTGTGTCGCTAGGGGAAGTTTCAGCGATGCCACGTTTTGTGATCGGAGGAAATCATTTCGGGGACACATGGCGGCACGATTCGGCTCGATGGAGGTCTCCGAGGCGGGGCTACTGAAGGACTGGTAGCGAGTGAAAATCGGCTCAAGACGCTGGCCAAGACCCCTCTCGACGTGGACGCGCTCAAGTTCGGCCTGATCGTCGCGTTGACCTGGTCGATATGACGGCGGTCTTGAGTTGGGTACCGAGTCGCTGGCGCGGACTGCATGCACAAAATTGTCATCTACGGTTCTCCAACCGTATCGTTAATGCAAATGCGTGTCCCGATCCGGCCGCAACCCTGGATTAGATCGATCAGCTCCGGCAAACCTATCCATCGCAGCTAAAATTGATTAAATATAATAAAAATAGCCAATAATTGATGATATTTCATACTTTTCGTTAGCCCGTCATAGATCACAGCGTGTATAGTGTTTTATACAAAACACAAAAAATGTATGAAATGTCATACCTATCTCAACTAAAACACCTCATCGCCCAGCGCGGCATCTCCATGTCCCGCTTGGCAGAGCTGGTCGGCATGGCACGCCCCAATCTCTCCGCCACCTTAGCCGGTAAGCATGACGCACGTGGCGTTACCCTGAATGCGCTCGCCGCCGCGTTGGATGCCGAATGGGTTCTGGTGCCGAAGGAGCATCTGCTTGCGGTTCAGCGTGTGCTGGAAGGAAAAGATACCGGACCCGACCGCACTGCCAAAAGCGCTGTCGAATTATTTGTCGGGATGAGCAAATGAGTCAGGGGCCGCATCCGCGATATCTCGAAGTGCGCCTTTACGGTGAGTTAAGCGGTTATCTATGTGAGCTGGGTGGGACCTGCCGTTTTGTGCCTTCCGAGAAATTCAAGGCGGCTGACGGATTACCTACTTTGAGTCTGTCGATGGCGATTCCGGGCGTTCCAACTATCGCGGCCGAGATCTTTGCCCATCCTTTTCACCCGGCCATCTACAACGTCGAAGGGCGTTTGCCCGCGTACTTCGCCGGTTTGCTGCCGGAGAGCGATTTGCGTCGGCGTCTTGAGGCAACGCGCCACAATCCGGAGGATCGGGACGATTTTGGTATCTTGGCCGCTGCGGGTGAAGATCTCCCGGGTGCTGTGGTGGTGGTGCCGGTGGCGGATCCGCATGCGCTTCCTGAATACGCCCGAACCTTTGGTGCGACGGGCGGCGCGGACAATCTGGAAATCGCTGTTATCGAAGGCGCGACCGAAGGGGCGGCGTCGGTGTCCGGAGTGCAGAACAAAATCGCTTTGTCGACGGTGCATAAAGGCAAACGTTACACTATGCCCGGACAGGGCAAGTTGTCCGATATGATTGCCAAGTTACCGGCGCGCAATGACGATACGCAGGTCTTCAACGAGTTGGTTGCGATGGCGCTGGCTAAGGCTGCGGGTGTCGAGGTGGCCGAATGCGAAGCGCTGCCTATTGCTGCTATCGATATTCCCGGCTTCGCGGAGATCGCCGGGACTGCTCAATATTTTCTGGCGGTGCAACGCTTTGATCGCCGGGACAATCAACGCCTGCATGTCGAGGATGCCTGCCAGGCATTGGGGCGGATGCCCAATGCGAAGTACGCCAAGGTGGAACAGTTTCAGATTTTAGTGCGCTTGCTGAATGAACTGAGTCCCAAAGGTGTCAACGATGTGCGGCAGTTTTTTATTCGGCAGACGGTGAATACGCTGCTTGCGAATAGCGATGCGCACCTGAAGAATTTCTCGTTGCTGTATGCAGACCGAATTCGGCCTCAGCTCACGCCCGCTTATGACATTGTGTGTGTTGCGGCATTGCCGGGCTTTGCCAGTTACGGTACCAACCTTGCTATCGACAAGATGCAACGGTCGCAAACACTGGATGATTATCGGCACATGGCGCGCGCGGCGGGTATTGCCGAACGCATCGCGACAGCCGCAGTAAAGGCCACCGTCAAAGTGGCGCACGAAACTTGGCCAAGTTTGCTGGACCAACTGCCGACGCCTGTGCGAATGAAAGAGATTGTGCTGCAACGGCTGGCAACATTGCCGCTGGCGCGGATTTAACGCTCGTAGCGCTAATTCAGCCCGCTCGCAGCTGAATTAGCGACTACTCCAACTAGCTCACTGTATGGGCGGCACTATCCGTCGACCACCCACCTCCCAAAGCCCGCACCAAGGCCACATTGGCGCGCAATTGCCGCGTCTGTAAATCCAGCACGCTGCGTTGCGCGTCGAGCGACGCGGTTTGCGCCTGTACCACATCAAGGTAGGACACCGCGCCATTACGATACTGATTGAGCGCCAGGTCGACCGCTTGCTGGGCTGCGGCTGCCGCGTCTTGCTGATCGACCAGGGCGTGGCCCAGGTCGGTGAGGAGGGTCAGGCTATCTTCGACTTCACGGAACGCGACCAGCACCACGCTGCGATAACGCGCGCCGTTTTCGTTCTCGGCCGCTTTGGCCGAGGCCACGTTGGCCGCGCGCCGGCCGCCGTCGAAGATGTAGCTGGCCAGCATGGGGCCGCCGGCCCAGAACAGGTTGGGTGCGCTGAGCAGGTTGTTGTAGGCGTCGCTCTGGTAGCCGCCTTGCACGCTTAAGGTCAGCGAGGGGAAATAGGCGGCGCGGGCGACGCCGATTTTGGCATTGGCTTCGGCGGTGCGGCGCTCCGCGGCGGCAATGTCCGGGCGGCGTTGCAGCAAGGTAGAGGGCACGCCGAGCGGGATCGGCGGCAAGGCGAAGGGATCGGTTTGCGGCGCCAAGCGGAACTGCGACGCGGACGCGCCGACCAGCACCGCAATCGCATGTTCGACCAGGCTGCGTTGGGCGTGGGTTTGCGATAACAGCGAGCGGGCCGAGGACAACTGGGTGCGGGCCCGGGCCACGTCAAGCTGGGACACGATGCCGCCGTTGTGCAAACTTTGCGTCAACTCCAAGGCACGGGCGAAAGCGGTAATGGTTTGGTCCAGCAGCGCATCTTCCTGGTCGAAGCCGCGTAGCTGTACGTAGTTGTCGGCCAGTTGCGTTTGCAAGCTGACCTGCACCCCGGCCAAGTCGGCGCGGCTGGCTGCGGCTTCGTCGCGGCTGGCGGCGACGCTGTCGCGCACGCGGCCCCACAGGTCGATCTCGTAGTCGAATTCGCCGCCCAGCGTGACCGAGTTGTACTCGTCGGGTGAAGGGTTGCCGCGCAGCGGCCGGTTATCCGACTGGCGATCGCGCTGCGGATTGCCCTGCGCGCTTAAGGTCGGATACAAAGCGGCCTCGGCCGACGAGACTAAAGCCTGGGCCTGCTGGTAATGGGACAATGCCGCACTGAGGTCGGCATTGTTGAGCAGCAAACGCTGCTGCAAATCATCGAGCTGGGCATCCTGATAAATTTTCCACCAGCCGTCGCGCGGCAAGGGTTGGGCCGGCTGCGCCATATTCCACGGGCCGTTGCCCTCATTGCCCTGGTACGCGGGGGCCACCGGCACCTGCGGCACATGGTAGTCGGGGGCCAGGGAACAAGCGCCCAGCGCCAGCGTGGTTGCCAGCAGCAGGGGGAACGAACGGCTAGCCATGTGAGGTAGCTCCGGTGCTCGCGACCTTGACCGGGTCACCGTCATTCAAGCCGTCCGGCGGGTTGGAGATGACCCGGTCGTCGGCGTTCAGGCCCGAGCCGATCGCGACGCTTTCGCCGAAATCGTGGGTGATGGTGACCACTTTGAATTTGACGTGGCCTGCCGCATCGAGCGTGGCGATGCGCAAACCGTGTTGATCGAACACCAGTGCATTGGCCGGTACGCGCAATGCCTGCGCGTCGACCGGCAGGTTGAAGTGCACCGTGGCAAAACTGCCCGGCAGCAACTGGCCGCCTCGGTTATCCACCAGCAATTGCACCAAGGTAGAACCCGAGGCGGCATCGATCGAGTCGGCTGCGGCGGCTACGGTGGCGGTAAAACTGCGGCCCGGATATTCCGGCACACTCAATTGCGCTGTGTTGCCGGCATGAATCAAGGGGGCATAGTTCTGCGGGATCTGCACATACACGCGCAGCTTGGTCACATCCGCTACTTCGAATAGTTCCGGCCCGTTGCCGCTGCCGCTGCCGGCGTTGATCAAGGCCCCAACGTCGGTGTTGCGCACCGTCACCACGCCGTCGAAGGGCGCCACGATACGGGCAAAACCCTTGGTTGCCACCAGGCGCTCGACGTTGGCTTGCGCCGCCTGCACCATCGCTTGTTTGGCGGCGAGGTCGGCGGTGCGCTGGTCGACATCCTGATGCGACACCGAATCGGAAGACAGCATGGCCTGCCAGCGTTTGGCGGTGGTTTCCGCCAGCGACGCATTGGCCTGGGCCGTGGTGAGATCGGCCCGGGCCTGCAGCAATTGCTGGTCGACGTCGGGGGTTTCGATCACAGCCAGCAATTGGCCCGCTTTGACGTGCGCGCCGATATCGGCATTCCAGGCTTTCAGGTAACCGCTGACGCGGGCGAACAGCGGCGCCCGGGTATAAGCTTCGAGCCGGCTCGGCAGATCCAGCGTGGCGCTGTCGGTGCCGCGCAGCGGCGGGGCGACTTGCACGGTGAGTACCGCTTGCGCATCGGTCCAGGTACGTAATTGATGGTTGTCGGCGGCCCGTGTGGCGAGCCCCGCGGCGACGATCAAGATGACGATGACGCCACCGACGATACCGGCCGTGCGCAGTCGGCGAGGAGGCGTGGCGACGGGCAACAGGGGTTCAGACGACATGGACAGGCTCTCCGGATACAGCAGCCGGCGCGGACTTCGAGCCGGAGCGTGAATGAATTAGGGCAAACACAACAGGGACAAAAAATAGCGTGGCGACGGTGGCAAACACCAGGCCGCCGATCACGGCGCGCCCCAGCGGCGCATTCTGCTCGCCGCCTTCGCCTAAAGCGAGGGCCATGGGCGCCATGCCGATAATCATCGACAGCGCCGTCATCAGGACCGGGCGAAAGCGGGTGAAACCACCTTCCAGAGCGGCTTGCATGGCGTCGCCGTGGACCGCCAGGCGCTCGCGGCAAAAGCTCACCACCAGAATCGCATTGGCTGTGGCCACGCCCATACACATGATGGCCCCGGTCAGGGCCGGCACCGAGAGGGTGGTATGGGTGGCGAACAACATCCACACAATCCCCGCCAAGGCGGCCGGCAAGGCCGTGACAATCACAAAGGGGTCGGCCCACGATTGGAAGTTGACCACGATCAACAGATAAATCAGCACCACCGCACCGAGCAGCCCAAACAACATGCCGGTGAAGGCACTGTTCATGGTTTGCACCTGGCCCAGCAGCGCAGTGGTGGTGCCGCGCGGCAACTCGCCGGCATGGCGCGCCAGCACTTGGCGGATGTCGGCTGCGACGGCACCGAGATCGCGGTCCTGGGTCGAGGCAAAAATCTCCACCATGGGTTGGATATTGTATTGGCTGACCACCGCATTGCTGCCGAAACGTTTGACACTGGCCAGGCCGCCGAGAATTTGCGCGTCGGCGGTGTTACCGTTGGTGGCGGTGATCGGCAAGTTGTTCAGGTCACCCAGCGTAGCCAATTGGTATTGCGGGGTTTGGATCACGATCGGATAAGACACGCCGTTTTTCGGGTTCAACCAATAGGTGGGCGTCACTTGACTGGAACCTGCGAGATTCACCACCAGGCTATTGGTAACGTCGCCCTCGGTGACTCCAAGCAGTTGCGCCCGGGTCCGGTCGACATTGATCTCGAAGCCCGGGTTGGCCTGCGATTGGGCGATGCGGGCATCGGCGACCCCAGGAATACCGCGAATCTCGCGCAGCAGGGTGGAGGCGTAGGCAAAATTGGCCGGCAGGTTATTGCCGCGCACCTGCAGGTCGATCGGCGCCGGTGAGCCGAAGTTCAGGATCTGGCTGATGATGTCGGCCGGCGGGAACGAGAAGGTGACGCCGGGGAATTCGCGCGGCAGACGTTCGCGCAACAGGCGCACGTATTCGGCGGTCGGGCGGTGGCCTTCATTGAGGGCCAACTGGATATCGCCGTCTTGCGAACCCATGGTGCCGGTATTGTTATATGCAGTATTGATACCGCTGATCGACAGGCCGATATTGTCCACCACGGTGCCCAGTTCTTCCGGTGGGATCACTTGGCGAATCGAACGCTCGACCGCGGCGAAGATCTGCGTGGTCTGTTCGACGCGCAGGCCGATGGGCGCGCGCACATGCAGCAGGATTTGTCCGGAGTCCACCGCCGGGAAAAAATTGCGCCCGAGGAACGGCACCAAGGCAAACGAGATCACCACAAAACCGAGGAACAGGTTGACGAAACGGACCGGCGTGCTCAGCGCCAGCGCCAGCAGGCCACGGTAACCGTTACGCACTTTTTCGAAGCGGGCTTCGAAGCGGCGCTGGAAACGCACCAGCGGATTGCGCGAGCGCGGCGCTGTCGCCGGGTCGACATGAACATGCGGCTTGAGCAGATACTGGGCCATGGTCGGCACCAGCGTGCGCGACAGGAAAAACGAGGAGATCATGGCAAAAATCACCGCCTCGGCCATCGGCACAAACAGGAAGCGTGCCACGCCATTGAGGAAGAACATCGGCACAAACACGATACAGATGCACAGCAACGAAACAAACGCCGGCGTGACAATTTGCGCCGCGCCATCGAGGATTGCGCTTTCCACATCCTTGCCGTTTTCCAAGTGCCAGTTGATGTTCTCGATGGTCACCGTGGCATCGTCCACCAAAATCCCCACCGCGAGCGCCAAGCCGCCCAAGGTCATGATGTTGAGCGTTTCGCCCAGCGCCGAGAGCGCGGTAATCGAACCGAGAATCGCCAGCGGAATCGAGGTGGCGATAATAATGGTGGAGCGCCAACTGCCGAGGAACAGCAAAATCATCAGGCTGGTCAGGGCGGCCGCGATCACCCCTTCGCGGGCCACGCCGCTGACAGCGGCGCGGACAAACAGCGATTGGTCGCCGATCGGGTTGATTCTAAGCTCGGGCGGTAGGGATCCCGTCGCCAGCGCCACTTGCTGTTTGATACCGGCGATGATGCCCAGGGTCGAGACCGAGCCGTTTTTTAGCACCGTCATCAACACCGAGCGAGTGCCGTCCACGTGGACCACATTGGTCTGCGGCGGGCTGCCGTCGCGCACGCTGGCCACATCGCGGATATATACAGTGGTGCCGTTGACCGCCTTGATCGGCAGATCGCCCAAGGCCTTGATATCGGACGGCGCATCGTTCAATTGCAGGGTGTATTCGTAGGAACCGATTTTCTGGGTGCCGACCGGCGTGATCAGGTTCTGGTGCGCCAATGCATTGTTGATATCCTGCGCCGACAGGCCCCGCGCCTGCAGTGCGGCGGAATTGATATCGATCTGCACCTGGCGCGACTTGCCGCCGAACGGGTAGGGAATCGAGGCGCCTGCCACGGTGGTCAAGATGGGTCGGATCGCATTCAAGCCAAGGTCGCCCAGTTGCTGCTCCGATAGCCCCTTGCCCGACAGCGCCAATTGGATGATAGGCACGGTCGAAGCGTTGTAATTGAGAATGAGCGGCGGTGTGGTGCCGGCCGGAAACTGCTTGAGCAAGGTCTGCGAAACGGCGGTGACCTGCGCGTTCGCGGTACTGATATTGACCCCGGGCTGGAAGAAAATCTTGATGATGCCGAAGCCGGCAATCGACTCCGCCTCGGTATGCTCGACGTCGTTCACCGTGGTGGTGAGCGTGCGCTCGAACGGCGAGGTGATGCGCCCGGCCATCTGGTCGGGCGGCAAGCCGGTGTACTGCCACACCACGCTGATCACCGGAATGCGGATGTCCGGGAAAATATCGGTGGGTGTACGCAGGGCCGTCAGCGGGCCGATGATCAATATCAGCAACGCGAGAACGACAAACGTATAGGGCCGCTTTAATGCGACGCGAACTAGGCCGAGCATGCGATATCCAGAAAGGGGGAAAGTAAAACGGTGCAGGCCGCGTTCAAATGGAGCAAAAGCGCCGACCGGCAAACTCAATGCGCTGGCGCGTGATAATACGGCGGCAATAACATTTGTGAAATGGTAGCAGCATCAACAGAGTGTTGTGTTTACTGGAAGAATGGCGTTTCAACCCGCGGTATGCGCGCCGGATTGATACGCGCGGAGGCGAATGTGCCGCAGGCTAAGGAGGTCAGTACACCTGACAGGTGCAAAGTGCGCCGCTCTAAATCGAATTACGTTGGGCTAGATGGCAGAATTGCCATATTTCTCGGAGGGTTTGGACGGGTGACATGATCGCGTGTCACCTGCGGCACTACTTGGCGCTGTTTTGTGATTTTTTAGCAGTCCATCAGAAAAATCGGACAGGCCGGCTAAACACATTAACAGCGTACCCGGCCGAGTTGACCGTCTTTGAACAAGACGACAACTGGTGTAAAAACCGGTGTTTTCTTGCTTTCGGTTTTGCGTACAGCCGGTCGACCGATTTCGTTTTAGATGCCGTAGAAATAAACAGTCCAATGACGAGCAGTACGATCGGCAACCAATGTTAATGAAGACCCATGTCTTGTCTTCCTTCAGAAATTCAAGCAATCCATCCATGGTATTTCCTTTATCGCTTTGCGGCCGGTGACAATTTTCGAGCATTTTGGTTGGCCGGAGGCGGTTAGGCGATCGGCGTGACAAGCGCAGGTGTCGTTTAAGTATAAATTTGCCTATTTAGAAAAATTATCTTTTTTATATAATTTTAGGCAAAATAGCGCTTTCCCGTGCGCCGGTTCGGCGCCAACCCCCGTGGAGACGAACAATGGTGGATTCAGAGTTGTCCAGCGCACTTGATGAAGTGTTTTTGCCCTTCAACCGCAGCGACGCGCCTGGCCTGGTGGTGGGTGTTGCCCACCAGGGCACGGTGCTGTACCGGCGGGGCTTCGGGCTCGCGAGCATGGAACTGTCGGTGGCCAATACGCCGCACACGCGCATGCGGATCGGTTCGACCAGCAAGCACTTCACCGCGCTGCTGGCGCTGCTGCTGGCCGAGGACGGAAAGCTTGAGCTCGACGCACCGATTCGCCGCTATATTCCCGAACTCACCGGTCCAGGCGGCGACCCCACGCTGCGGCAGCTTTTGCAACACAGTGGCGGCGCGCGCTGCTATACCGATGTGGGCTTCCTGACCCATGGTTTGGCACACTCGCCGAACGGAGCTGCGTTGGCCATGCAGGTGCGCCAGAGGGGTCGCAACTTCGCTCCGGGCGAGACGATGATCTACAACAACGGTGGTTACCACCTGGTCTCGATCGCCATCGAACGGGTGGGTGGGGCGCCGTTCGAGGAGCAATTGAAGCAGCGCTTGTTTGAGCCCCTAGGTATGGCCGACACCGCATCGGTGCCGAGCGATCTCGTGATCACTCCGGGGATCGCGGCCATGCATATGCCGACGCCGGCCGGAGGCTGGCGGCGCGGCCTGTTTCCATCCGAAGAGGTACGCGGCGAGGGCGCTATCGTTTCAACGGTCGATGACATGCTGCGCTGGGCTAAACATCTTCGCACCAAGGACCGGTTCGGCTCGGCGACGACCTGGGCCGCGCTGACTGAACTGCCGACCTTTCCGGATGGACACGTCGGTTATTACTCGCTGGGTCTGATGATCCAGTCCTATCGGGGCGTGCGCCTGGTCCATCATGCCGGTGCGGTGATGGGCGGGTCGTGCCAGATGCTCACGGTGCCTGAGCACGAACTCGATGTGGTGATCATAGTCAACGGTGCGCCGGGATGCCGTCCGGCCAAACTAGCCGAGCAGGTGGTGGATCTGGTTCTGGCTGAATATTTGGCAGAGCGCACGCCCACGATTGCGACGGCGGATTACAGGGATTTGCTTGGCGATTGGTGGTCAGCGGACACCGGGATGGTCTACAGCTTGATGGACGAGAACGACGAGCTGAAACTGGCGGTGTGTGGCCTGCCGGGGCTTTCGCTGGAGCGTAGCTCCGACGGGCGGAGTATTGCGTCGGGCATGGATTTGGCCATCGGTGAGCTCGAAGTCGGGTTGGACGCCGCGATACAGGGTAATGGGCTGAGGGTCCAGTTCGGCGGGCAAGCGGCTGACTACCGCAGGCTGTCGAAGGACGCTGCCGACGTTGAAGCCTTTGCGGCAGAGGCAATCGGCCAGTACTACAGTGCTGATGCAGGCTGTACGGCCATCATCGTACGGGACGGTGAGCACATCGTCATCCGCTTCAGCGACCCGTACGGGCAATCCGAGAGCGAGCTGATCTGTCTCGGGGAGGTGGTCGCACTGGCCACGTTTACGGATACGGGCGCACCCTGTACCTTGAGTTTTTCGAAGCAGGACGGACAGATGACGGGCTTCCGGATCAATAGCATACGCACCCGGAATCTCGCATTCGAACGCAGGCGATAACTGGAGATCCAACCACTAGGGGTCCATGCCGGCATGCGCGAGAGCGCTGTTGGCGTGGCCCCGTGGTCTCGATTCAGGCATTAAACCGACTGGGGCGGAATGGATACGGGTCGAGTAACAAGGGTTCTTTGGTGATCATCTCGGCCACCAGGCGCCCGGTGACGGCGCCCAGGGTAAATCCGTGATGAGCGTGACCAAAGGCAAACCAAAGTCCTTGATGGCGTGGTGCGGGACCGATGATGGGCATCATGTCGGGGGTACAGGGACGTGAACCCATCCAGGGCGAGCTGTCGATCCGCGCTCCAAGAGGAAACAGCGTGCGCGCAATCGGTTCAACGGCGCTAAGCTGTACTGGCGTTGGGGGCGCATCGCGATTCGCGAGTTCGGCTCCCGTGGTTAATCTGATGCCGCGAGCCATCGGGGTGATCATATAACCACGCTCGAGGTCGAGAATGGGATGGTTCAGCCGTGCGCCCGGCCCGGTCTCGTAGTGCATGTGATAGCCACGTTTGACGGCCAATGGAAAACGGTAACCCAGCCGTGAGGTCACCAGGTCCGCCCATGGTCCCATGGCCAAGACGACCGATGAGGCTTGAATTTGTCCATCATGGGTGTCCACTTTCCACTCGTCCTTGAGCGTGGTTCCATCTCCGACGAAGAAGCGACCGCCCAGTTGTTCGAAATACTTTGCATAGGCGGTCACCAGCGCGTTCGGATCACTTACCGAAACGGATGCGGTATAGCGCAGGCCGCCCACTAATGAGGGATCCAGATTCGGTTCGGTCTGACGCAGACGTGTGGCGTCGAGTGCGTCGAACTCAATGCCGAATTCACCAAGCCAGCTCTCGGCGAGAAGCGTTTCCTGGTCCTGTTGTGCCGCCGTTCTAAAAACTTTCATCCAGCCTGTGGAGCGCAGCAGCTCACTTACACCTGCCGCGTCTGCGAGTGCCCGGTGTTCCGTCACGCAATGTTCGATTAACGGAGCGTAGGCATGGGCAATGGCCGCATGAGTACTCGGGCGCGAATTGCACCAGTACTTCCACAAGAAAGGCGCGAGCTTGAGCATCACGTTCGGGTGATATCGAATCTCCGGCGACTGGTTGCGCGCGTAATGCAATAGCGTCCGGAATCCACGCGGCAACGCATACGGATAAACGCCCTCGCGTTGGATCAAGCCGGCATTGCCAAACGATGTCTCGCAACCGGGCTGCCGAATATCGACCAGCGCAACCGAGCGGCCGCGTTTTTGTAGATGGGCCGCGATCGATACGCCGATGATGCCGGCGCCGAGTACGATGGTATCGAATTTCATCGGACGTTCCTTGTGACTCGTTTCCTAGATGGTATCGGCGCTGGGGGCGATCTGATGGTTGGCCGCCGACTCAGGAGTGTAGGCTCCGTATATCAGCGAGGCGAGCCAGGCTATAACAAAGGGCGCTAACGGGCCGACCAGGCCGGCGAACGCGATACCGTGACGCAACGCTGGGCTAACCGGCGCGTCGGCGTGGTAGTTGATGAGCGAAAGCAGGCCACCCGAAACCACGCCGCCGAGCGAGAGTCCGAGCTTTTGCGCCGACATGAACATGCCAAGGTAGAGCCCGAGAGAAGGTCCCTCAACCGATTGCGCAGTGTCGAGCGCTGCCGCCGGCATGCTGACATTGAGAATCGCATTGAATATGCCGCATAGCGTGCCGCTAACGACGATCAAAGGAATCGAATCATAGAGGAGGCCGAACCAATAAAGGATAGATAGTATGGTCAGGCCGAGAAGACTGATGCGCAAGGTCCTGGTGCTGTTGAAGCGGCGCAGCATGGGCGAGGCAAGCGGCAGGCCGGCGAAAGTGCCGACCAGGATCGGCCCGATGAGCAGGAACAAGGCCTCGGCTGGGCGCCCAAGGAGATATTGGTTTTCATAGGGAAGCAGTGCATTCAGGGCGCCGGTTCCGGTGCCGACAGCGATCGTCACAACGATAATTGCAAGGAAGGCTCGATTGTGCAGAATCGCGGCAATGCCTTTATGCAGCGGCATTTCTACACGGACCTCCGATAATTCCGTGGACTGTGCGGGAGTGTTGCGCACGGCGCCGTAAAACCAGATGAACATGAGCGCCATGATTAGCGCGACCATCACGTTCATGCTGAAATAGCCCTGCTCGCCGCTGCCGCCAATCCGGATCATGAACGGCACGCAAAGGATCAGCGCAATCGCCGCGAGGTTTGAGCCGAAGGTGTAGACGGTAAGCAGCCTGTTGCGCTCGGCGGCATCGACCGCCAGATCGCCCGCGAGCGCAAGATAAGTGACGCCGAACAGGGTATAGGCAGTGGCCTGAAGGATCTGGACCACCACATAGTATGTTGCCAGCAACGGCGTGGAGGCGAGCGCTGGATGATAGAAACTCAGAGGAAGAAACACAACAAGCGCCAGCGCACTCCACATACCCACGCGCAGCCGACCATGCGCGCGCTGGGCGAACTGGTCCGCATAGCGTCCGATCGGCATGTCGACAACCACGTCCCAGAGCTTGGGTAATGCGAGCACAAGCCCTGCGAGCCAGGGCTCCAGATGAACGAACTCGGTGAGGAAATACAGCAGCAACATGGATGCTGGGATGGTGGCCAGCGTGCTGGCGAGGCCTCCTGCGCCGTACCCGAACAGGCGCACAAGACCGGTACCGCGGCTGGTATTCGAAGTGGATGGCATGCTGCTTTCCTGTGAGGCATCTTGGGACGCCGATGATAGCCGGGCCGATGGTGGCAAAGTAGCTTCGCTGAATTATGCCAAAAAGAAAAAAATTTTACAATTTGGAAAAAAATGTTTCATTAGGCTGTCCGTTGACCGCAACAATTCTGGAGACGAATTCGGGACCTTGTCCAACCTCCGGGTAACGCGACGTGCTGCGGTTGTTGACGACGATTATTCATTCGTCCGCGGGTAAACCTTGCTTTCGAGTAAGTGCTTGCGCAGCAATCGAAAAGTCTAGGTTTTCCACGCTTCCCTATTCACTGCCCTCCCGTCCTGGAACGCTCCGCGCACTCCGCCGGGACCCGGTTCTGCCGCGAGCAGAGGTTTCCTTCCAGTCTTGTCCTCGCCGTCTGTCGCGATCTCGCAAGCGATGAGGGGCGTTGCACTACGCGGAGCGAACTAAGCTTTCTTCTCTAAAGACGAAAAGTAAATTCTAATAATGGAAAAATATTTTCTTTTACGGATAATGGTTTGCTAAGCTTGTTTGTGTGGCGCGAGTACGAGGGGCGGTGAGATTTCCCGTCGAGCCACTTCAACCAGTAAATTCTGGATCCCAAAACGCGAGAAGGAGACCCATCGTGGGTATCAAGACCAATGGTAAAAGACCCCGTCGGGGAAGCGCTCATTGCGCCGGCAATACCGCGCGACGTATGACCGGACGCTATGCGTCGATGCTTGTCGGGCCTGCGGTCGGGTTGACCGTCATGTATGCGCAAGCGCAGACGGTGGCGCCTTCCAACGCCGCGTCGAATGCGGCCCCAGTCGCCGCGAGTGCATCCGCCGCCACAGCGAAATCGGGTCCCAACGGCGCGACGGGCTCTGACACCGCCACCTTGAGCACGGTCCAGGTAACCGCCAATCGGCGCCGAGAGCCGGCGCGTGAAGTGCCGATGCAGGTGACGGCGATTAGCGCGAAGGAACTGCAACAGAAGGGGGATCAGTCGATGCGCGACTACCTGAAAGATCAGGTGGGCGTGTCTATGGTTTCGGCAGCCCAGGGCGCGGGTAGTCAGCAGATCAGCATCCGAGGGGTGACCACCGGGGCCGACATCTCGCCCACGGTTGGCGTGTACGTGGACGATGTGCCTTTCGGCTCCAGCTCGTTCTGGGGCGGCGGTGCGGAGCTCGCTCTGGACATGGGACTGCTGGACCTGAACCATATCGAGATACTGCGGGGACCGCAGGGTACCTTGTACGGCGCCGGCGCAATGGGTGGCCTGCTGAAATATGTGACCAATGAGCCGGACAGCGAGGATGGTATCAGCGGGCATGCGGGCGCTGCGCTCTCGGGTACCGAGCACGGTACCTTGAATCATACGGAAGACGCAGTCGTGAACGTGCCGATCAAGGAGGGTGTCGCGGCCTTTCGGGTAAGCGCCTTCAATCAGCAGGATGGAGGGTATATCAATCGAATCGGTAGCGATCCGGAAAATGGCGTGAATGAAACCGACACGCGCGGTGGCCGAGCGTCGTTGATCGTCACTCCGACCAGAGACCTGACGATTCGTCTGACGGCAACGCAGCAACAGATCAAGAGCGATGGGCCGGCGCAGGTCGACTACGATCCCACCACACGGCAACCCATTTTTGGCGACCTGACACAGAGCCGGCAGGTCAACGAACCGTACGACCAGTTGATCGGATTGTATTCCGCGGACATTGAATACGATTTCGGCTGGGCTCGCCTGAATGCCATCTCGGCCTATCAGACCATACGGACTTCATATGTCATGGACTATTCGTCGACCTATGATCCGATCCTGAATGCCGAACTGGGTGGGCCGGTGGTGACGAAGAGCCCTTTTTACGACGCTCTTACAACCGATAAGTTTACCCAGGAGTTGCGCTTGACCTCTCCGGCCAAGCAAGACCTGGAGTGGATTGCCGGGCTTTTTTATACGAATGAACGTAGCGACAATACTCAGGCGCTGATTGGCGAGGGACTCGGAACTCCGCTTAATCTGGAGTCGGCGGAGCTTCCGTCGACCTATAAGGAATATTCAACCTACGGCGATCTGACGTATCACGTCACCAGCCGTTTGGCTGCAACCGTCGGGTTGCGGGTTGCCCATAATGAGCAGACCTTTGAGCAAAACGGGTCGGGTGTGCTTATCGGACCGCCATCCAGCGCATCGTCCCAGTCTTCCGATACAAGCAAGACCTATCTCTTCACGCTCAATTATCTGCTGGATCAGAACGCCAGTGTGTACGCCCGCGTTGCAACTGGCTACCGCCCTGGCGGCCCACAAGCGAGCCTGCTCGATCCGGTTACCGGAAAGATGTCGTCGCCAAGCTTCAACCACGATACGCTGACAAGCTATGAAGTGGGTTACAAGGCGGACTTTCTTGACAAGCGCGCGTCGGTATCCATCGACGCGTTCGATGTTCAATGGAAAGATATTCAACTCCTGGATGTGGTCGACGGTATCAGCCTGATAGCCAACGGCGGCACCGCCCAGTCGAAAGGCATTGAGTTCTTTGGCTCGCTGAACCCGACTCCGCAGTGGCGCTTGAGCACCACCCTGGCCTATACCGATGCGCGGCTGACCGAGGATGCGCCGGGCATCGGAGCGTTGACGGGTGAGCACCTGCCGAATGTGGCCCCATTCTCGGCTACGGCGAACCTTGACTATCTCTTCGGCGTTGGCTCATATCGTGCTTATGTTGGCGCAAGCGAGAGCTATGTCGGGCAGCGCAATGCGGGCTTTGACAATAGCCCGTCTTTGCCAAATTTCGTCATGCCGGGATATTTTTCGACGGATCTGAGGGCCGGTATCGATCTGCGCGTGGCCAACGTTTCTTTCTTTGTACACAATCTGTTCAATCGGGGTGGCATGCAAAGCGAAAGCAATACATTTCAATCGCTCGGCGGCCCGGCTGAAGTTACATTTATCCAGCCTCTGACGGTCGGTATGCAAGTCGACGTGCCGTTCTGAAGCGACGCCGGTGAGAAAGAGCGACGGGTGTGATGAGCAGGACGGTGCGCCGGCGCCATAGGCGTTCCAGCACCGACACACGCGGGCGGAAGTGGACCGGCGCAAGATCCCTGCCGGGACGCTTCTCGCGTTGGGTAGAGCACTTGGCATGAATTGAAGCAAAGCAACTCAGGAGAGCCGACAGTGAAGATTTTTAACGCCACTCTGATTACAGAGACGAATACTTTTGGGCCGACGCCGACTGGACTCGACGACTATGCCGCCTACGGGATTTATCACGGAGATGTCAGTAAAACGGATCCGGACTGCCTGCTTGCTGAAGGTCCGGTGGAATTACGGCGGCTGGCCGCGGAGCACGGCCATACCGTGGTGGAAAGTCTGACGACGATGGCACAACCATCCGGGCGCACCGTACAGCAGGTATACGAGAGCTTTCGCGAGGAGATTCTGACGGACTTGCGCGCAGCGCTTCCGGTAGATGCTGTGGTACTGCTGCTTCATGGAGCCATGGTTGCGGAGCACTGCGACGATTGCGAAGGAGAACTCATCGCGGCGGTGCGGGCTCTGGTTGGCGATGAGGTGCCAATTGGCGTGGAGCTCGATTTGCATTGCCACTTCACGGAGCGGATGCGGCGCAACGCCGACATCATTATTGCTTTTAAGGAGTACCCGCATACCGACGCGGTCGACCGTCTACGAGAAGTGTTTGCGTTGACTGTGGCCGCGGCGGAAAAACGGATCCATCCGGTGACTGCGGTCTACGATTGTCGCATGGTGAGCATGTGGCATACCACCCGCGAACCCATGATTGGATTCGTCAAACGGATGCAGTCACTGGAAGGTAAAGACGGGGTGCTGTCGGTCTCGTTCGGGCATGGATTCCCATACGGCGATGTGGCCGAGGCGGGCGCCAGGATCTGGGTGATCACGGACAATGACCAGGCCAAAGCTCAACGTATCGCAGCACAACTGGGCCAGGAGTTGTGGCAAATGCGTGAGGCGGCGCGTCCGCAGGTTTTGTCGATCGACCAGGCGCTGGATCGGGCGCTGGCGGCTGATAGCGGTCTGGCCGTACTTGCCGACGTAGCGGACAATCCGGGCGGTGGGGCGCCATGCGATAGCACGTTCATTCTGCGGCGGTTGATTGAACGCGGTATCGCCGATGTGGCGCTGGGTTGCGTATACGATATCGGCGCAGTCCAGGCCTGCAAGGACGCGGGGGTCGGCACGCGATTGATGCTCGGGATTGGCGGCAAGTCAGGAGTGAGTTCCGGCGAGCCGCTGGATTTAATGGTAACAGTACGCGCGCTTAAGGACGACTATCATCAAATCATCGAAGGCAGCACTCCAATCCCGCTGGGTTCGGCGGCATGGGTGTCCACGGATGACAACGTCGATATCGTGTTGATGACGGTGCGCGAACAAACTTTTTCACCCAACGCTTTTACCGGTCTCGGGATCGACCTTGCGGACAAGCGCATCGCCGTGGTCAAGTCCACCCAACATTTTCACGCGGAATTTGCACCGATCGCGCAAGAGGTGCTCTATGTATCGACGCCGGGTGCCTTGACCCCCGATTTCGCCATCATCCCCTACTGCGTGCGCAATCTCAACTATTGGCCGCGCGTCGAGAATCCCTTTGCGGATCTAACCAATACGTGACCAGGCAAAAGCAAGCCTGGCTCCGTGGGTTTGCTCTTTAGCAAAGTTCGTATAGCGCATGGGGATTGTGGTGCGCCGTTGGTGGTCCAGTGTATTGGCTGGAGCGATGCGATCGCGTGGTTTCGTCGCGCGGTCATCGGATACGAATTGGCTTATCCCTGCTTCTGGAACTGCTCGATCAAGTGTTCCTCTCTGCCCGTGCACACGGACAGAAGGCGGCAAGGACCGTCCGACGCCGCAAGGTAGGCATGTCCCATGCTGCTATCGAAGTAGACCGACTCGCCAGTCTTGAGCCGCACAGGAGCGTAGAACTCTGTGTGGAATTCGACCTCTCCTTCCAGGATATAGGTGAACTCTTCGCCCGAATGCTTGATCAGGCTGCCAAATTCGGCGACAAACTCATCAATGGTGCGGGCGCGGACTTCCGCGATCAACGGCACCATTTGCTTTTTCAGCAGTTCCACCGCAAGAAAGGTCTCCACATACGGCTCGGTCTTTACCACCAGACCCTCGCCCAGTCGCTGAACGATGCGTCTGCCCGGTACTGCCGGCGTGCTTCCTGTTTCCGCTCGGTCCGCAACCAGGCCCAACAACTCCGACAGGTCGATGCCCAGGCCATTGCTGACAATCGAAAGTTTTTCGTAAGACAATGCAGCCCGTCCCATTTCAAGTTTCGAGATGGTCGAGATGGCAAGCCCGGTGCGTTTGCTGACCTCCTGCAAGGTCAAGCCAAGCTTATTACGCAGGGTGCGAATTGCCAGACCGGGCGGGCTCGGGCCAAAGGCCGTATTGGTAGAGAGATTTTTACTCATATGTCCTCAAAGCGTGCCAGAAAACCTCGGCTCGCACATTACACCATTATTTTTTTGGAAAAAATATCCGTTATAGAAAAGTGTTGGGGTAACGCAATAGGGGTGCGGTTGCCCCCTCTGCTGCGGCGTGGAGGGTCGCCGCTTTATTCTGACTTCTGAAATTGCTCGATGACACTCTGCGCCTGCCCCGTGCATACGGACAGAACGCGGCAAGGACTGTCGGACGCCGCAAGGTAGGCGTGTCCCATGCTGCTATCGAAGTAGACCGACTCGCCAGTCTTGAGTCGCACAGGAGCGTAGAACTCGGTGTGGAATTCGATTTCTCCTTCCAGGACATAAGCAAACTCTTCGCCCGAATGCTTGATCAGGCTGCCAAATTCGGCGATGAAGTCCTGAATCGTACGGGCATGAGTTTCTCCCACCACGGGTAGCAATCGCTTGTTCAGAAGCTCCACGGCGAGAAACGCCTGCGAATAGGAGCTGGTCTGGACGCTTAGACCCTCACCCAAGCGCTGGACCACACGCCTGCCCGGCACCGATGGAGCAACTTCGGTTTCAGAACCGTCAGCGAGAAGGCTGAGTAATTCCGTCAGATTGATGCCCAAACCGGTACTGACGAGCGAAAGTTTTTCGTAGGACAGGGAAGCCCGCCCCATCTCAAGCTTCGAAATCGTCGAAACGGCGAGCCCGGTTCGTTCACTGACCTCCTGCAAGGTCAACCCAAGTTTGTTGCGCAGGGCGCGAATGGCTTGGCCGGGCTTATTCGGCCCGGACGTATCGTTGGTAGCGAGATTTTTCCTCATAGCTCACCAGTATGCCAAAAAAGTCTCTAATCTGCACGTCGTGATATAAATTGTCCAAAAGTGAAAATTATATTCATTTTGGAAAATTGATGGTGTAGTGTATCACCTGTGCTGCCGCAGGCTAGCGATGTATCAACTTGGTCACGACAGAACCGAATGCGTATTTCTATGAAAATTTCGAACTCGATTGAGCACTGGCCGTTTCTTCGACCGTTTCACATTGCGGGGCACACTTTCGATGGCGTCGATGTGCTCGTGGCGACCGTTACGGCGGGCGGCCTCTGTGGGCATGGCGAAGCCGCGGGGGTGTACTACCGGGGCGAGACCACGGACAGTATGGCTGCTGAAATTGACCGGCTCGCGCAGGATGTCGGCATCGAGTCGCGCGAGGAATTACGGCGCGTTATGGCGCCGGGCGGCGCACGTAACGCGCTCGATTGTGCGTTGTGGGATCTGGAAGCAAAGCAGGCACGCCAGCCAGTTTGGCAACTGGCCGGACTGAATTCCGTGCGGCCCTTATTGACTACGCTGACCATCGGTGGGGATACCCCCGGCCGTATGGCCGGCTGCGCGACCTTGATGAAGCAGGCGCGTGCGTTAAAACTCAAGCTGTTGGGAGATGGCGGCGATGCGGAGCGGGTGCGCGCCGTGCGCGCTGTCCGGCCCGACGTTTGGCTCGGTGTCGACGCGAACCAAGGCTTTACCCCGGCGAGTTTCCACGCGCTCTTGCCCACGCTGGTCGAGGCGAAGGTGCAATTGGTGGAGCAGCCGTTCCCGATCGAGCGCGACGCCGACCTCGATGGTCTCGGCTCACCCATTGCGTTGGCTGTCGACGAGAGCGTTCTGGACCAGCGCGATATCGAACGTTTTGTTGGCCGTGCCGATGTGATCAATATCAAACTCGACAAATGCGGCGGTCTCACCGAAGCGTTGGAGATGGTTTCTCTGGCCCATTCTCTGGGTTTCAAGGCGATGGTGGGGACCATGCCGGTGACTTCACTTTCGACCGCGGTCGGTTTCGTGCTGGGCCAGTTCTGCGATTTCGTCGATCTGGACGGCCCGATCTTTCTTGCACGCGATCGCGAGCCATCCGTGGCTTACGTAGATGGGCATCTTCACTGCCCGGATGCCGTTTGGGGCTCGGCGACATCTTCCGCTTTAGCGACCTAAATTTCACCGGTTTTCCGTTCACAAACTTTACAAACGAGGCGTGCTGTCTCGTACCCCAACTCTCCAGGAGTTTTTCATGAGCGAAGCGTCTGTTAGCGAAACCCCATCCGTAGAGAAGAAGTCCGATGCCGTCGCGTTGGATGAGATCTTTCAACCCTTCAATGTGAGCGACAGGCCAGGACTGGTGGTCGGTATCGCCCAACATGGCAAGACGCTGTACCGGCGCGCTTTTGGCTTGGCCAGCGTCGAGCTCGGCGTCGCCAACACGCCGCACACGCGCATGCGGATCGGTTCCACCACCAAGCACTTCACCTGCCTCGCGGCCTTGCTGCTGGCTGAAGAAGGCAAACTGGATTTGGACGTGAGCGTCCGTACCTACTTACCCGAGTTGTCTGTGCTGAAGGGTGAGCCGACGCTGCGTCAGTTGATGTCACATACCAGTGGCTACCGCGACTACCTTGATGTCGGATTCATGGCCGAAGGCATGGCGATCAAGCCACGGGGAGTAGCGCTGCAGACTCAGCTGCGGCAGCGCGAAGTCAACTTCGCGCCGGGCGAGATGATGATCTATAACAACGGGGGGTACCACCTGCTGTCGCTGGTCATCGAGCGCATCGGCGGCATGCCGTTCGAGAGTTTTTTGAAGGAGCGCATCTTCACTCCGCTGGGCATGATCGACACTGAGTCGGTGCCGAGTGACTTCATCATCACGCGCGGTGCCGCGGCCCTGCACTGGCCGTTGCCGGACGGCAGCTTTCGGCGGGGCATTCTCCCGACCGAAGAGATGCTCGGCGAGGGGGCAATAGTTTCAACCATCGACGATATGCTCCTTTGGCTCGCTCACCTGCGCGGTCCCAAGACGATAGGTAGCGAGAATAGCTGGCAACAGCTGGTGACGCCCGCGCGTCTGAATAACGGCTTGGTGACCACTTATGCGTTAGGTTTGCATGTGCATTCATATCGCGGTGTCGATGTCATTCATCACGGGGGCTCTGTATTCGGTGGTTCAAGCCAGATGATCACCGTGCCCGCACACGGTCTGGACATCATCATCATCGCCAACGGTATCCCCGATAGCGTGGAAAAACTGGCGGACACGGTGATCGACACTTTGTTGGGCGACGACGTTCTGGGCGCAGCAGCGATCACGGCCGACGGCGTGCGATTCAAGTCCATGATGGGTACCCGCTACTACGCACCGGACTCGGGCCTGACGGTTGGCTTTGCCGACGCCGACGGCAAGCTTGGTTTGGTGCTCAATAACTTTGGACCATGGCCGCTGTGCGACGAAGGTGAGTCGCTGCAGATGAGTTTTGAGGACACCGCCGTTGGCCCGTTCGTGATCGACACCAGCGCCCTGGCGACCGAGGGCGCCGCGCCGACTAAGCTGGAAGTACGCGAGGGCGGCAACGTGCATCGGATGGAGTTGTTGCCTGAGCTGGCATCGCCCTTGTCGGAGGTGGGGCAGGCATTGGTGGGTCGCTACCGCGCAGCCGACCTGGATGCCGATGCGCGCATCGCATTCGACGGCGACGTTCTGAAGTTGGATATCTTTGGTAAATGGGGGGTCAACTTGTTGGTCCTGGAAGCGTTCTCGGCCGACGTGTTTGGCGCACAAGGCATAGAGCCCTTTCCGCCGTTCGGCGTGTCGCTTACCGTCGAGCGCAAGCAGGGCCAGGTGACGGCGCTGCGCGTCGATAGCTGGCGTACCCGCCGCATGCTGTTTGAGCGCGTGGGCGATTGACGCAAGCCAATCCCACCCTGCGAGTCCAGCGGGCAAACGACCCGAGCGTGCGGTGATCGGCCGCCGCACCAAAAAAAATAGCCGGGAGACGAGAATGAACGCCAAGTTAAAGCGCGCAGGCACAGCGCTGGAAGACAAATACATCGCCGCAGAGGGCTGGGTTTACCTGACTGGAATGCAGGCATTGGTGCGCCTTCCACTGCAGCAGCGCTTGCGCGATGTGGCCGCAGGGCTGAACACCGGCGGGTACATTTCCGGCTACCGTGGCTCACCGTTGGGCCGCTATGACATGGAGCTTTGGGCGGCGGAAAAGTCGCTGCGGGCCGCGAATATTGTGTTTCGATCCGGGTTGAATGAAGACCTGGCCGCGACCGCCATCTGGGGCGCTCAATACGTCGGATCGTTTCCCGGCGCCAAGGTCGACGGCGTGTTCGGCATCTGGTACGGCAAGGGCCCCGGCGTCGATCGTTCAGGTGACGTACTGCGGCATGGCAACTTGGCGGGAACTTCGCCCAAGGGCGGCGTGCTTTGCCTGGCAGGCGACGATCACGGCGCGAAGAGTTCGACGGTTGCCAATTTCTCCGATCCGGTCTTCATTGCGGTAGGAATGCCCGTGCTGTATCCGTCAAACACCCAGGAACTGCTTGATTTCGGCCTGCATGGCATTGCGCTGAGCCGGTTTTCCGGCTGCTGGGTCGGGATGAAAGTTGTCACCGATGTCGTGGAAGGTGGCGGGTCGGTGTACGTAGGCCCCGACGCGCCTGTGATCAAGTTACCCGAGACACCGAGTGAACCTAAAGACGCCTTCGGCGCCGGTTATCACATCCGCGCTTTCGACATGGCGCTGCCGCAAGAGGATCGTCTCTATAACCACAAGCATGCGGCGGTCCTGGCCTATGCGCGGGTCAACGATTTAAATCGAATCACGCTCAACCCAGAGGGCGCGCGCATCGGGATTATGGCGGCGGGTAAAGCCTGGCAAGACCTGCTGCAAGCGCTCGAAAACCTCGAAATTGACGTGGAGCGGGCAACTGGTTTGGGATTGCGCCTGCTAAAAGTCGGCATGGTATGGCCACTCGACCCCGAAATCGTACGCGAGTTCGCACAGGGTCTAGAGACAATCATTGTGGTCGAAGAGAAGCGACCTATCCTCGAGGATCAGTTGCGCGCTATTTTGTATGGCAGTGCAACTGCTCCCCGCCTTATCGGGAAGCATGTCAACGGTGGTGTGTTCGATCCCGAGCGCGGAGCGGTCGCTTTTCCTAATTCCGCGGAATTTTCACCCAATGTAGTGGCCAAGGTGATAGCGGACGTGATGGGCGACGTCTTGCCGACCGGCTGCTCGCAGCTTGCAGCGTCTTTGAGCCCCAAAGCGCCTGTCGCCGGCGCGCCCATGCGTGCCCCCAGTTTTTGCTCGGGCTGTCCCCACAACCGATCGACCCGGGTGCCGGACGGCAGTCGGGCGTTGGCCGGCATCGGCTGCCACACGATGGCAATGCTGGCCAACCCGAAACAGACGACCACGGTGTCTCATATGGGCGCCGAAGGCGTGATGTGGCTTGGACAACAGCCCTTCACCTCAGAGAAGCATGTGTTTGCGAACCTCGGTGACGGCACCTACGCCCACTCGGGCTCGCTCGCGATCCGGCAGGCCGTCGCCGCCGGGGTGCCAATCACTTACAAGCTGCTGTTCAACGGCTTTGTTTCGATGACGGGCGGTCAGACGGTCGAAGGGGCCCAGACGCCGCAACAGATACTTGCCAGCCTTGCCGGCGAAGGTGTGCGCAAGATGGCAGTCGTGACGGATGACCTCGAGCGCTACCACGGCGTGGCGTTGCCGGACGGCGTGACCTTGCATCATCGTACTCAGTTGGAAGCGGTCCAGCGAGACTTCCGCGAATACCCGAACGTCTCCGTGATTCTCTACGACCAGCCCTGCGCCACCGAGCGCCGTCGGCTGCGCAAACGCGGCAAATGGGTCGACCCCGCTAAGCGTACCTTCATCAATCCCGCCGTATGCGAAGGGTGCGGCGATTGCGGTGTCGCCTCCAATTGCATGTCGATCGAACCGCTGGAAACCGAATTGGGTCGCAAGCGTCGGATCAATCAGGCCAGTTGCAACAAAGACTATTCCTGCGTCGAGGGCTTTTGCCCGAGCTTCGTCACCGTACATGGCGGCAAGCTGCGCAAGTCTGGGGCTGTCCACGAGACGGCCATCAAACTCGCGTGGACGGCGCCTCTGCCCATGCCGGACATTCCGGCATTGGATCGAACACATGGCGTGCTCATCAGCGGCATTGGCGGAACCGGGGTGGTGACCATCGGACAGACCCTGGCCATGGCCGCTCACATCCAAGGCTACTTCAGTTCCAATCTCGACGTGACCGGTCTCGCGCAGAAGTACGGTTCGGTGAGTTCGCATGTGCGCATCGCCCCGCAGCCGGAAATGCTACACGCCACCCGCATCGCGGCTGGCGACGCCGACACGATGATCGGTTGCGACCTGATTGTGGCTGCGACGGACGAGTCGATCTCTCGCCTTTCGTCCGGCAAGAGCCGTGCCGTTGTCTGTACCGATCTGATTCCGACGGCCGATTTCGCCCGCAATCCGGACTGGCAAATCGATGCGGCGGCTTTGACTGACAGATTGCACCGCGTATTGGGCGACAAGGTGCTGCTGTTCGAAGGGCAGCGACTGGCCTTGGGCCTGATGGCCGACCCGATCGCGGCCAACATGCTGATGCTCGGAGCGGCTTGGCAACTCGGACAGATCCCGTTGGAGCTGGAAGCGATCGAGCGTGCTATCGAACTGAACGGCGTTGCTATCGCCATGAACAAGGAGGCGTTTACCTGGGGCCGTCGGATAGCACACGATCTGCCGGCCGTGGAAGGTTTCATCAAGGCAAACAATCCGGCGCAAGTCATCAACCTCGTGCCACGACTGCGGCGCAGCGTCGACGAAATCGTGACTCACCGCTCAGCGCATCTGGTCGCCCATACGGGTGAGGCGCTTGCCTCGCGGTATCGCATGCTGGTCGAGCGTGTGCGAAAAGCCGAGACTGCCGTGGTTAAAGGCGACGCGTTGACGCGAGCGGTAGCACACAACTACCATCGCCTGCTGGCCGTCAAGGACGAGTGGGAGGTGGCCCGTCTCTACAGTCACCCCGACTTCAAGGCAGCGCTTGCGCGGGAGTTCGACGGTGATTACAAATTACATTTTCATCTCGGCGCCTGGCCCTTCGCCAAGGTGGATGTCAATAGCGGCAAGGTGACAAAGGGAGAGGCGGGTCCCTGGCTGATGACGGCTTTCAAGTGGATGTCCCGCTTTCGCAGCCTGCGTGGCAGCATCATCGACCCGTTCCGGAATAACGCCGAACGAGCGCTGGAACGTAGGTTGGTCATTCAATACGAAACCGACATCGAGCGTTTGCTGAGCGAGCTGGACCTACGTACGCTGCCTGTCGCGGCCAAGCTGGCCGCGCTGCCGCAATCGATTCGCGGTTATGGACACGTGAAGGAGGCTCAGGCGGCTTCCGCGTCGGCCGCGCGCGACAAGCTGCTGATGGAATTTGCGATGGCAGGCGGCCCCGAGGCGGAGGTGCCTGGATTTCTGCGCAGCGGAGACCAACAATGAATATGCGAGCAGTCGAGACCGCGCCCCAACTCGACATGGAGTACTGTCTTGAAGACCGTTATCGCCGAGAAGACGGATCGGTTTTCCTGACCGGCACCCAGGCACTGGTGCGGATCCTGGTCGAACAAGCGCGCAGTGACCGTGCGGCCGGCATTACCTCGGGTGGGCTCGTGTCCGGCTATCGCGGCTCGCCGCTGGGTGGATTTGACCAGGAGCTCTGGCGTCAAAAGACGCTACTCGCGGAACATGACATCCGTTTCGAACCGGGTTTGAACGAGGATCTTGGCGCGACCATGCTGTGGGGCGCGCAGCAGATCGATGCGTTTCCCGGCAAGCGCGTGGATGGCGTGTTCTCGATGTGGTACGGCAAGGGTCCCGGTGTCGACCGTACCGGCGATGTTTTTAGAAACGCCAATATTTTGGGGACCTCGAGGCAAGGCGGCGTACTGGCTGTAGCGGGTGACGACCATGCCGCGCAATCGTCGATGTTTCCGCATCAGACGGATCACGTTTTCGAAGGTGCGATGATGCCGATCCTCTTTCCGGCATCGGTTGAGGAATACATCGAATTCGGCCTCACGGGCTACGCAATGTCGCGCTTTTCCGGGCTGTGGGTAGCGTTCAAGGCGATTACGGAGACCGTCGAGAGTGGACGTTCGATGATGGTGCAAGGGCATGCTCGTGATGCTGTGTCTCGCTTTGCTCTGCCCACAGACATCGCGATTCCCGAGAGGCGGGGTTTCAATTACGACCCGAATCTGCGCTGGCCCGCGGAGCGCAGTGAGCTTGAACGACGGGTGCTTGACGAACGCTTGCCTGCGGCACTCGGCTTTATGCGTGCGAATCCGCTCGACCGGACGCTGGTCCGGCCTTCACAGGCACGCGTCGGTATCGTGACTGCCGGCAAAGCACACGGCGACGTGCTCGCCGCATTCTCCGCGCTCGGACTTGGCCCCAAGGAACTTGAACGCCTCGGCATTGGCGTTTACAAAATTGGCATGATCTGGCCGCTGGAGGCCGAAGGTCTGCGTCAATTTGCACGGGGCATGCAGGCGCTTGTTGTGGTCGAGGAAAAACGGTCGTTCGTCGAGCGCCAGATCAAGGATGCCCTGTTTAACCTGCGTGCCGACGAGCGCCCGGCAGTCTTCGGCAAGGATCTGGGCGAAGCCGGACCGCTGTTGCCTGCCGCGATGGAATTTGCTCCCGAACAGATCGTCGCTGCACTCAAGCGTTTTTTTGCCCACGTAAAAGTCGAGTTGACGGCTGCGGCGCTGACCGGAGAGCAACTCCAACGTGGCGCTGCGCGAGTCATTCCTCTGGCTAACGGTAAGGACAAGGGTAAGGATGCCGAGCCGCTTACCCGCAAGCCTTTCTTCTGTGCGGGCTGTCCGCACAACACGTCGACCAAACTTCCAGATGGCTCGTTTGCGGCAGCGGGTATCGGCTGTCACATCATGGCGCTCGGCGAAGCGGGCGATACGGCGACGTTCTGCCAGATGGGCGGGGAAGGGGTTCAGTGGCTTGGGATGTCCACCTTTATGGATATCCCGCATATGTTCGTCAATCTCGGAGACGGAACGTATCAGCATTCCGGCAGCCTGGCGATTCGCCAATCGGTGGCGGCCAAGGCTAACGTCACCTACAAGATCCTGTTTAACGATGCGGTGGCGATGACCGGTGGTCAGCCAGCCGAAGGTGGCCTGACGGTCCAGCGCGTGGTCTCCCAGGTGGCCGCGGAAGGCGTGGCGAAAGTGGTGGTAGTCACAGACGAACTCGAGAAATATGTTGGCGCGTTCGCCCTGCCGGTCGCGGTGGAAGTTCGGCATCGCGACGACCTTGACGCGTTGCAACGAAGGTTGCGGGAAAGCAAGGGCGTCTCGGTCATTGTCTATGACCAGACATGCGCCGCCGAAAAACGTCGTCGTCGCAAACGCGGCAAGCTGATCGACCCGCCCAGGCGCATTGTGATCAACCCGGCGGTCTGCGAAGGCTGTGGCGACTGTTCCGTGCAATCGAATTGCATTGCGATCGAGCCGCTTGAAACGGACCTCGGCCGCAAGCGTGTGGTTAACCAGTCGAGTTGCAACAAGGACACTTCATGTCTTAAGGGTTTTTGCCCTAGCTTTGTCACGCTTGAAGGACTGCAACCGAAGAAGCCGGACCAGAAGCTTATCGGCGGCATCGAAGATGAATGGCGCGCCAGGCTTCCGGCGCCGGCGGCCGTATCACCGGCCGTGCAAAAGCACGCGAGCATCGTCGTCACGGGCATTGGCGGTACCGGCGTCGTCACCATTGGCGCGATTCTCGCCATGGCGGCACACCTCGAAGGCAAGGGTGCATCCACGCTTGATTTTACCGGCCTGGCCCAGAAGAACGGCGCCGTGATCAGTCACGTTCAAATTGCGAACAGCCGTAACCACATCGTGACGTCCCGGATTGGCGCGCATACCGCGAACGTGTTGCTCGGTTGCGACGCAGTCGTTGCTGCGTCCAGTGGAGCGCTTTCGCGAGTGGCTTCCGGTGTCACGCGAGCTATCGTGAATGAAAAAATCACACCGACATCCGACTTCGTCCGCAACGGCGATCTGCCGCTGAGCAAAGCCCTGCATCAAGCCGTGATCGAAGGCGCCGTCGGTCGTGCACCGTCTGTGTTCTGGGATGCTTCGGGCGCGGCCGAGGTGCTATTCGGCGACGCCATTGCATCGAACATGATGATGGTTGGTTACGCATATCAACTGGGGCTGATACCTTTGTCAGAGCAAGCAATTGGACGGGCGATCGAATTGAACGGCACGGCCGTGAAGATGAACGAGCGCGCGTTTTTCTGGGGGCGCTTGCTGGCACATGACGCCAGCATTGTGGAACGTGTTTCTGCTGCATTGCCTACGCCGCCGGCCGTATTCGAGTTTGAACGCTTTGTCGCGGACCGGGTGCGTGACCTCACGCTCTATCAGAACGCCGCCTATGGCCTTCGCTACAAGGCTCTCGTGGATCGCGTGCAGCAGGCCGAGCATCGCATCGAGGGCTCTGCCGGCGAGCTGGCGGAAGCTGCCGCACGTAACTACTTCAAGGTGCTTGCATACAAGGACGAGTACGAAGTGGCCCGGCTTCACACCGATGGAAGTTTCGGCGCGTACCTGTCGAATGCCTTTGACGGCGGCGGCAAAAAGATCTTCTACATGGCGCCACCTTTTTTGACCCGCCGCGATGAGCGTACTGGCCGTAGAAACAAGATTGCACTGCGCGGCGCATGGCTCGATCCGCTGCTGCGCTTATTGAAGCACGGCAAGGTTTTACGGGGTACGCCTCTCGACCTGTTCGGCCGTCAAGCGGATCGCATGATCGAACGCGCATTGATTGGCGAATTTGAGGAAGACGTCGATCTGTCGCTGAGCAGGCTCACGCCGCTGATGCTTGGAACGGCGATCGACCTGCTGTCCGTACCCGCGTCGATTCGCGGATACGGGATCGTGAAAGAACGCAACTACGCAAATGCACGACCGATTCGTCAGCGCCATCGCGCGGTGTTGCTGAATAACGGTCGCTGATAGTGCGAATCAACTGAATTCCCGCACGGCTCGATTCACGCCTTGGGGTTCCCCCCAGCAAGCTCGCGTTTTCTTCATGGCGTGGCAATGATGCCGATAATTAGCTTCTCACGCCAATTTTTCCATTCTTTGTTTGCAGTGGAAAAATAATTCAAATTGGAAAATTTTTCTGCGACGGTGAACCTAAATATAGTATGCCGATGCTTGTATCTGGGGCTGAACTGTCCGATTTGTAATCCCGTGTCATCAAATATACCCAGCATATTTGAAAGAAATGAAACCCAATCGTGCGTTAATTAGTCTTATTTTACAGATTAACCATGGTGGTTTTGTCCGCACCGTCATGTTTCTGTCAGTTTCCTGTCCCGTTGCTGTCAGGTTGTTTGTTTAGAATCCGACCGCAACGCGGCTGTCCGCGAGGTGGACAATTCAAAGAGGGTATACATGAAAGCAGGACCGAAAGGCTGGCGCTGGGCTGTCGCCCTTCTCGTGATAGCGGTAATCGCAGGCATTGCCTGGTTTTTTCTGCATAGCGCCAAAAAGCCGGTCGCGCCGCGCGTTGCCACCCCGGTCAGCGCCGTTGCTGTCAAGTTGGCCGATGTTCCCGTTTATATCGATGCTTTAGGCACCGTCACGCCGACCCGGACGGTGACCGTGATGACCCAGATCAACGGCATCCTGAACACCGTTAACTTTAAGGAAGGTCAGCGGGTCAAGGCGGGGCAGGTGATTGCCACCATCGATTCGCGGGCCTTGGTGGCTCAACTGACCCAAGCGCAAGGCACGCTGTTGCACGACCAAGCCGTGCTGGCCAACGCCAGACTCGACTTGGCGCGCTACCAGCAGTTGATCAAGATCGGTTCGATTACGCAGCAGACCCTGGATACCCAGGTCGCTTCGGTTCAAGAGGATGAGGGAACCGTGAAGGCCGATGCCGGCAGCGTGCAAAATCTGCAAGTTCAGGTCAGCTACTGCACTATTACTTCCCCGGTCGACGGAGTAGTCGGCTTGCGCCTGGTCGACCCGGGCAACTACGTGACCACCGCGGCGACCACCGGAGTCGCGGTGATTACGCAGTTGCAGCCGGCCACCGTGGTGTATGCCGTGCCGGAAGATTATCTGGGCCAAATCCATAAGGCCATGACGCGCGGTGCGGTGACGGTGTATGCCTACGACCGGAATAAGAAGACGATTTTGGCCACGGGCAGTGTGCTGGCGTTGGACAACCAGGTCGATACCGCCACCGGCACGGTCAAGCTCAAGGCAAGCTTCCCCGCCAGCGGCGATACGCTGTTCCCTAACCAGTTTGTCAACGCGCGGATGCAGGCCGACACCTTGAGCCAGATCACGGTGGTGCCGACTGCGGCGATCCAGCAGGGCACCAACGGCGATTTTGTATTTGTCATCGGGGCGGCGAATAAAGTCGCGCTGCGTAATGTGAAAGCGGGGCCGGTCTACCAGGACAACACCGCCATTTTGGACAATGGAGTCAAAGTGGGCGAGCAGGTGGTGACGGATGGCGCGGACAAACTCGATAACGGCTCGCTGGTGAAAGTCGTGGCGCATTGATGACGCCTTACTCGGAGGCGGCGCGCCCATGAATATCTCACGTCCTTTTATTGAACGGCCGATCGCGACCACGCTGTTGATGATCGCTTTGTTGCTGGTCGGCATGTTGGCTTACCACTTGCTGCCGGTTTCGGCCCTGCCGGAGGTCGATTACCCGACGATCCAGGTCTACACCGAATACCCGGGCGCCAGCCCGGATGTGGTCAGCTCGTCGATTACCTCGCCGCTGGAACGGCAATTCGGTGAAATGCCCGGCCTGAAGACGATGAATTCGACCAGTTCGAATGGCGCTTCGGTGATTACCTTGCAGTTCGATCTGTCGCTTTCGCTCGACGTGGCCGAACAGGAAGTGCAGGCGGCCATCAATGCCTCGGCGAGTTATTTGCCGGCCAACTTGCCGTATCCCCCGGTATATAGCAAGGTGAATCCCGCCGATGCGCCGGTGTTGACGCTATCGCTGACCTCCGACGTGCTGCCGTTGCCGAAGATCGAGGATCTGGCCGATACACGTCTGGCCCAGAAAATCTCGCAGATCTCGGGCGTCGGCCTGGTTACCATCAGCGGCGGCCAGCGCCCCTCCGTGCGTATCGAAACCGACACCGGCGCCTTGAATGCGCTGGGGATGTCGCTGGACGATGTGCGCACCGCGCTGGGCACGGCCAACGTGAATCAAGCCAAGGGCAATCTCGACGGAAAATACCAGTCGTATTCGATCGGCGCCAACGATCAACTGCAGTCTGCCGCAGACTATACCGACCTCATCATTGCCTATAAAAACGGCGCGCCGGTGCGTATTTCACAGATCGCGAAGTCGATTCAGGGGCCGGAAAACATACAACAGGCGGCCTGGACCAATAGCACGCCATCTATCGTGCTGAATATCCAGCGCCAGCCGGGCGCCAATGTGATCCAGGTGGTCGATCGCATCCAGTCTCTCCTGCCGCAGTTGCGTGCGGCGTTGCCGGCGACCCTGAAGGTCGATGTGCTGACCGATCGTACCCAAACCATCCGGGCCTCGGTGACCGATGTGCAATATGAATTGGCCACCGCGGTCGGCTTGGTGGTGATGGTGATTTTCCTGTTTTTGCGCAACCTGGCGGCGACCATTATTCCGGCCGTGACGGTACCGCTGACGCTGGTCGGCACCTTGGCGGTGGCCTATATGCTGGGCTTTTCGCTGAACAACTTGACCTTGATGTCGCTGACGGTGGCCACCGGTTTTATCGTCGACGATGCGATCGTGATGATCGAGAACATCACCCGTTATATCGAGGCCGGCGACAAACCGATGGAAGCTGCGCTCAAAGGGGCCAAGCAAATCGGTTTCACCATTATTTCCTTGTCGGTGTCGCTGATTGCGGTGATGATCCCGCTGCTGTTTATGGGCGACGTGGTGGGTCGCCTGTTCCGCGAGTTTGCCTTGACCCTGGCCATCGCCATCGTGATCTCCGCCATGGTGTGTTTGACCCTGACGCCGATGATGTGCTCCCGCATGCTCAAGGAACATGGCGAACAACACCGGGTCGATTTTTTTGACCGCATCAATCAGCGTTATGTGCAGGGGCTGGGGTGGGTGCTTGAGCATCGTGGCATCACCCTGATCTCGGTGGCGCTGACCACGGCGCTGACCTTCCTGATTCTGTTCCTGATGCCCAAGGGCTTTTTCCCGGAACAAGATACCGGCTTGCTGCAAGGCATCTCGCAAGCGGCGCCCGGCATTTCCTTCCAGCAGATGGCGCTTAAGCAGCAACAACTGGTCACGCAAATCCTCAAAGATCCCGCGGTCACCAGTTTATCGTCATTTGTCGGCATCGACCAAACCAATCCGACCATCAATCAGGGCAGTATCCTGATCAATTTGAAGGACAAGGGCGACCGTAGCAGCAGCGCCGAAGTGATACGGCGGCTCTCGGATTCGAACGCCAACACGCCGGGCATGCATTTATTCCTGCACCCGGTGCAGGATTTGACGCTCGACGATTCGATCTCCACCACCACTTATCGCTTGGGACTACAGGCCACCGACCCCGATGTCCTGACCTTGTGGACCGGCAAATTGATCGCGGCGCTCAAGCAAGATCCGGTGTTTGCCGATGTGCAAAGCCAGGCGATGCAGCAAGGCAATCAGGTGCAATTGACTTTCGACCGCGATACGGCGTCGCGCTTGGGGGTTACGCCGCAAAATATCGATGACGTGTTGTATGACGCTTTCGGCCAGCGCCAGGTTTCGACCATTTTTACCCAGCTCAATCAATATCATGTGGTACTGGCGGCAAATAAAGACCCGGATGATTTATCCGGTTTGCTCAATGGTTTGTATGTCGACACGGCTGCCGCAGGCGTCACGCCTTTGTCGAGCATGGCAACCATGAAACTGATTCAGGCGCCGGTGACGATCAATCGCGAAGGCCAGTTCCCCTATGCCGACGTGTCTTTTAACCTGGCGCCCGGTTATACGCTGGGCGCGGCTGTTTCGCGTTTGACCGAGGTCGAGCACGAGATCGGTTTGCCGCAAACGGTACAGGCCACACTGGAAGGATCGGCTGCGACCTTCGAGTCGTCGTTGTCCAACGAGGCATTTCTGGTATTGGCCGCGATCATCGTGGTGTATCTGATGCTTGGGGTGCTGTACGAGAGTTTTATCCATCCGGTAACGATCCTCTCGACTTTACCGTCGGCGGCGCTGGGCGCTTTGTTGGCGCTGTTTCTCACCGGCACGCAATTCGACATCATCGGTTTGATCGGGATCGTGCTGCTGATCGGCATCGTGATGAAAAACGCGATTATGATGATCGACTTCGCCCTGGAGCTGGAGCGCAACGAAAACGCGACGCCGCTGGAGGCGATCCGGCGCGCCGCGGAACTACGCTTCCGCCCGATCATGATGACCTCGATGGCCTCGCTGTTTGGCGCTGTGCCGCTCGCGTTCGGCACCGGCATGGGCTCGGAATTACGCCACCCCTTGGGTATTGCCATCATCGGCGGTTTGCTGGTGAGTCAATTGCTGACCTTGTTTTCGACGCCGGTGATTTATCTCGCGATGCATCGTGTCGAAGGTTTTTTCAGCCGGCGTGATCGCATGGTTGCGGAGTAAGCCGGGATGAACCTGTCAGCACCGTTTATCCGGCGCCCGGTAGCGACCATTCTGTTCGCCGTGGCGATTGCGCTGGCCGGTATGCTTGCCTTCAAGTTGTTGCCGGTAGCGCCGCTGCCTGAAGTCGATTTCCCCACTATCAGCGTGTCCGCGACCTTGCCGGGCGCCGATCCGAATACCGTGTCGAGTTCGGTCGCCACGCCGCTGGAACGCCAGTTCGGGCAAATCTCGGGGATCACCCAGATGACCTCGGTGAGTTCGCTGGGGGCGACCCGCATCACCATGCAGTTCGATTTGAACCGCAATATCGACGGTGCGGCGCGCGATGTGCAAGCGGCCATCAATGCCGCTCGCACCAATTTGCCCAGCACCCTGGACGGCAATCCGACCTATCGCAAGGTCAACCCCGCCGATGCGCCGATCCTGATCATTTCCCTGACCTCCGATTCGGCGACGCGCGGCCAGTTATACGATGCGGCCTCAACCGTGCTGCAACAAAAACTGCTGCAGACCCCCGGCGTCGGCGACGTGAACGTCGGCGGCGGCGCTTTGCCCGCGGTGCGCATCGAACTCAATCCGGATCGCGTCAGTCATTACGGCATCAGCCTGGAACAGATCCGTACCGCGATCGCCAATTCGAATGTCGACCTGCCCAAGGGTTGGACCTCCGCCGCCGGCCAGTCGTACAACATCGGCGCCAACGACATGCTGTACAACACCGGCGACTATGGCCCGCTGATCGTGCGCAAAAACGGCGGCGACGTGGTGCATATCTCCGACCTCGGCTACGTCAAGCAGGATGTCGAAAACCTGGAGAATTACGGCCTCTCGGACGGCAAAGCGGCGGTCTTGCTGATTGTGTATAAGGAACCCGGCGCGAACGTAATCGACACGGTGAAAAACGTCAAGGCGGCCCTGCCGTTTTTGCGGGCCTCGATCCTGCCGACGATCAGGCTCAATATCTTGATGGATCGCACCACCACCATCGAGGCTTCGCTGATCGGGGTCGAGATCACCTTGCTGGTTTCGATGCTATTGGTCACCGCTGTGACCTACGCATTTTTCCGCGACTGGCGTACCACGCTGGTGCCGGCTATTGTGGTGCCGCTGTCCTTGTTGGGCACCTTCGGCGTGATGTACTTCCTGGGTTTCAGCCTGAACAATCTGTCTTTGATGGCGCTGACGATTTCCACCGGTTTTGTGGTGGACGACGCCATCGTGGTGGTGGAAAACATTACGCGTCACCTGGAGCTGGGCGAAACGCCTGTCGAAGCCGCGCTGGCAGGCGCGCAAGAAGTCGGGTTCACTATCTTGACCATCAGTATTTCGCTGGTCGCCGTGTTTATCCCCTTGTTGATGATGGGCGGCATCGTCGGCCGCCTGTTTCGCGAGTTCTCGGTTTCGCTGTCGGTGGCGATTGTGATGTCGATGCTGATCTCGCTGACGGTTACGCCGATGCTGGCCAGCATCACCTTCAAAGCCAGCGGCGGCGAGAAGCGCGAACATGGTTTGTCCGACCATCCGGACTCGCGCTTTCACCGTTTCTATGAACGCAGCCTGGGTTGGGTGATGCGCCATCCGCTGCTGATGGGCATCGTCACCATCCTGGTGGTGTTGCTCAACGTGCTGCTGTATGTGGTGATACCCAAGGGTTTCTTTCCGCAGGAAGACACGGGACGCCTGATCGGTTCGGTGCAAGCCTCGCAAAGCATCTCCTACCATGCGATGCAGCAGAAATTCCAGCAGATCAATCAGCAAGTCCTGAAAAATACCAACGTCGATACGGTGGGCGGTTTTGTCGGCGGCAGCAACGCCATCAACAGCGCCGTGATGTTTGTTTCGCTCAAGCCGCTGGGGGTACGCAAGGCCACCGCCGACGAGGTGATCAACCAGCTGCGCCGCACGCTGGGCAATATTCCCGGCGCCAAGTTATATTTGCAGTCGGCGCAAGACATTACGGTCGGCGGCCGGCAAAGCGCGGCCCAATATCAATACACCATGACGGCCGACGACCAGGCCGACCTCGACAAGTGGGTGCCGAAGGTCGAAGCCAGCTTGCGTAAGCTGCCGATGCTGACCGATGTCAACACCGACCAGCAGGACAACAGCATGCAGGCGACGGTCAATATCAACCGCGATACCGCGGCTCGCATGGGGGTCAATTTCGATTCGATCGACCAGGGGCTGTACGACGCCTTCGGCCAACGCCAAGTCTCGACCATCTACAAGGCAGCCAACCAATATCATGTGGTGATGGAATTGGCGCCCGAGTATTGGACCGACCCCGCCGCGCTCAAAGCCATTTATATTCCAGTCGGCGCGCCGAGCGCCACCGGCAGCGGCGCCACCAGCACCACCACTGCCGCCACCGCGATTGCAGCCAGTGGCGCGTCCAGCGTACAGGCGCTGGTGCCGCTCTCGGCCATGGCCGACTATTCGATCGATCGCACCGCCATTTCGATCAATCATCAAGGCACCTTCCCGGCGGTCACGGCGTCGTTCAACCTGGCTCCCGGCGCGTCGATCGGGCAGGCTACCGCAGCGGTCGACGCGGCCGTCGCGCAACTGCGCATGCCGGCCAGTATTACCGGCGCCTTCTCGGGCACGGCCCAGGTGTTCCAGCAGTCGGTGGCGAGCGAACCGCTGCTGATCCTGGCGGCGGTCCTGTGTGTATATCTGGTGCTGGGCATTCTCTACGAAAACCTGATTCACCCGCTCACCATCTTGTCGACCTTGCCCTCGGCCGGCGTCGGCGCGCTGATTGCGCTGCTGCTCACCGGCACGCAGTTGTCGATCATCGCACTGGTCGGCGTGATCCTGTTGATCGGTATCGTCAAGAAAAACGCCATCATGATGATCGACTTTGCGATTACCGAAGAACGCCGCAACAACCTGCCTCCGGAACAAGCCATTGTGCGCGCCTGCCTGGTGCGCTTTCGCCCGATCATGATGACCACGGTGGCCGCCATGCTGGGCGCGGTGCCCTTGGTGTTCGGTTCCGGTTACGGCGCGGAATTCCGCAAGCCTTTGGGGATCGCCATTATCGGCGGTCTGTTGTTCAGTCAAGTATTGACGCTGTACACCACGCCCGTCATTTACCTTTGGCTGGATCGAGCCGATCAACGCCTGCATAGACGCAGGAAGGGAGCATGACGATGCCTCGCTCAACCGTTTCCGCGCACCGACTTGCGCTGCCCCACCATGCCCGTCGCATGGCGGCCCGCTGCACGGCCTTGCTGGCGAGCGTGACCCTGGCCGCGTGCGCGGTCGGCCCCGACTACCATCCAGCGAAAATTGAATTGCCGACACGATTCAAGGAAGGCGCCACCTGGCAGCGCAGCGAAGCCAATCCGCAAGGCGCGCTTGCCAGCCAGTGGTGGCTGGTGTTTAACGATCCGCAGTTGACGCAATTGCTGCAGCAGTCGCTGCAAGCCAACCAGTCCATCGTCGCCGCGGAAGCCGCCTATCGCGTAGCGCAAGCCGAGGTGGATGCCGATACCGCAAGCCTGTTCCCGGTGCTTTCCGCCGATCTGTCGGGCACTCGGAGCAACTCGGGCGGCACGGGTGCCACTGCTACGTCGACGGGCGGAACCACGGCGCCGCACAATTTGGTCAACGCCTCGTTGACCGCCAGTTGGGAGCCCGACCTGTGGGGTTCGGTCCGGCGCCAGATCGAATCGGGCAAAGCCACGGCGCAGGCGGCCGATGCGACGTTGGCCGGCGAGCGATTGTCGATTGCCGCGAGCGTGGCGGGGGATTATTTCGCGCTGCGCGAATATGACACCGATATCGACTTGCTGCAAAAACAGCAAGTCATTGACGCTCGGCTGCTCGACGTGGCGCGGGCCAATTTTCAACAAGGCACCGGGTCGAACGATGAACTACTGGTCGCTGAAGATACGCTGGAAAGTGTGATTGCCGAGCTGCAAACCTCCAAGATCGCGCGTGAACAGGAAGAACATGCCATCGCGGTACTGCTTGGGGTCGCGCCCGCCAATTTCACCATTGCCGCGCAAGCGGACTATGCCTACAACAACCCCGAAGTGCCGCTGGTGCTGCCTTCGGTACTGCTGCAACGGCGTCCCGACGTGGTAACCGCTGAGCGCACCGCGGCGGCTGCCAACGCGCGTATCGGCGTCGCCGAGGCCGCGTTTTTTCCGACGCTGGGTTTGAGCGCGCAGGGCGGTTTCGAGCACAACACCTTGGCCCACCTGTTTTCCCTGCCCAGCCGGGTCTGGACCGTGGGGCCCGATCTTGCCGCAACCCTGTTCGACGGCGGCGCGCGCACAGCGGCGGTGCACCAGGCCGAGGCGACTTACGATGAGGATGCCGCCAACTACAAACAGGCGGTGCTGACGGCATTCCAGAATGTCGAGGACAGCTTGTCGTCGGTGAATCACCTGAATGACGAAGTGCAGGCTTTCCAGCATGTCTACCAGCGCAATCAGCAACTGTTTGCCAGCGAACAAGCGCAACTCAAGGCTGGTACCGCAAGCGAAGCCAATCTGCTGACTCAGCAACTGACCTTGCTGACAGCCGAACAAAGTTTGCGGGATGCACAGGGGCAAGTCGCGCAAAGCAAGATTTTACTGATCAAGAACCTCGGCGGCGGATGGAGTGCCGCACCCAAACCCGTCACCGGGCAATCCCCGCCACCAGGAAATCAATAAACGCCCGCACCCGCGGCGACAAATTGCGCCGGCTCGGGTAATACACGTATAAGTCGGCCGGCTGCAGGGTGAACCCCGGCAAGACCAATTGCAGCCGGCCGGCCTCAAGATGTTTGCTCAGATCCCACTCCGAGCGAATCAGGATGCCATGTCCGTCGATCGCCCAGCCCAGCACGATGTCGCCGTCGTTGCTGGACAAGGCGCCGTGAACCTTGACCACTTCGGTCTTGCGGTTGCGGGTAAAGCGCCAAATGCCATAAGCATCGTCGTTCTGCCGGTGAATGATGCAGCGATGCAGCGATAGGTCGGCCAGCGTCGACGGCTGGCCGTGGCGTTCCAGGTAGGCCGGCGAAGCGCACAGGAAGCGCCGGTTCGACATGATGCGGCGCGCGCTTAGACGCGTGTCGGGCAAGTCGCCGAAGCGAACCGCCAAATCGAAACCCTCTTCAACCAGGTCTATCGGGCTATCGGTCAGTTGTAACTGGATTTCCACTTCCGGGTAGCGCTGCGCAAAGGCCGACATCAACGGCGCGATGGTGGTGCGGCCAAAGCCGAGCGTGGCATTGACCCGCAATAAGCCGCGCGGCGCGGCACGGCTGCTGCCGACCAAATCGTCCATCTCGCGGATTTCGGCGAGGATCCGGCTGGCATGCGCCAGATAGATCTCGCCTTCACTGGTCAAGCTGACGCGCCGGGTGGTGCGGTTCACCAGTCGCACGCCCAGGCGCTGCTCCATCAACGCCAGTCGTTTGGTGGCGGCCGGCGGCGTGATGTCGAGCGCCCGGGCGGTGGCCGACAAGTTGGCATGCTTGGCCAACAGCACAAAAAAGCTCAATTCCGAAGAAGCGTCCGTTTTCATTCTTCACCTAAAGTGAATAATCGTTTGAATTAAGGTGAATTATAGGGCGGTCTTTCTTGGTTAAGCTGCATAACCGCTTTCCCAGCCCACTCCGATGACCCGCAACGCGAGATGTAGACCATGAAAATTATTGAAATTCGCGAAAAGACCGTTCCCATCAGTTCCCCGATTCGCAACGCTTATATTGATTTCAGCAAGATGACGCTGAGCCTGGTGGCCGTGGTCACCGACGTTATCCGCGACGGCAAACCGGTGATCGGCTACGGCTTCAATTCCAATGGCCGCTACGGCCAAGGCAAGCTGATGCGCGAGCGTTTTATCCCGCGTGTCCTGGAAGCCGAGCCGGACAGCTTGCTCGATGACAGCGGCGACAACCTGGATCCGCACAAGATCTGGAACTGCATGTTCACCAACGAAAAGCCCGGCGGTCACGGCGAACGCTCGGTGGCGATCGGCACCATCGATATGGCGGTATGGGATGCGGTGGCGAAGATCGCCGGCAAACCGCTGTTTCAATTGCTCGCCGAACGCTACGGCGACGGTGTGCCGGACCGCAAGATTTTTGTGTATGCCGCGGGCGGTTATTACTACCCGGGCCAGAATCACGATGCGCTCAAGGATGAAATGCGCAGTTACATCGACCGCGGTTATACGGTGGTCAAGAAGAAGATCGGCGGCGGCTCGCTGGACGAGGATCTGCGCCGCATCGACTCAGTTCTGAGCGTGCTGCAGGACGGCCAGAAGCTGGCGGTCGACGCCAACGGCCGGTTCGATCTCGATACCGCTGTTGCTTACGCCAAGGCGCTGTCGCAATACGACCTGTTCTGGTACGAGGAGCCGGGCGACCCGCTCGACTTCGAATTGCAGGCCACACTGCGTAATTACTACAGCAACCCGATGGCCACCGGTGAAGATCTGTTTTCGATGCAGGACGCCCGCAACCTGATCCGCTACGGCGGCATGCGCGCCGATCGCGACTGGCTGCAATTCGACTGCGCGCTCAGCTACGGCCTGGTCGAATACCTGCGTACCTTGGACATGCTGCATGAGCATGGCTGGTCGCGTACGCGCTGCATTCCACATGGCGGCCATCAGATGTCGCTGAATATTGCCGCCGGTCTTGGCCTGGGCGGCAATGAATCTTATCCGGATCTGTTCCAGCCGTATGGCGGTTTCCCCGACGGCGTGAAAGTGGAGAACGGCTATATCACCATGCCCGACCTGATCGGCATCGGTTTCGAAGGCAAAGCCGATCTCTACAGTGAAATGAAAAAACTCGCGGAATAAGCACCCAAAGCCGTGCCGGCGATCACCAGCGCCGGCACGGCGGCCTGATAAAAAATAATAAGCGCCGCTTGCGGTCGGCAGGCCGAGCATATCCCCGCAATTTTCAAGGAGACAAAGATGCAGGTTTCACTGATCAGGAAATTGGTTTCCAAGCTGTATGTCCAGATACTTATCGGTATCATCGCCGGCATCGTCCTGGGATATCTCAAGCCGCAACTGGGCGTCGAGCTTAAACCGCTGGGCGATCTCTTCATCAAGTTGATACGGATGTTGTTGGCGCCGATTATCTTTGCTTCGGTGGTGGTCGGCGTGGCCAGGATGGGCAATATCCGCGAGGCCGGCCGGGTCGGCTTGAAGGCGATTTTGTATTTCGAAGTATTGTCGACGCTGTCGCTGGTGCTGGGTTTGGTGGTGGTCAATCTGGTCAAGCCGGGCGCCGGGATGAATATCGATGCCAGTCATATCGGTACCGATTCGATCTCCAGCTATACCAGCCAGGCGCAACATGCCACCATCGCCGATTTTTTTATGAATATCGTGCCCAATAGCGTGGTCGGCGCATTCGCCCAAGGCGAGATGCTGCAGATTATCCTGTTCTCGGTGTTGTTTGCGATTGCCCTGGCCAAGCTGGGCGCACGCGCCACGCCGCTGGTCGATATGCTGGACTTGTTCCTGCACGGCATGTTCGGCATCGTGCGGATCGTGATGTATCTGGCGCCGATCGGCGCCTTCGGTGCCATCGCTTTCACCATCGGCCGCTATGGCATCGGCACCCTGGCTTCATTCGGCCAGTTGATGATCTCGGTCTATGTCACCAGCCTGCTGTTTATCGTGCTGGTGCTCGGCGCCGTGATGAAATTATGCGGTTTGTCGCTGTGGGGTTTCCTCAAATACATCAAGGACGAAATCCTGATCGTCTTCGGCACCGCCTCAACCGAGGCCGTGCTGCCGCAAATGATGATGAAGATGGAAGCGCTGGGCTGTCAGAAATCGGTGGTCGGGATGGTCCTGCCCACCGGCTACACCTTCAATGCCGACGGCACCGCGATCTACCTGACCATGGCCACTCTGTTTGTGGCCCAGGCCACCAATGTGCATTTGTCGATCTGGGATCAATTGGTGATTTTGGGCGTGATGCTGCTGACCTCGAAAGGTTCGGCCGGAGTCGCGGGCGCGGGGTTTGTGGCGCTTGCGGCAACTTTGTCGTCGATGCACAAGATTCCGGTATCGGGCCTGGTGTTGCTGCTCGGCATCGACCGTTTCCTGAACGAGGCGCGGGCGGTCACCAACCTGATCGGCAACGGCGTCGCCACCATCGCCATCGCGCGCTGGGAAGGCGTGCTGGACTTTCGGCGGGCGACCGCGGTGCTGGGGGGCGAGCCGGCCGATTCTATCGATTGAAACCCCCGACGCGGCGGTGCAGCTTGCTGCATCGCCCGCCACGCAAGCACCGCGCCAAAACGGGCGGAATTCAGCGCCCCCGGTTGGTTCCGTCCGGGGGCGCTGAATCAATTGTTTTAACCCGCGGCGAGTCAAATACCCGGTCTATGATAGATTGACGCCAACCCTTCTGGTTGACGTCATTTCCGCATTGCGCCTGGCACCGGGGGCAGGTGCGAGCGGTGCCGTGGCCGCCGCCGTTTTTTTATGCAGAGAGCCGCCGTGTATCGAGCGGCACTATCACGCTTATCACACAGCCATTTCTCAGCGAAGGCAAACCATGCGCTTACAATTTTCAATTCGGGCTCGTCTTATCGCCACCCTGATGGTGCTTGGCATCTTGCTGATCGTCACGGGTGCACTGGGCCAAATCGGCATGAAGGCCTCGAACGATGCGTTGGAGCAGGCTTATTCGAATGAACTGGTGGCGGCCACCGCGATCGGCAAATCCAATCTCAACCTGATGATCGTACGCACCACCCTGGACCGAGCTTTGCTCCATCCGGAGGCCCCGGATATCCCGGCCATCATCGACAAGGCCATGAATTATTTGTCGGTCTCCGATGCCGCCTGGCGCCAATACAGCGAATTACCGCATGGCAACGACGAAGCGGTGCTGTCGGAGGCGGTGGCGCAGGCCCGCGATAATTTTCTGCACAACGCCATCGAACCGATGACCGCGATGATGAAAAAAGGCGATCACGACGGTGCCGATAAAATTGCCATGACCGTCGTGCCGCCGCTATCGGTCGCGCTCACCACCAGTTCGGCTGCGCTCGACAAGTTCAGGACCCAGCAAGGCAGCAGCCGTTTTGCCGAGGCGCACACGCGCTACCTCACCTTGCAAGCGATTGCGGTGGGAGCGATCGTGCTGGGTTTGTTGGCCTGCCTGGTCAGCGGTATCAGTTTGCTGCGGGCGATTTCCCGCCCGCTGGCATTGACGGTTGGGCATTTCGACCGGATTGCCCGGGGCGACCTGACGCACCGCGTCGAATTCCGCTCCGGCGACGAAATGGGGCGCCTGGTCGACGGGCTGGCGACCATGCAGGACAGCATCGCGGCCATGGTCGGCCAGGTCGCCGGCGGTGCCGAATCGATTTCCTCGGCATCCAGGGAGATTGCACTGGGCAACAGCGACCTGTCGCAGCGCACCGAAAAACAAGCCGCGGCGCTGGAAGAGACGGCGGCCACCATGGAACAACTCACCGCGATCGTCAAACAGAATGCGGCGAACGCGCACCAGGCGCAGGAACTGGCCGATACCGCCCGTTCCATCGCCGGTCACGGTGCGCAAGCGATGGGGCGGGTGGTGCAAACCATGGGCGAGATCGACCAAAGCGCACAGAAGATCGTCGACATCATCGGCGTGATCGAAGGGATCGCCTTCCAGACCAATATCCTGGCCTTGAACGCGGCGGTCGAAGCCGCCCGGGCCGGTGAGCAAGGCCGAGGCTTCGCGGTAGTCGCCAGCGAGGTCCGCACCTTGGCACAACGCTCGGCGGTGGCCGCCAAGGAGATCAAGGAACTGATCGGCGCCTCGGTTACCCGCGTTGCCGACGGCACGCGCCAGGTCGACGATGCCGGCGGCACCATGAACAAGATCGAAACCGCGGTGCAGCGGGTGGCCGGCATCATGAATGAAATCGCCGCGGCGTCGCGCGAGCAAAGCAGCGGCATCGAGCAGGTCAATCGCGCGGTAACGCAAATGGACGAGGTTTCGCAGCAAAATGCCGCTTTGGTCGATGAAGCCGCGGCGGCGGCGGCTTCGCTGGAACAACAGGCCGATTTACTGAAGACCACGGTGGCACGCTTTCGGGTGAACCAGAGAGGTTGACCGGCGCGGTGCGTTATCCAGACACAGGCCGGTCTGATCGTGGATGAAGCAGCCTCGAAAGGCATTCAGGTCAAGATCGGCTTAGATAACGAGACCCCGTTGAGTTCGGTTACCTCATGGTTACTTATTCGGCGGCCTCGAATTCGAATTCTTCCGGGTACTGCATTGCACCTTCATTAACGTCTCCCGATGCCCTCTGTTTAGCGGCAGACAAATCTATACGATCCTCGCCACGACTCATCAAATACCTTCATCGGCCTCGATAAATTCGATCGAGCGCTCGTTGCATGCGGCGGGTCGAACTTCAATTATTTCACCGGTAATTTTCAGCAGCCAGCATCAAAGGGCCAGAAGTAGGCCTTTTATTGAATTGAAAGGTTTTTGTAAGGAATGTGTCTTCGGGCTTTAATCTGTGGATGTTTAACTACCGCAGCTTTGAACCGATGTCGCAACGTAATCGTCAGGTGCCTCGCTGTTCGACGCACCCTTATCAAGGCGATTTCGCTGCTGCATTGCCTTGATTACCATAACCGGGAACCTCTCAAAATGTCTCGTAAAGCACTGATCGCGTTTCCGCTGTCGGCGTTCGCGCTAGCGCTCGCAGCCTGCGGCGGCGGCAGCAACAGCACGCCTCCGGCAGCAGTAGTACCTCCGGCGGCGACCGTGTCGGCCCAGGATGCATTGGCCACGACCACCCCGATCAAGCATGTGGTTGTGATTTATGGTGAAAATCAGTCGTTCGACCATTATTTCGGTACTTATCCGAATGCGCTGAACCCGGCCGGTGAGCCCGCGTTCACGGCCGCAGCCGGCACGCCGGCAGTGAACGGCCTGACGCCCGCCCTGCTGAACGCCAACCCGAACAGCACCAACGCCTCGAACTTGGCGATTCCGCTGACGGCAGCCCAGCTTGAGCCGTTCCGCATCGACCGTTCCCAGGCCAATACGGGCAGTCAGAACCACAGTTACACCCCGGAGCAACTGGCTGAAGACAATGGCGCGATGGATGCGTTTCCGGCAAATACCGGCCAGCCATTCTCCGGCGGCACCGGAGTCTTCGCCACGAAGGGCATCGTAATGGGCTACTTCGACGGTAATACGGATACCGCCCTGTGGAACTACGCGCAGCATTTTGCCATGAGCGACAATGCGTATACGGGCACCTACGGCCCGTCGACGCCGGGCGCGATTGAAGTTATTTCCGGCCAGAACAACGGCATTATCCTGAGCAACAACAGTACCGGTGCGGTGACCCAAGGCGGCAGCCCATCGCCAAGCACCAACGCGATTCCCGACGGACAAGGCGGCTTCACGCTGATCGGCGACTTGGACCCAACCGGCGACGCCTGCACCGTCTTTCATGACACCACCGCCAACACCATAACGGGCCAGTTTTCGCCGGCGAACCAGAACATCGGTGACTTGCTGAACGCGAAGAATATTACCTGGGGCGGTTTCATGGGTGGTTTCAACCTTTCCACCGTCAACGCCAACAGCACGACCGGCTGTGGTCGCTCGACCTACTCGCCGGTCTTGAATCTCGCGGAAGTGGATTACACTCAGCATCATGCCTGGTTCCAGTACTACCCGACCACGGCCAACCTGACCCACGCACGCCCGACTTCGACCGCGCTGATCGGCGCGACCGATCCCTTGGATAGCACGGCGACACCGGTTCATCATCAGTACGATACCGATGACTTCTTCGCCGCAGTGACGGCCGGCAACTTCCCCTCGGTCGCCTTCCTCAAGGCGCCGGCGGTGCAAGATGCTCACCCGGGCAACTCGGACCCGCTCGACGAACAGGCTTTTGTGACGAAGGTGGTCAACTTCCTGGAGCAACAGCCGGACTGGAAGAACACCGCAGTGATCGTGGCCTACGACGATTCGGATGGTTGGTATGACCATCAATTTGCCGCGCCGACCAGCTCATCGTTCGATGCGACTTCCGTTACTGACACGGGCCACACTGGCGCCGACCAATTGACGGCTCCCGGCAGCTGTACCTCTGCGGGTGCGGTCCAGCCCGTGGGCGTGGGCGGCGCCGTAGTTAACGGTCGTTGCGGTCCGGGTACGCGTACGCCGTTTATCGTGATCTCGCCGTGGGCTAACGCCAATTTTGTCAGCCACACGCTGATCACGCAGGCCTCCGTTACGCGTTTCATCGAAGATAACTGGTTGGGCGGTCAACGCATCGGCAAGGGTTCCTTCGACGCAACCGCAGGCAGCATCAACAATATGTTCAATTTCGCGGGTAGCGGCAACCTTCCGCCGCTGTTCCTCGATAACAGCCTGGGCACCGTTCTGTCGGCGGCTCCGACGACAGTCACCAACTGATTGTTGTAGCGCATCCTCGGCTTACGGCCTGACCTCAGCGAGGTGCTGATGTCAGGTCACGATCTCAGGATGCACCAGATGGATGTTGCGCCGTCGAGCCAGCGAGTTGCTGGCTCGACTTGTTGCATTTTATTGATCTCTTTGCGGTTCTCCGCCATCGCCATGACTCTTCGCTCGAATTCCGTTCCGCCTTCAACCAAGCGGCCGTTGCGCCGTTTTTTGCAATGGAGTGCCAGCGGCATCTTGCTTGCGTTAATCGCCTTCAGCGCCTACGCGCTGCTTTATCCGGAACGGATGCCGGACGCCGTTGGACTTGTGGTCGAAGACCTGACCGGGGCCAATCCGCATCCGGTGCATTTATTGAAGCCCGAGACAGTACCCTTGAGTTTGCTGGCGCAACTCGGCAAACAAATTTTCTTTGACCCGTCGCTGTCAGCGTCGGGTACGCAATCGTGCGCCTCGTGCCACAGTCCCGAGCATGCCTACGGGCCGCCGAATGCGGCCCTGGTGCAACTGGGCGGCCCGCATATGACGCTGCCCGGCTATCGACCGCCGCCTTCGCTGGCTTATCTGTATCGTCAAGCGACGTTTACTATCGGACCCGAAGCCGCGGATATGGATACCCCGGTGGCCACCCTGAGCCAGACGGCGGCGCAAGTGCAAGGCGTGGCGCGCGCCCAAAAGACCGCCGGCGTGGCGCCTGTCGCGCCCGCCATGGTGCCGCAAGGCGGCTTGTTCTGGGATGGCCGGGCCGATACGCTACAAGCGCAAGCCGTTGGCCCGCTGGTGAATCCGGTCGAAATGGCCAACGCTAACGAAGCCGAGGCGGCGCATAAGCTGGCGCAAACCAAGTATCGCGACATGTTCAAACAACTGTTCGGCCCGCGCATCCTCGATCAGCCCGATATGTTGCTGGCCGAAGCCATGTCCGCGGTCAGCCGTTATCAGATTGAAGACCAGTCGTTCCACGAGTTCAACAGCAAATATGATTACTGGCTGGAAGGACAAGCACGCTTGAGCCCGGCCGAATTACGCGGGATGAAACTGTTTAACGACCAGGACAAGGCAAATTGCGCCGGCTGTCACTTGAGCCAGCCCGGCCACGATGGCCTGCCACCGCTATTTACCGATACGCAATACGAAGCGCTCGGCGCGCCGCGCAATCCGGCCTTGGCCGAGAACAAAAATCCCAAGTATTTCGACATGGGCATCTGCGGCCCGTACCGCACGGATTTGAAAGACCAGACCCAATATTGCGGCATGTTCCTGACCCCGACGCTGCGCAACTCGTCCCAGCGCCCGGTGTACTTCCATAACTCGGTCTACCATACGCTGCAACAAGTGATGGAGTTCTATAACTGGCGCAATACCAATCCCGAGAAAATCTATCCACGCGATGCCTCGGGCAAGGTTCAAAAGTACAACGATATCCCACCGCAGTATCAGGCCAACATCGACATCCTCGATGCGCCGTTCGACCGCAAGTTTGGTGATCAACCGGCGATGAATCAACACGATATCGAGGACATCATCGCCTTCGTGAAGACCTTGAATGACGGGTATCAACCGGGCTGGACTTTGAACCACGTGGCGCATTGATCCAGGGTGGCGCTGCGGATGGCCGCAGCTTGCGGGCGTGCAGGATCAATCGAAGCGATAGGTCAGCGTCGCCAGCAAGGTGCGCCCGCTGCCCGGTATCGCACGGCCGCCGTCGGCATCGACCAGGGCGCTGTAATAGGTCTTGTTGCTAAGGTTCAGGAGATTGAGACGGATTTCGTACGGCTTGCGGCGATAAGCCGCCATGGCGTCCCAGCGGGTGTAGCCAGGTACCGCCACGAGGTTGTCGTCGGTGACAAAGCGTGGGCCTTGATAAGTGGGGCCGCCGCCGATTTGCCAGTGCGGCGCGAGCGTGTAGGTGCTCCATAAGGTGAAGGCGTTGCGCGGCGTGTTGGCCGGTACCCGGCCGGCGGTGCCGTCGTCGGCTTGCAGCACGCGGGCATCGAGATAAGTGTAGCCGGCGTAGATCTGCCAACGCTCGGTGAGGCGGCCGCTTGCCCCGCCTTGCGCGCCGCGCACCCTTACTTTACCTTCAGTCGCGAATTCACCGGCTGCCACTTCGGTGCGCGCATGGTCGCGCTCGACCTGGAACACCGCCGCTGTCAGCGCCAGGTTGCCGCCCAACACATCCCATTTTGCGCCGGTTTCATAGGATAGGCTGGTGCTCGGCGCCAAGTCCTGCGTGCCGCTTTGCGCGATCAACTGTTCCAGCGACGGATCGAATGAGGTGCCATACGAGACGTAATAGGCTTGCGTGTCGCCAGGCTGGAAGATCAGGCCCGCGCGTTTGCTGGTGAAGTCATTGGTTTGCGAGGCGAACCCGGGCGCACTCGTGGTATCGCTGATTTCGGGCCGGAAATGGTCCCAGCGCAGGCCGCCGGCGAGTTTCCAGTATGTGCCGAGCGACAGCGTATCGTTGACGTAGGCGGCGAAGGTGTTCGCCGATGCCTGTGCCAGATTGCCCGGCGAGGCGGTGACATTCGGCGGCGCCGCGACGGGGTCGGCATCGAGCAGCGGCAGCACCGGCAGATTGTGGCGCAGTATGGTCTGGTCGCTGGCGGTTTCGCGGCCCAGTTCGATGCCGAGGTCGAGATCGTGTTTGATGAAGCCGGTATCGAAGCGATACAGCAAATCGGTATCGTTGAACAGCGTATGGTCGCCGAGCACGGCATCGTCGCCTTCCAGCCTGACGAACAATTGCGACAGCGGCAGGTTGGTGAAGTTGCCCGGGGCCAGCGCGGGGCTGGTCGGCAGCGGCCCGGTGAGAACCGCGTTGACCCCGGTTTCGCGGATGTCGTCCTCGTAATTGGCCCATTGCGTGCGGTTCTGCAGCGTCAAGTTATCGTTGAAGCGGTGCTTGACCGTGGCGCTGAAAATCTGCACACCCTGCAGCGTGCGGTCGTCGCTCAGGCCGAAGAAGGCGCTTTTACCCACTGGCGCCGGGCGGCCGTCGAGCGGCGGCACGCCGAAATCCGGCATGTCGTCATTGTGCTGGATCAAGGCGGACAGCGTGATCTCGGTCGGCGTGCCGATGCCGAAACGCACTGATGGCGCGATGCCGTAGTCCTGGTTCTTGATCATGTCGCGGGTTGAACCGAGATCCTGGCCGAACAGGTTGAGGCGCACGGCTGCGGTATCGGAGAGCGGATGATTGACATCCAGCGTGGTGCGGTAGCGATCGTCGGTGCCGATCGAGGTCGACAGTTGGCCCGACGCGCTCAGGTTGGCCTGCTTGGCTACCTGGTTGACCACACCGCCGGTCGAGCCGCGGCCGAACAGCAGCGACGAAGGACCGTAGAGCACGTCGATGGCTTCGAGATCGAAGGTGTCGCGATAGTATTGGCCGCTATCGCGCAAACCGTTCAGATAAATGTCGGACTGCGCGCTGACGCCGCGCAGGTTGATGTTATTGCCGATCTGAGCGCCCTCGGCGCCTCCGATAGTGATGCCGGGCACGTTATGCAGCGCGTCCTGGAACGAGGTGGCGCCCTGCGTTTCGAGCAGTGCCCGGCTCACGGTGGTGCTCGCCTGGGCAATGTCGTGCGGGTTGCCGCTGCTCTTTGAACCGACGCTGGTGGTGCCGCTAAGGAAGTCGTCATGGCCGGCGCTCGCGCTTACCGTAACGGCGGGCAGGGTGGGGTTGTCGATCGCGGCGGGCGTTGCGCGGCGCTGATGCAGGATATAACCGCCGTCGGCCAGGGCCATAGCGTCCACGCCGCTGCCGGCCAGCAGCGCTTGCAGGCCGGCCGGGGTGGCGAAGCGGCCGTGCAGGCCCGCGGTGGTAGCGCCGTCGACTGTGGCCGCAGCGTAGGATAGATTGATCTCGGCCGCGCGGGCGAAGCGCACCAGCGCCGGCTCCAGCGGGCCGGCCGGGATGGTGAAATCGAGCTGGGGATCGGGTGTAAGGCCACGTTCGGCGCCGGCCTGTGCCCGCGCCGCGGGCGCGCTCTGCGCGCGAACTGCCGTGGCCGGCCACGTCGCGCCGAGCGCACACCATAGCACGATGCCCGGCGCCTTCATGCCCGCGAGGCGGGTGCGTCGGCCGGATACACAGTGATCCAGAAGCGGGTGCGGTAGCTTACGCCGACCGGGGCGGTCCGGCTGAGGAATTCCAGCGTCCGGTCGATGTCGTCGGTGCGGTATACGCCGCTCACCCTGAGGTCGGCGATGGCGGTGTCGCACACCAGATAGCCGCTGCGGTAGCGCGACAATTCGGCGAGCAAGTCGGCCAGCCGCATGTGCCGCGCGACAATCACGCCGTCGGCCCAGGCCAATGGGTCGAAATCCGGCTGCGCGGCGCGTACCGCCGCCGCCTTCGACAGCCGCCAGCTTTGTTCCGGCGCGGCAATGGCGCCGGGGCCGCCGGCACGCGGATATAGGCCCACACGGCCTTCGTCCACACTGACCTGAACCGCGTTGGGTTCGAGTCGGACGGCAAAACGCGTGCCGAGTGCCTGCAGGCGCCCAAACGGTGTATCGACCCAGAATGGGCGGCGCGCGGGCGCCGCCGCATCGGTGCCGGTCGAAATCAAAATCTCGCCGCGGGTCAGCACGATCAGCCGTTGGCTGCCGCTTAGCTTGACCTCCACGGCGCTGTCCGTATTGAGCTGCACCGAGGTGCCGTCGGCAAGCGCCAGGGTGCGGCGTTCGCCGGTCGCGGTACTGGCGTCGGCCGTCAGGCGCTGCCATGGCGTTTGCTCGCGGCCGAGCCAGGCGAGTGCGGCCGTGCCGCTCATCAAGGAAAGAAGCTTGAGGGCGCGGCGTCGGCGCAGGCTGTTTCGGCCGCGCTCGGCGGCGGCGGTTTCCAGCGTGTCCAGGGCCAATTGTGTGGGAAGCGCGGCGAAGTCCGTATGCAGCGACTGCACCCGCTGCCAAGCGGCCGTGTGCATCGGATGGGCGGCGAGCCAAGCCTCGAACGCCGCGCGCAGGCTCGGCTCGGGCTGGTTGAATTCGATTTTTACGGCCCAGGCGATCGCCGCATCGATCACGCCGGCCGGAATCGGCTCCCAGTCTGCCGGGCCGGCGTCGGGTGGAGGAAGGTTCATGCTCCGGCTAGCCGTTGAAGCGCTGGTCATAGCACTGGCGCAATGCCGCGGCGATATAACGCTCCGCGGTGGCCAGCGACACCCCAAGGCGTTCGGCGATCTGCGGGCAGGTCAGCCCATCCAGCCGCGCCCACAGGAATGCCTTGCGGATAGGCGGCTTCAGTTCGCCGAGCAGGGTGTCGATGCGGATCAAAGCCTGCAGCAGCATCATCTGGATTTCGGGCGATGGCACTTCGGGTTCGGGCAGCAGCGCGAGCTGTTCCAGCCAGGCACGCTCCAGGGAGCGGCGGCGCCAATGCTCCACCACCAAACCTTGCGCGATGGTGGTCAGGTAAGCGCGCGGCACCGCAAAACCTTGCTGGACCTCGGTCCGGCGCTTGACCATCACGCGCAGAAAAGTGTCATGCGCAAGATCGGCGGCATCGAAGGTACTGCCCAGCTTCTTGGATAACCAGCCCTGCAGCCAGCCGTGGTGAGCCACGTAAAGATCGCGTACGGCGGGGTTGACGGTATCTGAAGTCGACATGACACGCTCACGGGAGCCGGGCTTACTGTATGAGAATAAGAATGCTAATGGGAATCATTCTTGATTATACCTGGGCGGCGGGAATGCGCAAGGCGGGGTCGGTGTTGGCGCGCCACTTGGCCGCCGGCCCGGCCTCAGCGATTTTTTTGCAAAAAAAATGAGGGGATAGTCATTCTCGTTCGGCATAGAGGGCAGAAGCACCTTATTCCCAACTTTGCCAGAGAACCCGCCATGCTCCGTCTTCGATCCGCCGCGCCCATCGCGCGCTCCCAGCGCCGCGCGTTGCCCGCCCGTTCAGTCCGGCCGCTCGCCGCGGCGATGCCAGCCATTGTGTGCCTGTTGGCGCTGGGCATCGCGTTGCCTGCCCGCGCCCAAAGCGCCCCGGCGCCGCAAGGTCAGCCGCCGGCAGCAGCCGAATCCAACCAGGAGGCTCAGCCGACCGTCTTGCCGCTGGTCGAAGTAAACGGCAGCGCCAGCCGCGGCGACCGCATTAACGATCCGCAACAGGCTGCCGCGACCAGCAAGACCGGCACCAAACTGGGAGACTTGCCGGCCAGCGTCCAGATCATCCCGCATGAGCTGCTTACCGAGCAGGGCGCGACCATGCTGCGCGAGGGCGTTTCCAATGCCAGCGGGGTCAATGTCGGCGGCCAGGATACCAAGGGCTATTACGACCATTTCCTGATCCGCGGCCTGAATGCGCAGGTATACAGCGACGGTTACTCAGACGGCGACGCGCTGGGCGGGATTTCGCACTCGCTGAATGGCGTGGAGCATGTCGAAATCCTCGAAGGGCCGGGCTCGGCCCTGTTCGGCAGCGGGCCGCCGGGCGGCACCATCAACCTGGTGCATTACACCCCGTCGCCCGAATTGCATTACGGCACCAGCGTGCAAGCCGGCTCATACGGCAGCGTCACCAACAGCGACTACATCACCGGTCCGACGGGAATCGAAGGGCTGGACTATCGCGTCGACGCCACGGTTTCGCATGCGGACGGTTTCCGCGACCTGAAAAGCCACGATTACGAGATCAGGCCGACCGTCGAGTGGCAGGTGGATCACCACACCATCGACTTTACCCTGGACGCGCGCCAGATCCATGAAACGCCGGACTCCTACGGCCTGATCTATTTTCATGGCGCGCCGATCACCAATGTGTCGATCGACGCCAAGTATTCAACGCCGTTTGCTTTTGCCCAGGAAGATTTTGTGCGCCCGACGCTGTCCGACAAATGGAAAGTCAACGACTTCCTCACCATCAACAATCGATTCTCCTACCTGCATCGTACGCTCGACGTGCTGGGCAACGGCGACAGCACCAGCACCAAGGTCAGCGACGGCGAAGTGATCGGGCGGCAATTGCGCCAGCAGGACGACACGGATAACAGCCTCGACTACCAATTCGAGCCGGTGTGGAAATTTTCCCTCGGCGGCGTCGGCAATACCCTGTTGACCGGCTTCGAGTATCAGCACGAAACCATCGACACGGAGCGCACCACGGCCGACCTGCCGAACATCCCGGATGCTTTCGCTCCGGTGCCTCCCGAGACGTCGCTGGCGGGTTTGCAGTTCTTGTGCGATGCCAAGCATTCGTGCGACGACGATCACCTGGTGGCCAACTACTACAGCCTGTACGCCACCGACCAGATCGATGTGACCGACAAGCTCAAGGTTCGTGTGGGTGTGCGCAAGGACTGGTGGGATACCTCGCTGACTCCGCTGATTTCCGTGCCCGGGCGCTTCGATAGCGAGGGCCAGCCGCTGCTGGCCGGCATGACCGACACACGCAACGATGCGCCGGTGAGCTGGAATGTCGGCGCGTTATACAAACTCACGCCGTGGATGTCGCCGTATATCGGCGTATCGAAAAGCCATCTCGCCAACTTCAACTCCGAAAACACCCAGAACGGCATCGGTGCGCCGGAATCCGCGTTGCAATACGAAGCGGGGATCAAGTTTTCCTTTTTCGATGACAGGTTGATCGTCAATACCGCGGCCTTCGACGTCTCGCGCGATAACGTGGCCGCGCTGACCACCATCAACGACATCGAGACGGTAGTATTCGACAGCCAGAAAACCAAAGGCATCGAAGCCTCGGCGGATGCCAAGCTGACCGAACAATGGCACATCCTGGCCAACGTGACGGCGCAGCATGCGGTGATCACCGACAATCCCCAAGGAATAACCTCGGTCGGCAACCATCCGCAAGGTGCGCCGGCCAATATGGCCAACCTCTGGACTACTTACGATTTCTCCATCGCGGGCCTGCCGGGGTTCCATGTCGGCGCCGGCCTGAACTACCAAGGCAAGAGTTTCAGCGATATCACCAACGTCAATTCGATTCCTTCCTACGTGATCGCCAACGCCGCATTCGGCTACGAAGCGCACCACTGGGGCGTCGACCTCAACGTGCACAACCTGACCGACCGGCGCTATTTTCTAGCGGCCAATGCGGCCGGGGCATATGTCGGCGAATCGCTGAGCGCGTTTGTGAAGCTGCATGCGGACTTTTGAGGGGGCTTGATTGAACTGTAGAGCTTGGGTGGTTCAATTGTCCAAGTAGTGCCTACACGCCACGGAGAAAAAAAGGGTTACCGGCAAGCGCCGGTAACCCTTTGCATCGGTTTGACGCTTGGTTTAACTCTCGATTTAATTTTTTTGCCGGCTGAAAGCCGTGAATGCCTGCGTGTAATCCGCATGCCAGCGCGACAGCGGCGGCCGGTTCTCGACGATGTCGCCGGCAGCCCACAGGATGCGCCGTTCGTCGAGCGAACGAGGCACGTCGTTATCGGGACAGAGGATATAGAAGTCGCCGACCTCAAGCCGCTCCAGCATAAAGTCGATGGTCTGCTCGGGAGTCCAGGCGCCCGCCGGTTTCTCCGTGCGGGCTTGTGCCGTCAGCTCGGTGAAGACAAAACCGGGGATCAGCAAATGCGCGTTGATGCGGCAATCCGGCGTGTTGCGCAGTTCGTGCTGCAAGGCTTCCGTCAATGCTTTCAGGCCAGCCTTGGCGACGTTGTAGGCGGGGTCGCCCGGTGGGGTCGTGATGCCTTGTTTCGAGCCGGTATTGATCACCAAACCGGGGCGTCCGCGCTCGATCATGGCCGGCACGAAAATTTGCGTGCCGTGGATCACACCCCACAGATTGACGCCGATAATCCGTTCCCAGTTGCCGGGCGGCCCAAACATGCTGCTGCCGGGCTGCACTCCGGCATTGTTCATCAGCACATCCGTGCCGCCGAAGCGATCGCGCACCGCGGCTTCCAGCCGCTGGACATCGTCGACGCGGCTGACGTCTGTTTCCAGCGTCATCACATCCTGGGTTCCGCCGGCAGCCACTGTGGCGATCTCTTCGGCCGCGCGTGCGAGTCGATCCGCGCCGAGGTCGGCGATGCATACGCGCAATCCGAGTTGCGCGAACCGTTTGGCGGCGGCGAGGCCGATACCCGCAGCGCCGCCCGTGACGACGGCGACGGATCCTGGTGTGAGAGCAGAATGAGGCATGATCAAATGTTCCTTGTTGGGGAGCGGAAGGGCGGCGAACTGGCTTATCGTCGCCCTTCCGGATTGTCTGCGGTTAAACCAGCACGTGGCCGCCATCGACAACCAGGACCTGTCCCGTGCAAAAGCCCTGCTGCATCAGGTAAACATACGTTTGCGCGACGTCGCTGGCCTCGCCGACCCGCTGTACCGGCATCTTTTCGGCGATATAGTCGTACAGACCCTCGCGATCCGTTTCGCTCATGTTGTCCCACAAAGCGGTACGCAAGACGCCGGGCGCCACGGCATTCACCCGCAGCGGCGCAAGCTCGACGGCCAAGGTCCGGGTGAGCGACTCGATCGCGCCCAGGATACTGGCCGGAATGGTCCAGGCAGGCAGCGGACGCGACGAGGCCACGCCGCTGGTGAGGGTGACGGAGCCGCCCTTACGGATTTGCGGAACCGCATATTTGACGGCTTTGAGCGCACCCCAGTAGCGCACCTCGAAGGCTCGCTGCGCGGCTTCGATGCTGAGTTCGGCAAGGTTTTGCAGCAGCAGCGATTCACCGGCGGTGTAGACAAAATGGTCGAACGCACCCACCCGTGCGAAAAATGCGCTCACTTGCGCCTCGTCGGTAAAATCAAGCGACTCGCCGCGCGTACCTTGCGGCAGTTTTTCCAGTGCCGCCGCGACGCGCTCCGGCTTGCTCGAGGCAATGATGACCTCGGCTCCGGCACGCGCGGCGGCGTCGGCTACGGCAAAGCCAATTCCTGACGTGCCGCCGGCCACCACGACTCGGCTGTGTTGAAGAGTGATACTGGTAGTTTGGTTGTTTGCCATGTTTGACGTTTTCGTGAAAGAGCGGTCTACGCGGCGGCGCCCGGCGTAACGCAGCACATGCTGCCGAACCCGTAGATCGATGCGCTACCGCAGCCGCTTAAAATTGTACGTGTTTTGCGGTAATCGCGTTGACGGTGGCGCGGGAGAGAGCTTTGGGTGTAAAGATTTGTATAAGCGAAATCGTCTACCGATAAGCGAACCTCCGATTTCGGCTTGGGGTTGACGCATAGTATTGTGGCT